>Ga0115556_1002682_pt1 | contig 11710 bp, 8 predicted proteins | sample COGITO_mtgs_1104_5_FD_87282 | JGI IMG/M metagenome (GOLD analysis project Ga0115556, IMG submission 87282) | Pelagic marine microbial communities from North Sea - COGITO_mtgs_110414 | ecosystem: Environmental > Aquatic > Marine > Epipelagic | place: Germany:Helgoland, sampling site Kabeltonne... | reverse complement strand
TGCCGTTTGGCGAAAAGCAGCTTTGGCTGGATTTGACACAGTTGAGCCCTATCTTCGAGATCGCTACAAGAGCATCACTCTACGGAAATTAGTTCTGCGACTTTTAAGAAAGTATAATAAAGCGGTCAACTATTCTGACGGAACAGAGGCAGAGAAGCACGCAACCGCTCTTGCGCTGTTCCCTGCTGACAACACTGGTTCGCTAGAGGTTGGTCTTTTTTTGCAAAAGATGAATATCTCAGGGGGTGATGGAGTGATAGGTTTGGTAGGATACATATTGAAGTTTGTTTGAAAAGCACGGGGCAAAGTCGTGAATGAGAATAATCGGTTCTGGGTGATGGAGTAATAACACTGCATCACTCACTGCACCTCCCCTCCCCTCCCAACTTGACCCAAATCATCAGCCACGATTTTCGGTGCAAAAAATCCTATTTTTATTTTATTTTATTAAGGCAAGCGCATTTTAACGCATAATAAGCTTCTTATCATACATTCCCGCCGCTGCCGACGATTTCTCTGTACATGTTGGCCATGGCCGCCTCCGTCTTGAGCTTCCGCTTTTCAAAGTGTCTGACCAGCTTCCTACACTCTGCTTCGATTTCCTTCTTCTCGGAGGAGAGCTTGGTGAGACTCTCGCTAGCCGCCTTGGCCCCCTTCTGCAGCTCCTCGACTTCCTTCCGTAACGATTCCACCTCCTCCTGATCCGTCTTCGACTTCCACCGGAGGTTTTCGTTCTCGCCTTCTAGCAGCTGCCGTTCGCGATCCCCCTTCTCGCGAAGTTTATTTATCTCGCTCTCCATCTCCTTCAAATATAAATTCTGTTTCGTCTCAAACAGAGCTCTTACCGAGTTCAGCTCGGATTCAGCCTTCTCAATCATGGAGTTCAGCTCTCTTACCTCTTCCTTGAGCTCTTCGTTGCGGTGCAGTAGATTTTTGTATTCCTCAGACTCAAGCACAATGCTGCGGTCATTGGCATTATCTTCGGCATGGTTATTCTCGTTTGCCTTTTCCAGCTCTTCCTGCAATTTGTTTCTTTCACTCGTCGTCTCGTCGAGCTTCTTCTTCAAGTCCTCAACCTCGGCGATTTTCTCCTCCAGCTCATCGATCTTTAGGTCTAAATCTTCAGTCAGGTCGGACCTCTCGTTACGGATGCGGTGAAGATCGTTTTGAAGGAGCTCAGACGCCTTGCTCAGCTCGAGGTTCTTTTCCTTCTGGAGCTTCACCTCTCCGTGCAGCTCCCCGATTGTCACGTCCTTCACCTTGATTGCTAAATCCAGTTTTTCCTGCTTCCCTCGAATTTCATCGATTACTGTCTGAAGCTCGGAATTCTTGTTCTGCGCGTCGCGCACCGCATCATTCTCAAGAATCGCGCGTTCTTCATCGTGATCGTTGTTACGTGCCCTGAGATGAGTGACCTCAGCCTCTAGTTTTCGAATCATTTTACGCTGTGACTCGACCATCTTGACCGCATTCTTCCCCGCCATCAACGCCTTTTCGCCCCGCGCTCTATCCGACGCGGAGCGCTTAGCCGCCGCTTCGAAAGCTGTCTTGAGCTGGGCGATTTTCTGTTTCGCCTTCTCTTGCACAGTGGTGAGTTCAGCACCGCACACACGAATAACCTCTTTCTTCGCCATTTTTTCCTTCTCCAGGTCGGCTAATAGCTTTCGCTCAATCTCTTGCTGTTGTGATAATTTATGCTTGAGCTCATCAAGCTCTACTTGCCGTTCTTCCTCATTTTTCTCAGCATTCTGGAGGGTCAGCTCCAGTTTCTGGTTCGTTAACATGAGCTGGATTTGGTGCTCGTCGACCGCCTTCTTCTCCTCATTTTGTTTCAGCGACAGAGCTGAAATTTCATCAGCGAGGCGACGGGAAGAAGAGGCCTCAGCGAGGGCCGAGGACAGCTCAACTTTGAGCGTCTCAATGTGCGATACATTCTCTTTCACAGTATTCTCTAGTTTCTCTACCATCAGTTTGTATTGGTCAGACGAAGATTGGATTTTTTTAACATCGTGTTCGACTCTTTGAACATCTTCGAGGCGTCGTTTTTCTTCCCCCTGCCGGACCCTGACCATTTCAAATTTTAGCTCTTCCTCTACACGCTCCCGTTCGTCCTGGCGGGCGACGCGACAGGCCTCGACACAGGCCTCGTCGCCAATACACCTCCTCCAGCGAGACAAAGCGCCACCCAAAGAAATAAGACGATTCCGAGATTGACGGATGGAAACCGCGCATGATAGTTTTGTGACCGCGAGCATTTTATGAGGGTGAGGAGAGGAAGTTTGGGTGACAGCAGCGCGCCTATCGGGCGGAGGCAGAGGTATTGTTTGTGTGCTTTTGTATTTGAGCATTTTTCGAGGCGTCTGCGTTTCAATGGTTTGGGTGGTTACGGGTGGGAAAGGTGGTAGCACTTTTCCATCGACGTCAGATTCATTTTCAGCTTCAGAAGCGTCGTAGTAAACGCTGTCGGCCGTTTTATTCGCTCTCCGTCTCTCAACCTCGTCACGAACCATCAGTCCCTCAATCACACCCGCCTGCTCGCTTGCCAGCGCTGTTAGCAACTTCAGTTGGCTTTCAAGCATGTCGATCCGATTCAGGGAGTGCGGCCCCTCATGTTGTTGATCTCGCTGCTGTTCTCGGAATCTTTTCGTGACAGCATCGATTTTCGGCGTGGAAGTATTGTTCGAAGTATTGTTCGAAGTATTGTTATTGTCTCTGTTGTCACCATAGTCCTCATTCTTCGGAATCGGAGACGGCAAGGGACTACTTCTCCCCTCATCGCTGACAACGCTCTCGTCTAAACCAGGCACGCTGACTTCCATGAGGTCAAAAGAATCGTTAACGGCATTGCTGCTGCGCAAATCACGTGCGGGGAGGGAAGTCAGCGTGCACTCATAGGACAAAACTCCACGGGAGGTCAGGTTTTTTCGGGGCACGGAGAAAAACTCACTCACCTCATAATAACGTCGCGCCCGTCCAGCATTTTCAGCTGCTTAACAACACTGCATATTAAATCGTGATACCCCTCCACATTTCGAACAGAATTTCCATCTCCGCTGTAATCAACAGACTCTAAACTCGCCATCCCACTCAGAGCTAGCACACTGTCATGGAGCGTCGAAAGCTTGTTGGATTTGCAATGTAGAACGACCAGGTTCGGCGTAGATAGCGGCAAATTTTCCAGAGATTCTAGATTATTGTAGCTGAGGTCAAGTTCACGGAGGTTTGGGAGAATCGTCGTTGTTGTGAGGATGGGGGAGACGGAGCAGAGATTGTTGGCAGCAAGGTTCAGCTCGCAAAGGTTAGGACACAGTGAGAGGAGGGAGGCGGTCGTGAGATTCGGATTGTTGACGTTGGCGGCGCCGGAAAGGTCGTTCGAAGAAAGATTCAGTGAATTGAGCACAGGGAAGCAGGGGAGACGGAGGCGCTTTGTTTTGCTCGAAGACTTTGGCTTGCTCTTCATCGATGGGGTCATAATGGGAATTGGTTTGAACGCGATATCGTTGCTGCTATTATCATCCCGGAAATCGTCCTTCCTCTTACGACGTTCAATGAGCGCATTGTTGGCTATGTTTTTAATGATCTCTACGTCAATGTCAAGGCACCTTAGCTGGTTGGAATGCAGATTGATCGTCTTCAGATCTATGTGAAATTTATCCGCTGTAGTAGGTGCGCAGAGGGATCCTATGTTTTGGTCCGTCAGGAGAAGATACGGAGAGGGAGTAGTGGTGGAGGGCATGTTCGTAGTAGCTGCGTGTGGGCAGGGCAGGGGTTCTTATGGTGGGGGGAAAAGCAATTTTTTTCAAAAAACAGGGCGCGAGTGAATCGAAATAGTGCGTCGAACAAGTCCCTTAGCAGGACAGGAAAGAGAAATCGCGCGAGAAAGGACTCCAGCGATTTTTGAAGAGAGATGGTGGACGACGGACGACTTTCAAATGTTTAGGGAAAAATGAATTCCACAATTTTCAACCATCCTTAAAAAACGAGGAGGGCCACATTTACACTGCCTTTCTCTGACACACCTTCTCCCTCCACTAGTTCATAAGCCATCTACTATCGATTGCGATTTCCAAGTATAGAAATTATTGCATTATTTGAGTAGCTGATTCTGTCAAGCAGAGGGTGTCAGCCCCCCCTTGTGAACGATGTTTCTTTCAATCCCCTGCATGCTCCCCCTCCTATTGATCAGTTCGACTGCACTGGTCAGTGTGACGTTCCGCCCGCACAACCGCAGAGTGAGAACTACACTGAACTCTGCCCCGTCAGCTGCCCCAATGGACACCTTGCCACCGACATTGAACCATCAATTCCACCACCTGGAATTCTACACAGACTCAGCGCGAAAGAAAGCTGACTGGATAGCGCGCATACTGGGGGCTGATGTTGTCGATCATGATAATGGTGAAGGAGTTGCTCTTGTCATTTCGAATGATTTGCGAATGCTTTTCATTGATGGTGGTGTGTGTGATGGAGCCTTAGGGGAGCGGGCTGATAAAATAGTGGAGGAGTGCGGCGATTTAGTTGTGGCCACGGTCTGCATTCAGGTCGATGACGTAGATGAAGCTTACAAATATGCCGTGGGAAAGGGAGCAACATCCGTGACCGAGCCTGTTTTTTTCAACGGGGAGGGGGGGAAGTTCAGTCACTTACCGTGGTCAATGTGTAATGTTGCTGAAATCTCGCTGTACGGCAAAGTCGTGTTAAGATTCATTTCTGCTGACTGCACGCCTTCTGTAACTACTACACCCAAGGATGTCACAAAGTCCAAGCCTAAAATATCAAGAATTGATCATGTTGTTGGCAACTTGCCTTCTTCGGAATACAAAACGACAATTGATCGATTAAAGTCACACCTGAGTTACGGCGAATTCGCAGAATTTACGGCGGAGGATGTCGGAACCGATCTGAGCGGCTTGAATTCGGTTGTACTCTCCTCCGAGACTGGTGCCGTTTTGCTCCCTCTCAATGAACCTGTGAATGGGAAGAAATTGAGCCAGATACAAACTTTCCTGGATCGAAACAATGATAGGGCCGGGGTGCAACACACCGCTCTCATCACAGAAGATATATTTGGGGTTGTAGAGAGAATGCGAGGACTCGAAGGTCTTGGTTGCGAGCCTGTCGAGGGTTTGGAGGCAGGGGTGCGTGGCTGTTTTGAACTAATGGACAGGCCAAATGAATCATATTATGACGATCTTCCCCAGAGACTGAGTGGACGGCTGACCGCAGAACAAATGGACCGTTGTAGAGAGCTGGGAATCTTGGCCGACGCAGATCCAGACGGTGTCCTGCTTCAGATCTTCACCAAGCCGCTACCAGACCGTCCCACATTCTTCTTTGAGATAATCCAGCGTGTTGGATGTGAAGGTAGGCCAGGTTGCGGGGGGTTTGGAAAGGGCAATTTCCGAGCTCTCTTTAAGGCAATCGAGGATTACGAGGAGAGGCTCGAGGCCTGAGCGCCGTTCGAGGGGGGGGATGGGGAGGCGAATCATAAAGGGGGGGGAGAGGCGAACAGTAGTATCGATTTGTGTTAAGTAAAAACACGCAGAGAAGCGAAATATAATGCTGCATGAGGAGGTTTTTCTCTCTTTTTCTTTTTTTGCTTCTTTGAGAACCTCCATGAAGTTGGAAGATAACAAAATAAATTTACGACAAATTATACGCATCTATATCGTCCTCACTTCACTGAAGATTGGAACATGCGCCGACTTAGCTTTAAGTCCGATGAAAAAGGGCAGCTCAGGACCAACATTCGTACAAATTCTCTTGCCAATATACCCCATATTCACGCAAAATCTAACGAAATCCCCCCTGTCACAGCGGCAAATGGGGGAGATAGGAAAAAAACGAGTTCGCGAGTGCAAATGGAGGGTGCCAATGAAGACTACATGACCAAAGCCCTGGAGCTCATGGAGAATGATAAAGAGACAACAACTGTGAAGGTGCAGCCCAGTGGGAAGCCCAGGTTGGAGAGTAATCAAATAGGAAAAACCAGAGGGGGCGGAAGAAAAGAAGCATGCGAAGATGAAATTAACAAGGAAGCGCTCTTCTTTAGGATAAAATCATTGCAGGCAAAACGTGAGAGGGACAATGAGCTCAAATTTGATAGGGAGTATGAACGTGTAAAAATGGAGAGGCGAAAATACGAACGCGGCCGACCTAAGGACACGGAGGGTACCGGACAATCACTCGATGACAGACTGAACCGTAAGATAGGCAGTGTAGACGACGATTCTGGAGGAGTTAGGTTGGAGGTTGATGTTGAGAATGTGACCTACAAGATGCCACCACTAGTCGAGAAAGTGACATCGCCGAAGCGGAAGAGGTTTACTAATCACTTCCAAATATCGAGCAATAGTATCGTGAACTCAATTATAAATACTGCCGGTGTTGTGGCCGTACCCGATGAAACAATGAGAAACCCGACTGTTGCTCCGAATATTTCTCCTCCGAAATATAGCCGTGATCAGCGTAGACGTACTTTCGACCACGACCGCACTTCTTCTATGGAGATATTGGTCCCTTTGATCAAGGAAAAGGTGAGGAGACCACACACGAAGAGGATCTTAGCGAAGAGTGAATAAGCAGGATGAATGTTCTTCTCACTCACAAAGTTTTCATTTTCGCTATTTCAATTTCTTTTTGCAGCCGGTTCCAAAAAAAGTATCTCGTATAAAATTGCGGCGAAAGTCGTTCGAGCACTTTGACCATTTTGATGAGAAGGTGGCAGAGGCGAGAGAACTCACGGAGCTGAAGAAGCGATTTGGGCAAGAGAAGGATCACCATGAGAATTATGACAATATTCGGCAAGAGGAGCAGCAGCGGAATTTTGTCGCCGGCAAAAATAAAGGCAGAAGAAAATTCCATCTCCCTCACAAGAGCGTTGGCAAGCAAATACACACGGGATGGGATGAAGGTAGTTCCCGTGGTAGTTCTCGCGGCGGTTCCCGTGACCCCTCGCCTCAGCCAGATGAGCGGGCGATGAAGGCGCTGCATGGCGGGGGTCGGCGAGGGTCAAGGGTGTTTATACCCCCCTCTAGGAGTGTTCCTGTGAGCCGAGACGCGACACCCCCCCGCCGACGATTGAGTTTCGACAATCTAAAAGTTGTGCTGAAGGATGGCGTATCTTTTCTCCGGTCTCAGTCAGAGAAGCTCTTGACCAGTGGTGGTGACAAGGGTGAAAGGGAGAAAAAGATTGGCGATATTCGAAGCAGACGAAAGAGGGAGGATATCGCCAGTAATTCTATCGCCTTTTGGTGGATCTATAACACGAACAGAAAGCGGCGACGCAGGTCCGCAGTTATGATTCAGAGGTGCTGGAGAGGGTGGAGGTCTTGGGTGATTCAGGAGAAGTGGCGAATCACGGCAAAATTAGAACGAGAAGCGCAACGAATTAGAGATCACAAGGCAGATAAATTGCAGATTCGCGTTGAGCGTAACGAAAAGCTGAAAAAAAAGAAGGTGAAATTGAGCGGTATCAATGCAGCAAAGCAGGTTGGTCATGTAGTCATGACGAAAAAAGACAAGAAAGAAGCTGAGAGGTTGGCTTTCAAGGAATACGACGATGCAATTTTAATCTCGGCTCACTATAAACACGGGTGGCCGAAAACCAAAAGTGAGCGCGAGCCTCTCTGGACAGAGTACAAGAAATACATGGAGGTTGATCGAAGTGTAAAGATGATTTGGAACCGGTTAAAGTTGCTGAAGGAAGCCGGAGATCTGAATAGGATACAAGAGAAGGTCTTGGATGTTCTTGAAGAAGGTTCGCCAATTGTCGAGGACTTTTTGTCCGAATTTAAAGTAAAATCATCTTCAAAGAGCAAGAGCAAGAAACAACCCGCAAATGAAGAACTGCTAACACTCAGCAATGCAGAGAAGACAGTGACATTCGACGAAGAAATAAACAAAGATTTGGGGTAAAAAAGGTGGTACTATTTTACCAACTAAATTCTCTTTTATTACCAAAATATTGGGAGAAACTACATAAAACATTTGTCCGCGTGTAAATTCGAACAGCAAACGAGAATATGGAAGAAGACATCACCCCCACCAAATCAAGACAGCAGCGCGGAGGCAGAACATCAAGCTGGGCTAGTGAGTTTCAATGGGCTGGTTAGTTTCAACTTTCACCCCCCCTCCAAAACAACAGCAGAACACTTTTCCCTTCAATATGGGAATAACACCGACTAAACTTTGTTTCCTCTTGTAGATAGGATCATTCATAATCATGGTCTGAGACATTGGTTTCTTTTTCACATTGAGGTCCTCTCTTGCATCATCGGCAATCATCTCCAGATAAGTTTTGGGCTGTGGTTTACCCCCACTAGTAACACCAGACTTGAGGTCAGGAATGATAGCTTTAGGATTTGTCGCCATTGTTGTTACAGAAACAGGGTTTTCAGTCGTGGTGAGTTGGCTTGACTATATTGTTGATTTAGAGAGGGTTTGGTGATATATTATATATAAGCGCGAAAGCAGATATCTGAGGCTATCTGCGCCTGAAGAGGTCCAAAAAAGCAATTCCTTTCGTTGAGGAGGGATTTCTTGGAAGTGCTTACGACTGGCAGCACTTACTTTCAACCGATCAGCAGAAAGCTTCCATCCCTTAAAAAAAGAGAGTTAGTCGATTATTCAGTGATTTGCGGAACAAACATCCTTCGTAGATAGCCTGTTCACCCATTTAAAACCTGTAGCGGTTAAATTCGGACGAAGAAGATCCCTGATCCAACTAACCACCCTCCAACCCAACTCCTCCTTCTCCCCAGCAAGGAGAAAGTAAAGAACCCAAAAAAATTATGAAAGAGAGCGAAGATGAGGAAGAACGTGCAGACTTCGAAGAGGTTTTGTACGAAAATGGCCCTCTCATTCAGACTGAACACCACAACACAAAGCAGCTTGAGACAGTAATCAAGTTTCTATTTGAGAAGATGAGCCTTACCGAGAACACCCTGAAGCGAATGCAGAACAAGAAGAAAATGACGGTCTTAGCAGAGCGTCGGGCCACGGTACTTGCCCAGCAAGCGGGGCGACCTGGTTCCTCTCAGGGGGACAAGGATCAGCCCCCACCTCCTTCTCCCATGAAATTAGCTTCAGATGCGTGGGCAAAGTGCACCACTGACACTGAGAGGCTCAACTGTCTCTTCGAAATGATGCAAAAAACGACGGCTTCTGTTGAGAAGATGAAAGCCGAATCGATTCACAACAATGCAATACAGGCCGCCAAGGATGACGCACAGGATGAGATGATGCAGATGGAGATGGACAGCATGGAGCGGAAGTTGGCAAGCTGTTTGAAGCATCGCGACATGAAAGAGACTTTGAAGATAGTTGAGGCCGAGCAGCAGTCGCAGGAGGCAAATCTGAAGCGGATGATTATGAACAACCGGCGAGAGGTTTCGGAGGAGCTCGATCAGCAGCTCGAGAAAGTGTTTAACCAGCTCCGCAAGATTTCGAACAGCTACGAAGACCAAGAAAAATTACTGCAGACCCAAATTGCGGAGATGGTCAACCAAGAGCTAACATCGCCGTCTTTTCCAGCTCCGGCTATGCAAGAAAAGGTAATAATCCGAGAGGGCAAAGCGCACGTTGTTGCGCGTCCCACTACTGGCAGTGGTGTGGATGCCAGTGTGCTGACCAAACTCAAGAATAGCGTTGCCGAAATGGAGCTAAGTGCGGCAAACAATTCGAACCTGATCGAGCGCCTCAACGAGCAGTGTGAAATGGCCAGCAAGAGGGCGAGGGAGAGCGAGGATTTGGTAAAGGCTCTTGAGACACAGCTTGTCGAAACGACGACCACGCTGGAGAGCAGCTTGACAGAAAAGGTGGAGGAGCAGGCGGCGCAAACGAGGGTCGCTTTCGCAGAGAACGAGGAAAAATTGGAGGAAAAAATTACCGCTCAAAAGGAGCAGAGTAGCGAATCTTTCGAAATGCAGATTGCGCGGATTTCGGGGCAGCTAAAGGAAGATATGAAGAGGATGGATGCTGCATTGACAGGTGGCCTCGGAGAAGTTAGGGAATCGCTCAGTGCCAAGCTCAGCAATTACGAGGCGGAGCAGAATGACAAGATCGGAACTCTCGTCGCCGAGATTATTGCCGAAGAGAGCAGCGCGGAGAACTCTCCGAAGCAAAGGATCGAGAGTTTGGCAATTCAGACTAACGACATTCTAGCGGCGATAGCAGAAATGAAAGCCTCCCAGAATGATGCGGAGGAGAGTAATCGAGAGCTGTTCGAAAAGCGAAAGGAAGAGAGCGATAAGCACGCTGCTCATTTGACAGATACTTTAAAATCCACCGTCGACAAGCAGTTCGTGGAAATGAGGAACAATTTTAGCGATCTCTCCGGGCAGACGACGAGCAATAACATGGGAATTAAGGGCCTAAAGATGTCACTCGAGAAGATGGAGGTCGGCACCGCCACATTAATCGAGTCTTTCAAAAAGGAGCAGAAGGCGGCGAGTTTAAAACTCATCGAGCAGAGCACTCAGGTGAAGGTGAACTTAACGTCTGCTATTGCGGACGTGAAGGAAACGTTGAAAAACCACATGAAGGAGACGGGCGATACGTTGCAGAACGTAGAGGACGAGAGTATTACCATGCAAAACAGCATCGTAGACTTGAACGAGGAGCTAAACAAGCTAGCGACAAGAGAGAATATGTGGGAGCAGATGGAAGTCAAGTTACAGAACCACATCAAGACAATTAGCGACCAGTGCAGCGAATTGGAAGAGAGTGTGAGCTCGAGCAAGCCCACTGTAATGAGTCAGGGTATGCAGAGATATTTGGCCGGCAACTGCCAACGGATTGCCAAGCTTTTAGCTACAAAGGCGGACTTTTTCATCATCCAACGCATGGTGATGCACAAGAATCCCGTGGAGATGGACTGGGACGAGGAGGTGACGAGGACGAGGGAGGAGTTTAGGGTCAAATTTATCGATGCAATCAAAGAGGAGGCGCACAAGAAGCACCCCATAACTGACTTCAGTATAGACGAGGCCCGGCAGATGTTCATGATGAAGCTGGATTTGGCAATTAAGGTCGCTATCTCTAAATACGCCCGGATTCAAATTGGGACGACAATCCTGGGAAGGCGGCAGTTGGTGCCAACATGCATGGCCTGTGACCGCCCCTTCAACAGCAATGGCGCCACGTCGAACAAAGACGGGGATTTGCGTGGCGTGTCGCGCGATCCCTTGCCCATTCTCGACGACGATGACGTCAGTATTGGGTCTCTGGGGACCATTGATAGTCATTCAGTAATGTCTCAACACAGCACAAAGAACAAGGTTGCCACCTACGGTATAGATCAGCGCAAAATTGACAAGTTCGTCTTCCGCGCGGGTTTCAAAATACCAAAACACATATCTTCACCTCTCATTCAAGAGTTACCGCCTGGTAGTGCCGGTCTCAACAACTTGAAGTACAGCAGTAGCGACAGGAGCATCGGAATGAACAGCACGAGTAGTGCCGGTCTGCAGAGCAACGGCAACAACAACGAAGACGACTACTTCGCAAACGCCTCAATAGGCGGGGGAATCGCAAATCGTCCCCACACTGTTGCATTCGAGAGCGCGACCCTGGGTATTGCTGGGGGGGGGGGGGGGGGACAAGAAAAGGGAAGAGGATGATCTAAAACAGCAACGATTACAATGCTTAAAAAAATGGCGCGCTTCCGGGCCTAAATAGCCCTTCCAGAATGTACTGATTATGAGTTTCC
>Ga0115556_1002676_pt1 | contig 11726 bp, 6 predicted proteins | sample COGITO_mtgs_1104_5_FD_87282 | JGI IMG/M metagenome (GOLD analysis project Ga0115556, IMG submission 87282) | Pelagic marine microbial communities from North Sea - COGITO_mtgs_110414 | ecosystem: Environmental > Aquatic > Marine > Epipelagic | place: Germany:Helgoland, sampling site Kabeltonne... | reverse complement strand
GTGAGAATGTGTGGCTTTTTTTGCCCTCTTTTCAGGTTTTCTTTGCCTCGAATTTTGCGCACTTCTGCCCCAAAAGATAAGAGAAAAACGCCTCGCGAGAGATGACGACGACGACGACGATGTCTTCTCGAACGACGACGACGACGACGAGTTCGGATGTGTCGTCCTCGAAATCACACACCAGAAGACACCAATCATCACTGCGTGCTACTAATAATCATAACAGTAATAGTAGTAATACTAGTAAGCGTCGTAATAGAAGTCATCAAACAATAAAAGCGGCGATAACGGAGAACGAGAATGACATCGTCGCGCGAAGTGATGTAAACGATTCAGACGGAAAGAAGAACAAAAATAAAGCCATCGTGGTTGGCGCGGGCGTTGGAGGCTTAGGCATGGCCTCTCGCCTCGCTTTTAACGGGTATGAGGTGACGATTTTAGAGCAAAACGATTCCGTCGGCGGCCGATGTCGATCCGAACAGTTCGACTCGGAATTTAGATTCGATACCGGACCGTCCTTGTTGCTCTTGCCGGATCGATATCGCGAACAGTTTACCGCGGTCGGGGAGACGTTTGAAACGTACGTATCGATTGAACGGTGCGACCCGGCGTACAGAGCACACTTTGGGGATCACACGACGTTGGATTTATTGTACGACGCGGAAAAAATGAGGAAACAGTTAGACGACGTGGAGGAAGGCGCCGGCGGCGCGTATTTAGATTGGTTGGGAAGAGCGCGAGCGAGTTTAGATTACGGAGTCGCCGCGTTTATCGATAAAGACGCGAATTCGGTGTTAGATTTCGTCAATCCACAAAGAGTGGTGCCGTTGGCATTGAGAGTGAACCCGGTGGATTTGTTGTTGAGTCAACACCGGCAAATGTCCTCGTACTTTAAGGATAAAAGGTTGAGAGCGTTGTTTACGTACCAGAATTTGTACGTCGGGTTGTCGCCGTATAACGCGCCCGGAGTGTTTTCGTTGTTAGCGGCGACTGAGTTGACCGATGGAGTCTGGTACCCCATGGGTGGGTTTAAAAACGTCGGGAACGCGTTGCAAACGCTGTGCGATAAGTTTGGCGTGGAGACGAGATTGAACTCAAAAGTCACGGAGATTTGCACGCAGGAAGACGCTTCCGTGGACGAGAAGTTTAGCTCCACCGGGAGGAAAGTAACCGGGGTGAAACTCGAAGACGGTACAGTTTTAGACGCGGACGTGGTCGTTGCGAACCCGGACATTCCGAGAGTGTTTGATGATTTATTAGAGTCCGTCCCTGAAGCAGCCGCTGAAGCTTCTCGACAAGAACAAATGGATTACTCCTGTTCCATCATCGAGTTCAACTGGTGTTTGAAGACGCAGATCCCGGATTTGTTACATCACAACGTCTTTTTATCCGGCGAATACGAAACCGGATGGAACCGACCGGCGACTCCGGAAGATTTCGCCGCACCAAAACAGCACAACTTTTATTGCTGCAACCCGGTGTACACGGACAAATCGTGCGCGCCGGATGGTTGCGCGGCGTTGATGATTGAGTTCCCGGTGGCGAACATCCAAGAACAAATCGACATTTGCAAAAAAAGAGGCGTTCCGGTGCCGACGGAGAAGGAAATGGTCGACGCCGCTCGCGAAGCGTTGTTTCGACGTTTTCGCGAAGCTGGACACGGTGAACTGTCCGAGATTATTGAAAAAGAGGACGTTCGCACGCCCGCGGAGTGGAGGGACATGTATAACATTAAAAACGGCGCCGTGTTTGGCTTATCGCACGGACTGTTGCAATTAGCCGCGTTTAGACCGCCTACCAGAACTGGAATTAAAAGTTTGGACACGCCGAGCGTCTCTGGATTACACTTTGTCGGCGCGAGCACGAGACCCGGGAACGGCGTTCCCTTGGTCTTGATGGGAGTCAAAGTCGTCGCCGAGGCGATTCTCAAGCAACACGGGAGCTTCAAAACTTAAGTAAAAATATTCAAGTCTTTGTACACGTGAAAAGTCTATTACCGCGGCGCGCAAACGCTTCACACCATTTCATTACATTATAAATCCACCGTTCCTAAATCGTCTAACATTACCACCTTATTTTCCTCGTCGTTTTCCTTAAACGCCGGCTGTCCTAAATACGGACACCCGGCGCATCGAAACGCGTCTCCCAACGCGCAGTTCCCGCACGCGCTTTTAAACGTCTCGTCGTTCGGGTCGTTCTCTAAATCCATCTTCACGACAGAACTCGCTGGAGTTGCGTTTTCCTTCATCTCCTCTTCCTCTTTCCTTCCGCAGGTGCAATCTTTGCACGGTTTCCTCGTCGGCGGACATCCAACGCCTTCTCCTTCCGTATTTGGTTTCGCTTTGTCCTTTTCCGTGAGCAACGCGTCCTCGTCGATCATTTCGTCTCGGTCGTCGTCGTCTTCTTCCCACGCCGAGGCTTTTGAAACTAAAGTCTTTTTTGTCTTTTTCTCTCCTAAGCTAAACGTTACGCCTCGTTCCCACTTGGGTTTTCTCCCCGAAACCTTCGTCGCGCGCGTCCCGGAAACGCTCGTCTGCTCGGAAACAACGACGTCCTCGAATCCTTCCAACGTCAACCGCTTGGAGACTTCTTTTTGTATCATCGCGGACGACGAATCCTGCTCACCTCCTCCTTTCACGAAAACCCCTAACCGTCCTCCAGGTTTTAACGCGTCGAAAAACGCGCTCAGAGTCTCAGGAGAAAGTTCAGACGAGTGTAAAGTCGCTTCGATCGATTCCATGTTTTTTATTCGTCAGACGTTTCTTCTGAAGAAAAGTTTTTCGTCTGTCAAAAAGAAAATTGTAGCGCTTCAATTTTAGGGTTTCAAATGCAAGCAAATGCAATTAGGGTTGAAGCGATTAAAAAACAACAGAGAGAAAGAAGACAAAAAATTGCAAAAACTGACGCGCTTATAAAAGCAGCACGTAAACGCTATTGTTTAAGAAGAATAAAGCGCAACACGAGTATTGAATATACAGAGCATATTATTGATTGTTGCGTGTGTTATTTACTTTAATATATATATATATACATACTACTTTCAAAAGAAGGCTTTAGCGTTTAAGAAAGAATTTTTTCCTCCTTTAAAAGATGAAAATGAAAGCGCGGCCATTTCTGGAGTAAAGAGAGATATAAATCATCATCATGGGTTGGTTCGGTTTCGTCTCCGACGATGATTCCGACGATGCGAATAATGAAAACAACATCGACCAGTACCCGGACGACAGGCACTTGCAAATGTACGAAGAACAACCGAGAGTGATTCCGGGAGGCCATTACGTCGTCGTCGCGAGAGTCATCGAGGCGAAAGATTTACCATCGATTAAAAGTTTTGACGTGTGGCAAACGGTGACGAGTTTCTCCTTGAAACAAGCGACGGAGAACGCCGACGCGCTCCCAAACGTGACGACAAAAGTGAAACTATCCAGAGCTGGGTTCCCGCAACAAAAGAGGAAAACAATCGTGGAGAAAGAAACGTCGCAGCCGCTTTGGAACCAGTGTTTTTATTTCGAAGGGATGGACTTGGCCAACGGCGAGTTGGACGGGTGCGCGGTGAACTTCGAGGTGTCGGACAGGAGGAAGTTTGGGAAAGACGCGACGATTGGTTCCGTGGAATTGGAGTGTTCGAAAGTGTTCGAAGAGCACGAACACAAGGTTTGGCACAGGTGGTACCATTTGACAGATCCGAGCGGGAAGAGGCAAGGGAGTCAAGGACAGGTGAAGATTTGCGTGCAAGTTTTACGGAGAGGCGACGAAGAGGCGACGATGGCGAATATGGACCCCGAAGATTCAGATTCAGATTCAGATTCAAATTCAGATTCAGACGACGACGACGAGAAGAACGACAAAGCGAAGAACAAACTGGCGAAGAAGTCGTTCTTAGCCTCTTTGATGGAAAAAGAAACGGATACCCCGGCGGAGGAAGGCGAAATCGAGATTTGGGCGATTAAAGCGAACGTGTACATCGGGAAAGATTTACCGAGAATGGATTGGCCGAATTTAGGTGGCGCCGGAATTGATGCGTACGTGAAGTTGTCTTGCGGGTCGAGCGCAGTTCCGGCAAATTCGAAAGTTCGTCGATCGAAAAATCCAGAGTGGAACCAAGAGGTCATCATGCGAGCGCGAGTGGCTGGAGGGAAGTTTGGTGGCGTCGGCGCGTTGCCGCCGCTGCGCTTATCCGTGATGGATTACGATTTAACCGGCGACGACGACCACGTCGCGTCTACTTCGGTGTTGATCAGAGATATTATCGCGCAACCAAAGGCGCACGCGAAACCGAAATGGTACTGCTTCTACGGCGGCACGAGAAACTTAGAGTCCTCGTTTCGAGGTCACGTCTCAAAATTAGCGAAAAGAATGAACGCTGGGTATTTAGAAGGCTCGGCGTATAGAGGAAGGGTGTTGATGTCCTTCGAGGCGACTCGAGAGGAAACCGGGAAAAGAGCGAGTCGCGCCAAAACTCGGATACCCAAAGTGAGCGATAAACTGAGCCGAGAGTGGCCGTGTATTTTACACTCGGAAGTGTTAGACGTCGAGTTGTTTCAAACCAACTCGAAAGGGAAAAAGTGTTACGTGGAAGTCGAGATGGGATTATCCAAACGCACGTCTCCAAAAGCGACGTTGAAATCCGAGCGAGATCCTTTGGTGAGAGAATGTTACGCCGAAATCAACTCCGCGTTGGCGCCGTTGCAAGTGAACTTACCGATGCCTTTCGATGGCCCACACGCCGGAGAAGGTGCACCGGATGTGTTTATTCGCGTATGCGTCGCGGGGAAGTCGATCGGATTTGCCCGAGTTCCCGCGAAAAGGTTAACTCCGGTGGACGAAACCATGGGCCCTTTGCAACCGCCGGATGAGAAAAACTTACCAAACGGATGGAACGTTCAAGGGTGGTTTCAGTTACAAGCGGACGCGTTGACGAATCACAAGAAGGGCCAATCGCGATCTCTCGAGCACGTTAAACCAGTAGGACAAGTCTTGATTCGAATGATCATACGAGGTAATCCAAACTTGAAACGCCAAGCGAAATTGGACGCCGAGGAAGGCGCGGAGGAAGACGGCGACGCCGAAGCGTTAGCGTTGAACGAAGAGTACAAAAATTTAGATCCAGCCGATAAAAAACAGAAAGAAGAATTAGAAAAACGAAGGAAGAAAATGGAGAGGAAAATGAGAGGCGCGGTGGACGAGCTGGAAGCGAAACCGTTGAAACCGATGGAGAAGCGGAAGTTTATGCTACACGTGGAAGCGTATCAGGCGATGAACTTACCGGCGGCGGATCCGAACGGTGCGAGCGATCCCGTCGCGGTCGTTCGGTGTGGTCGAGCAGTTGTTCAAACGCAAACGCTCAAAAGTACCGTCTCGCCGTCTTGGTTTCGGGACTTATTCGTGGAGATTGAGTTGCCGCTGTTGCCACCGACAGCGATTGATCCCACCAGATCGGATTCTGATTCAGACTCGGATTCGGACGACGACGACGACGATTCCTCCTCGGACGAAGACAAGCTTGAATCCAAATTGCTCAAGAAACGAATGAAAGACTATCGGAAAATGAACAAAGCCAACAAATCCGGAGGAGGTAGAAAAGGCGGGGGATTACAAGGTCTCGAAGGCATCGCGTGGTGGGCAGCGCCCGCGATGACCATCTTAGTTTTCGACGAAGACGAAGAGACGCTCATCTCAGGCGCCGATATCGATCCGTTATCGGTTTTGATGGTACCGTTGTTACACCCGTCCGAAATGCGCGCGAAAAACGCTGGATCTTTAGGCGGCTATTCCGGTCTAGCGTCCTCGGTGTCCTTCTTTAGCGACTTTTCGCTCGATCCCAACAAACCCGATCGATACGATGAAGTCTTGGAACACGTGCAACACGCGGCAGAAGATAAACATCCTTCTCCGGAATGGTACGAAATGGTGAAACTGAACCCGAACAGCTCCGATTTGAACGCTAACGGTGGCGAGTTGCTCATGCACTACGAGGTGTTGCCGTTGCCAATCATGGGCGTGGCGAACTTCGTTTTAGGTCCGCAAATCAAAGTCCAGTGGGAAAATGTGAAACCGCGACTCGAACACGTAGCCACGAGACAAATCAAAGATTATTTTGGTTTCGAAGCGGTGGAAGTGAGCGTGTGCTTGATGGGCGTCAGAGGTTTGTTGCCGTATAAGCAATTTGCAGCGCACATGCCTAAGGTTGAATTTGAGTTGACCGGATGCGTTCCGTTGTTCGAAGGTTCCACGGAACACGTGAAATCGAGCGCGTTCAGGAATTTACCGAACGGTCCGAACGCAAACTTCAACGGGCAAACGTTAACGTTGAGAGGTTTAGTACCGAGACTAACGAAGATTTATACCTCGTTATCCATTCGAGTCATCGACGCTCGCCCGATAAAACGCTTAATCGGAACTGGCGAGCAACAAGTTTTCCTGCGACGAGACGAGCTCGCGTTACTCGAGAAGAAAGGCTCGAACTTAGTCTCGGTCAAGCGAAAAGGTACCACCGCAGACGAACGGGAAAAGTTGCTGGAAATCCTCAGAGACGAAACAATCTCGGACTACTCGTTCGACATCGACGACGGCACTGCGACGCTGGTTTCGCAATCAAATACGATGACAGATGCGTCCTCGGATTACGTCGCGAGAGCTAGAGAAGAGGTTTTACGGGAACGTTTGAGACATAACGAAGAGGTGAGAAGTTCAGCTGGGAAATCAGTCCTTTCCAAGTTTTTAGGCGGCGTCGGCGTCGGCGGCTCCTCCGGTCCGCCGGCGGCGTCGGCAAGACAGCAGCAGCAATTCGATATCGAGAGCGGTTACGGCGGTACCAATCGCACGAATCCAACTACGGCGACTAAATTTTTATCCTCGAAGCAGAAGCGAAAAGCGTTGAGTCGATCCATCTCGCAACGGTACGAAGCCGAGCAATTCGCGGCGAATGCGACGAACGTTGAGGAATCGAGGAGCGAAGGCAAATCTTTACGTCAAATGCGCAAATCGCGAAAAGCAGACTTCAAAAAACGCAAAGAAGAAACTCGTCGACAACGCCAAATGTTGCGCGATGGCGTAGATTCATATAAAACGCAGTCGCAATACGCTAACGCTCAACACGAAATTGATGACATGATGTCGAGGTTTACGAAATCAAAATCGAGACGGATGAAAACGCTCACGGAAGGAAGAGAGTACGGAGAGTCGTCGTCCTCAGATCAGGGCTCGTCGGATTCGGGAACTTTGGATGGCTCCGGTGCAGCCACAGACAGCGAACCAGAGTCTGTCGATGGCGATATGAACGCTGTGGATGAGAACGAGTTGAACAAGCGCTTGCAAGAAGAGCAGGAGAAGGTCGAAGAGGAGGAGGCCGCGGCGGCGGCGGCGGCGGCGCTCGAGGCAAAAGCTAGTAACGAAGACGACGAAGAATTGAACCGATCTAAGAAGAAGCAGAAGAAAGTGGCCACTTTCGACGACGGTTCCGGTAACGTTCCAGAGTGGATGAACGACCGCATGCTCTTACCAATCGGTACTTTAGAGGAAGAGCTCGGCGACGTGGCGATGACCAACGTTCCGATCTACCGCGCCGAAGGTTTCGAAGATAACTCGTCGAAGCGAGAGGTCGGAGGTTACGTCAAGTTTTGCTACTCGGTGTCGGAATTGAGACGAAAGTATTTCGGCTCTTCCGAAGAAGAGCACGAGTACATTCACGGCCCACCAGAGATTCTCAAACTCGATTACCTCGGTAACCCGAAGAAAGATAAGCCGGCGGTGGCGGCGAAGAAAGCCAAAAATGCCGCCATCATGCAAAACACTCTCTGGACGCCGGACAAGACCACGGCGACAATAAGCGAAGAAGAGTTTCTCAGAATCCAAAAGCAAGCCGGCGGTTATCTCAACGACAACCAACCGATGATGGGCGAACAACCGCGACCGGTAACCGTGAGAGCGTACGTCATCAGAGGGAAAGATTTACGACCAATAGATCAATCCGGCTTGTGCGATCCGTACTTAGTGGTTTCCGTCCCAGGTACGAATATTAAGTTTGGCAATTCGAAGGAGAGAATCGATCGCACGTGCACGCCGTGGTTTTACAAAACCTTCGAGTACAAAACGGAATTACCCGGTAACGGTCTTTTGAAATTTGACGTTTTCGATTACGAAAAGTATTCCTCGGATGTTTTTCTCGGACAATGTTTGGTCGACGTGGAAGCGCGATTACTCTCTGAGCGATGGAACACGGAGATGGGCGATAGGCCTCCTCTGGAAATCAAACAACTGTTGGACAAACACGGCAACGCCGGTTTCGGCGAGCTCGAAATCATCGTCGAAATCCACGACGGTCACGACAACATTCCGAAAGCGTTGGTGATTCAACCGCCACCCGTGGTTGAAGTCGAAATGCGCGTCTGTGTGTTTAAAGCGCGAAATATGGTGAACAAAGACGTCGGTGGAAAGAACGATTTGTATTTCAAGTTGAATGTTATCGGTCTCGATCGAACTTCTTCTCGATTCACAGAAACGCAGTCCACGGACATTCACTGGTTTGCCAGAGACGGCGTCGGTTCGTTCAATTACAGAAACATTTTTCAGTTGACGTTACCGTGTAATCGCATTGCCTTGAGAGTTTCCGCGTACGATAAAGATTTGATCTCCGGCGATGATAACATCGGCGAAAACAAGATAAACTTATCGAAAATGTGTAAACAGTTGATCCGAAATGTTTCGACGTTTGGCGAGATGTCGCCAGAGTGCGTCATCGAACACAAATACGACGCGAACGAAGAACCGTTTTCTCTGAACCCGTTCAAAAGCATGATGGACGGCCCTATGCAAGGCAAGTGGTTGAAGATGTTCCATCCGACGTTACCGGGTGAGTCTCAAGGGGAAGTCGAGATTATGATCACCTTGTTGCCTCGAAAGCAAGCGGAAGAGAGACCGGTTGGTAAAGCGAGAGATTTGCCGAATCGAGATCCAGAGTTGAAGGAACCTGATCGAGCGCATTTGAGTTTACTAAACCCGCTCGGGTCGTTGGCGTTAATCATGGGCCCCGATATGGTCAAGAAAGTCACATTTGTCGTCTTAATCGTAGGTTCATTATACATGTTCGTCATGTCGGCGTTTTTCATCATCAACGATATCGTCGACGCCGAAATCACGGCAACGATTAACGAGAAGAGAGAGATGGAACAAGAAATGGAACTCGAGCGCGAAAACTTAATCACTGGCGCGGAAGCGTACGCAAAGCACGCGGTCGGTTTGGACACGCTAGAGGAAAAGGTTCACAAGACGTTGAACGAAACGGAAACGAAGATTTTAGATGCGACAGGTTTGACGCCGGTGTTGGAAAAGTACAACGAGGTGAAGAGTGAGATTGATCAGTATTCAAATGCAGCGCACGATGCGGCGGTGTCGACGACCGTACCCCCATCTGCTACTACCGCAAATGCAACAGCCACTGCGGCTACGGCGGTGCCCGTGGCTGCCACGCCGGCGGCGACGACAACCGTCGTCGCTACCGCGGCTACTCCGGCAGTAGCAACGACGGAAGAAGAAACCGCCGCTGCAGCAGCAGTTACGCCAGTTGCGACTGAAGAAGCATCAACGGTGCCAACGACAGAAGCAGCGCCAGTCACCGAGGCGTACATGGGCCACCATCGGTACGATTTCGAGGACGAGCAAGACCGATTGAACCAATCCACGGACGGCGACGAGTTGGACGAGTGGTTCAGTACGTATTCGTTGCTCGGGAACGAACGAGAACGCGCGCAGAAGCTCGCCGAGCTCGGCAAGAGAAGAGACGCGACGGAACAACCACTAAAGACGCACCAAAAGATGCATCGCAAGATGCTTTTACCGAATCCTTCGGTGAATAAAAAAACAATGTATTGATGTAGAAAAGAATGAAGTAGTAGCAGAAATAGCGCGAATAATGTTGTAAACCAAGAAGAATTACACATGCAGTAGTAGTCTGATTATTATATGTACAAAAAGAGCGCTAATAGAAAGAATATCATGCTGTCATCGAATGTTAAATCCGTGCCATTTCCTGGGCGTGAATACTTCGTTCTCAATTGAGTCGTCGCCGTCCAACCCTTCAAAGTCGTCGCCGATGGATCTCGGGCGAAAGAGTTGGTTGGTTATTTTGTTGTTCTTGTTTTTGTTTTCGTTGTTGCTAGTGTCCTCGCCGTCCGCGCCGACGCCGTTTCTCGTTCTCCCACCTGCGATTCCAACGCCATCGCTATTTTTGCTACGAGAATCAGATGATTTCTTCGGTCGCCATTCACCTGCGGCGTGCGTTTGATGAAAATTTCTTCCGTTGCGAAAGCTGCCGTGCACGCTCGCTTCGCACGCCATGGCGTCCAACTTCTTCGCCAATTTTTCCACGTCTTTTTCCGAGTATTGCGTGAATCCCATCCTGATGTGTTTCGCGGTTGGTTTTCGGTCGAAGTAAAACGCACCAGGTTCCAGTTTCGCGGCTTCTAGGCAGATCAAATACACGATCGTATCCGCGCCTTGTTCCGGTGTTCGAAGTTTGCCTTTCATGGAGTTGTAAAATCCAGGTAACGAGGAACGCAAGCCGGGCGTGTCCACCCAGCCCGGGTGCATGGAAACGTACACGATATCCGGGACGCGCTTTACCGCGTCTCCTTTTTTGCTGCTGCTATTGCTGCGATTATCGTTATTAACTTCCTTTCTAGTATCCTTTTTACTTTTCGCGACTTCCTTCTCCGGCGACCAACTTCCGGGCAGTTTCTTCTCCGCTTCCAGTCGCGCCCATCTTTCGGTCAAGGCCACCTGACGTCTCTTATCTCGCGCGTATTGCGATACGCCCGAATACTTTTTCGGTTTCGTGTATTCTAAATCGTCAATCACCAACTCTTCCGCTAACATTCCCGCCGACGATACCGTGATCACTCTCGGCACGTACGTCAACGCGTTTAGTTTCCCGCTTTCGCCGTCTAACAAAATAGACCCCGGACTCCCGCCGTCCCCTCCTCCTCCGTTCGCACTCATGCTTCCAAAATACCCACCATTCCTCCCGCTGACGCTGCTATTTCTCTGCGACTCGCTCGTCCTCCCTAAAACCGGTCGCAACGAGCTCGTCAGCAAGTGCGTACCGAGCGTATTCACCGCGAAAGAAGTCTCGTACCCGTCCACGCTTCTCTCGATCGCCTCCGAAGTGCTCAACGTCGCCGCGTTGTTCACCAACACGTGCAATTGATGCCCAGATCTCGTGAACTCCTCCACAAACGCGCGCACTTCCACGTTCGAGCCGACGTCGCAGACGTGTAAATGCAAATTACACTGCGGCATTGGTCTTCCTCCTCCTCCGCCGCCGCCTCGCTCTCTCGCCACCGCGTCCAGAATCTCCTTCACCGCTTTCTCGCCTCGCTGCATGGATCGACACAGGAGGTGCACGGTCGCGTTTCTTCTCGCCAATGCGACTGCGGTGGCAAACCCTATCCCTCCGTTCGCGCCGGTTATTAAAACCGAAACGTTCGTTAAATCTCTTTTCAAGCAGTCCTTCTCGTCATCCGCGTCTTCGTCTTTGATATTTTGCGCGAACCCATCTTTGGTGTACTGACTGTACCCGTGTATGCCGAAGGCGAGCGAGCGGAAGTACGAGGTCATTTGAAAACGGACGGACAGACAGACGCCTTTAAAGCGCGCTTCTTAAAACCACTGTATTCTCTCATTCAAACGCCTGTATTCGCGCCTTTTCCTGGCCTAAATCGAATGAATGT
>Ga0115556_1002672_pt1 | contig 11733 bp, 7 predicted proteins | sample COGITO_mtgs_1104_5_FD_87282 | JGI IMG/M metagenome (GOLD analysis project Ga0115556, IMG submission 87282) | Pelagic marine microbial communities from North Sea - COGITO_mtgs_110414 | ecosystem: Environmental > Aquatic > Marine > Epipelagic | place: Germany:Helgoland, sampling site Kabeltonne... | reverse complement strand
AGATAAGAAAACCTTCAGCAAACTGAAAGTTGAAACTCAGAGCGTCTCCCACAAAGATGAAAACACCATGCTAAAATATTAAACCCACCTTACCCGTTTAGACGATTAGCATCAACTCAACTATGATCGTTTGTGTGACTTTCTTCTTGTTGGCAACCTTTTTTTTGTGAAACAATTTACCTTTAAAATATTATTTAAATTTACTGTATAATTATTTTGAATCTATGACTTTAAATAATTTAAAAAATTTCATAAAAAATTTAATCATTTTTAGTAATTAAAATTTTATTTTATTATCAAAAATGATAATATTATTTAAATTAATTTATTAAAAATTAATTATATATTCAAAATATTATAATGTGTATATAAATTATATCATTAAAGTAAATTGTTTATCAAAAATGTATTTAAATAAACGAAATAGATTTTTTTGTCAAAACGCATTTCTCTCGTGCGACAAGAGAGCTGAAAAGAGCGACAAGAGAGCTATTATTGCTTTATCTAACAGGGGTGTGTGTGGTTATTTATTGTTACATTATTATCAAATATTGGCTAAGATAGGACAAGAGAGCTATCTGCGAATCCACGAGATGAAAAACTGCAAACTAATCACGAACACACACACGAACACCAACGAAACCGAAAACCTAGCGAAACGAGGACACTAGAAATGGCGATAACGAGAACAAACCCCCAATATCAAGCACCGAAGGCTCTTTTAAATAGACGACCACAGTTTCTCGCTCTTAATTTCATTCCTCTGTCTTGTTTTTGTCTAGTGCATTATTAACAAGGTCCAATTGTATCTGCAGCTGTTGCTGGAATGAAAGCTTCGGTTCATCTTTCACCTCGTCTGCAATTCGCTTCCCCTCTTTTTTGACTTCCTCTTCACTAATTTCTTCTACATTTTTCAGGACTGCACCTTCCGTCCCCCCGTCCCCAAATTTGACCTTCCACTTCACCTCTTCCTTGCCTTTTGCTTGAGCGATGATCCAACCTCGTTCAATAATCTCTTTGTAGTGCCCAGTATCTCTTCCAAGGATATTTGGGAACTCTATGAGCCATCTTCTTACTTTTTTCTCTCCATCTTTCTGCGTATGTTTCTGTGACTGTGTATGTGCCTGTGACTGTGACTGTGACTGTGACTGTGACTGTGACTGTGACTGTGACTGTGTATGTGCCTGTGGGATTGCTGGCGGAGATATAGGTCCCGCCGATGTTGACGCCAACACCGACGCCGATGCGAATTTATTTTGCGATAACGACCGGCTTGGGGATTTTGGCAGTTTATTTGGTGGTGTGGCCCCGGCTGGTATCTCTCCCTGTGGCAAGTTAAAATATTCTCCCTCGGGAACCTCCCTGACAACGATCCCGCTGCTAACCCACCCGAAACCTCCCCTCGTGAATGCATCCACCTTCTCCCCGTTCTTGAGTGTTTCTACCTGGATCTCCCCGTCCTTCATACACCTGAGCTCTCTCACCCCCTTTTCCACCCTCTCGTCATCGTCATACTCCACATTGTATAGACCTCCGCCTGTGTGCCGGAGAATATATGCGGGGTAGTAGGTCGTCGACTGAGGGTCTCGAACTAGGACGCGCGAGCCCCTAGGGAATCGCGGTTGATAATTTTTGTCCACTTTAACAACCCCAGCATCCGCATCAGCATCAGCATCAGCATCAACCCCAGCATCAGCATCAACCCCAGCATCAGCATCAGCATCAACCCCAGCATCAGCACCCCCCAGTCTGTCCCCAACTTGTTTTATGAGTTCGTCGAGCACAGCTGGCTTCATGATAAAGCCATCGATACCAGCCTTCCTCGCCCTGCTTTCTTCCTCCCCCCCGGCACGACTGGAAGTGAGCGCTAAGAGTCTTTGAGTGGGCCTATTGTAGGATGGGTGCGAGTGCTCGTAGTGCCTCAGTGATAGAGTTGTGTCGTAACCGTTCATGATGGGCATGTCAAGATCCAAGTAAACACAGTCGTACACCTTGTTCTGCATCATACTGAGGCCCGCCCTGCCGTTGGGTGCTGTTTCCACCTCCCAGCCAACCCCAGCCGATCCCAGCTTTCTGCACATGACTTTCAGAGTCAACAAACTGTCATCAATGACAAGGACGCGTTTTCGTGGGGGGTGGGAGGGGTCAGGACATTGAGGAACATTGTTGGGGTAAGAGGTGCGGAAGGAGGGGGCAGGAAGGAGGAAACGTAGGGGATTGCCCTCTGCCCATTTTTTCGAACCATGGGAGTCAGACGATAATTTTAGGGGGGGGAAACGATCCGTCGATGATGACAATGATGAACTAGAAGAAGAAGAACTCTTACTCTGGAGGGTAAGATTAATGAGGCGTCTTTTGCGGCGGGCGGATAAGTTGAGACGACGGGGGGGTAGGTGAGGTCGGAGGGGCATGTCTTGAATTGATTTGGTCTGCGAGTACAGAGTTGTTTGATGAGAAGTGTGTAAGAGGTGGAAAAAAAAAAACGACAAGGAAACGGCGATAAAACGAAGACAGCAGCAGGATCGAAGACAATAGACTGCAATTGTCGAGCCCTTACCGAAAATATGGCCTTGCCAACCTCCTCTCCTCCATTCAATTCCTCTTCATCATCGCTGGAATACAACTCAACAATTTTGGGAGCTTCTTCAGTCTTATCAGATGAGTCTTCCACCATTATCATTACACCAGAAGATCCTTGATTACGCTGCACAGCCACATCCTCACCGCGGAAAATACTCCTCGCCACACTGACTTCCTCCCGCCTCTTTCTCATCAATTCCTCTTGGTTCACCAACGAAGAGCTCTCGGCATACTCCTGAACCAGCCGGGCTTCCTTCGCGAGCATCGACTGAGTAAGCGGATCATTAGGGATGAGCGGCGAGCTCCTATCACTCGTGAGCGACGAGCTGCTACCACTCGTAGAATGACTGCTGCTAATAGGACAACTACTACCATCAGGACTGCTGATATTAAGACTGCGGCGACTGCGACCAACAGGAGAAGTCAACGCAGTTTTGGGTACTTCAGTTTTTTCCACGTTGGTCTTTTCCGCAAAATTTTCAGGTTGTTGTCGCCCTTGCACATTTTGTGCAATAGACATATCCGAAAAGGATTCCAGGGATTTAAAGTAATCACCGCTGCTCACTCCTTCGCCTGCTGCACTCTCCCTTTCACCTTTATTCACGGAACTGTCAGTTTCAATTGCATTTACGGAATCACTCGTAGCCGAACTTTCTGTCAACGGAATAGAAGAAGATAATGCTGACACAGACTCAGGTTCAGGTGGGGGGGATGATGATCGAGAGGGTTCTAACATCCTTTCCGACACGTAATCTGTTTCGCCTCCGACTATCCCTACCCAGCCCAACAGGTAGGATTAGAACGACCTGGGAAAGGATGAAAAGAGGTACAACCCACTCAAATGTCCCTTTGGCTTGCAACTTAGTACCTCCCCTAGACAACAAAGGCGATATTCTAAGTATCAGAGTGGGAGAGGGAAGTGTCTTTCAAACAAAAACGACTCTCCAAAATTAAAAAAAAGACAATTTCATGTTGATAGGGGGTTGTAAACTTATGGGGCATGACGACTTCCAGTTCCAGGATCCAGACTTTCCAGTGGTTCTTCTTGAATTTTGACTTTTGAAAATCTGGCAGGGTGGCCATTTTTTACCTTATTGTAATCATCTCTCGTGTCGCAGCTATGTTAGTCTCCCTAGTCCCCATGACACCCCGAAAAATGAATTTGTGTTTGTGAGGAGGTAATGAGTAAGCGCGGGAAGGAGAAAAAGAAGAAGAGAAAAAGGGTGTAGAGTCACCAGCGGCTGGTTGACGACGCCCACATTTTGCCGCCGCCTCAACCGCATCCAGATTTCGTGTGATTTTGAGTAAAAAAAAGTCAGTAGAAAATGTTGACAAGCAGAATTACGACAACAATTTTCTGGAATTTTAGATTATCTGTGCTTTTGTCAATTCCTTTCGCAGCAATTACGCTGTTCAAGTTCAATCGGTTTCAATTTTTCTCAGCAAGCGGCAACCAACAAGAGATGGACCCGCAAGCACCCGCGACACCAGCACCCAGGACAACACCGTGTCAAACACAGCGCATCCGAATTCCGAATTCTTTCACTTCCTTCCAACCAAAACTAACTAACCACCAAAATTCGACTACCTAAACAACCACATCCTCATCAGCATCACCCAACGCGTCACTAGAGGCCTCCGCATCAATGGTGGAGCCTTTGGCCGCTTCAATGATTTCAACCTTTCCGTCTCCGTCTCCATTTGCTGGTTTGGCGACGTACTTCTCTTTGAATGCTTTGTCCAGCTTGCGAAGGATGGGTTTGCGCGCTCGAGGCCCGCGGAATAGTACGTCGAGCTTACTAAAAATCATGCAGAAAACCCCTGCACTAATGGGCGTGACGATGAACGTAACCATCGTGCTCGTTCCACAGAGAGAGCAGACGGCCCCGTTTGTGAGCCAAAAGTAAGAGAACGGTCCTGTTGCCCACACATCAGTGGGATCGAAGGGATTTACTGCTTCGTTGAAGTCTTTGATCTTCCCATTGACCAAAACGGTGCAGACTCCCGCAATACATCCTAACAGAGATCCAAGCTCAGTAGGAGCAGTGAGCCCCCAGCGATCATCAGTCATAAGACCTAGGAAAACTGGCAAAACCGCCGTTGCGCAGACGAGGTCTGCAACAAGAAAGAGAGACAAAACGTCGTACCTCCTCGCACTCATGATGACACACGGAATATTGATCGCGACAAGTAGGAGTCGAGCCGTCCACTTACCACACGTTTTGCCCATTGATTTGTCGTCATCCTCCGACTCCGACTTTCCGGCGACAAGGCGGGCGATAGACATTACATCCTTGGAAAAAATGGCGATCATCGCGTTTTGCAAGGAGTCAACAGTCGATGCACACAGAGCCGTGATGAAGATGAGAACGAGGTAGTAGAAAAAAGTGGGAAGGGGCTCCAGCAGATCGAAGAACGAGAGGTAACTGAACTTCTCATAATTGGCATAAGCCTCATAGTCTCCAGCGAGGGCGACCATCCCCAAAATGCCGAAAAACAGCATCGTAAAGAAGATGAGCACGAAGCCGCCGAAGAATCCCTTCCTCATTTCAGTGTCATCTTTGGCAGCCCACACTCTCTGCCAATTGGCTTGATTAAACATTTCCGCGGCCCAGACGGCAATTATCAGAGTAACAGTTGCTTCAAAGCCCTCCAAAGTCCAGCTTGCCGCCCGATTCCACTCTGCCTTGGTGACGCGATTATCTGAACTACAAGTTGTTGCAAACAAGAGGACCAACATCAAGGTGATCATGACAAAGCTTTGGATCTTGGTCGGTCGGTTCGGTCTGTTAGTTAGTTTGTGTTTTGTGTCTGGTTTTGTGATCCTGAAATCCATGACAAGCTGTTCAAATGATTATCACAGCGAATCGCTTTGAGCAGCGCTCACCTTATCAGTCGTTATACTTGCAGGCAAACCGGCCAACACCGTATAGAAGACAGTGAAAACACACACTGAGATTGTGATACTATTTGTGTAGCCTTGTGAGCTGTCGGATGTAACGTCAAGGCCCCTGATGGTCCCAAAAACATTCGCGATAGCTGTCAACTCAGCAACAGTAAAGACTATCATGTAAAAGATAGAGAGCGTGATCACAACCACTTGCATTACTCTCCCATACCTCTTCCTGGCAAAATCAGTTGCAGTGAAGGCCTTCTCTCCAGCAATTTCCCTGACTCTAGGACCCATCCAGCAGATAATAAGACCAGGAATACCAGAAGCGGCCGCGTAACCGAGCACTGCGACCCAACTTAGAGAGGCTGTTGCGCCCAGCTCAGTGGGTGCATACAGAATCCAGGCCCCCATCTGGCCAGCAAAGAAACTAAGGGCAAGTGTCTTCCAACTCAGGGAGGATCGAGCGGCCAAGAACCAGTCAGCGCCATGAGGCACATCGCTGAGGGAGAAGAAAGACTGGAGCCTCTTGCTGGGGACCACGCGAGGCTTCAGCGTCAAAAAGGCCAGTATCGTCATCAGTGACAAAACAGAGAGGAGGACAGCGTAGCTCCCCCCTTTGCTCACATTAAAGGTATTGCTCATATCTGATGTTTTTCTTTCTTCTTAACTGGGTTTCTTACCGCGAAACTCTCCTAAAGATGGGGGATAGGTGATGTATTTTTGGTTCCGTTCACGAGCCCTTTTCCTGCCATTCTTATTTTGTATCCTCTGGAAAAAACGAAACTACGGGATTTTTTTGCGACTGCGGGCCTTCCTACCTCGAAAAGATATTTTACTCTACTTGTACGCCCCCGTGTACGCCCCCCTGCAGGCTGTGACGCCCATCATTGGCCTTTTTTCTGCACTCTTACCAGGTCCTCCCATCGCCCCACCCCCTCCTCTGACGATTTATCACCCTAAATGGTTCATTCTTTCAAAGAGTCTGCCCCGAATAGCTCTCCATTACCACAATTGCTCTCACGGATCATCCCAGCGACTGTCGGCTCTGTTCTGACCGCGCTGACGCTGACTCCGCTCGACGTTGTCAAAATCCGACAGCAACAACAGTCTTCAGCAAATTTTCCCTTGGCAGCTGTCGACCGGTGCCGGAACTGCGGCGTTGTACTAATTAATGATGGACTGGGCAGTCTGTCTCCCCTGACCAAGGTCAAGGCTCCCCATCTTTTTGATGGTGGCGGTATCGGCGATAGTAGTGGTTGTGTGAGCAAAGGCAATGGGAGTAATAGTTTCAAGAGCAATTTGAATAGTGGCCGCGAGATGGTGACAAAAAACCAGGGGGTGTTTCGGACACTCCGGGCCATTTATCAGACGGAGGGATTGACAGGAATATATGGAGGCCTGAGCCCCACGCTAATGATGTCAGTTCCGTCGACTGTTCTTTACTTTACTGCTTACGATGCAATGTTGATGAAACTCAACAGCAACAGTAGTAATAGTAGTAGTAGTAATACCGCCGCCACCACCACCACCACCAACAACAGCAAAAACCCACTGAATCCTCTCCTTGCCGGTTCTTCTTCCCGTATATTTTCCGCCACCCTTGTGTCACCCCTAGAATTGGTCAAGACCCTCCAGGCGACGCGACCAAACAACACCGTGGGCGTTTTTTCCGAGATTGCCCAAATTGCTCGTCAGGAAGGATTTTCACAGCTGTACCGTGGCCTTGCTCCGACGCTTTTGAGAGATGTCCCGTTTAGCGGAATATACTGGATGACAGTTGAGAGCATCAAAGGGCGCCTAAATGAACGGGTTGAGGGGGAGATTACACCGCTCGTGGGAGGAATAAACTCATTCTTTAGCGGGTTCGTGGGAGGGAGTATTGCAACTTTCATCACGACCCCGGCCGACCTCATCAAGACGCGAGTACAGCTTAACAATGTAGTATTTACTACCGAACAACCCTCTGTCATTGCGGCCTGCGATCACAATGGCCGAACGGTTGCCACGATACCGGCTGAGGGGGCGCAAAACTCCCCAGCTACTGTGAGAAATGTATTCAAAGAGATTTTGGAGGAAGGAGGCGTTCGGGGGCTGTGGAAGGGAAATATTGCTCGCACAATGCGGGTCGGGCCTGCGTGCGCAATCATGATTGGGACTTTTGAGTTTGGGAAGCTGTGTTTCGCTAGCAAATAACAATTTTCAAATATTGCTAGCACGATGCGGATCGAACCGGTCGGTATGAACAATTATCACTGGACACTTGAAAAGTTTGGGAAGCTGTGTGTTGTATCGCAAACAACACAAACAGCAATTTTGGAGGGAAGGGGGGCAGGGAAATGTGAACAAACTAGATAATGCGCAAAGAGTGCTACCTTTTTAGATGCTACTTTTTTCTATCCACTTTCTTCTTTCTCCCTTTGGAAAGACAACTTGCAGTCGCTGCGCGCATACTCGCAAACCAACCTTATCTGTCGAAAATTTGTCCAGCTCTCGCAAGACTCGTTCCAACCCCACCACGTCTCCCATTGCATTGTGCGAGCCTTGCATACCTTCTCCTTGAAATAGATGGTTATAGACAGCCGTTTGAGAGTAAGAGGGCGGCGGCGGCGGCGGCATAGATCGACTACTTTCAATAAACTCATTATCATAATTTCTGATCCCTTTCCCTCCCCCTCGCGGACGGCTCCAAATGGATTTTTCCCTTAGCAATTTGAGCGTGTCGATGTAGCTAGTCAAATCACACTCAGCCGCAAAAGTTGCGTCGTTTCCTCTAAGTCTTTTGACTTCAGCATTTAAAAATGCAAGATCAAACCTAGCATTGTGAGCAAGTAAGACGACTTTTGGAAGTTGCCACTGCTTCATGTCATCTTTATACGCTCGGTCGATCCTTGCCTCCTTCAACCAGTCCAGAAAAGTATCAAATACAACCCCAAATTCAGGTGCGCCGCCTTCGTGCCGCGCCCCAGTGCTCGGGTCTATCCCTCCTCGCTCCAAAAATTTGGTTGAAATCCCTGTGATTGCCTCTGTTCCCCCGCCGCTTTTGTTGTCGCCATTACTTATGTAGCTACTGAAAGATGAAAACCCATCGGCATCTTCAATGTCCTCATCTTCGTCAAAGCGAAAGACCTTGGCCGCAAGCTGAACAATTCTGTCTGGCTCTTCACTGCTTACAGCGCTGAAACCAGTCGTCTCGCAATCCAACAGCAAAAACATCACTTCTTTGTTGTTTTTCGAGACCAGATCTGGTCGCTCCAGATTAATTGCGAGCGGAAACTTTCCTACAATTCCGTCGTTCTCACCGAAGCTCTTGTTTTTGAGGCGTGGGTCGCGCAGTACCCTGCCGGAAAGTTTGGAAGCTTCTTCATCAGAAATGAGTCGGCTTCTCCTTGCCTTTTTGGGCAATTTTACTTCGATTCCGTCCTTTTCATCGTCCTCGTCTTCCATCGAACAGGCATCTTCGTCATCCTCTTCGTCGTCACTCCCGTCAACCATGATTACAGTCACCTTTCGCCTCGCCTTCGGCTTCATTTTTGTGGCGCGGTCAAGGTAGGGAAGAGCCGGAAAGTAATTTATCCATATTTCATTTGCCTCCGCCTCTACCGTCCGGTTCATTGTAAGCCAATTCCCGCCGTCTTCGTTATCATCCTCGTCCGCAAAAAATGCAGCGCGGATCCTCCTTTCTTCTCTGTCGTCAACTATCTTATCACTGCCTTCGAATATAGCTGAGTCAAGATCTGTCGCTCTCCCAGTCCTCTCGTCGTCTAATTTAGCTAGCGCCTCCAGGTCGAACGGACCAAGGACGCTTGAACTGACAAGTGGCTGTAGTAACGGCAGAGCAGATTCTTCATTCACGATGAGCACTGCATCTCGGGCAGCACAATTGTTGACGACAAGCTGCAAAGATGCCAAACCCCCCGAGTCCTCGAGGAAAAAATTCTCAGTGTTCTCGATAATGACGAGGTCCGCTTTTGCGTCCAGTTGATTGACGTTGCTCATACCTGTGTTGGTATCAATTGTGGCAACAAGAACGTCTACGTTCGCCCCAAACATAAGAAGGCGCCTTTTAATTGTATCAGCGGAAAGCTTTTCGTGAACCAAGGCCACATTTCCGTCCCCGATTGAGAGAGTCAGAGAGCGGTAGCGAAGGAGAGAAAGGGTAATCGGGTTCGGAACACCGACACCTCCGCCAATTTCACCACTCTTAACTGCATCATTACGACTCAGATCTTTGTTCGTGGTGAGAAGCCAAAGGATTTTTTGATTTCCCCCCGCATTCAATACCGTCTTGACGTCGGCAAGGGTCTGTTGCACGCTCTTAACGGAGTAATTGAACCCTTTTTTGATTTCTCTCGGAAAAACAACACGCTGATCGTAAACCTTGTTGCATCGCGAATCGTTCCGATCTCGAATACTACCGAAGCTGAGCCAGATCTCCCCGCTACCAAATTTCCCCAAATTTAGCCGCTGCTGGTCGGCGAGGCGCTGCGTAACCAAAATTGTTGCAGGCTTCGGTTTTGACGCAGTCGCTGTCGCTTTGAACGTAGATAATTCCTTATCGTAAACGAGAAAGAGGTGAGGCGGCGGGAAGTCTTTTCGGAGGTCGTCGTCATTATCGAAAAACGTTTCGTAATTGCCGACGACAAATTGCAAAATTTCACTGTGTGCGCTCAGGCGAGCCTCGCATGCCTCGAACTCCGAACTCCCCTCGCAATTCATAATGACGTACACGACTTTAACCCCATCATTGTCGCTGACCACTCTTGCAGCAGCAGCTTCTAGCATTGACCGTGAAGCAACCCCCCGAGACCCAAGCGCGCTCAACGATAACATCTTCCTCCCGCTCCGCCGCTCGAAATAGTAGTTTACCTCGGCGGCATACATTCTCGAATTTAATTTTTCAAGCTCTACAAGCAGACGAACAGCTTCATCCAGACGATTGAAAGGAGGAGTTGTTCTCAGCTGGTAATGAGTATCAGAAAATTAGTTTCACAATCTACAACAACAAAATTTTGGACGGGACTACTCAGCGGAGTTTCGATTCGCAGGTTCCGCTTACCTTCTTGGAAGCATCATAATCGAGCGTAATTTCCGTAAGTCCAGTAGGCGCTCGAGGGTTATGAATCCTATAAATCGAGAAACCGAGAAGCTCATTGCGGGAATGAGTGGAGGAGTTTACAACAGCCTCAAGAAGATTTTGGGCCGTAGCCTGAGTTCCTGCTTGTTCGAACAATCTGTTAGCACAAGAATCGAATAGGTCATCAAAATAGCGCACAACACTGCAAGAGTCGGTAATCGGAGAAAGAATTTTGAACATCTCAACCAGCGACAAGCGAACCGCCACGCCTTGTTTTACCCCTCCACTCCCCTCGTAAACTGGCATTAGGCCAGCGAAAGTGCTATCTTTCGAGAGCAATTCTGAGCATACATCGCCGACGAAATCGCCAACACGACCGCTCATTGTCAGCAAAAATTCACGACCCCCCCCCTCAAAATTTAGTACGAAGTCGGGAGCGGGAAAAGTCACGTCCCAACTCTTGCCATCACAGGCTACCGATCGTCGAATCCTTCCACTAACCACGCGATAATAGTGGTAGGCGTCGTCGGTAGCAATATTTCCTGCCACTCGTTGCGGTAAGAGCTTCCGCACGCCTATCTTGGCTCGCTCTGACTTCGAAGTCGAAGAAGAGTGTTCCCCACTGCGAGGGCCTCCGAAAAACCAGCTCAATGTGACAATGTTGTCAGTAGCCAGGGTCGTGCCGTCTCGGTGCACATCAACTACGGTACCCTTTATCTCTAGGGGTCCTTCCTCATTGTCGTACAAATTACCGAGACGGACTACGCGGCCAGATTTCAACTCGACGCGGCGAGGGGTGAAATCAATCACGCTTGTTATCGTGCTCCCATCGCCTCCCCAATTTTTATCGTCTTCATCCTCATCGTCGTCAATATCAACAGCCGGAAAAGGAACCATCCGATTAGTCACATGCGTCGGATAATTGAGAGGGTCGACTATTAGTGAAAGAGGAGAGAGCAGCTTTTTCGTTGATCTTGTCTTAACCCCTATTGACGTCCCTGTTTTGAAGGATGGAAGACCTCGTTTTATTTTTGCACTTGTTTGCGGGCCAATCCCCGGAAGTGCCTTCGAAATATCAGTAAGCTGAATCTGCTTGAGACGATCCGAAATCGTGAGAGGAATTTTTTTCTGTTTCGGCGATTTTTTGGGTGGTTTCTTCGTTGGCGTTGGCGTTGGCGTTGGCGTT
>Ga0115556_1002663_pt1 | contig 11752 bp, 11 predicted proteins | sample COGITO_mtgs_1104_5_FD_87282 | JGI IMG/M metagenome (GOLD analysis project Ga0115556, IMG submission 87282) | Pelagic marine microbial communities from North Sea - COGITO_mtgs_110414 | ecosystem: Environmental > Aquatic > Marine > Epipelagic | place: Germany:Helgoland, sampling site Kabeltonne... | reverse complement strand
CTCGGCGTTGCGGTTCTCGTACGACTGCCTCCTCTCCTCTGCCATCTGCTTCTTGTAGGCGGCAGCATCGTCCTGACCAGCCCACGTGAGCTCATAGGACTGGTGGTCGCGTTGCTGCTGCTCACTACGCTGCTGCTCGAGAAGCTGCTTCTGCCTGGACCCTTCGGCGTTCCTTCCAGCGAGACTGATTCGTCTGTCCTCCTCCTGTTTCTTCTTGTATGCTCGCATGGCCTTGAACGACTCTGCCTTCTCCTCAATGACGGCGTGGTCCTCTTCAATTTTTTTCATGATCATCTTCCTCTCATTGACCCTATTCTCTTTACGGATCTCTGTACGGATAGCAATTGATTGCCTCCGACGGCGATCCTCCAATTCTTTCAGCCTCTTCTTGTGGTCGCGAAATACAGCCGAGTTGAAAGCTGATTCCTGCGCTTGAGCGTTCACTTTCTCCTGGCGAATTTTGTTTTCTGTCTCGACCCTATTTTTGCTGAAGTTAGTGGATAGCTCGGTGCGAAGGTCAAGAAGCTACGTTTTGGGGTGTATAATGTGTGTATATGTGTATACATATGTGCACGTGCGTGAATAGTGTGTGTGAATATGTCGGTGAGATTGTGTAGTAGCATTGTCGACTAACTCTGGTCCCCTTCACTTTCTCCTATCCATCCCCTTATTCCTCCCCAACGTACCTCCTTTTTCGTCTTCGCCGCCTCTTTGTTGTATCGCTCTGACTCGATTTTCTCTCTCAACCGTTCCATCTTCAATTCCTGAATCTCCCTTCTTTTTTTCTCGTTAGCTGCCTTCTTGGAGGCCCGCAGTGATGACAGTGTGCTATTGATCGAGGAGGTGATGCCGGCAATGGCGGAATCGACATCCGTAGTATCGGCTGCGGCGTTTCCGCTTCGAGCAGAAGGGCGGCGCTGAGGTAACTGATTCTGCGGAGGGGGTGGAAGCGCTGACTTCGTTACGTCTACAGGCTCCTTGGAGGTTGCAGCAGGGGCTGGGGTGGTCGACTGCAAGACTGTGAAGATTTTACGAGGGGTGAGCTTTTCCTGCACCAGAACAGACGCCGAAACACTCTCAGTGACGCCTTCAGGAACATTTCCAGTACCAGGGACGGTGACAGTGGGTGCTTCGAGCACAGGGGAAGCCTTTGAGGGAGAATGCTTTTTGAGGAAGTCACTCTTGCTTGCACTGCTCGTTACACTTGCCCCATCATCGGCAGGGGGGACAGGAGGTAAAGGAACATTGACTTTCTCGCTCAGCGGGCTTCGAATTTTCGGAGCAGGGGAGGAAAACACTGAAAGCGTATTTTTCGGTACTTGTTTCCCTCCAGCAGGCTTCACGTATGACTTTGATTTGACCGGGGATGGGTCAGTGTTCTCCTGGTTTTCAAGGTCAATTGTGATCACTTCTTTGGTCGGAGACACCCCAAATATTGCACTACCTATGCGGCGGTTTTCATCGCTGAGGCGCATTGTTGTCGTATTTGTTTTGTTTTGTTACTCGAGTTTTTTCTGATCCCTTTTGGAAAGCTATTAATTCTGCTGTAGACGATTTGTGTTAGCGCTTAAGAAGGTGTCAGGGGTTCGAATATAACTTATTTGATCGATAATGCGTCGTAAAAACAGGAATTGCGCGCGATTATGTCGTGAAGACTTTTGCAAATTCAGATGACGGTTTGCCAAGGATTTTCGGCAGAGGTTTATTGTTTCCCCAATTCTCAAAAAAATATAAGGCGGTCACCGGGGAACAAAAATATCGATATGTTCTTACCTGACCTTTTTTTAAGACGATCAATATAAAAATGGACCGTGGTTCGGTTTCGCAGAAAGAAAAGGCAGGAATATTTTTCTCTTTTGCGGAGGCATTAAAATTGACCCCCTTTCGCAAGTTAAAAAAAAAACCACGCTAACTGTACGCTCCAGTGTTCAAAGATGCAGGATTTCATCTGGGAAGCCGCTTCGACGCCACTATCATCATTCTACGTCCCTCTATACACATCAATCGCATATATTTTGGTTGTTGTTGCTGTCCACTTCAGCAAACCTCTGAGGTGGAAACCTCTCTTGAGCGAATCAACAATCCAAAGCGTCGTCATGATCCATAATATCGTGCTGTTGTTGAGCTCTGCTTTCATGTTTTTTTCAGCACTCACTGCAGTCATTGACAGGTCAAAGCTGGAAGGCGTTGGTTGGCTGACTTGTGAGTCACCAACGACTCTGCCAAGAGGAGCACTTTGGAGGGCAACATACATTTATTACCTATCAAAGTATTACGAGCTTCTCGACACATTTTTGCAGGTGCGTGAGATGCGAGAGAAGAGCATGTCGGCTGCGATCAGCGATGACTAACAATCAAATCATGACAGTTTCTCCGTGGTCGTAGACCAGCGAACTTTTTCCTCCATAGTTACCATCACAGCTGTGCAATTCTGATGGGGTGGGCTTGGATAGAATATAGAGCTACGCTCTCCCACATTGGGTTGCTTTTCAACACGCTGGTGCATGTAGTGATGTATTCCTACTACCTGAAAAAAACTCTGCAACCCAACAAATCAATTTGGTGGAAACCGCTCGTGACTCTCTCTCAGCTAGTTCAATTTTTTACGTCATTTGTGCTGTTCGCTGTAACTAGCGTGCGAGTTTATCGAGGAGATGACTGCCAGGGATTCAAAATCCTTCTCGTGCAGTTGCTCTTCAACATAACCCTCTTCCTGGGGTTTCAAGGCATATTCACAAGAACGCGAGCAACAAAACAAAAATCGATTTAAGTGATAATCAGTGATGTTTGGGTGACACATTGCGCGGCGCACTTGCTACGCGAGCAACAAAACAGAAATCGAATTTTTAAGTGATAATCAGTGACGTTTGGGTGACACATTGCGCAGCGCACTTGCTACGCGAGCAACAAAACAGAAATCGAATATTTAAGTGATTATCAGTGACGTTTGGGTGACACATTGCGCGGCTACCCTCGCATGGCCTGCTCCGCTGCATGGCCCTCCAGAATGAGTGTTATTCTTGTGCAGGGTGCAGGGTACAGGGTGCCAGGGTGTGTTATTTTTTTATGTGATGTGCAATAGTAGGAATTAATAACTTACAGATTTTTGAATGCATTCAGTTCTTATCGCTGTTAGGTGCTAGGCTGGTGGAGTTGGGTTTTATTCAATTGATGCGTTGACGGGCGGGGTACGAGTGGCGTATGAGGAAACGCGAGACACATGAACACAGATACAACCAAATTCATTTTCATTTTGACCATATTACGCACTCGTCACATCATATCATACAAAAACGCGCCTTCATCAATCATTTCTTCACCTTCAACCCTCCCTCCTCAAACTTGTTGCCTTCAACGATCATCACCCCCTTCCCCACATCGCACAGTGGGTTCGCCGTATTGTGGTCCGAGAACCACACGCTGATGCCGCTCTGCACGATCCTCACGTACTGGCGTTCCCCACCCCCCTGGATCGGCAAGCTTTCATGGGGTGTCCTGTCGTTAATCCAATAGACCCCACCCGCTTCGTTAATAATGGGCTCGCCCATCTCCCCCCTCAGACTCTCCACATCTCCGTCCGGAATCGCCCCCATCTCCTCCTGCTTAACCTCGCAGTCGTAGAATAGCGTGCTCCCCGCCACGTTGGAGCACATGAAAATGCCTCCTTCCGCTTCTCCGCTGGCGAACAGTCCCTCGCCCCAATAGAAATAACCCCGAATCTCCGGCGCCACAATGTCCTGAATCGTCCCCCCGGGACTCTCAGCGTGAAGCCCGCTCCTCCGCTGGCTTGAGCCAGGCGAAACGAAGCTCTCGTCTATCGTTAAGTAGGCGATCGTTGAGTTTTCGGGGCATACCGGAGGGGAGGGCCAGTCTGGGTTGTCAGTATAGCGTTCGCGGTAGTCGGGGTTGAGCTCCGCCTCCGTTATCTGGCTAATGATCTCCCAATACTGGTGGTACTGCTTGGGGAGGGATTTCGGGTCACCGATCTTAAATGGCATCATATTGACCTTGATGTTGGTCGGGGCGGGCCAGGAGATGGGGTCGATGTAGTCAGTTAGGACGCAGGAGAGCTTTGAGCGGTCGATCTTGTTGCTGAGGGTGGGGGGAACTGGGGTGGGGACGGGAGCGCAACTTGTCGTTCGCTGCAGCTCCAGCGCGTAGGAGAGACAACCGTCAAATCTCCCGAATGCAAATCCACTGCGGCTTTCGTCGGGGAAGAGGGGGTGGGCGAGGAAAAATTCGCGTACGTCGAAGGCGATCTTTCCGATGGTTGGCATGTTCTCGCCAAAGAGGCGGGCGGTGAGCTCAAGGGAGAGCTCGGTGGGATCGATTAGAACTTGCGTTTTGTCGGGTTCTTTGACAGTTTCCATAACCTCCCACTCGAAGCCAACGCTACCTCGCTTGTCTCGGACGAGCACGCCGCCGCACATTGTGCAATTCTTCTCGAACGCATCCTCCAGCTTGGCGACAACGGGAGGGGGGAGGGCGATGAACTCTACTATTGCCAGAGGGGGAGCGTCGATATATTTGCGTCGATTTTTATCATATGAGCCCCTGGTGTGGGGGAGAGGACGAGCGAGCCAATTGGGTGACATCGCAGGGTTATTGCAGGCTATTTGAACTATTCGACGACCCGCGATACAAAATACTGAGTAATAATTATCTCTATTCACCGTTTCTCAAAAAAATATTTATTATGCGTCTGATCGCTGCATTATTTTTGTGGTTCGTTTGTCTCTCAGATAGCTTCAAAGCTCCTCCCTTCTTGTCTAGAAAAGTACCTCCTTTGACGCGTGTCATCAGAGCTCAGCCCTTCTTGTCAAGATATGCACCTCCTTTGACGCGCGCCAAAACCCTTGAGATTGGGACCCTGCGCAAGCACAAGGAGGAAAGACGGCGAATCTCTCCGCTCCTCGTGGTAAACGGGGACGGAGAAACAAAAAGCGATGAACGCTCCTCCCCCTCCTCGATGTGGCCTGCTGCTGTTCTTGCTATTTCACTACTTCTTCCGACTGTTCAGCCTGCATCAGCCGCTTATGGTCCTAGTGGAGCTGCAGTGATATCACCAGGAGTAGTAAAACCCATCAACGAGGAAACTTACCTTCGTCTGTCCCCAAAAAAGCAGAGACAATACGAGAATGGTTTCCTCTCATGTTTCAGGGACGATGGGAAGATCTGTAAGCCAACAAGTCTAGTGGACTCACTTCTCCAGCAGCTGCAAAATCGTGGCGAAACAGTAGAGGAGAAGACCGAGACTCCTCTTATCCCAAGTGATGAACAGATTCGGTTGGAAGAGCGCCAGAAGGTGCTTCGAAAGCTCGGAAAGCAACCTGCCTGGGTGAGCTATGTGGCAGCAGCAGCAGGAAGTTGCATCAGCACCCTTGTGATGCATCCTTTGGATACACTGAAGACGAGGTTGATGAGCAGCGGTGGTGGAGGTATAATAGAGGGGGACGAAGATGATGAAAATTCTGGTGGCGGTATTGGCAGCACTGATGAGGATAATGGGGCTCCGCTTCCTGACGTCGCTGGGCTTTATGAAGGCGTCCTGCCTAACCTCTTTAAGGAGGCTCCCGCTTCGGCCTTTTATTTGGGGATTTATGAGGTCGCCCGGGTCTCACTTTCTCAGTACTCATACTTCCAGGATCATCCTATTGTAAGCTATCTACTCGCTGGCGCATGCGGCGAACTGTTTGGCTCTATCATACGCGCTCCTGCTGAGGCGGTGAAAACTCGTGTTCAGACTGGGTCAGGTTTGGGGGAAGCAGTTAGCTGCGTTGTTGGTGTGGAGGTGAGTGACTGTTCTGGTGCCCGACGATAGCGCACATTTTCTAACGAAGAAATCCCTTTCGAACCACCTTTCAATGCAGCGTGCGAATACAATCAAAGCCTGGACTTCGAGTTTGTTCCGGGATGTACCAGCTGGAGCGATTCAGATCGCCGTCTTTGAATTTACCAAGACATTTATCGTAGATTCTCCCACCTTGGATTTTGATGTCAATACTCTTTTGAGCGAGGCCTTGATAGGAGGTTTGGGAGGAGGCATCGGGGCACTAATCACAACCCCCTCGGATGTCGTCACAACGACGATTATAGCAAGGTGAGAAAGAACTGAACGAGCAGCGAATCGGAAAGCGAGTGATTGGTGGGAATCAATCTCAAAACGGTCAGAATATACCTCTGTATCCCCTGCATCATCTCCCCCTCACTTAACTAAGTGAAACACTAATAATCTCTCGTAGTTCACAAAGCGAAGGCGGGGGAACAGACAAAAGTCCAGCGGAAATAGTCCAGCTGATTGTTGCGAACGAGGGAATCGGAGGCCTTTTTAAAGGTTGTGTGGAGAGGACATCTTATTGGGCTCTGGCTGTCGGCATATTTCTCTCTTGTTACTGTTCGGCACGGCAATTTGCTCTCGGAATGTTTTAAGCTAGTAGAAAAGAAAAAAATGGCGCAACAGTAGTAGAAAAAGATTTCTAGGCAAAAGGTGCGGCATAATTATCTGTTGTTATTTTCATTTTCGCGCCTTTTTCATCGGCGGTCCCTCCTCGGATGGCCCTTTCTCGTTTTCTTCTTCTCCCTCATCTTCCCAATCTCCTTCGATGTACTTGTTGCTGCGACCGAAGATATTGCAAGGGGGGGTGTTTAGATGTCAGGTGCGAAGTATCAGGTGCGAAGTATCAGGTGCGAAGTGGCAGGTGCGAAGTGGCAGGTGCGAAGTGGCACGTTTCAGGTTTCATTGCAAACATCACACAAGATATGGCGTCAATGCCACAAAAAAAAAAGAACTTACCTCTCCTCGAGCTCTTTCTCTCCCTTAGCCCACACACCACCTCTAGCGGACTTGTCCGTCGAGGAAGCTGCAGCCTGGGGACCAAAATCGTCATCATCACTGTCACTGTCACTGTCACTGTCACCATCACTGTCGGAGTCGTCTGTTTCACTGTCTCCTTTCTTCTTCTCTTTGTTCGCTTCTTCCTCGGCCGCAGCTTGTCTTTTCCGCTCCTCCAACTCGCGCTTCTTTTTCTCCCGTGCGACCTGCAAAGAATGGGGTCGTTAGCCTATATTTACTGGTACATAAATAATGCCAATATATGCCTTGGCAGTTTTGGGCAGTGCGTTCAGGTATTAATCCAGCTTGAAGGCAGAGCCTTTAGGTACCTCACCTGGATCGCCGCGAGACGCTGGCCATATTTGTTCCCAAAAATATTATAGTAACCCCCCTTACCAGATGCACAGCCCAAGCACCCCGTGTTAGGGTCCTGGATGTCCTTATTCTCTCCCCTCCTCTCTGACCGGGGGACACGGCAGACGCTCACGGTCCCAAATTTGTAATTCTTACTGTTGATTGCGAAGGTAGAGCAAAGGTTCTCGTAACCAGACTTTTTCCACTTTGCGATCAGATTTACGTCGATCATTTTCATCCGCTCACAATACTGATAGCACTCTTTAGTTATCCAACCATGAATCTTGTACATGTCATATACATATCGGCTTCTTTGCCAGTTGATTTGGTGGACAGGCCAAATCGACTCCCCCTTCCGTAGTCCCTCATGCGAGCGAGCGACACAGTCGCGCAGCTCGTTGTCCAAAATTTGAAGCGTGGGACCGATAATCTCAAAGGTGGCAGGAGGCTTTTTCTTGCTGAATTTGTTCATGATACAAGAATTTGCGAAAGCTAGGGCCCGAACGCACGCGAAGAAAGACGAGACGAGCGAGAGGGTGACAGTAGGAAAAAAGGGGGCAAAAGGCAGGAAGAAAACACCACATTTTGGGGGCTGTGCGAAGAAGAAGGTCGAAGAATGTTGTATGTTGTACGCACCCATCTTTGCGCCAATTTACGCGCGCCGACTGCTTCCGGTAAAAAAATAGCTGGCATACCATAGTAGACAAAATAGAGATAGACTCTCCTCCAGGTGTCAGCAGTTGCAGCCGCAAAAAAAAAGCCCCCCGCGAGGAACAACGGCGTCCTCTATTACACGCTTGTTCAATAGTGGGATAAGCGGGAATGTCGGTATTTACATCTGAACCTCCAGTATGGAACGAGGACTTGCCGTTGCCTACCCCCAAAACTCCATCAATTGAAGACGAGCAAGGCGACTGCGTCGTGAACGAGCGGACTCTACTTCCCTCTAGTTTTGAAGTTTTCGCCGGGAAGGTTGTAAGTGTTGCACGCGCATGTAACAACCCTTGCCCTTCTTCCAGGCCTCTGGCGGACCGTTTAGCCCAGCTAAAACTGGAATCAGAGAAGCTTTTGCAAGACCTGAGCGAAGTAGAAGTGGGGGAGGGAGAGAAGGAGGTCCTGGGTAAGTTGGTTGAGGAGGCCGAGCGAGTGAACGAAGGTCTGAGTACCGCCAGTGTGGAGGGTAGGGTAGGTCTGTCCTCACTTGTATCAAAGGCATTAAGTCATGACGAAACCGGCGCAGAGGTGGGAGATGGACTCCGCGACATGATATTGACGCAACTTAATGCGCTCGTTACAACTCTTAATTCTCCTGCGAGCCACTACAACAATAATGATTCAGAAATAGTGGATCGTTTGGATAGGCTTGAGGGACTTGTGGGGGAGTGGGACGAGGGTAAAATAAGTCGTCTTAGGGTGATGATGGGGGAAATTCGAGACGAGGTGGAGGTCGTTGAGCGAAAAATGGCAGGAAAGAATAGCGGGGAAGGAGATGGAGGAGGAGAAGATGGTGTCGTGGTCAAGAGGCTCTTCGACAGAGTGAACGAATTGGAGGGTATCAGGTGAGTGAAATATTTGCAAGCGATAGATAATGCAGCGGTCTGATCATCGAAGGTAGCGATCTTCTCACCCTTTCAGCTGTCCTTGTCCTTGTCGTTTTTGTTTTTTGCTTGCTGTCGTGCACTTGTCCGTCGACATCACCTTTTTTTTTGCCTGCCCCAAACCAGTGCTGCTTTGCCATCAATCGTTGCTCGCTTGCAATCACTGTCCTCCCTCCAATCATCATCGGAGACAGTAATAACGAAAGTCTCGGCTCTTGAGGCGTTCATGTCCGAAGCAGAAGACCTCGTAACGAGCGTGGAGCGTGATTTGAAGTCGATTGAAAATGGCTGGAAAAATAATCTGGCGGGAATAGAAGAGAATTTTCGAGGCCTCGAGGATAGATTGGCCAAGCTAGAGAGCAAATAAGAATAACCCTAACACACAAAAAAATACCACCGTTTTAAAGCCGAAAAAGTAAAAGTCGCTGCTATGCAGCGGTTGCAGCGGTTCGCTTAGCACCAAATAACACTCAGCTATTCTTATCCATGTACTTCAAATTTAAAAGGCATTCACATCCCCTCCCTGTCCAAGATCAAATAAAAATTCAATCCATCCCATTGATATAGGCGAAAACCACGTAGCCTATGTACAGCAAGAAAAGGCTCATACCAACCTTGGGGTTAAGCTTCCACTTACTAATGACAAGGATAACGATGACGGCAACCAAGACACCGAACAATATGAAAACACTAGTCAAGAGATCGTCAGTCATGACGGCAACCTCTTTCCCCTTGATGACATTAGAGAGGAAGTAGGGGAGACCGAGGCCCAAGAGGATGTCAAACACGTTGCTCCCGATCGCATTAGAGACTGCCATATCACCCTCACCGTTCCTGGCAACGACAACACTGCTGATAGCATCAGGGACAGAGGTACCGGCAGCAACAATGGTCAGTCCCATGAGAGGGAACGGCATGCCAACGATGCAGCCGAACTTGGTTGCGAACTCGACAAGGAAATGGCTCAAGAGAGCAATCCAGCCGATGCTCATGATAAAACAGGTGGTAAAGCCTCTACGACGCTCGAAAAATGAGTCATTGCAGTCGGGGACGGTGAAGCGGAATGCAAACTGGATCGGCCAGGAGAAAGCCCACCAAAGCTTTCCCTTAATTCCCTCCTCAGCGACAGAAGCCGGTCTCAATGAAAAGAAGTAATCATGGAACCACTTGTCATTTAGCTGGAAGCAGTGCTCGTATCTAACTTCCTCCTCCTTTGCGCCTTCAGTCTTCTCAGAGTCATCCTCACCGCCGGCAACTGTAGTTAACTCAACGTCACCAGTGCTGACACCCTTTGCAGCCTTCTCCAGCGCATCGGCTTCATCTTCGTTCCCAGGGACTTTTGCGGTGTCTTTCTTGTCGTCCTTGTCGACGCGAGGGCAAAACCAAGTCTCCACGCTTTCATTGTGAGCCATGTACAAAACATATGCCAAGTAGGCAGCGACAAGGAAAAAGGCCTCGACAGCGTTGACCTCCTTATCCTCGATGAAAACAAGTAGAAGCATTATCGAGAGCGTGTACCAACTCGAATCGCGGGCAAGTGGGCGCCAATCCAGATCCAAAGGCTTGCCGGCCAGGGCAGCAGTCAAGGCAATGATGATCAGGATGTTAAAAATAGCACTACCAACAATCGTACCGACACCGAGGGATTTCGGCTCTGTAGCAAAAACGTTATCTGCTAGACTCACGAAAAGTTCGGGGGCGCTGCTTCCGGCAGCCATGAAAGTTGCTCCCGCAACATTAGGGGAAAGATTGAGGTCATCACTGATCTTCTCCAGACTCTCACAAAAGTAGTCATCGCAGATAATTGCGAGGCCGCAGAAGATGTAAAACATGAGAAACGCGTAGAGGATCGCACCACCAACACCATCTTCCCAACTTTCAAGGGCTGGGCAACCATCAGCCCCACCCATCAGACGCCGAGAATCAATGTTACCAAGGGTGTCATTCTGGTGGGAGTACAAGATCGCACCGATCATCATCGCAAACGGAATACTGCATGTTAGGACACGATCTGACAAAAAAAAGGGGTTAGAGATGAAACACAAATGGCTTGCCACTTTTGGCCAACTGTTTTGAGGGGATGCAACCAAAAAGATTAAACACAACATCCAACTCACAGTTCTTCCTCTGCTCCCTGAAGGAGCGGAAAAAATTACGGCGGTTTTGCTCTGCCATAATCTATTCTGTGTTTTCCAACAACTATTTTCGGTCGGCCGAACGGCCGACGGCCGACCCTGGAGTAGCCAAAAATTGAAAGTTGAAAGGACCCGTTAACGGGCCGAAAATCTTTGTTAGTTGATGGAGCTCACCGAAGAGCAAGAAGAAGGCCATGGTGGATTTGACTTAGTGCTCAAGGAGCTGGTACGTTTTCAGTCAAAGGAGAGCAATCATCACTCAGGGTTCGATCGCGTTCTACGGGAGCTAATGGCAGAGAGAGAAAAGGCAGCCGTTGAGAAGGCAGTCGCTGCTGACCGAAAGAAACAACAGAGTGAGCTCATGGCAGAGAGAGAGAAGGCAGCAGTGGCCACTGTTCTCCTCAAACAACAAGAAGAGACCGCGCGTAAGTTGGCGAACCAGCAGAATGATTTCCAGCAGCAGCTGCAGAAGCAACAGGAGGAATTCCAGGCGAAGATAGAACAAGAAAAAAGATCTTACCAAGTCCAACTAGAGAAGCACCAAGAGCGCCTGGAGCATGAAAGACGAGAGCATAAAGATATGCAAGATCATCTCCTCGCACGACAAGACCAGCTCCTCTCGAGCCAAGATCAGGAACGAAAAGAAGAACGAAGACGTCAAGAGGAAGAAAAAAAAGAAGAGCGAAGACACCAAGAGCGACAGCAAGCTTTCTTCCGGGAGGTCATCCAGCAGCTACAGGATGAGGTCAAAGTCCTCCGGCACAACGGGGGCGCTCATTTGATTTCGGGCACTCAAGGGGAAGTTGAGACTCCAGGCAAACACAGGACGACGG
>Ga0115556_1002660_pt1 | contig 11755 bp, 8 predicted proteins | sample COGITO_mtgs_1104_5_FD_87282 | JGI IMG/M metagenome (GOLD analysis project Ga0115556, IMG submission 87282) | Pelagic marine microbial communities from North Sea - COGITO_mtgs_110414 | ecosystem: Environmental > Aquatic > Marine > Epipelagic | place: Germany:Helgoland, sampling site Kabeltonne... | reverse complement strand
GATATGACAGTGTACCTCGATTGCGTTATTCAATAATAATTACAGGAGAATCAAGTTGCAGTTACGGTAAGATCCAAATTTAGCATTTTCTTCTTCATTCAGCCCTGCACCTCTTCTTTTACAACTAAACCCCGCAAAAACACTTCAACCCGCTTTGAGAATACATTAGAGATACGAGCTAGGAGCTTGGGCCCCTCCCCATAACCCTAACCTATCGCTGCATCACCATCACTCAATCATCATCACTCCATCACCAACTCCAACCATATCGCTAACAGCAAAAATATTGTGAATTTCGTTTCAAATATACTCGAAGAGCTTCCTACAATTTACTTATCACCCAAGTCGCTCTTAAGTTTCACACAAATTTCAAGATGTATCCTACCAAACCTTTCACTCCATCACCCCCGGATGCATTGCGGGCGAGCGAGCGAAGCGAGCGACCACGTCATTGCGCACGAGAAAGTATTCGGACGCTACACTAGTATTTAAAGAATTTGAAACACCGAACATTCTATGCGAGATTGGGGCCAGGCCTAATTTGCTAAATGATCAGATCATCGAGGTTCGTTCCTCCTCGCTTACATTTTTCTTCTCATTTACTTTCTTCAGACCTAAACCCAACATTACGCCGCTTGCTCCAATGAAATAGTGGAACAGGTTCATTCGACGGACTCCTAAAAGCGTTTCGTCCCGATCACCCCCAATTCCTACTCCCGCTATAACAAATAAAACAGCGCCAATGGCTGTGCAAAATTCTCTTGATCTCCACGAAGTAAATAGAGCGGGACCAATGAAGCTGAATATATTGAGGCAAACAATTGCAAGCTGTCTTTCGGTTGTTGCTTCGCCCGCATCCTGATCAGTCCGAGTGCAACATTCGAGTACAAGTGATAATGCAAGTAATTCGAGGAGTGTATTATGCTTCGTCTGTAGTAAAACAAAACTGTGGCCAACAAGGGGAAGACCAAAGAACGCCACCAAGTCAGACAAGGAGGAATTTATGTCTTCCCATGACTCTGAAATTCCGAATCTGATGACGCCACTCACACTGGCTATAGTAACAAGGAGAAAACCAAGTCGTGCATGGGGGCATTCAGCCTTGTGCGCAATGTAAGCAGCACCAACGTTTGCAAGAGCATTGAATGAATCCGAAACAGCGATAGATGGGTACAGTGTCATGGCAAATAAGTCCGAGGTTAATCGATTGTGCCTTATGGGGTCTCGGTTATCCTCTGAAAGCGGTGTACACTTCATCCGGCAACCACCTCAACTACCATTTTTTCGGTAAAATTATCTTTCTTTTCTACCATTAGCATCCCGTTATACATAATATCACGAAAGTCGTTTTTTACAACTTGTAGCGGTACGAAAAGGAGCCCAAAAAAGCCAACTGTTTCTGAACTTGCAAGGTGCAAAATCTCCCATAATAGCATTCATCTTCAATAGTATATAGTGCTCATCGAGGGCAAATCACGATGAGCATGGATGCTGTCGAAGCTGCGGCAGAATTGGAGGATAACCTTGGTTCCCTTGCCAAGCAGATTTCTACCATCAAAAGGCGGATATCCCACAATAGCAATATCGTGTCTCCTTCCCCAGTCAAATCTCCGCAGGCAGACATTTCGGTGGAGCCCTTTGTTCAGCTTACCTCTGGCGGTGTCTCCTTAACTAGAAGTGGTGCTGCTTCCTCTTCTGATTTACCTGCAAACAATTCAGATTGTGATGATGGTAATGACGATAATGATAATGCTAATGATAATGATGATGTCCTGAATCTGTCTTCCCGCAACCTTGTGAAGAGGCTGGGGCAAGATAATATGTTGGTAGAAGACTCCGTTAACGGTCCTCTGCAGATTGAGGTAGACGATGATGAAGAAAAAGAAGAAGATTGGCACGCTGGAAGAGAAATTATTGAGTACGAAGGTCGTCACTGGGTGGTGATGGAGAATGATGAGGGGCAAGAGTACTTTGCTTGCCGGGATACTAAGGAGACTAGATGGTCGTTGATTTTTAGCGACGAAGAAATAATTGCGGCTCGACTCGAAACAGATGAGCACGATGTCGATATTGATGTCGATATTGATGTCGATGTCGATGTCGATGTCGATGTCGATGTCGATGTCGATGTCGATGTCGATATCGACCCCCCTCCTGATGTCGATGAAAATGACAAAGACTGTATAAATGAAACTCCCTCGGTCTCTGTCCCAGAGCCAACCCCAACCCCATCCCCAACCACAACTCCAACTCCAACCCCAACTACTCCAACCGCTATCCTAGCCCCAACTTCATCTCCAACCCTAACCGCCCCCCTTCCCACCGATGACAATAATTTTACTCTCGTACAAAGTACGCGTAAGCGATCTTCCAGCGACGCTTCAAAGCCTCATATTGATGTGGTGCACAAGTCACCTACTCCTCGTCCTGAAAAAGACTTGTGCTCGGGCATGGAAGCAGCCGAGTCCTTGGAACGTGAATTTCTCGATACTCACCTGGCCATTTCAACTTTAAAGAAGCAAGTAAGCGAGCAAACTGAAGACGAAAAAAAGGACGAAACGGCGACGGCGCTTCTAAGTCCTGTCGTCGGGAAAGCGACGGACGACACGCTAAAAAGCCGATCGACCTGCCCGACATACGCAGCCATTGATGCAATTAGTGACCTTGCAAACGAATGTGTCACAAGCCCTCCCTTGTCGCAAAAGTCGACAAGTTTCACTCCTGGGGTGGCGCAAACAAGGTTGTCAATTAATGAAGCAAAAGATTACGTTGACAATAATGTCTACGCTGACACTAACAAGGCTAAAAACAATCACAATGACAAAAAAAAATACAGCGAAAAGGTCAACAACAACTACACCAATCAAGACGAAATACACCACCAGGACGACCACCACGACGACGACGACGACGACGACGACGACGACGACGACGACGAGAACGACGATCATGAGTCAGTCTACAGCGAGTTCGCTAACGTCGAGTCAAACCTCGATGCTGCACTCACGAACTTGAATACAAGTGAGATCCCCCCCGATGGAGATAACAAGGCTATCATCAATTTTGTTGACGACGACTCTCGCCTTACCTCCACCGACGACTACTCGGGGCAACAAGTGCAGCATAATCGTCGGCCTGTAACTCACCTGTCGTTCGACAAGTTTGCAATGAGCGATCAAGTAATCATGCGCATAACTGAGATAGTGAATGACAGGGTGAACGAGATTATTGATGCACGCCTTCTCAACAGTCTGTATCAAAATGAGAAGGCAAAGGAGGAAGCGAAGGAGGACGCTAGTGGAGGAGATTACGCTCGACTTAAGGCATTGAAGGAGCAACTTGAGGCGGACAGGGAAGATCTAAATGCGGCCTCCTTATCGATGGAGCTCGATATGAATGTGTCCAAGCAGCTCACAAATGAGATTTACACACTACGACGGTTCTACATGAGCTATCTCTACATCAGTGTATTTTCAATCCTGCTACTTAGTTTGATTCTCAGTCCGACTTTTGATGCACGGACAGTCGCAACGAACACGATTGTTGGGTTGTTTTCTACATTCATGTCGGGTGAACAAATTTTTGGGGAGAATCCGAAATTTTTCCTCGTCGATAAGTCCGATGGATGGTGCTTCGATGGTGTTTTGTTCAAGCAGGCGTGTGACGCATCTGCTGTATTTAGCCTCGACAGCTTCTCAAATAGCAAGAGATATGTGCAAATTGAGAGTTCGAGCTTTGGGACGAGCACCGGCACGTGCCTTGGCAGCAACAGAAGAGGGGAGATCGGTTTAGGAAGCTGTGGAAGTTTCTCTAGCAATATATGGAGCTTTGAGAACAATGTCTTGTCTCTACTGAGCAAAAAAACGGAGAAACTGTGTTGGAGCCGTACAAACACTCATACCGCTTTCGTTGGGGCCTGCGGAGAGTATGGTTACACTCCACTCGAGGTTGGAGTGATATTCGACGGCCCAGCTTGGACCAGACGAATCGTCTCATCGTCGTTGAGATACATGCCTGTCAAAAGTTTCGAGGAGATTGTGGAAATGGTGAACTTGTCTCCCCCCTTGCTGCCGACCGAGTCTCCTTCGAGCATCACACTGCCGTCATCCCCAACGTCATCGTCGTCGTCGCCGCCCACTTCTCCTGAGCAATCCGAAGCAGTGACAAAGGAATCCGTCGAAATTCAAAATGAGAGATCAAATGAGAATGATGTTGTCCACGCGAAATCGCTTTTTGCGTGGTACAGTCAGATTGTTGGCAGCAAAGAGAGATGACTTTATATCCATGTCGATAGATAGATATACCCTGATAATTGATTTGATAAGAGTTAAAATTGTTGAAGCCTTTGTTCGCTAAACAAACAACCATAAATCTAATTTCAATTTCAATACCCCTACGCTTAATCATCATCGTCGCCGTTGTCGACGTCGCTACGCTTTTGTCTTCGTCCTCTGCAACAGCTCGACGGTCTTCTGGCTGTTGGGGAGAACGTTTTTCTTGTAGGCAAGAGCTCTGTACTGATCGTAGTGGGCAGTCGCCTTCCCTTCCACTGTTTGTCCCCTTGCAACGAGCTGCCTCGCCAAATTTCGGAAAGTCATCGTGTCCGGGTGGTGGGTGACACCGTGCTTTCCGGGTCCTAGCTGTATGGCAATCTGATTGTGCTTCACAGCATCACGGGTGTTGCCCAGTGTGTCGAGAATCTTTGCAAGATTTCTGTGTGCCATTGCGTCATTGGGATTCAGCTGAATCGCTTTCTCGCAGTATGACTGCGCCTTACTAAACTTCCCCTTGCGAGCTAGAACAGCGGCCATGTTGTTGAGTGCGAGTCCGTGGTCAGGGTTGATCAAAAGGGCCTCTGCAATCTCTTTCTCGGCACGGTCAAGCTTCCCCTGTCGTAGTAATGCGAGCCCAAAATCATTCCTGGCGTTGGCATTTGACGAATTGTAGTTGCAAGCGAGGCGATGGTGCTTGATTTCATTCTTGGCATCCCCTATTTCACCGTAGAGAGGGGCAACAAAATGGTGATACCGAGCATTGCCCCGATCCTGCTGTTGCTTGTAGTGCCAATAATTCCTCGCCTCAACTCGCTTGCTTATGTCTTTCCAAGTTAACACCTTTGCAAAAGGAGGAATCGTGGGATCATTATACTGGTTTTCCCCGTGTTCATTGGGGTCCATGTCGCCTGTCACCAAAAGGATGTCACCAAGAAGTCCTCGACAGACACAAAAGAAGTTGGGTGGAATGAAGGGGTACCGCCCCTTAAAAGTACCTGTGGCGGTGATTGGGGGTGACTTGCGCTGATCAAACACGCAGAAGAATGCCAAATTTTTAGATTACTTGGATGAGTCGTATAAAATGCTTCTTTGTCTGTACCTCCCTCAGCGGAAAAAAAGCATAACAACGAACACATCCAGTGCCTCACTCTCATTAGGTCGCTTTTCTTTTTTCTATATGTGTCTCTACATTATATAATCACAGTCTATAAGGTCGCCGTATCGTTAGAATACCGTCAGAGTCGTCAGGGATTTACTTATCAAACATTCCAACAACAACTTCTATACTAACAATGGTTCGCTTTTCGAAAGCTACGGCGCAAAATTCCTCTTCCAAGTCGCACCAGAAAGAAATCGTGCCAAATTATGCACAAGCGAAGCAGATTCCATTTCAGCAATATCATCATAATCTCAAGATTACCTTGTCCCAAGTGGCAATGAACCTGCAAGAGCAATATGAGAAGCGAAAGGTGGCGGATTGGAGCACTAGCCGGAGCAACTACCTCCGTGACCACTCTGTTCAAATCAAGCAAAAATACAAGTTGAGAGATTATAGTGCCTTGGAAAAGAAAGAGTCTGAAAAGATTCGGGAGGACTTTGCGAAAATGTCCCTCAAGCGTGACCAAATGCTCAAGAAGCTCGTCAGACCGATGAGTGCGAATGTTACAAAAAGGGGGGGGAAGAAGAAGAAGATTCGAGGAGGTCTTGTTTCGACTGATGACTCTGCACGCGGCGGCGAAGGTGAAGTTGATACAATTGTAAGGCCAGCCACTTCTGGTGGGGGGAGGCAGAAGCTACCAAAATTGGAGCCTGAAGAAGACAAAGACGATGGAAATGAGGAAGATTCCACGGTCATGTCTCTCGCCAGCGACCATCAGAAATCGCCTAATTCGCGAGGCAGCTCTCCCCGACGCACTCGCTTCCCCTCCTCGGATTCTCGCGATGACTCTCCGAAAAAATCTACTGCGACAAGCGGTGGTCTTCATGGACGTGCTCGCCAGTCGACAATGGCCCTTCGCCGACTGTCTTTCCACGTGGAAGATCTCAACATCCTCGAGGGACTGAATACGCAGATGGAAAATGACAGAGACACGAGGATGACGAAAATCGATTTCATTAAGCGCACCACGGAGGTGAGAGCAAGAGTAAGAGTGAGAGCAAGAGCAAGAGTGAGAGCAAGAGCAAGAGCAAGCAGCACACAAGCACACAAGCACACAAGCACACAAACCCGCCCCCCAGTTCACTCACTGATTCCCCCGGTCCGTTTTTGCGTATTTAACACCATTTGTCTTTTTTTTTGTCCACCCACCCTTTGTTAGCTCAATAAAGATAGAACTAGCCGCCTAGCAAAGACCGAGGCGACATTTGCCGAGGGAGAGAAGGAGTTGGCGAAGGGACGTTACCAACAGGCTTTCGACCTCTTCACAGACTGCTTGCTCTACGAGCAAAACTTCGTCAAGGCTCACATAAGCCGCGCAGCCGCTGTCAAGCATCTGCCGGGCAAGATGACGAATGAGCAGCGAAATAATTGGATGTGGTGCGACTACTCTCAGGCTGTTCTCAAAACTACTCAAGCTCCAAAATACAATTACTACACGCTCCGGGCAATCACCTTAACGCACCTTGGGCGGTTTGATGAAGCTATGTCCGACCTAAACAAGAGTATTGAGCTCAACACGAAGAGCAGCCATTCCTTGTATAACCGAGCAATAATATTTAGCGACCACACAACTCCTCCGAACTATGAAGCAGCTCTGGATGACCTCGACAAGTCTGTCAGTATAACAGAGAACCACCTTCGGGGGAGGCAGCAACGAAAATCCATTCTTGCTACCCAACAACATCTTTCGAAGACGGCGCCCGCAGGTCTAGGCGGCCAGCATCCGAAATCTCCCGAGTCACCAAGGGTTCGATCAGAGTCGAACATTTTTGGTGGCTTTGAGCGCCTTCATAAATCTAAGAAGGACAACGCGGATGAGATGGTCGATTTGAACTTCATGTTCAAGCTCAAACTTCATCGAGGCGATGTACTCCGAAAGCTCGGCCGGCTTGAAAATGCGCTCGATGACCTCCAGGACTGTGTCTCGATAAATGTCGACTCGCAAACGGCGTGGCACTACATGGGTCTTGTGCACTGTGACATGAAAAAGTATCTTGAAGCTGACAAGAGCCTCACGAATGCCATTGACTTTGAGGAGAATTCGCAGTTTTTTTTTGACAGGGCGCGGGTCAACTTGCTATTGTTTTTGGAGAGCAAGCGTAAGCATGAGGGTTTTACGCTTGCGACTGATGACGGCGATTCTCCTGACCTTCAGGAGAATGGGGAAGATACTTCGAAAGTCGATGAAGCAATCGCAGCCAAGATGGAGGAGGCAAAATTAGTCGCAGAACGAGCCGAGGAAGCTCACCACACACACCACAAATTAAAGGGCCACGAAAATGACAACGACGAGCAACCTATAACTGAAAGTGTGGACGGTGAAAAGCTGAATGAGGAAGGGGGGAGTGCAAATGTAAAGCACTCTCACGACGACACTTTTGTGGAAAATGCCATCGAGGACTATACAAATGCTATTATCCTGCAGCAAGAGCTCGAAGTTGTCATCAAGAACAACATAAAAATTGCATTCAAGAACAATGAGGAAGAGGAGGCTTGCAAGCTGGAAGAGGAGCTCGTGGATGTCGTGGTGGAAATGGCGAAATTTCTCGACGGGCGGTCGAAGTCCTACGTGGCCTTGTCCTCCCCGCAATCAATTTCGAATGCGTTTGAAGACATAGAGGCCTCTATCAAACTAGATCCGAGCAAAGAAGAATATGTGCACCAATGCGGAGTCGTCCTTGTTGAGAAGGATGGGGTCGAGGCTGCAAGTGAAATGTTTAAGAGGGCCCTTAATATTAACCACCGATATGCACCGCCCCTTTACTGGCTCGGAAAGTGTCTCGCAATGAAAATGGAACACGAGGAGGCAATTGAGAAATTCAAGAGCGCGTTATCTTGTGGCCTGCAGAGTTCTGAACTTCATGAAAATAAGGGTATGAGCGAGTTCAACCTGCGTTTTTTTGAGGATGCAGAACGGTCTTTTCAGCGGGCCATCGAATTGGAAGAAGCTGGCGGAGCTTTGCCGGCACCAGAGATTGTTTACTATCTAGGCGAGTGCCGACGGCTGGAACACAAATTCGAACTCGCAAACGAGGACTTCAAGAAAGTGGCCCGCTACCGCTACAATAGCGGCGCCGAGAACGTGCTAGTGAAAACTTCGTTCTTCCGATTCAGCGTGGGAAAAGTGAAGTATAAACTCGGGGACTTGGAAGGCGCACTAGAAGATCTCAGCGCTGCTGTTGACCTGGATCCACACAATGTGTCCTACATTTCTAGCAGAGCAGAAGTGCTCGCAAATCTTGGTCACCACGACCTCGCCGAACAGATGCTGGACCAAGGCGTGAACATTAGCAAGAAGAAAGAGGACAGCGGACGGACGTGGTACTTGCTTAAACAACTTGCCCACAGTCTCTTTGAACAGAAGAAGTACACTCAAGCGAGTGAGACGTACCACATGTCGCTCCTTGAGAGCGATAACGTGGAGCAACTTGAACTCGCCAACCTCTTCTACAGTCGCGGGGTTTGCCTAGCACATATTAAGCGATTCAAAAGGGCGGCTGAAATGTTTTCGAAAGCCCTGGCTTCTCCTAAGCATGAGAAAGGTGAGATAAAAAAGGGGGGGGAGAGAGGGAGAGAGGGAGAGAGGGAGAGAGGAGAAAAAAAATGGAGGAACGACAACAATTCGACCACCCTCTGAAAAGAGAAACGAGATAATCTAACCTTCCATCTCTTATTGGTATTTATTTGTTTGTTAACTGTACTCTAATCTACTTGTAGGCAACGACATCCTGTACATACACGAGCGGGCTAAATGCCTTCAGATGATTGGCGACCACCAAGCGGCGATAGACGACTTTAATGCTGTCATTCGGATGAAACCTGACGATGACAGGGCTTGCTTCCGCCGAGGTTGGAGCTACAAATCGTTGGGACTGTATGAGCTTGCCGCTGAAGATTTTGAAAAGGCAAAGAGTATCAACCCAAGGCAGAAGCTGTACAACCTTAACTACCGCCTTATCGGGGATATTGAGACAATAATTCTTCTGCCTCCTGGCAAGGAGAGAAAGGTGTTATTCGATATTGAGGAGGACTTCTTCGATGACATGAGTTCAAGTTGCTCCGTGAGCAAGAGAGGCTCCGTCGTCAACTTATTCGATATAAAGGATGAGGGTAAAGTGGAGGATAACAACAGCATCGCAACTAGTGTGCTGAGTGGCCAAACTCCCAAATTTCTCAAACCTTCTAGAAAGTCTCTGCTCCTCAACGACATGTAACGGAATATATAATGAAACATTACTTGTTAGATTTGCGCTAAAATTCGACTTTACCTCTTTAGGGACCCTACCTCGTATATCTTTTGGTTTTTTATTTCTTCTGAAAATTCCCAATTTATTTCCAAAACCGGAAGCTCCAACTCACTTCGTCTTTCCTACCCTTCCACGCATCTTGTCGTGAAAATATATATAACGTCGAGACGCCCTGCCCCCGTGACATCGCTTCATGGCGAGTTCTTCGCCTTGGCTTCAATCAAGTGAACGTGCAGTCGGTCTCTCCTCCACGAGATCTCTGCGCAAGCAATCCACAACTACCCGTTGCGAGTATGGATTCGAGACGGATACTACCGGCAACGTGCATTCTTCTTCCGCGAGCAATGACAGCATAGATGAGAATGATAGCGAAGATGATGATGATGATGAAAACGATCACGCTATTGTCAAGAACTTGGAAGCAACTGGAAAACTAAGTCAATCTGAGTCTGTGTCTTTGTCGTCACCCTCAGAGCCCCTCCCGCTGCCTTCACCTCCCCTCTCCCCCTCGGATACAGCATCGATGACACCGACGAAACGAAAATGGTACAAGCTTCTGGGGAAACTGTCTGCACTACCAGATCAGCAAAAGTTGGACTCAATTACCTGTCGATGGAAGCTGCAAATGAACAGCAAGAGAACAAGTCATCACTCTCTTACTTTCAAGACTATCAAGACAAAAATTGGCTTTGGTTCTCTTGACGAGGCGCTCGGTGTCAAGTTTACAAAGCGCATCAGAAGCGGTGTGCCGGCAGAGATGAGGGAGCAGGTTTGGTGGCTGTGTAGCGGGGCCAGCAGAAAGTTGGAAAAGGTTGGCGAGAGGGGGGAACTTACGTACAATGAGCTTATAGAAGATATTCGAGCCAAAGGAGTCGATGGTAATGGGCTCGCCAAGATTCCCGTTGCCCTCGACATCGAAAAGGATCTGCACCGTACATTCCCCAACAACAGCAATTTTTTATCTTCGGAAGGGTTGAGTAGTCTCCGAAATGTTCTTCACGCTTACAGCGTAAGAAATCCCACAGTTGGTTACTGCCAGTCGATGAACTTCATCGCGGCGCTGCTCTTGCTCAACATGGAAGAGGACAGAGCTTTCTGGGTTCTGGCAGCGATAATTGAAGATCTTCTGCCGGACGAGTTCTACACAAAGAACATGGTCGGTTCCCGCGCCGAGCAACGTGTTTTATTGTCCTGCCTAAAGTGGAAGCTTCCGAGGCTCCACAGTCACTTTTGCAAGATTGGAGTTGCTAGTGAGGTGAGTGAGGGAGCAAGCGAAAGTGAGCAAGCGAAAGCGACGATGACGATAAAGGGTGCGCAGACAGGGGGGGCGTCGCGGGGGCATGACAACATCGTCATATTTATCTTGCTTTTAGGCAATCAATCAATCAATCAATCAATCAATCTATCAGTCAATCAATCAATCAATCTTTTAACATTTTCGTCACATAATTATCTTTGTGCAGGACTCAGATGACGTGCCCCTGCTCGAGCCGTTGACGTGCACGTGGTATCTGTGCATATTCGTAAATTCTCTCGATCTGAAATCATCCCTACGGGTGTGGGACTGCTTCCTGCACGAAGGGCGCAAGGTCTTGCTTCGCATCGGCCTGACCGTCCTGTACAACTGTCAGGATGAGCTGCTCAATTGCGGCGACCTGTGCGCGGTATACGAAGTCCTACGGAACAATCGGTGTGTGCGCAGTGCCACAAACAAACCGGCCGGATCCCGTGCCGCCCAGGTTCCGATGATATCGTCCGATGAGCTCATCGCGATGAGTTACGATAAGAGCTGGATTGGGAGCTTTCCTCACAATCGAATCGACGAGCTGCGGGACGGTCACGTCGAGAGGGTGAGGGTGGAAGTGGCAGAGATTGAGAAGCGCCGGCGGGAGAGGGAAGAGAAGCAGCGGAAGCGCGACTTGGCGATGAAGAAAGAAATGGAAATGCAGGCGGAGATGGAGACGGAAGAGAGGGGGGGGGGGGGGGAAACAGCCCCCCCCGCAAAGGGGGAAGGGGAAACGGGGGCGGGCCGGGGGGCGGGGGGGCCTTCAAAAACAGCCAGGCCGGGGGGGGGG
>Ga0115556_1002657_pt1 | contig 11760 bp, 8 predicted proteins | sample COGITO_mtgs_1104_5_FD_87282 | JGI IMG/M metagenome (GOLD analysis project Ga0115556, IMG submission 87282) | Pelagic marine microbial communities from North Sea - COGITO_mtgs_110414 | ecosystem: Environmental > Aquatic > Marine > Epipelagic | place: Germany:Helgoland, sampling site Kabeltonne... | reverse complement strand
TTCCGGCATGCGCTCAATCCCAAACCCGAGCTCTCGCAGCGCCGGCACTAGAAAGTCACGACGAGCCTGGAATGCCTCGCGTTGGCGCTCCATAATATCTCGAGCCTCGGCACTGAATGCTGCTAGCGCAGCCTCTTGCGCGACGCTGGAGGGGCAAATAAAGAGATTCTGTGCGAGTTTTTCCAAGTCTGGCACAGCAGCTTCTGGGACAATTAACCAGCCTAAACGCCAACCTGTCATGCCAAAATATTTCGAAAAGCTGTTGATCACAAATGCCTCTGGGTCAAAGGCAAGCACACTGGTTGGTTTGCGCGCAGTATAGGTCAGCCCGTGATAAATTTCATCCACCACAAGATGCCCACCTCGCCGCCGAACACCAGCGGCAACCGCCTGCAGAACAGCTTCGTCGATAATCGCCCCAGTTGGGTTAGCAGGCGACGCTAATAACACGCCACGAGTCGACGACTGCCAATGTCGGTCGACCAGTGTTGGGGTCAACTGATAGCCGTCGGCTGCAGTGACTGGTACCAATTGACCCTCACCGCTGAACGCCTTGAGGAAATGCCGATTACAAGGATACCCAGGATCTGTCATTAACAAGCCTTCACCGGGATTCAGAAGCAACGCAGAAACCAGTAATAGCGCGCCTGAGCTACCTGCTGTGATGAAGATCCTTGAAGGTGCCACATCAACACCATGTTCTTCAGCGTAGTGTCGGCTCAACAGTTCTCTGAGTTCAGGAATGCCCTGAGCGCTGGTGTATTTCGTTTTCCCCGCACGCAATGCCGCAATACCAGCCTCGACGATCGCGGCTGGCGTCTCAAAATCCGGTTCTCCCACCTCCATATGGACAACCTGATGCCCCTGCGACTGAAGCTGATTCGCCCTGGCTAAGAGTTTCATTACCTTGAACGACTGGATGTCTTTGAGTCGATGGGCAAAACCCGAACTGTCAACAACTGCCATCTGTTACTACCTATCCCTGGCTTGAGCTCAAGCTCTGCACCTTGTTTAAAATCGCAGTATCGCTTAATTTCACTGTCGGGTCAGAAATTGACCCAATATTTTTCAGGATTCTGATACAAATGACGCAAATCGAAGTAAAGCGACGATGACTCAATTCTCGCTTGGAGATTCTTCCTTCTTCTGGTAACGTTCGCGCTCGATTTTGTTTAGGTTTTACGTGACATAGCATACTGGATGAAACTATGGCAACCAAAACTAAAAGTAGCTCCAAAGCCAAGCCGGCAAAAAAAGCAAAAATTGTAGCGCCTGCGGCGAAAACCAAGAAAGCGAACACGACTCAGCCGGTGAAAAAAACTGCGCCGGTGAAAAAAACTGCCGCTAAGGTCGCAACGAAAACGCCGCCAGCAAAGCCTGCCGCCAAGATAAAGAAGCCAACGTCGAAGATATCAACTAAGGCAAAGACCACAGCGCCGGCAAAGAAAACCGTCAATCCGAAGGCAGCTGCCAAACCAGCTGTCAAAAAAGTCGTTAAGCCGGTTAAGGCCGTGTCAGCCCCGAGTAAAGCGAAGACTATTGCAAAGCCCAAAAGCAGCACCGCGCAAGCTAAAGCTAATGCCAAAAAGAGCACTAAGTCGGCTACTAAAGCGGCTACTAAAGCGGCTACAAAGACGACACCCAAAACCAGCGTGACTAAAGCCGCACCGAAAGCAGCATCGAAAGCCGCACAAAAAGCCGCACCGAAAGCCGTATCGAAGCCTATTGCCAAGGCCAAGCACCGAACAAGACAGCGGTAAAATCTAAGAAGATCGCGAAGCGCACCGCCGCGCAAAAGTCGGCACCGGCGTCTCCGATCAAATTATCATCTAAAGGCTCTCAAAAGGCAGCCCAACGAGAACCTAAATTGGCCAAGACAGACCCCATCGCAATTGTTAAACCCGTCGCCAGCAAGAAAGTAGCGGCCAAGAAACCGGCAAAAACAACCAGAAAAGCCGGCGTCAGTCGTATCGACGCACAACCCGCCGATTTCACACCCTATGCTCGCAAAAAGAACGAAGAGTATATGAACGCTGGCCAGCGTGAGCACTTCAGACAAATCCTCCTCGACTGGAAATTGCAGTTAATGGAAGAAGTGGATCGAACCGTCAATCATATGAAGGATGTCGCGGCGAACGACCCGGATCCAGCGGATCGCGCAACCCAGGAGGAAGAATTCAGCCTTGAGCTACGCACCCGCGACCGAGAGCGTAAGCTGATCAGAAAGATTGACGCCACGATCGACCTGATCGACCAGGATGACTATGGTTACTGTGATTCTTGTGGTATCGAGATAGGCATTCAACGACTCGAAGCCAGACCGACGGCGACCCAATGTATCGACTGCAAGACCCTCGATGAAATCAAGGAACGACAGATTCACGGCTAGCCCCTTGTTGTTGTCTGACCTATGAGTCAGACGCAGGGCTACATCGGCCGTTTTGCACCTTCGCCAACGGGGCCATTGCACTTTGGTTCCATTGTAGTGGCTCTTGCCGGCTGGCTCGAGGCTCGTAAAAACAAGGGCCTGTGGTTACTCCGCATCGAAGATCTAGACCCCCCGCGTGAGAAACCTGGCGCGCCCGCTCAGATTATGAGCCAATTGGAGTCCCTCGGGCTGAGCTGGAACGGCACGCCCTTATTTCAAAGCCAACGTCTCGACGCCTACCAGGCCGCGCTAGATAAACTCAAAGAGCAGCAGCAGGTATACCCTTGCACCTGCAGTCGTCGGGATCTGCCACCCATTTACCCTGGTACCTGTCGATCGCGTTCCTTCACCCCCTCATTGCCGGCACATTCTATTCGCTTTCGTGTGCCCCCGGTCGTTGTTACCATCGACGATCGCGTCCAGGAATCCCGGGGCTCGTCGCTCCAACGCGACGTTGGCGATTTCATCATCAAGCGCAGAGACGGCTTGGTGGCCTATCAACTCGCCGTCACGGTAGATGACGCGTATCAAAACATCAGTCATGTTATCCGCGGCAGTGACCTGCTTGACTCGAGCCTGAAGCAAGCCTGTCTGGGCACGGCGCTAGACTACCCACCCATCAACTATGCCCATATCCCATTACTGGTAGATCAACAGGGGCACAAACTCAGCAAGTCAACCGGGGCAGCGGCGATACCCGACGGCAAGCCCATCGCCTGCATCAGGCAAGCCCTGAACGCTCTCGGCCAACCATTATTTCCCGAGATCGACGACCTAGAATCTCTGCTTCAGGCTGCAACAGAGGCCTGGTCAATGGATCGCGTACCAAAACGCCTGACACTTGCAGCACCTGACCCATATTAGGCTTCTCCACTCTTTGTTCATTAAGTTTACAACGCCTGCCTGTCTCTCGATCAACTGATTATTTTCCTGGTTTTCGGCTTCTTCGTCTTTGTCGCCGAGGTTGACCGCTGATGGGCCAGCAACAGCCACGTCCATCGTTGCCCAGCATCGTGGGGGGATCAGCGCGAACGCGGTCGGCGCAGGCTTGGGGGACCCGAATCAAAATGACCTTGCCGCGCCACCCTAACGGAGAATTTGTTTGACTTAGGCCGATCTTCGCTGTTTAGTGACGAATCGAATATCAGGTTCTACAGTGTAATCCATGAGCCGAAAAAAGATTCTTATCGTCGAAGACGAAGTCGTCATACGCGCATCTTTGAAAAAGTTTCTCGAAAAAAAATTATACAAAGTCGTAGAAGCTGGATCGTTGGCAGAGGCCTTGCAGAATAATTTGCAGGACTTCGCGCTGATCATCACAGATTTGCAGCTACCTGGCCCGATCGGTACCGATATCATCAGACACGCTATCAACGTCCCGGTGCTGGTCATGACCAGCTATGCCAGCGTCAGCTCTGCCGTGGATACTATGAAACTGGGTGCGGCGGATTATATTGCCAAGCCCTTCGCCTACGACGATTTGTTGGATAGTATCACGGCACTCATTGAACCCCATTCGACGGATTTGCCGTTATTCCCAGAGATGCTGGGGACCTGTGATGCCATGCATCAACTCTTTAATCACATTCGCAAAGTTGCGCCAACTCAGACCACCGTGCTGATTATGGGTGAATCAGGGACAGGCAAGGAATTGGTAGCGCAAGCGATCCACGCTGCGGGCCCCAGAAGCTCGCGCAAGATCGTGTCTCTCAACTGTGCGGCGATCCCTGAGACGTTGATCGAGTCAGAGTTATTCGGTCATGAAAAAGGCGCTTTTACCGGCGCCACCAGCAGTCGGGTCGGGCTTGTTGAAGCCGCTGATGGGGGCACCTTATTTCTTGATGAAATCGGTGAATTGCCGCTGGAAGCCCAAGCGCGCTTGCTACGGGTTTTGCAAGAAGGTGAGATCCGCAAGGTCGGAGCGATTGAAACCCGCAAGGTCGACATTCGTCTCATCGCTGCAACCCACAGAAATCTGGAGAATTTGACCGAAAGTGGTCAGTTTCGTGAAGATCTTTATTATCGCTTAAACGTTGTCAAACTCAGCCTGCCACCCTTGCGGGAGCGGCCTGGTGATCTGCTGAGCCTAGCTGAACACTTCCTACAGACTAATGGCAGAACCTTAGGCAAAACTGGTTTGAGCTTTTCCAGGTGCGCACTAGATTTGATCCAATCTTATTCCTGGCCAGGCAATATCAGAGAATTAAAGAACGCCGTCGAACGCGGCACCATCCTGTGTGAAGGCCGGATAATTGATGCGGAGTTGCTGGCTGTCGACAGTGAGACTCGCCGCCACCAGCCAAATGAGGCCAACGATCTTGAGGACCGTGATTCTCTCGAAGGGTATTTCAAGCGCTTTGTCATCGACAACCAAGATCACATGACGGAAACCCAACTGGCACAGAAGCTAGGCATCAGCCGCAAAGCCTTGTGGCAGCGCCGGCAAAAACTTAATATGCCGCGCGAGCGCTCCCGCAGATCCTAGCGGCTCATGCTACGAAACAGTCGTACACCAAGCCTTCGGGGCTGGGTAGCTGCGGCAATGGTGTTACCAATGCGTCCAATCCCGACACCATAACGTAACCAATCGTCCCATCGCGCCATAGGGCCAGAGACTTAACATCTTGTTCTTAAACACTATATGGGGCTGGCACAATTCATGCTCTTGATTACTCAGCTGTGAAGCTAATGGGTCGATGTAAAAACAACAGCAACCAAGCCTCGACCCAATCAAAATAAAAATAAAAACACTAATAATAAAACTAAAATCGATGACTGCATGCGTACGGAAGGGGGGCTCCATCCCCTTCTGTTTTTTTCAACGCACCAAAATCCTTTTCTCTCATACTTTCTGACGACACTCTCTGCTAGTATTAGCCACTTCTGTTACCAGTTTCAGTGGACGTAAACATCTTTCAAATAGCTCACCCGCATGACTAAAACTCCTATCGATTTGTCTCCTGACTATATTAATGTCAGTGCTCTGAAGGTGGTCAAACGCCTCACCAGTGCTGGTTACCAGGCTTATCTGGTAGGTGGCTGTGTGCGCGACTTGCTCCTTGGCAATCATCCCAAGGACTTTGATGTCGCCACCGATGCCAATCCCGAAGAGGTTCACGAGTTATTTCGTAATTCTCGGTTGATCGGTCGTCGCTTCAAGATTGTTCATGTTCGTTTCGGCCGAGAAATCATCGAAGTCGCAACCTTTAGAGCCCCCCACAGCGAGACCCAGACCGAGCAGAATTTTTCCGATGGCGGCATGATTCTGTCGGATAATATTTACGGCAGCTTTCACGAAGACGCCGAGCGCCGCGACTTCACGATGAATGCCCTTTACTACGACCCAGAAAATGACACCATTCTTGATGAGGTGAGTGGCCTCGAAGATTTGGGCAGTCGCCAAATCAGACTGATCGGCAATCCCGATAGCCGCTATCGAGAAGATCCAGTCCGAATGCTGAGGGCCGTCCGATTTAAGGCCAAACTCGGCTTTGAGATAGAACAAACAACGGCTGAGCCACTCTACCGGCTGGGGCTGTTGCTCAGAGACATACCGCCCGCTCGCCTGTTCGAGGAAGTGCTGAAACTTTTTATGAGCGGCCATGGGGAGCAATCTTTCGCCGTGCTGCGGGAATACGATTTATTCGGTTGGCTATTTCCAGACACGAACCGCCTGCTTGAGACAGGCAACGGCGCCGAGTTAATTCGTCTAGCGTTGGCCAGCACCGATCGACGAATTGCCAAGGATATGCCGGTCACCCCTGCATTCATTTTTGCGGCCTTGCTCTGGCAACCCTATTTAGAGCAACGTGAACAGCTTGAGGCCGACGGCGAGAGTAGCTATGTCGCCAGTTTTGAAGGGGCCAATCAGGTAGTCTCCAGGCAGTTGTCAGTCACCTCTATCCCCAAGCGATTTTCAGGCCCCATGCGCGACATTTGGAGCCTACAGTATCGATTGCCCATCAAATCGGGCAAAAAGCCAAATACACTCCTGCAGCACAAACGCTTCCGCGCAGCCTATGACTTTTTGTTATTGCGCGAGGAGTCCGGCGAACAACTCGATGGGCTCGGCGCCTGGTGGACCCAATTTCAAGAAACCGCAGAAGAAGATCGCGGCGAACTGTTGGAGCAACCGACGGCACCCGCTAAACGCCCACGGAAGCGTCGACGAAAGCCAGAAAATCAAGCTGCAACAGACTAGAATAATTGTACAATCTGTCATCCAACCCGCTGATCGATTCTGGGAGAAAGGCTTGCAGCTCGACACAAACCACCCGAACTTTCCCCACTATATTGCTGTAGAGGGTCCTATCGGGGTCGGCAAGACCTCGTTTACTAAACGACTCGCCGCCACATTCAACTACGAAACAGTGCTGGAAAAACCTGAGACCAATCCCTTTCTTGAGCGCTTCTATCAGAACCGCCGTCAGGCGGCATTGCCCACACAGTTGTTTTTCTTGTTTGAACGCAGCCGGCAAATTCAGGAAATGCGCCAAGGTGATATGTTTGAACCCGTCAGAATTGCTGATTTTCTGCTCGAAAAAGACCGCTTATTCGCCGAAATCAACCTCGATCGCGACGAATTGGAGCTGTACGACAACGTTTATAATCACCTTGCCATCGAGGCACCAACACCTGATCTAGTGATCTATCTGCAAGCTCCCGTACCCGTGTTATTGGATCGCATTCAGCTACGGGGTGTCGCCGCTGAGCAGCAGATTGAAAAAGAATATCTTGCCCAGCTGGTGGATGCATACACCCGCTTCTTTCATTATTATGACGCCGCACCGCTACTCATCGTCAATGCTGCCGAGATAGACTTGGTTAATAGCGACGCTGACTACGAAGCACTCGTTACCTATCTCAGCACAGTGAAACGCGCCAGACACTACTACAATCCGACGCCTTCCATGGTTTAACTAATATGACTTACGCACTCCCGATCGGCTGGCAAGCGCTTACTAACCATGCGCAGGAGATGTGTCAGTCGTCTATGATGTCGATGTTTGAGGCGGACCCTGTCCGCGCGACTCGGTATAGCATGACTGCAGCGGGTCTGACGCTGGATTACTCAAAAAACCTGATCAACGCTAAGACGCTGACACTATTCCAACAGTTATTCGATGGCATCACACTGCAGTCTAGCATCGACGCCATGATTGCCGGCGAGCCGATCAACCGCACCGAAAATCGCGCCGCGCTGCACACCTTGCTCAGAACGAGTCCAGGGCAGGTCAGCCCCCAACTCACCGATCAGTATGGCGACGTCCAGGCATCCTTAGCCAGCGTCAAACGCATCAGCGACGCGGTGCGATCCGGCCAATGGCTCGGCGCCAGCGGCAAAACCATCACTAATATTTTGCATCTTGGTATCGGTGGCTCTTACCTTGGCCCGCGCATGGTGGATGAAGCACTCTCGCCCTACGACGATGGCCAGATCCGCTGTGACTATGTCGCCAATGTTGATGGTCTGCATATCGACCAAGTGCTCGCCAGGCTAGATCCCACCAGGACCTTGGTCATTATCGTCTCCAAATCCTTCTCCACCGTGGAAACCCGAGTCAATGCCGAATCAACCCAGCGCTGGCTACGGCAAGCTATTCCGACGACACAACTAAATCAGCATGCGGTTGCAATCACCAGTAATGTGGCGGCCGCCCAAGCGTTTGGCATTGCTGACGAAAATATTCTACCTATGTGGGACTGGGTAGGCGGACGCTACAGCCTCTGGTCTGCTGTCAGCCTACCTATCGCCATCAAATTTGGCTTTGCCCACTTTGAGTCGCTTTTGCGCGGCGCTGAGTCCATGGACACGCACTTTCGCACCGCCAGCTGGCCCAATAATATGCCCATGATGCTGGCGGCGCTGGGGGTCTTCTATCGAAACTTCATGGATGTGGGGTCACATGCCATTTTGCCTTACGACCACTCACTGAGATTATTACCGGCCCACCTGCAGCAACTCGACATGGAATCCAACGGCAAATCTGTTTCCGTCGAGGGCGATCTCGTCTCGATCCAGACCGGTCCAACGATTTGGGGTGGCGAAGGCACAAACGGACAACACGCCTTTCACCAACTCCTACATCAGGGGACGCACTTCACCAGCATTGATTTTATTCTGCCCTTAACGCCCCATCATGATCGACAGCTGCATCACGACTGGCTGGTCGCGAATTGCCTGAGCCAGAGCCAGGCACTGTTACAAGGCCAAAGCATTGAACAGCTAAAATTTGAGGGCACCGAATCAGAAAAAATGCCGCGAGTCATGCCGGGCAATCGACCCTCCAATACTATTGTCATGGATCAGTTAACGCCCGAGACGCTGGGCGCTACGATCGCTTTATATGAACATAAGGTGTTTTGTCAGGCGCAAATATGGCAGATTAATCCCTTCGATCAATGGGGAGTCGAGCTCGGCAAAAAGCTTAGTGAAACTATTTTCAAGGCAATCGATCAAGGTGCCGAGCCGACACTGGATCCGTCTACTCGCAAACTACTCAGCCGATACCAACAAACGCGCAAGGGCAGGAGTTACTAACCCATGTCAGAACACAAGATCTACCCAGTATCCAAGGCGACTCAACAACGCGCATTTATTGATAGCGAGCGTTATGCCCAGATGTACGATGAGTCAATCAATCAACCAGAATCCTTCTGGCCAGCACAGGCTAATGAGTTCCTCAGCTGGAGCAGACCCTGGCACACGCTGACCGAGTCGGACTTACAACAAGGTCAGACTGCTTGGTTTATTGGTGGCCAGCTCAACGCCTGCTACAACTGCCTGGACCGGCACTTAGAGGCCCGCGGCGATCAGGTGGCGATTATCTGGGAAGGCGATGATCCTACTGTCGATGCCAGCCTGACCTACTCTGAGGTCCACGACAAAGTCTGCCGGCTAGCGAATGTCCTGAAAGACCGTGGCGTAGTTAAAGGCGACCGAGTCTGCATCTATATGCCCATGGTGCCAGAAGCCGCCTACGCGATGCTGGCGTGCGCCCGTATCGGTGCCGTTCATTCAGTCGTCTTCGGCGGCTTCTCACCTCAAGCACTGCAGGACAGGATTCTCGATTCCGACTGCCGCACGGTCATTACGGCTGATGAGGGGGTTCGCGGCGGCAAACCCATTCCACTCAAAGCCAACACTGATCAGGCGCTCTTGGGTTGCCCAAATGTCGAGACCGTCATTGTCGTCCAACGCACTGGCGCCGATGTGCCCTGGGACAGCACGCGAGATATTCACTACGAAGCAGCCATTCAGGCGGTTTCAGCAAGCTGTGAAGCGGTCCCCATGGATAGTGAGGACCCACTTTTTATATTGTACACGTCAGGCTCCACCGGCAAACCGAAGGGTGTGTTGCACACCACTGGCGGTTATATGCTCCAGGCTGCCATGACCCACAAGTACATCTTCGACTATCACGATGGCGATATTTATTGGTGTACCGCGGATGTCGGCTGGGTCACGGGCCACACTTATATTATCTATGGCCCCCTCGCCAACGGTGCGACCACACTGATGTTCGAGGGCATACCCACTTACCCGGATGCCGGACGCTGCTGGCAGGTAGTCGATAAACACAAGGTTAATATTTTCTATACAGCACCCACTGCATTGCGAGCCCTGATGGGCCAAGGCAATGAGTTTGTCACCGCCACATCTCGCGCGTCCCTGCGCCTACTGGGCAGTGTTGGCGAACCCATCAATCCAGAAGCTTGGGAGTGGTACTATCATATCGTCGGCGCCGAACGCTGTCCGATTGTTGATACCTGGTGGCAAACGGAAACTGGCGGCATTATGATATCGCCTTTACCCGGTGCGACGCCCCTCAAACCTGGCTCCGCCACCAAACCATTTTTTGGTGTCGAACTGGAGCTACTGGACACCAACGGCGTGCTTATAGAAGGTGCCGGCGAGGGCAACTTGGTGATCGCTCGGTCATGGCCTGGTCAAATTCGAACGGTCTATGGCGATCATGAACGTTGCATCAAGACCTATTACTCAACCTACCCCGGTTATTATTTTGCTGGCGACGGTGCTCGACGTGACGCTGATGGTTATTATTGGATCACCGGCCGAGTCGATGATGTCTTGAATGTCTCGGGCCACAGAATGGGCACCGCTGAAGTGGAAAGCGCCTTGGTGCTCCACGAAGCCGTCGCCGAGGCAGCTGTCGTCGGCTTCCCCCACTCGATCAAAGGCCAGGGGATCTATGCCTATGTCACTTTAATGCATGATGTCGAGGGCACCGAAGCCCTGAGACAGGAACTAATGAACCAGTGCCGAACAGAGATCGGCGCTATCGCCAAACCAGATGTTATTCAGTGGGCGCCTGGCTTGCCAAAAACCCGATCTGGTAAAATCATGCGCAGGATACTCCGCAAGATCGCCGCTAACGAACTGGACAACCTTGGCGACACCAGCACACTGGCTGATCCGGCGGTAGTTGAAAACTTGATTGCCAATCGACCCGACAGTTAGTCGAACTCGTGGCATTTTCTTGGTGAAGAAGCCAAGGCACATTCATCAAGGTAAAAAAAACTGAAAAAAAAGCCGGTCGCTGACCGGCTTTTTTTATACTCTCTAGCCGCCCTTATTCAGTGGCTGCAGCAGGTGCCTCAGCATCGGCTTGACTAGGCATTTCTTTCATCGAAAGCTTGATCCGACCGCGATCAACATCCAAGACGATGACTTCAATTTCCTGGCCTTCAGCCAGGAAATCAGTCACTTTTTCGACCCTTTCCTGGGAAATTTGCGAGATATGCAGCAAACCGTCTTTACCGGGCAGAATATTAACAAATGCGCCGAAGTCGGCGATTTTGACAACCTTACCCTTGTAGATCTGACCCACCTCAGCCTCAGCCGTGATAGCCATAATCATCGCGACAGCGGCATCTCTAGACTCAGACCCTTCACCAAAAATAGTGATTGTGCCATTGTCATCGATGTCCACAGATGCGCCTGTTTGCTCAGTGATGCCACGGATTGTTGCACCACCTTTACCGATAACGTCGCGAATCTTGTCAGCGTCCACCTTCATGGTCACCATCGCTGGTGCATTGGCAGATACAGACTCGCGAGATTTATTGATGACTTTATTCATCTCTACCAAGATGAACAGACGCGCGTCTTTAGCCTGAGCTAACGCGACTTCCATAATCTCTTCGGTAATACCTTGAATCTTGATGTCCATCTGCAGCGCAGTCACACCCGTATCGGTACCGGCAACCTTGAAATCCATGTCGCCAAGATGATCTTCGTCGCCGAGGATATCTGTCAAAATGGCAAAACCATTTTCATCTTTAACGAGACCCATGGCCACACCGGCAAC
>Ga0115556_1002656_pt1 | contig 11761 bp, 4 predicted proteins | sample COGITO_mtgs_1104_5_FD_87282 | JGI IMG/M metagenome (GOLD analysis project Ga0115556, IMG submission 87282) | Pelagic marine microbial communities from North Sea - COGITO_mtgs_110414 | ecosystem: Environmental > Aquatic > Marine > Epipelagic | place: Germany:Helgoland, sampling site Kabeltonne... | reverse complement strand
GTGTCACGACAATCACTGGCGCTGCGTATGTGACAGGTGTAGCATTGACTGCAAACGGTGGTATTACATCATCAGGAACCACAAGTCTGACAGGTGCTGCTTATCTTGACGGCGCGAATACGCTGGCAGGCCTCACTGCTACTGCTATTATCACAGGAACTGGAATTCAAGCTTCTGCTACCATCACTGGTGCGACAATGTATGCTGCTGCCACCCAGCTTACCTCTGATAGACGGTTCAAGGGCGATATTCGAGAGCTGAGTGACGGGCTTTTGTCAATTACACAATTGCAAGGTGTACAGTACAAGTGGAAGAGGGGGGAATTCCCTGAGAGGGGTTTCGACAACTCAACGCACACAGGTTTCATTGCCCAGGAAGTTGAAAAAGTACTGCCCAATATAGTAACCACCGGTTTGGATGGTTATAAAAGTATTAACTACAATGAGGTAATCCCAACCTTAGTTGAAGCGCTAAAGGAACAGCAGAGGATCATCGAGGGTCTCACGGAGAGGACAAAGGCCTTGGAGGACACGATGGAAAGGCTTACAGACCAAATAGAAAGAGATGTATGATGTATTGGCAAAGACTGTAAAAATGTGCACTAATAAGGCTAAATATAACGAAATTGATACAACGGGAGCACCTGCTCTTGCTCCTTTAATTGTTTTTATAGACCGACTCTCAAAAAACGGATTATCGTTCCAGTAAAGTTATAAAAGAAGGAAGGCAGGGCACACTACTTGAGGCTAGGTGAGAGTCAGAGTGACGTTTTATGCCTCCCCCGTCGTCGTCTCGCGTCATGCAGGAATCGAAAGGAGATATGCCACTACAATTCAAGGGTTTTTGCCATTCATTCATCTTCTTTTTTCCATCTTCTCGTCTCCAGTTACACAATCTCTAAAAACCAAGAAAGAAATATTTGAGGTCATTAATTTTGATCTTAGGCGCAAGCTGCAATTATATAACTGCTCTAAAGACCTTTGAAATTAACCAAGAACGCTCAATAATATCGAAAAACACTTTGCTAATTTTGCAACTTCTTCTTCTATCCTGGGCCCACCTCCTGCGAATCCTTCTCAGCAATCATGGCTTCTTCTTCCCCGCCCTCTTCCAAGAAGAGTAAGAGTAGACTATCGCCGAGTGCCATCCCAGATGACGAGGTTGTAGTTCATGGGCGTGCACACCGTCGAGGCTCTGTAATGAATCCAGCTGAGCGCCTTGCTGCAGAAGTAAATTCAGGGAAGTTTTATGAACGTAGGCTCAATATCCGACAGATAGGTCAAAAGCCACTGAGCGGCAGCACGTACAGTATTGATCACCATGACAGGAGTATGGACGAGTGGAAGGAGACTGAGAACCACATAGAGGAAGACCAGCAGTTTGCGGCTGTTACAGCAACTCCGAAGTTGACAAGCACAGTTAGCGAGCCAACACCAAGGACGGCAACGATGACTGCCACAAGCTCTTCTATTGGGCCGACAGCTCTTGGCGTGCAGGCAAAAGACAATTTAGGGAGGCACAATTCACATGCATTGAGAGTGGAGCAGGTTAATAGGCAGGCATACCAGGCTGCCATGGCTAATGATGATGGCTTGAATGTGGCAAGAGAGAAAGATGAACGCCAGCAGCACCAGCAGCACCAGCAGCATCATCAGCACCATCAGCACCAGCAGCATCATCAGCACCAGCAGCATCATCAGTATCAGCAGCATAACCAGTATCAGCAGTATCAGCAGCATAACCAGTATCAGCAACATAATCGAAACCATAGACTGCAACAGCAAGTACACCATACGCCGTTTCAACAGCAACGCGATCCAGGTGCAGAGAGTGGGGAACAGCTAAACAGACAACCACAAGCAACAGTTTTGCAGCACACAGACAATCAGATTAGGAGGCAGCAAGAAATGCAGCAGGAGTACCAAAAGCTGCAGCATTCTCAACGGCAATTTCAATTCCCTATTTCAACACCACAGCAACCATCTGTCGCTCCCCTAACGCCATCATCTATCTTAACAACAGCAACCAACATTAGTGACGGTAACGAGTCAATAATTGAGCAAACTCGTCAAATCCAAGAGCACCAGCTCAGTGAGGCAAAAATCCAGATTTCGATCGAGAACGAGAATCAAATAATCCTGAAGCGTAAGGAGAGCATAATATTCCATGAGGAGGAACGAAAGAAGTTAAACTCTCAGCTTCTTGCCCAGCATAGGGAGAAAGAACTGAAAGAGCAGGAACTCCGCGAAGAGCAAGAGAAACTCGTGCGCGAGAATGCAGCACGGCAGCAGCAAGAGCTGAAAGAGAACTTTGAGAGGCAGCAGAGAGAGCTATACGACTTCCAAGTCAAGCAGCACGAGGAACAGGTGGCGAAAGAAAACTTGCGGAGAGAAGCTGAGAGGACAGATTTTGCAAAACAGCAGAAACTCGCGATGGCTGTTTTTCAACAGGAGCAAGCCAAGGCGCTCGAAAGCCTACAGAGCAAGCAGAAGCTTGCCGCTCAGCTATCCCAGCAGAAATCATACGAAAACTACCAACGGCAGCAGCAGCAGGTTCAGATACAGTATGTACAAGAACAAGAGGTCATGAGGAGACAACAGGAAGAATTCGAAAGACAACAAGCGCAAGCTTACGAGGAAATGAAAGCGGCACAAGCAAGAATTGATTCGAAGAGGGCAGAGTTGCATGCCGGGTTGCAAGGAGGGGATAATTTGGACGAGGTTCGTGGGAATTGGGCAACATCAATAAGCGGCTGGGGCGAGCAATCGCACCAGCAACAGCAACAGCAACAGCAACAGCAACAGCAACAGCAACAGCAACAGCAACAACACCAGCAACACCAGCAACACCAGCAACACCAGCAACACCAGCAACAACAACTGCAACACCAGCAACACCAGCAACACCAGCAACACCAGCAACAACACCAGCAACACCAGCAACAGCAACAACAGCAGCAACAGCAACAGCAACAGCAACAGCAACGGTTCAAAAACCTCATGAGCTATGACGACACTGCATCAGAGGGTGATGTGGACATGACGACGATGGCAGTGAACATGAGTAACATCAGTAGAATCACAAACCTGAACGAGACGAATTACCAAAGGGAGGGCGAGGCAGCGATGGAGTTAGTAGTGGCTGAAGGAGCAGACATAAAAACCCAACCTATGCCTCTGCTATTGCCTCTGCAGCGCACACAACAACGAGCAGAACAACAAACAGACCAAATATCAGAACAAGGACAACAACAAGCTCAGCTAAATCCACAACGCAGCAATCAACCCTTAAAGCTGTCTCTTCGTCAATCCTCGGCAGAAAATGACAAACTTCGAACGATAATTTTATCTCAGCAGTCCGCCCAGAAAATTCTCGAGGAGCAGATTCAGCACTACAAGGCTAAGGAAGAGCATTACAACGAGGTTGATAGGAAGAGGAGGGGGAGCGAGATGCTGCTTGCGAGCTTGGGTGAGCGGATAAGGATGATGGAAAGCAGTGAGAAGAGTGTCAGGGCACAGCTTCTTGAGGCGACAGCGAGCCAGGAAATCGTCCAGAATGAAATTAGAGAAAACCTCAATAACCAGGCAGCCATTAAGAGCATGATGGAGAACCACAGGGCCTTTACAAGCTCTTACGAGATGCGCGTGGCTGAACTCGAGAGCGAAAACGGCGAGCTGCACGGCTTTATGGCTGCCCTGATGAATGACCCCACCGTTGGTATGCTGACTGCGGTGCTTGGATTCTACAGGGGCAGGTATTACGAGGGAGGGGAATGGAGAGGGGCAACAGCGGTTGAGGTTGGGGGAGTTGGGGAGGGTGTATTTGGCAAGAAGGAAAAAAGTGGTGGACAGGAGGCAGCATTTACTCCTACAAAAACTGACAACGAAAGCAAACGTACCCCTGTAAATGCACCAAATGCCAGCTCAGTTAGCCCTGCCGCTGCGGCCTTCAACATAGCTGCGACGTTGAACAACACCGCCGAAAACTCTGCCAACAATGTCACCAACAACGACTACATGCCGCGTTATCCAGCTCCTCACACGCCGTCGAAAACTTCAAATACATTTCGCACGGCATCTCCCCCAGCACCGCGGTATGCAAACCACACTCGTCGCTCAACTGTCCGGAAGCAAGTGATCGAAAAGGATGGGGAAAGGAGAAAGAAGGGTGGGGACGTTAGGAGAGAACAATGGCTAGGGGGTGTCGCCTCTCACAAAGGCGTCTTGCTACACGGTACGAGCACTGCTGCGGCGAACAGTAACGCCGACAGTCCCGCAGATCCTGAGAGCATCGCCGCGAGAACTCGCAGCTACACATCTGGTGACAAGGTGCACAGTCACGTGCCCGGTGTGCGATTGGGAGACCATGGTGGTACCGTGAGAGACAACGAGAGGGCGAAAAAAGAATCCGTAAAGACAAATCTCTCGAATAGTGGAGATGACGGAAGTCACTGGACCAACGTGCACAAGGTCAGCCCCAGGTTAGCTGGTGAAAAGAGAAAAGATGAGAAAATCAGGAGAGAAGATAGTCCCATTCGTTGGTTTACCACCACTGACCCGAACAGCGGGTTGGACTATTGGTACAACCCTTGGTCAGGGGAGACGACTTGGCATAAACCAAAGGACTTCGACCAGTCAAGAGGGGCCATTTACAATCGGTTGTGAGCTTTTTACTCGTTTTGTGAGCTTCCTTCCACTTGTTTTGTGAGAAGAGAATGTAATACTTTGTCGAATAAATTTTGACTTGATTTTGCGCGCAAAAGCTACATTCCTCTACTTTTCATTTACCCGATCTATTTCCTTAATGCCCTCAATGCCTTCAACCCTCCACCTCGCGGGAGCGCAATTCCAGCCTCTCCGTTGAGCATGATGGCCTCATCTTCAACGTTCTCATCCCCTGGATCGATCCCCTTCGCCTCCACCTCGACCCTCACTCCAGTGTCTTCATTCCGCAGTTCATCGTGATTAAGAACCTTTGGCTGTTCTAAATTTGCAACACCCTCATCTTCCCTATCTTCTCCTTTGGATTCTTTCCTCCCATATAATGTCGGAGGAATGTTGCTTGCCGGTGCTAATATCATTTTCTTCTTCTCCGGCGCGACCATTCTTTCTAGCTTCTCCTTATCTTCCGGCCTTCGCAAATCCCCCCCGGGCACATTGTCCTCAACGTTCCCGTCGTCCAAAAACGTTATCCTGTATTTATCAGAGGGCTGCACTGCTAGAATCCTAGCGGGAAAATACATCCCCTCAAGCTCGCGTTCGACGAGATCACCCACAAAATATTCACTGCAGCTGAAGGACATCGAGCTGGGAAAAGTGTCTCGTCACAGATTTTTTTTTCTTTCGCAATGGATTTGGCAATCAACAATCCCCGGAACACAAGGAAGTTGGTGGGCAAGTGAAGTAGAGCGACTGAGGTCAGTACGAATTAAATCGTCGCAGCAAACAGATCAGTCTATGCAGAATGTTTCGGCACACAAAAAAGTTTTTAAATCAGTAAATCGGGTTATCGGGTTAGTGGGGGCCGTCGTCGCTCCGCCAAAATCAACAAAACCCATCAAAGAATCAATTTCCTCAATTTCGAGCGAATTTTCACCGTGAATAGGAGCGTAGATCAACTATAAAAGTCGGCAGGAAAAAACTCACGAAAAAAATCACTCTCTTGCTCTCGACGACCCCAGTTTTCCGCTGCTACCCTGCCAATTTTGCCCCTGTGTTATTAGTCAGTCAAAGTACCAAATGAAGTTCGTTTTGGCGTCTTGGGTTCTACTATATATTCTAAGCCCTGCACTTGCATCATCGTCAGTTCCATCTATTGTCGGTGGTGCCAGTGTGCGTCAGGCAGGAGAAAGCCAAAGAAATATTGCTGATGCCTCTCAGATGGATATAAATCTCCAGACTCGAGAATGCCGTAGTTCCAAGGACTGCACACCGGGACACACATCATCATCGTCATCATCATCATCATCATCATCATCATCATCATCATCATCGTCATCGTCATCACCATCAGATAAAACAACACGAAGCGCCGTAGTAGGACCAAACTCCGATAATTACCCCCTAAAAAAAAGCTCAAAAGAACGCTACTACAAAATTCACAATATTCGCGAAATCAAAAAAGGCGAAATCGGAAATATCGACGTGAACATGACTGATCTGGAGGGGGGTGGGGGCGAGACGATGTACGTGTTGAAGCGGAATGGAGAGAAGGAGCCAATATTCTACGACAAGATCCAGACCCGCATTTCTCAGCTCACGCAAGGCCTGAACGAAAACTTCCTAGACGTGGCCAGAATCGCGCAGAAGGTCGTCTCTGGGATATATCCAGGCGTCAGGACGCGCGATCTGGACACGCTCGCCGCCGAGACGGCCGCCTATATGTCGACCATCCACCCCGACTACGCTCGCCTTGCTGCTAGAATCTCCGTTTCCAATTTGCAGAAAGAAACCAGCAGCAGCTTCAGCGAAACCTTTCAAAAGCTCGCGGAGGAGGTCGACGAGAAGACGAAGGAGAGGGTGGGGGGTCTGGACGAGCGGCTCGTCAAGTTCGTGAAGAAGTACAACAACATCATCGACGAGAAAATAGTTCACAAGCGCGACCATGACATGAACTATTTCGGCTTCAAAACTCTGGAGAAGGGCTATTTGTTGAAAAGCGTGAACACGGGGGCGCCTCTGGAGCGTCCGCAGTACATGTGGATGCGCGTTGCGCTCGGAATTCACTGCTCCCGAATCGATTTGCTGGCCACTAGCAAGGAGGCTCAGATGACTGCCCTGAAGAATGCCTTTGAGAGCTACGAACTCATGTCTCAAGGCTTCTTCACCCACGCGAGTCCCACGCTCTTCCACGCGGGGACGAGCCATCAGCAGCTGAGCAGCTGTTTCTTGGTGCAGATGACGGACGACAGCATCAGCGGCATCTACGACACGCTCAAAAGGTGCGCTCAGATCTCCAAGGGAGCTGGGGGCATTGGGCTCAGCGTGCACAACATCAGGGCGCGAGGGTCCCACATTAAGGGGACCAAGGGGATCAGCAACGGCTTGGTGCCGATGCTAAGAGTGTTTGATGTCACAAGCCGGTACGTCGACCAGGGGGGGGGAAAGCGGCCCGGCGCCTTCGCGGTGTATATCGAGCCTTGGCACGGAGACATTTTCGATGTTCTTGACTTGAAGAAGAACCACGGAAAGGAGGAGCAAAGGGCGAGGGACTTATTTTATGGACTGTGGATCAACGACGTTTTCATGGAGCGCGTCAAGGCTGACGAGGAGTGGAGCTTAATGTGCCCCAACGTGTGCCCGGGACTCAGCGAGTGTTGCGGCGAGGAGTTCCGAGATCTCTACGAGAAGTACGAAGCCCAGGGAAAGTTCATCCGGAGGGTCAAGGCCCGGCAACTCTGGAACGCGATTTTGGACGCACAGGTCGAGACTGGAACGCCCTACATGATGTACAAGGACGCATGCAACCTGAAGAGCAACCAGCAGAATTTAGGGACAATCAAGAGCAGCAATCTGTGCACTGAAATTGTCGAGTACACCAGCCCCGAGGAGACGGCCGTCTGCAACTTGGCGTCGGTTTGTTTGCCTAAATTTGTTTCTGGCATGCGCCGAGCGCTCGGTTCGCCTTTTGGAGGGGCCGGAGGGGGAGAGGGGAGCGAGGAGATTAAGCTCAGTTACGACTTCAAGAAGCTGCACAGCACCGTCAAGGTCATGACACAAAACCTCAACAAAATTATCGACATCAACGCGTATCCTATCGAGAGCTCCAGCAAGAGCAATCGGCGACATAGGCCGATCGGTCTCGGTGTTTCTGGTTTGGCGGACGTTTTTGTCAGGATGGGGCTGGACTTCTGCAGTCCAGAGGCCAAGGAGCTTAACAGCCAAATCTTCGAAACGATTTATCATGCTGCCTTGGAGAGTAGTTGCGAGATTGCGGAGGCCGAGGGCAAGTACGAGAGCTGGGAGGGATCGCCGGCGAGCAAGGGTATTTTGCAACAGGTACGTTTTATCGGGGGGGATAGAGAGAGAGAGAGAGAGAGAGAGAGAGAGAGAGAGTTCTTTCTGCTGCGACTGGATTCCAGCAACAACAACTAACCCAACCTGACTTTTCAAACGTGATTTTTGAAAACGTGATTTTCAAAATTCAGGACATGTGGGATGATATGAATCCCAATAACGCGAAGCACAAGAGCGTCATGGACTGGGATCCTCTGAGGAAAAGAATAAAACAACACGGCTTGCGCAACAGCCTCTTGGTCGCCCCCATGCCGACTGCAAGCACCAGCCAGATATTAGGTGTCAATGAGTGCATTGAGCCATACACAAGTAACATGTACGTTCGCAGGGTCAAGAGCGGAGAGTTCATCATCACGAACCCTCATCTGCTTCAAGATTTGACAGACCTTGGGATCTGGAACGACGACGTGAGGAATCAGCTCATGCGAGACCATGGAAGTGTGAAGAACATTGCTGGCATTCCTGAGAAGCTCAAGAGCCTCTACAAAACAGTCTGGGAAATGAGCATGAAGGACATCATAGACATGGCCGCCGACAGGGGGAAATTCATCGACCAGAGCCAAAGTTTAAATTTGTTTGTTGCCGCGCCGACGAAACAGAAGTTGACGGCGATGCACTTTCACGGGTGGGAGAGGGGACTCAAGACTGGTATGTACTATCTGAGGTCCAAAGCAGCTGCAGATGCCATCCAATTCACGGTCGATAATGGGTCCAATAAAGGTAATGGCGTCGGAGAGGAGGAGCCAGAGGAAGGTAAAGATGGCAAAAATGGGGACGAAGATGGCAATGGGGGGAGTGAAAATGGTGGCGATGACAAAAGCGAAATGACCAGTGCAGAACGGGAGTTTTGCGACAATTTCGACGAGGAAAATAATGTTTGCTTGTCGTGTCAAGCCTAATTGGGATGCAGTTTCGCTTTAATTGTCTTGGTTCAGTCTTCATTAAAAATAATCACTCAATCGCCCCTCCATGCCCTCCATTGCTATCAAGTAGCCAATGATCACCTCCCCAATATCACCAGGAACTTCCTTCCTTCGTAGTGCCATCATGACACACTCCACCCTTGCCCGTCCATTCTCGCTCATGAAGGCGTAGGAGCTCCGGATCCAAATTCCCTTCCATGCCGCCTCTAGCCCCCCCCCATTTCCATCCTCTAGCTCAAACGCGGTGTGAATAAAGGCTCCATGACTTCCTTTAGATGCCGCAATTAAATCTCTTTCCGACCAATCAGAAAAATAACCCCATTTGTCTCTCTCGCACGCTGATCCGATCCTTACATCAAGGCCCTTCAAGCGAAGCATGTATAAGACCTCGATCTGCCCCCTCAAACTAGAGGCAGTAACACGGACAACCTGAGAGGACTTCCGGGCCTGGAAATCCTTCTCCCCCTCCGTCACTTTGGCGTCCCTCCCCCCCTTTAGCATCAGACTTAAAGCTCCGTCTATTCGTAGATGGTGGAAATTGCGGTACACGAAGCCCTCTTCCCTAGGGTCATCTTGCACGCCTTCGTGCCATTCTTCATTGCGGGTGCTTGTCAAGTCCTCTGCAATGCTATTGATGAATCCACCGTCGACACCGCCAGTAGAGTCGAGCAAAATTGCCAGGAATCGCAGTAAAGTTTGATATAACTTGAGGCCAGCAGTCACACACGCCCGTGCCTCATCCTCAAACTGAGTAACCGTCACTTCTTCAATATTTTGGGGCAGATTGAAATCCGACCACCAGCTGTCGCTCGGTTGGTCACTGACTTCAAGCTCATAGTCGTGAAGTTTATTGTGGTAGAATTTCGCCTTATCCCCACCGTAATCTATGTAATCAATGTCGAACTCTTCCAAGACGCTTCGGAGATCTTTTTCGTGAACGCCCCTCGTAACTTCATCTGCATCAAATTCTTCGTATCCTAAGCAGCGTATCTCTTCCCGTCTCATGATTTCTGAAAAGAATTTGCAGTATGTGAGACTATTTTCGAAGAAATTGTCCCCGTCATCGTCTACGTCCTCGTCTTCGTCAACAAAAGATTCCTCACTGTCACAGCCGTCACTCTCACTTCCATCTTCGTCGGTGTCATTGGCCTCGTTCTTGTCGTCCCTCCTCTTCTTCCTCTCCGCCCTCCTCTCCTCCATCTCCGCCCTCCTCTCATCTATCTCCGCTCTCTTCTTCCTCCTCATTTCCTTCTTTCCCCTCCTTGCATATTTTTTCTTCTCCATCTCATCCAATTTCCACTTCCTCATCTCTCCCTTTGACACCTTATCCCTGAAAATCCCCATCGCTCTCTTTCTAAGCTTGGCGTTCTTTATGTTCTTGTCGCGTTGTTCTGTCCACTCTTGGAGTGCTGAGGCCCTATTTGAAAGCATCTCACTTTTCAATTCTTCAGCGACCCTATTCACCTCTGCCTCAAAATTACCCTTCGTTCGAACAACCACGAGCGACATATTGGTCAACTTTCGCAATAAAACGTGGAGTGCATTCTCCGAAGTGTGACTATGGAACCCCCTTTCGTTGTTGATATCAGACTTTTGTCGTTGTGCCATAAGACCAAGCGTCGCCATCTTCGCCACCAGAAGCTTAAAATCCTCCACCCTTGTCGAGCCATTCAAGCCCTCAACCATCTCATGGAGGATATTTGACTGCTCATAGCCGTCGCTTCTCATTGAGCTGATGTATCGCTTATTTGGCTGGAATGTCTTGGCGTCTGCGAATTCAAGCATCGACTTCATCACTCTGAACGTTGCGTTGTTGGGGAGGCTTTTTCTCAAGTCCATGGCAATGTTGAATACCGAGGTAGAAGACCCCGAACCTCTCCAATCCTTTTGAGATCGACAGGCCGACGGATCCGCACCTTTAAATAGGAGCAACTCGACAATGTCTGCTACCCTTTCCCCGTCTCCATTCTTTCGCACCAGGAGAGCCCGGTCAAGGAGGCCGCAGAGGAGGGGGTTGGAACTTCCTTCGCCCCACACACCTTCTTCTCTGGTAATGTGGTTAGGATCAGCTCCATCATGAAGCAGATCCCTGAGATTCGTGTTAAGGCCAGTTTAGGGCTTGGAAGTGGCAAAGGTAGCTCATCCAAGTCAAAAAATACCTCGTGCTCACCTGAACCTTTTCATGATTTCCGGCACAATCATTGTTTCTTCCTCGTCTCTATCTTCGAAACATCGGGCTCTCACTTCTTTTATGAGCGCCAAGAGCACATTGGTTTGATCGGAGGTATTCATCAGACTGACCGATTGGACGTGGGTAGGAACTGGATCTAAGAACTTACCCTGACCAAATAACCTCTTCAAGTTTTGATCTTGCTATTCTCAGGTTCTCAGGATACTTGGATAAAACCCCCCCCCAATTGTAACCAACTCAGCCCAAATAACATCTAAAGAGTCGCAAGACAAAATTGATATGCGGTATTGTGAGGCTATTGACGAGGTTAAAAATTCGGTGAAATATTAGCAAATAGGCATTTAGCCGCCGGGGGGCTCGAGCTTTTTTTTTTCTTTTTTTTTCTTTTTTTTTCCAAAAAGGGGAGTAGCCCAAACAAGTTTTCAACAGTAAGTGCTCTAAAGCATTCATCACCGATAAAAACACCCTTTCCAAGTTAAAGAGCTACTAGAAGGTCAAAAGCAACGTATTTAATATCTCAGCTTGTGAATTAGCCCGCAACTTGCCTCTGAACAAACACAACTCCTCCCTTTTTGCTTGTCCCCCAACCCCTACTGCACCCCAAACAAATATCCCACTAGGTACCAGCATGG
>Ga0115556_1002650_pt1 | contig 11768 bp, 5 predicted proteins | sample COGITO_mtgs_1104_5_FD_87282 | JGI IMG/M metagenome (GOLD analysis project Ga0115556, IMG submission 87282) | Pelagic marine microbial communities from North Sea - COGITO_mtgs_110414 | ecosystem: Environmental > Aquatic > Marine > Epipelagic | place: Germany:Helgoland, sampling site Kabeltonne... | reverse complement strand
TTATATAACGAAGAGCACAAAGTTCGATGAACCCAAAGCCTTTTTCTTAACGAGAACGATCAAAACGTTTTGATCTCTTCTCTTCCTTTCTCTTTCAATCGTAGAAAGCGACAAGGGACTTCGAGGGAAGGCTTTGGGATGAGTTCTCGCTTTGACTTTTCCCTTCGTGGAAACCCTTCGAAGTGACGGACGAAAGAAAAAAGACTGAAGTTTTTCGCGGCCGATCTGTTTAGGGTTTTTCGATTTTTAGCCCCTTGTTTTGGATATCTTTTTGTTAAAACATCGTCCGCTCCTCATTCATGTAATACCTTGATTAAAGCGAGAGGACAGAGAGAGAGAGAGACGCGTCTGTTTGTTGTTGTTCTTATCAGTAGTAGTATTAGTATTTATCGTTTTATTCTTTTATTACTGTTATTTGTATCATCATGAAGAAGACAAAGAGCAAAAAGGGTGGTGGAGAAGAGGATGATGATGATGGGAAAAATAATCATCACCCACAACAACAACAACAACAACAACAACAACAACAAGCGGCGGTGTGGAAAGGATTCGCGAGCGGGTCGCTCGGGGCGATGGCCTCGGGCGCGGTGACACACCCGATCGATTTGGTGAAGGTTCGGATGCAGCTGTACGGGGAGTGCGCGTCCTCAGCGTTAGGATCGAGTAGTAGTAGTTCTAGTAGTAGTAGTAATGTTAAGCCACCGGGAATGTTGAGAACCGGCGCTATGGTGTTGGGCAAAGAAGGCGCTTTCGGCTTGTATAAAGGTCTCTCCGCGTCTTTGTTAAGGCAGGCGACATTTATAGGGACCAAGTTTGGCACGTACGACGTTTTGAAAGCGACGATGAGGAAATACAACAACGGGGGGGATAACGTAAAAGAGGACGAGAGTTTACCGTTTTATCAGTTCGTGGCGTGCGGCATCGGCGCCGGAGCGATGGGCGCGGTCGTCGGGAACCCGGCGGATTTGGCGATGGTAAGAATGCAAGCGGACGGGAGGTTGCCGGAACATTTGAGGAGAAACTACACGAACGGTTTGAACGCAATGTTTAGAGTTGCGAAAGATGAAGGCGTGTTCGCGCTTTGGAGAGGCTCCGGGCCGACCGTGAACCGAGCGATGATCGTGACCGCTTCGCAAATGGCCGTATACGACAAGAGTAAAAACACGATTTTAGAAGTCGCGCCGAGTTTAGGAAACGGATTAGTCACGCAAACGATGGCAAGTTTCGCCGCCGGCGTCGTCGCCGCGTTGACCTCGAACCCGATAGATTTAGCCAAATCGAGATTGATGAGCATGAAAGCGGACGAGAAAACCGGCAAGATGCCGTACGCCGGGACGTTCGATTGTTTGATTAAAACCGTCCGAAGCGAAGGCGTCGGCGCGCTCTATAAGGGCTTGGTCCCGACCACTGCCAGACAGGTGCCGCTGAACGTCGTCCGGTTTGTAAGCGTGGAATACTTCAAGAAGTTCTTCGAGAAGTTTTGAAAAAATTAGAGTAGCGCTCGAGACAGAGAGCGTAGCGTGTATTATGAGTTGTGTGTGTATTTTGTACGTACCAGTACCGGTAGTAGCTTTGGCGAACTCAATCAATCGCGAACATTTAATATTTCTGCTCAGAACTTCACACTCTCTCCTTTTTGTATTTTGTACGCACCAGTACCGGTAGCACTGAGTTCGCGAGAACGTTTATTTCTTCTGTTTGCACTTCACACTCTCTCCTTTTCCTCTGCACAAAAAGTACACTCGCGAAAGGATGAGGAGGAAAGAAGAAGAAGAAGAAGACGACGAAGTGCACAACATGTTCATGTGCGCGCCTACTGCTGCTGCTGCGACTTTTGCTTCTTTTGATGATGAATACATAAGCAACAGCGTTATTAAAGACTCGGAAACGACCGTCTTGCAAACCGAATTGGAAGAAACTGTTCGGGAGATGTATTTGAAAAATGATGAAGAAGAAGACGTCTGCGGGGCTCGTCGAACCTCCCCTACGACCTCCTCTTCAAGAACGAAACGCACATTCAACTTGGAGCGAACGAAGCACGTGGAGTATTGCTTGCGAAACGTGCGCGAATTACACCCCACGTACGTCTCTTTGAACAGTTCTCGAACGTGGATTGTGTATTGGTTGGTGCACTCGTTAGGTGTTCTCGGCGAGCTCGATTTGGAGGAAGATTTACGAGCAGACGTCGTGGAATTTTTAGCATCGTGCCAGCACGAGTCCGGTGGGTTTGGAGGTGGACCAGGACAGTTAGCGCATTTAGCGCCGACGTACGCGGCGATGAGCGCGTTGGTGACGATCGGAACGAAAGAGGCGATGGCGGTCGTGGACGTAGGGAAACTGCGAGCGTGGTTGATGCGGTTGAAGACGGTGACGACGACGACGCGAAAAGAAGATGGGGAAGATGTTGTGGTGGGAAGCTTTGCGATGCACGTGGATGGGGAGAGCGACGTGCGAGGCTCGTATTGTGCGCTTGCGGTGGCGCATTTGTGTAAAGTGTTGGATGAAGAGTTGACGAGAGGGGTGGCGAATTACGTGGCCGAGTGTCAGACGCACGAGGGTGGGTTTGCCGGTGAACCTGGAGCGGAAGCGCACGGTGGGTACGCGTATTGTGGGATTGCGACCTTGGTATTGTGTGATATGGTGGTTGAGAAAAAGAAGAATGAAACGACGGCGAAGAATAATAAGAAGAAGATAAAGCAGAGTGAGTATAAGATTGGCGTGGATTTGGACGCATTCGAGGAGTGGTTGGTACATCGACAGTGCGGCGTGGAAGGTGGCTTTAACGGAAGGACGAATAAATTGTGCGACGGGTGTTATTCGTTTTGGATAGGTGCAAGTTTCCCTCTCTTAGAGATGGTTCGAGGTGGAAAGGAGTCCAAGCAGTTGTTGTTCGAAGAGAGAACGATGGAAGATTTGACGAGTGTTCCACCCATCGCGAGTAATCGGGACGAAGATGGGATGGACGCTGCTGGTGATGCGATTGGTACTTCCACGCGTGATGATGATGAATGTCTGTTTCTTGGAACATTGCGCGATACCGCGGCAGAGATGTGTAACTTGAAAGAAGAAAACAGTTTGACGATCGAGGTAAACAACGACGACGATGCAAAGATTCAAAAGAAACCACTCGCTCGCACCCGTTTATCGTTCAACGCCAGAGCGTTGCAAGGATGGATTTTGGGATGTTGTCAAAGCGAAAAAGGCGGTTTGAGGGATAAACCTGGTAAATCGCCTGATTTTTATCACACGTGTTACTGTCTCTCCGGTCTCTCCGTCGCGCAATGGTACGGCGAATTACCCGTATTAGCCGGTGGTAACGCCACCGCGAAGGAGCGCAAAGCGAACGTGGTGGAGAAGACCAATGTGCTCTTGAACGTCGTCGAGTCCAAGTATACGAATTGGATGGATAACTTTGGAGGAGATATCGATATGGAGTGACTCTCGCGTCATAGTATATAGCTCTTTGCATAGAAGTAGTGATGTATGATAGGAATCCTAGTTCGCTCGTAACCACGCGCAAAAATTATTTTGCGAATCGGTTGTGAAGTATAAATAGATTTGCCCGCGAAAGTAAAAGTCCTTACAACAATACGTCTCACAATAGTCTCTACGTGCTCTGTACTAAAATGCTAAATCGCGCGCCGAAAACACCCGTCGCAATCCTTTCGTCCTCGGTTTTATCGGAAACGATTCTAAACTCTCCAGTTTTACTTCACTATTATCATTACTCCCGCTCGTTATCCGCGACTCCTCTACCGACGCGGATTCGGATTCCTCCAACGCCGAATCTTCCTCAAACCATTGACTGCTATAAAACTTTCTCCGCCACTTTTCATTCTTCCCTCTCTTCTCCAAACCATTACTCTTCCCTCTCTTCTCTTTACTCTTCTCTAACATCCGTCTCACGAACGCGTCGCGTTCTTCCACTTTTTCTCGACTCGTGTTCAGTATCCACTGTTCCATCTTGCTGCCGATGAGTGGCGCTCTCACTTCCACGAAAACTTCCGAGCGAACTAAACATTTCGGATTTCGCGCGGTCGATTCCTCGTGCTCCGTGTAGTACTCCGTAAACGTCATCGTCATCCGGTTTGCACCGACGTGTGGGACGACCACACATTCGCGCTTGCTCGTCGTTCTCGCTCGATTCGCTCCTTTTCCACCATCTTCACCGTCATCACCATCGCCCCCCAACTTGGGAGGATAAAAATCCGAATACTCGTTGTAACTCTGCGCTTTCTGCACCCACTTCTTCAAAAACTTTGGCACTTTCAAATCAGGTTCGCTGAAAACGACTCGAGATGTGCCATTTGGGACGCCTAGGAGTGGTCCGTCCGACGCGCGCCAGACGGACATGTTCAGGCCGTCCTTCGAGGTGTGTATCTCTTGTTGGACGACGGTGTCGAGCATCAGGTCGAAATACTCCACCGGGGAGACGTCGAAAGAGGTGAGATATACTTCTGACTTCCCCATTTTTGAGTCGTTCTTCTTGCGAGTAGTATTCTTGCGTTATACTGTGTGCTGTCGTTGATATTTGTATGTGTATATGTCTCGGCGTTCTGGATTAATGTGACGTGTAAGATATCCCACAGGGAAGCGTTTTTTTCTCACAACAACACAAAATCTTCGTAATAACTCTCTCTCTATTCACATTTACGCCTTTTGGGCGGCGGCTAACTTGGCCAACGGCACGTCGTCGTCCGAACTTTCCTCGTTTTGGTCTTCTACTTTAGGTTTCTTTTTCATCGCCGATGATTCGTTTGGTTTCTTTGCGGACGCCGGCGGCGTGGGCTTCCGCGCGGAAGGCGTCTCTTTTTTCACCTCGCTCTTCGCCTCTCCTCCTTTTCCTCCTCCTCCCAAAGCTCCATTTTTGTTTTCAATCTCGTCCAAATACCGTCTCGGTTGTACGACCCCCGCGATCGAACTCTTCGTGTTCGGCGCCGTCTTCCGTTTCATAAACGCCTTGTGCGCCTTCTCGTGCGCTTTCGCGTCTTCCAACAAACCGTGTTCCATCAACCACACCTCCGCCATGATCGAATCCGGCCGTTGCGCGCGCAAAGAGACGTAAAACTTCCTCAAAGAATCTTCCTCGTCCGGAGGGTCCCGTTTTTGGCCCGCGAATTCGTACTTTTTCTTCGACGCCGTCTCTGTCGTCGGTTTTGTCTTCTTCTTCTTCTTCACGGGCGCTTTCTTCTTCTTCGCCGGAGTTTTCTTCTTTGCTGCTGTTTTCTTCTTTGCAGGTGGTGTTGCTTTTTTCTTTACCGCTGCTGTTTTTGCTGCTGGTTTTTTACTCTTCAGCGCGGCCAACGGGACGTCGTCTTCTGAATCACTCTCTTCATCTTCTTCTTCAGAGGAGTCTTCTTTGTAATTCACCTGTTGCTTCTTCTTCTTCGTCGCGACCATCTTCGCGTCCGATGATGTGTTCTCTCTCTTTTTATGATGGTGGGAAATGAAGAATTTGTTCCCGAGAATTTGATTCTTAATCTCTTCTTTCTACGCGCAGAAAAAACACGTCAACACTCTTTCAAAAGAGAAAAGAACGTAAGAAGCGCCTCGAACTTCTTTCTTCCCCAAAGTCTTTTTCTTCGCGTTCTCCTCTTCCAACAACCGCGCAACAAAACAAGTTTTGCAAACACACTTTAAGAGCGAGCAAAAAGAGGCGAAACGCGATTTGACTTATTCTGGTGTGGAAAATCAAACAAAACGAAAAAGAGAAGTTCAAAAAGGACAAAATTTGTACAAACCCTAAATTCTTCAAAAGTGAAGAAGGGGAAAGAAAAAAAAAACAAAACTCTTCAAAACACTTTGCGAGAGTCTTTCTTTCTCGCAGAAGAGGAAAGACACGCACACTTAAAACACACGCTCAAAACGCGTTATTGCGAAAAGGCGACGACGACGATGAAGGGAGAGTTTGAAGTACCGACAAACTTCGCTTCCTTGTTGGAGAAGGACGATGAATTTTTCGGAGAAGAAGAAGGTAAAAAGAATAACGGAAGAAGAGAAAATTCGTATCGCATCGAGCGCGAGAGAGATTTCGAGTTGGACGAGTCCAACGAATCCGTCGAACGCGTGTGCTTCGAACTGACCGAAAACGAACCCACGCGCGTGCTCGACCAGGAAATATTCGAAGACGTGTACCATTTGGTGCAAAACTTTCGAAGTTTACCGACGATGTCGCGCGTGCGCGTGTTGGACAGTTTGTGCGCGAATTTGAGCGTTTTGAGCGCCTCGATAACCGCCTTGTGCGTCGGGAACGCGAGCGACGAGGAAGAGGAAGAGATGGCACCGTTGAGGTCGGCTTTGAAAGCGTACTCATTTTTTCTCGCGGAAGTTATGCACACGAGCGAAGAAGAGGCGAAGGAGACGCAAGCGATGGGGATCGTGGAGAAGCAAGTTGGCGGCGCGAAGAAGAAGTCCAACTTGGCGAAGAAAGGGCAGCTGGTCGAGTGGAAGTGGGACGAGCAACGAGAACGCGCGACGCACGTCATGAACGGTGCGCTGGACGTGGACTTGTATCGCGTGTTCAGACCGAAACCGGTGGACCAGGCGTTTTGTCGGCTGTTTATTAACGTCGCGACGGCGAGTTTGGAGAATCCAACGTCGTTGAAATCAAAGGTGACGAAACGCGCGACGTTTCAAATGGTCGGGTCTGTTGCCAGTAAATGGGGGGCGTTGGACGACGTCGTGACTGCGCTGTTGCACGTCTTGAATAAGCACGACCATTTATCCACGGCGATTGCGGATTTGTGCGGAGATGCGGCGGATCGATACGACGACGCGCGCTTGGCGGCGGCGATATTGAGAGAAGTTGGCGGCGTCGATCCGAGAGAATACAAGAGAAGGCAGTTGACCGATGCGGCTGGGGTGAGAAATGTCGGGAACTTTTTGGAAGAGATTGCTAATCGCATGCCAAAGACGACGATGCGGAACGTGTCTTTGTTGATTGCGCATTTGGACGGTGACGCGTATTCGCTGCGATCGGCGGTGGTGTCCGTTTTGGGACGGTTGTTAATCGCGCACAAAGATGTCGGCGCGGTGAACGAAGCGACGGTGGTGGACCAGTCCGCGCCGCTATTGCGAGCGAAACAAGGCTTTTTGGACGCGTTGGTGGAGCGCGTGCACGACGTTTCCGCGTTTACTCGAGCGAGAGTTTTGAACACGTGGGCGCAAATGGCTGAGCAAAAAGCGATTCCGTTATCGCACTGGTTAATCGTGTGCGATTTGGCCATCGGGAGATTGAACGATAAAGGTGGTTTGGTGCGAAAAGCGGCGATGAATTTGATCGGGACAATGTTAGGATTTAACCCGTTCGCGCCAGAGCTACCGACGGCGGCGTTCGCGGAAAGTTTGCGCGAGTACGAGGCCAAGTTGAAGGAGATGGAACCGACGCCGGAACCGGAAGAAGAAGAAGGCGAAGAAAAGAAAACCCCGGAACGTTTGGAAGGTATCGATGAAGAAGCCGAGGAGGAGGAAGGAAACGTCGGTGATTCAGAGAACGTTGATGCGAAAGGCACGGATGGGGAAGAAGAGGAGAAAGAGGAAGCCGAAGAAGACGCCGCGCCGGCGAAAACGCCAGCTGAGAAAGTTCCCCCGCAACAACCACAGGAGGAAGACGAACACCTCGCTGGTGGTATCGAAGCCGTGAGAACTATGGTAGCTGCTTTGAAAACAGCGCTCGGGTTTTCCATGCAACTCGCGCAGTCCGTACCAATTTTTGTCGCTTTGTTGTCCTCGACGACGGCGACGGATTGCGTCGAAGCCGCGCGCGTCTTGGTCAAGCTCAAGCAGTTCGGCGTCGACAACTCGACGGCTGCAGCGAGATCTGTTTTGAAGCTCGTGTTTTCTCAAGAACCGCATGTAAAGCAAGCGGCGATTGAGGCGTGCGATGAACTTTACCTCGCCTCGGACGGGCAAGGCCAAGGACCGCGATTCGCCGCGGTGAAGTTGGCGAATTTGGCGGGCACGTCCAATCTCGGTGAGCTGGCCTCGCTCGAAGTATGCCTTCGCGAGTTGGCCAGAGATGGACGATTATCGCCAGATGGTGCAATCGTGCAAGCGTTGTGGGTCGATGCCGCGGATACGGAGAAAAATTTCACGCGAAGAGCAGCCGCGTTGGACGCTTTGCGCATGTGCAAAGACGACGCCAACGAGACGTCCGCACAGATTCTTGCCAAACGCGCCGACGTCGTCTCGCAGTGTTTATCGGACGCCATGCTTGCTGCTGGTACAGAGAAGATACACAGCGGTCGCGGTGCGGCCATTTTGGCGCGTTCGGCGTGCGCGGCGTTGGCGCAGTGCCGCCCGACGGAAGCGGGGCCATTTTCGTTAGACTCGGAAGTGTTCGTCGGTCTCGCGAGAGTGTTACACCCAAAATCGCCTTTGAGTGGTAAAGCTTGGTTCCCGTGCGCTGAGCAAGCTTTGTTGGCGGTGTACGCGTTGCATCCGGATCCAGAATCGTGGTGCGCGAAGCTGATTAAGAGTCACGCCACGGCGACGTTTGGCGCGAAATCGACGACGTCTAATAGCGACGACAACAACAAAGAAGCCACGGAGGAAGGAGCAGAAAAAGACGGCGGAGAAGAAGAGGAAGCAAACGTCAACGACTTCTCGAACGTTTCTGGAACGGCTTTGTCCCGCTTTCTTTGGATGCTTGGCGAATGTGCCGTGCGCCACTTGGTGTTTTGCGAACGTCTCGCGCGTACCGTACGCAGAGCGCGAATCGGGAGAGACCGCGTTGCTCACGCGGCGGCAGAATCTGCGGCGCAAAAAGACGACAACGCTGCTACCGGGGAAGAAGCGGCGTTAGCAGCGGCACTTGGCCAAGGTGCGGTGGCTGAAGATGCCGCGTTGGATAACGCGAGAGAGGACGCCGAGAAAGAACTTCTCGGTTTCTCAAAGAAAAACAAGAAGTGTTTCGGTGGCGTCATCGCTGCGTACGCGCCGATTGTCGTCCAACTTTGCGGGAACGAAAAAGTTGTGAAAGGCGCATCGGTCGTCAGAGGTGCGGCTGTTGCGGCGCTTTCTCGACTGATGGCGTTGGACATGGACTTTTGCGAGACGCACTTGCCGCTGCTCTTCACGCGCGTCAAGGACGAACGCGACGTACACGCTCGAGCGGCGATTACCGTCGCTCTCGGCGATTTGGCGTTTCGATTCCCGAACGCGTTGGAACCGTGGACGGAGCACTTGTACGGCACGAAAGAGTGGGGGAACGCGCTGCGAGATCCGTCGTCGAAGGTTCGCCAGCACTCCGTCACGGTGCTCGCGCATCTCGTGTTGAACGACATGATGAAAGTCAAAGGTCACATCTCCGCCATGGCGAGATGTTTGGAAGACGAAGACCCGCGCGTTTCATCTGTTGCGCGCTTGTTCTTTGCAGAACTCGCGAAAAAGCACGGCAACCCGATCTACAACTTGTTGCCGGACCTTCTCTCGAGACTTTCCAGCGACGCGGAGATTTCCGAGGAAGCGTTCGAGCGCATCATGCGCAGATTGTGTGGATTCATCGACAAAGAGAAGCAAGCGGACGCGTTGGCGGACAAATTGGTCCAGCGATTCCCGGAAGCCTCGCGAGCGGGTTCTGCAAAACCGGCGCGAGACATTTCGTTTTGCATCTCTCAGCTCAAGACTTCCGAGAAGGCGTTCAAGAAGTTCACCGAGTCGTGGAAAATGTACGAGGAGTGCCTGTACGACGCCAAGACGACGCAGAACTTCCAGTCGATGTTTGCCAAGATGAAACGCGTGGCAAAATCGACCGAGTTCAAACAGTTCATCGACGAGTTCGACGCGAAGATGTCCGAAGCGCACGCCGAGAAGGCGGCAGCGTACAACGTCTCCGCCAGAGCCGAAGGGAAGGAAGAGGTCGAAGTCATACGGGCGGAGAGCGAAGAGGAGGAAGAAGAAGCAGAAATGCAAGAAGGCGAAGAGAAGAAGCCCGTCGTTGAGGAAGAAGGAGGAGGTAAAGGTGAGGACGTGGCACCGGATGCTGCTCCAGCTGAAGACGAGACGGAACAGTCGGTCGAGAAAGAAAAAGAGGTCAAGGTGGAAGAGGAGGAAGAAGAAGACGACTTTAGCGAAGACGAAGATGAGGAAGAGGAAGAAGAAGAAGAGGAAGAGAACGACGAAAACGCTGGTAACGTCAACGTCGTCGAAGAGGAAGAAGTAAAGCCCGCCACAAAAGCGCGCGCTTCTGGTCGATCCTCTCGTTCTCGAGCGACTAAAGCTTAAAATTGTTGTAAATATTTTAAAAGTGATGAGAGCTTTCGATTTAATTATTATTATCGATTGAAATACAAAGTTTTATATTATTATGAATGAATGAATGAATGTAAAACCGTCGTCTTGTTCAGACGTGGTCCGTTTCGTCCTCCTCTTCCTCCTCTCTGCTTCTTTCTTCTTACTCGGAGTGATCGTCCGGGTCGGTGTGATCCTCCTCGTTCTTTCCCAAAGTTCCTTTACGATATAACCGTTCTAATCTCTCTCGCGCGTTTTCTAATCGCTCTCTCTTCGCTTCTTCTCTATACGAAGCCATCAATTCCATGCCTTGCGTCTTCCAATCTAAACTCAAATCGTCGTCGGAAATAGTGCACGTGTCGTCCTCGCCGACAACTCTCCACGCGCCCGATCGCAACATGTTTGATCGTTCCCAATCAGTCACGCGTAAACTTTCCTTGGGCGGCGCCAACTCGTAGCCTTTATTAGAAACTACGCAGCGATGTCCGCCGACTCTGCACGTCAGCGCCAACTCGCTCTTCGTCACCGACTCTACGATCGGTACCGTACCTAATGATGACTTGAGTAATTTAGCGTACCTCTCCGCATCTTCCTTCGTCATGAATGCCAAAATCGTATCCACCGGTAACTCCTCCGGCGTCGCTTTTTCTTGCAAAGAATAAATACCAGCCTGTTCCGGGCTGTTGTGACCGTGGTGAAAGACGAGAACAAACAGCGGCGAGAAGTCTTCCACACAGTTCAAGTTCACCAACGCCACGTTAGTAATCATACTGCTCTTCTCATCGGCTGCTTTTTGTTGTTTCTCTTCTAAATATTTCTTATACTGCTCCTCGCCCAAACGTTTCTCGAAAATTTCCTCCACGGATGAAAACAAACTGTTCTGGTCGCCCAAAACCTTGCTCATCTTTTGGAGGAACCCCTCCGGTAAAAGAGACGACCCGTTCATCTTTTCTCTCAAGAACTCGTCCGTCTTTCGTATGCGTTCGTCAATCTCTTCTCTCCTCTTCTTCGCCTCGCCGCCTGCGCTCTTCGCGTTTTCCGTTTCCAACCGTTTCTTCTTCGGTTGCTTCTCCGCTAAACTCTCCCCTTTCTCGTTAAACCCGTTCCGTTCGTTCCATTCGATAAAATCTTTCGGCGTTCGCATCGCTTTCACGACCATCTTGTTGTATTCGTCTCTCAATAAGATCGTTTCAATTTCCACCAAACGCATGCGTTCGGATAAGACGCGCAGTTCCGGAGAATCAAACGCCAAATAGTTTTGATGTTGAGAAAACTCAGCAGACGACGAAATTTTATCCTCGTCAGCTTCCTTTTTTTGCTCCTCCTTTTTTTCACCTTTTTGGGGAACAAACCCCTCCTTTTCCTTTTCCTCTTCCCTTTCGTCGTCTTTATCGTTGGACGAAGAAGACGACGAAGAAGAAGAAGAGGAGGCTTTTGCGGCGAGAAGGACGACTCGTTGTTGCTTCTTCTTTGTCGTCGTCGTCTTCAGTTTCGCCCCGGCGCAGTAGGAAGTCGTCGATGACAAAGCAAACATCATC
>Ga0115556_1002644_pt1 | contig 11780 bp, 14 predicted proteins | sample COGITO_mtgs_1104_5_FD_87282 | JGI IMG/M metagenome (GOLD analysis project Ga0115556, IMG submission 87282) | Pelagic marine microbial communities from North Sea - COGITO_mtgs_110414 | ecosystem: Environmental > Aquatic > Marine > Epipelagic | place: Germany:Helgoland, sampling site Kabeltonne... | reverse complement strand
GCTAAAGTGGAGCAGATGTTTTTTTTTCTACAAACTTTCGGGCCCTTTAAATTCACCACTTTCAACCGCGCCATATCCGACCTGCGACTTTTTATCTGCCCACATTCCCTTCTTTCCATCCAAAATATCCATACCTTCGGCCGCATTTCTATCCCCCCTTCCTGAGTTATTACTGCTGCTCTTCCAGAACTTAAAATTTTCCAGATTATAGCCGCTCCTGTCTTTCTGGAGTTTCTCCCGCTTTCCTTGCGCTATGAGGGGGGTGTAAAAGGGAGTCGTGGGGTCACTGTCCGCTCGAGGACGGATGTACATGACACTTCCTCCCGCAGATGCTAGCCCCAGAGTTTTACCCTTGGGGGCACCGGCGAGCTTGGCCTTGGCTGTTCGGGGAGAGAACAAGGAAGCGTCGGACTTCTTTTCTGACGAGGTACTGTACGTTAGGAAACCAGCCAAAACGATTGCCGTCGAGACTAAATTGATGTAGTCGAAGGGCTCATAGTCTGCACCCATTAGAAACTTCCAGCTGAAGCTCATATTTGTCAACGGCAGGGCGACAGCTGCAGCGATAACACTCAAATTAGCAGATCCATGCTTCACCACGAGCAAACTGAAAATGTTGTATACAAAATTCACGGCTACGTAGACAACCATGATAAACCCCGCCCCTTCGCACTGGTCCCCTTCCAGCGGATTATAGCCGAGCATGCACATCCACCCATCTCTTAACTGAGGGAGAATATCCTCGTAGGTAAGTGACCCGAGCCCAGGCAGGAGCTGCGCGGGGAGAAAGACAAAACCCAAGACAACCTGAAAAAAGGCAACCCAGGTGGTCATGTAGTACACATCCACGGGGTTCTCGGACTCCTTGAATGCGTACTCTTTATACACATTGCTGAACCCTCCGGGTATGATGCTAAAAAAGTACACGACCACACCGCTGAATGTTGTGGCACTCCTAGCTGTTGTCTCAGTCAAGAACCTGTAGATACCATTTGATTCTGCATAAGAATTAAGTTCGTCGTTGCCTTCTTCTGTATTTTTGGGCAACAAACTAGGCAGGACGCTACAAATCGCTCCGACGACGATAATCGCACTACCAATATTCTGCCTTCGTCTGTAAACGCTGCCTAAAAAAATCTTGCTCAGCAGCAGAGTTATAGGAATGGTTGTTTGGTTCATGAGGCTCTGGATTGCCCCTCCAACAAAAGCGCCTCCCACACAGGACAGAAAACCAGCGAAAGCGTCAAGGAATCCCATCATTGTGTATCGTTGGCAATAAAAAGTCTGTTTCGAGAACCTGTGTGTCGGCAGTTGTTAGTATTGCAAAAAAACTGAAAGATTTACCATGTGGTACCGGCAAGACACAAATGTTAAACAAGAAGAGAATCAGAGTATTACACGAGACATCATTGCGATCAGTAGGAATCCGACTGTATTTTGGTTCTGTGTAAAGATCATCACATTCTCCCACTTTGATTGCGCTCATCAGAACAATCAATCATCAGAACAATCACTCACCACTTGGGATTTCTCACCGCCTTGCTGCGCACAATAACAGCAGCGACCGCCCAGTACATCGCTACATTGATCTGGTTCACAAAGAACTCATAGTTATGCGGGTGATTTTCGGGATCTTGCGATTTGAAACTGTTAAGCATCTGCAGAGGGAAATGTGGTGGGTGAGATTCACGACAAGAAAAAAACAATAAGGTCCATACCAGTGCGGCCGTGAACCGTTCAGAAAATCGACAAAAGGCAAAGGCAAACGGCATTACACTCACCTTTTTGTAAGATAGCGAATTCAGAATCGCACTGACCACCATCAGAACACAGAAGAGGAGCAACGTGCCCGGTGACTTTTGGTCCTCATCACGAGGCATGGATCGCCTTGAGTCGGTGAGATATTAACTGTGTGGAGGGAGCACAGGGTGGGAAACCCAAGGGAGGAATCTCAACACTAATCAAAACTGACAACTTCTAGGACCAAATAAAGCAGTTTTGAATAAAATAAAATGAAAAGTGTGGTGAGAGAAAGAGGGAGCTCAAGGTTTGATTTTTCGTTAAAACGCTCCCAAATTGCACCTCGGTGTATAACGAAAATACATCCTCTTCTCTGAGAAAAATCGACCAAAATCGATCAAATCGTTCAACACAAACAAGGAAAATCATCGTGTCGTGCTTCTGGCTACACAGACACATGACTGAGAACTCTTACGGAACCTCAGCCCTATAATATTCACCTCTCTACAATATTTGTAACAGTGGAGTTGACAGCAATGCTAAAATATCCTCAGCAGCTCATTAAGTGGACTTTCCTGACATCCCTGGCGACCCTCACCGCCCCAATTTTCACAACTCTCTCTTTATTCCTCATAACTTCTCTGCGGCGGAAATTCAACCACATCAGTGACAACGAAAATGACACTATCCAGCACGGGTACGTCACTCATAGCCGGTATTCACCTTCTCGACACACATTTACATACCCTATCTTCCTCACATGCTTGGATCTCAAGCATGCAGGAACTTTGATGAGCTCAATATGGCCTCTGTCGACGGTGGCGCGCTTCTTGGATTCTGATCACTTCAGGAGTGGGAGGGGGGTGGGAGGAGTGGGAGGGTGTGTGTTTGAGTCGACTTCACCGGAGCGTCTGACGTCGAAACGATTCAACCCATCAACCCCGTCGGTCCCGAAGCCTGTGGTGGTGAATGGTAAGGTCATCAGCTTCGGTAGACCAACGAACAGAAACATTTGTTTGAGTCCAACCAAAGCGATGCCGTTGAAAGATAAACGCATCGTGGATAGGGGGAAGTCGACAACCGTGACTCTTCCTGACAGGTGAGCGAGGATGCGAAACGATTCGAAAGAAAAAAACTCACAACTTATTTTAACCATCTGACAACCGCTTTCGACGTAGATTGTTGAATCTTATTGCTCAGCGCACGCCAACAATACCACCCTTGAATTCAACTGTGCTACTCCAAACTTCTCTTTCCTACTTTGGGTACTGTTTCAACCCAGTGTCGTTCTACTATATATTTGGGGAAGGCAGAGACCAAGATAAGGTGAAATACATTGTGGCGGAAGTCAGCAATACGCCGTGGAACGAGGAGGAGCTTTACGTTTTAGCCCCGGAATCAGTCGACGTGACTAACTGGGAAGTTGACGAATCAGGCGAGAACTTCCGGTTTGTTTTTGACAAGAGATTTCATGTGAGCCCCTTCATCGGGACTGAGAATATGGTATACGACTGGGAATTTAAGATCAAATATGCCGAGGGTGGGGTGGTTGGGATCAAGGTGGTGTGCAGGGTCATAGACAAAAGCGTCGTCGAGGGATACTGCGAGAGGGAGGAGAAGGAGGGCGAGGGAAGTCAGGTGAGGGCTTGTAATATTGCGCTATTGCCGAAGCAGACGATATAGCCATAGGATATACACTCACCGATTCCACCTCACGGCTGCAGCCTCTCCCCCAATCGATCTTGACGACCAACATGGTCTTAAAGTCCACTCCCTTGACCCCCTGGACTCTCACCTCAGCCATGATCCGCTACCCGTTATTTTGTGCATGGGTACAGGCGTTGATTCACTTCGAGGCTGTGAGGCTGATGTTTTTTAAGGGAGTGAAATTCGTGCCACACCCAAAGGGAAGTGTCACGAGAGGAAGCGAGCTCATCGAAATAATGATGAGGCCGGTGTTCTGGTTACTCGGAAAGAGGTAGCATTTAAGAAAAAAAGGAAAGTGAACGTAGTATTTCCATAAAAATATCGTTGTCAAGTATTTGGGGGTTTGGGGTGCCCTTTTTATCTAGTGTTCCCATGAAGAATTAGTTATAGTCACAAATAATAATTCGCTACACCCCCGAAAGATCAAATTCTTCACCATCTCCATTCTCAAGCACACCGACAAAACCGTCATCGTCATCATTATCATCATCTTCGTCATCATCTTCTACGTCAACATCTTCAATTATACCTTCTACCGTCTCCTCATCACTAAACAAACCCTCGACATCCTCGTTGTCCAGAATGTCTAGATCGTCTTCCACTCCCGGATTTACCGGTGGCAAATCGATAGTGGGTTTAGGCGGTGAAACTCGCCGCCGGGAGCGACGGGAAGAAACACCAAAGGAGGTTTGGCAGCAATGATTTTTGTTGCTGACGTAGTTGTTGCTGTTGAATTTGTTGCCATAATTGCTTCTGTAATTGCTATCGTTTTCGTTGGAAAGGGAGTCGTCACTTTTTTCTCGCTGTCGGAAAGGGCTGCCACTAATAGTGCTCATGCTCCCCCCTCTCTTGACCTTTCGGAGTTTCTGTCCCTCCGTCTTGACGACGCTCGGATCAGTTTCCATGTGGATAGTTTTGATGGTATTGTCGTCCGTCGATCTCGTCTTCCCACCCAAAAAGGTAATTCTCTCTCTCGAACCGTCTACCCCACCGATCCCGTCTACCTCCATCGTCCCCCCCTTGACGCAGATCCTGGCCCCTACCTTCTCCAAGAAGTCAAGGCCGATCAGAACATCAGTAGGGTCATCATGGGTACCCAGGTCGGATGACAGTACATGTAGCGTTGTTGGATGCGTAGTGTAGGGAGAGGAACCAAGGGAGAGAGGAATAGAGGGAATCGTACCCACTAGGTGGGAGGAACCCAAACCGACACAACGGGAAGGGTGGGGGTGCTTCTTTATCTGTGCATAAGTAGAGAAAAAAGAAAGGAAAACGCGCGTGTGAGTGACTCGAATGGCCGCGACTTGCGTGATTACGGTTTAAACGTGCGAGAGAAGCAAACAAAAACGGCAATAAAAACTCACCAGTCGATCCAAACCCAATCTATGGGCACAGCTCTTGCTCACCACAGTAATCTCAGCACCAGTGTCCACATAAGCGCGGACATTTCCACCATTTATCCGGCAGTCCAGCTCAAGAAGGCGATTATTAGGAGGTGCGGGGGTTGTTTCCGCACAAACTTCCGAAAATTGCTGGATATCGCTGTATTCGTTGTCCGACAGACTAACCGTTTCTTCTTTTTCTTCTGAAGTTAATGTTTGCCATGCAGACAGAGCGCGTTGACTAGCTCGCTTCAGATGAGGAGAACTTGCACGAAGAACATTCTTGCGGATGGTATTCGCGGTGCGTAGGTGGTTGTTGGCTGACGTAGGTGCGAAAGCGAGGAGGAAGACAAAATATACAATGAGACTCGTTGCACTCTTAAGAGCCATATTTTCGAATTTTTTTGTATCCTCAAGGGTTATTGAGTGTATGCAGTATTGTAGAAGGAAGTTATTTTAGCCTCCAATAAGCCTTTTAGGTCGTAAAATGTGTTTTTTGTGAGAAAACAAACGGCCCTTCCGGGCTATTCCTAGAATTTCCAATTCTCAAATTTTCTCCATAAAAATTGTCAAGGTGGCCACGACATTTATATCACGACCCATAGCACTTATTAATCATAATTTTTAATCGACCTACCTTCAAATCCCTTCTCTCTCGTCGGCACCGCTGCTGGAGATTCCCCCTCTCTGCCACCCTCTTCTGCGACTGTACTTGATCAACGCCCCCCCTTGATACAGCCTACGTTTCCCAGTCTTTTCGCTATCTTCGTGCGCCAGGCTCAATGCTAACCCTTTCCGAGGAAACAGCCCCCTTATGTGTCTCTGAAGTTGGATATGCCGATGGCATGGATGCCACTCTCAACTCCACAGATATGTTGCGTCGTCGCCACGTCGTGCACAATCACCGCCACTCTGACTCGAGTGAATTCGCGTCTGCGAAATCCCACATCTCCCCCCATGACCATGACAAGAACAGCTTCATGCTGGGTCCAGGGGAATACATGGACCCTTCCAATGAGGAGTACTACTACAGTCCCAACACATTCCTGCCGACATCTTGGCTGACCTTCAGTACCGCGGAGAGTTCTGGCGTCTGGCTTAATACGCAAGATCCTCCAGGTTTGCTGATGTCGTCATTGGTGTGGTTCCTCTTCCTGTATTCGGCAGTGATTTTTATCTTTTTGGCAGAAAGTGGGGGGATCTCTGGGATATGGAGTTTAGGCTATTGCATCTTGGTCGGGTTGGCCCTTGCATGTCACGCCAAGACATTGCTAACCGACCCCGGCTCAGTTCCAAAGGTGAGACCCCTGCGATCGCAGCAGTTGTACGGGTTTAAAAAGTGTTCACTTCAATTTCCTCACAAATGAGACCTTGCAAATGCAGTTCGCCGCCTCCCTCACAGAGACAACCCAGACGCGCCAATCTTATTGCACGCGCTGCAGTAGTTTCAAGCCACCAAGCTCCCACCACTGCCGCATATGCTCCCGTTGCATCAGCGGCATGGACCACCACTGCCCGTGGATGAACAATTGCATAGGACGCGGAAACATGAAGCATTTTCTTCTCTTTCTGTTGTACTGCTGGTCCTGCAGCGTATATTCGCTTACCATAATCGCATGGAATTACTTCTTCTGCGAAGATGAAGCGTGCGAGTTCGACTTAATGTTGAAGCAGCTCGTACGCTGCATGATGGTACTTTGCATCGTCTTTTTCCTCTTTACCAGCTCAATGTTGATGAATGTGATTTACGGCTTAATTACGGGAATCGGCACCATCGACAGGATGAAGAAAAAGAGTAGCAACACATTCCATTTGTCAGAGGAGGAACAGATCCCCCTGGTGGACGTATTTGGAATTGGGAGCAAAATTCTCTGGCTGTTGCCAACTGACCCCGTTTTTGAGGATCACGGCAGGTAAGTAAAAGTTAAGACTAGAGAGCGGCGAAGCGAAATTGATGGGATGCGTTAATGGTGGCTTTACTAAAAGAATTCTTTTTCTCTCAGAGTACTTGGATTCGTCACTCGCAACATTAACGAAGGAGGGCTCACGTACTCCTAGACACGATCTATCTCCATTGTTGGAAAGTCATGTTCCTTTAGGACTATTTGTAGATTTTCAGCCGTAATTGATGGCTCTCGAGCTCCTACGAGAAGGAAGAGGGAGAATTGTAGCAGAATAAGTCTTAAATATTTTTCTTTAATATTATGGCCTAATGCGCGGTCCAGGCAGGGGCATAAAAAAATTGTCTCTACGGTATGGAGAATCCCTTGCATTTTTTTTTGATCATCACTCCGAAATCACCTGCTCTCTTCGGAAAACTGAATATCTTTTCGTGATTGCCTTACTTTAATAATAGACCATTGATTTATTCGGCAACAAATATGTGCTGCACTAGCTGTTGTCCCAGATGGGCACGTCACCTTCGCGGTAGACATGCCGGTACTTGGGTGCGTGCGACGACTGCGTGAAAGACAGTATCGCCGCCGCCGCTCGGCGGCCTGCGCTGCGCGTCGTGCCGAACCGTGCAGAGCTGCGGCATGCTTATGCCTTCCCTTCGGGTGCGCACCGCGTACTCGGGTTCAGCGTGGCCACCAGCACGCCACACGCTATGAGGAAGAACACAATACTTCCCACGGCACCTGGTGGGCTGCTTTCGGTTGGGAGAGGTTTGAAGGCGCCCACCAAGACGCGCCCAATATTCTCCAGAATGAACACGAGGCACATCAGCGGAATCAACGAACAGTAGCGGACACAGCACGCCAGAAAGAGCAGCCCTGTGATCAGCTGCGACAAGCCCCACTGTGCGAAGATTGCTATCACGGCGGCCTTTCCGTCGGCCGTCATGCTGTCCAGCGGGACCGATGCGATGCTCTGCGCGCCCCCGTCGTCCTTAACCACATGCACAAGACTGCGGAGAATCACCACCGTCGTGAGAAGCCAAAATATCCACTGCGCAATCTTTGGACCTGGAAAGACGTTGTCGACCGTCGCCGGGAAGAGAGTCTCCAGCACCGCCATCGCAGGATATAATTCCGCAAATAACTCCGCAAATAAAACGTCAACGATTAACAACCGGGAGAAGTTGTTAAAGTGATTCCGGCGTCGATGGGAATTAAACGTGGCAGTGATAGTTTCTCCGAAGTGTAGAAGCGCCCTATAAAGTGTTTAACTAAATATGTATTATGTTTCTTCAAAATAGAGGGAGGAGAGATTGAGGCACGGTGGGTGGGATGAAAATGTTAACTGGCCCCCGAAATTGTTTGAAAATCTACCGACTCGCAGCGGAGCATGTCTTCTTCTTCTCTCCCGTCCCGCGCGTCGGCGCTCTCCCAGAAGCGCGCAAAGCTGGAGGCGATGAAGCTTCGTCGTTCCCAGCGGGGAAAAGCCTCCAAATCTGATGATGCTGCCCCAACCGGTTCTGGTGCCTCCGATCTAAGCAGTTACATCGACGAGCTCTTGGGTGAGCAGAATGAACCCGGAAAGAAGGACGGTGATGATGAACTGCTCATGAGGAGTGGAAATGTTGTTGATAAGGAAGATTTTAGGAGGGAGAGGGGAGACAAAGCAGAGGAGGATGAGGAAGGAGGGAGGGAGCAGGAGAAGGAAGGAAACGAAAGTTTATCGCCGAAACCGACGCCTACGCCGACACCGACAATAGCTCCGCCTGCACCTGCACCTGCGGCGGCTCCAAGAAAGACGGCAACGTATGATGCATCAACTCAAACGGATGTTGTTGAACCGGCAGTAGTTGAAGAGAAGAAGGAAGAAAAAACCGTCGACAATGTCGACTTACCTCCCACACCAGTTGACGACAGAGAAGAAGAGGGGGGGGGAGATGAGAATGGAGGGGATCTGCAGCAGGAGCAGGAACAGCCTCCGAATCCTCCCTCCTCCTTTTTGAATGACGACCTTGACATTCCGATATCATCAATTTCCTCCGCGAGTAAAATCATGGAGAAGCACCTTGGGATGAAGGAGCTCGATTGGAAGGGTCTCTTGGATGACTATGGGTACGGAAATTCTGACTTGCTCTCTCACCACCGTTCCCAGGCCTCCCAAAAGCGTAAATCCGCCACCAACTCTGCCCAAAATTCGGCTTCTGGCACAGCAATCACCGCCCGCCAGCTCTACGTCAACTCTCATGCTGCTAGGGGGGATGCATCATCTTCAGCTTCCTCTCCGACAATCGTCGACCTCGACCACTCCCCTCACCACAAAGAACTTATTTTAACGGGCCTTTCCAAACCGTCCTACGACGACGATGGTTCCTACGAGTGCAACGTGGCGATATGGAACATGTCGCTGACATCACGACCGGACGTTTCCTTGTCGTCCGCCGGGGCGCAGGTGACGAAATCGTTGTTCCACAGGGAAGAGCCCCAGCTGATCATCGGAGGCACAAGCAGCGGCAGGATATTAGTCTGGGATTGCCGAGTGAAGAAGCTGCCCGTTCAGAGGTCACCGCCGAACTCGAAGGCGAGCAACATCGTGGGGTTGGTGAGCGGGTACGGGGGGAACGGGGGGGATATTCTCACGAGCGTTACTGGCGACGGCGTCATCGGGGAGTGGGATCTCAGGGACTTGAGGGCGACGGTCGAAAAGGCGGGGGTACTAGGTGGGAGAAGAGAGGCCCCGCAGGGGGGTGGGGGCGTGACTGCCGTTTCGGGGAACGTCGGGGGGGTGGTTCTAGGCATGGAAGATGGGGGAATTCTCAGCGTCACCGAGGGTGAGGGGAACTCGGCGGCGGCGGCGGCGGCGGCGGCGGCGGCGGCCTCCGTTACCGCCTCCGGAACCGCCGGGAAGAAGGGCAGGAAGAAGATCGTACGCGAATTTTCAGGCGGCGCGAACACGCACTTTGGACCAGTCACGGGATTGGACGTGCACAGGTCGGGATCGGCGGCGAATCCCGCAACTTCTCGAGGATTCAGCGTCGGCTCCGACGGGCTTGTCGTCAGCTGTGGCATCGACTGGTCCACGAGGGTTTACGCACCGTGGGTTAAGGACGAACCTGTTTTCAGCGTCGTTAGCGATTCGTACGACCCAGTATCAGACGTCAAGTGGAGCCCTACTCATCCCGGTCTATTCGCCACGGGAGGGGTTAACGGTAAGGTAACGTGGTGGGACCTTAGAAGGGGGAAGGACGACAGGCTGCGGGGCGAGGACGATTTCTTCGTCCAAGACGAAGGAGAAGGAGGGGACGGGGATGACCATGGGAACCAGGCACTCCGAGGTGGCAATAATAACAATAGCAAGCCAATAGAGAGGCTGGCGTGGAGCCATGATGGCTGGAGGCTTGGCATAGCAAAGGGGGAGGAATTGTGGGTCTGCAGTTTGGCCGAGGGTGTCGTAAGCTACGGCGCGGGTGCCGAGAGCGACATGATGGAGGGCCTAGGATTGGGAGAGTTTTAGATTTTAAGGGCAGAGGCAGAGGCAGAGAAAAGCTCCAAAAAGGGTAGAGAGAATAAAGAAAAGGGAAAGGCAAGGTTGGCCGAAAATTTTATTACGGACGGTTAGCTACGTGTATTATTATTTGTTTGTTTGTTTGTTTGTTGTATTCTGCGCCTGCTGCGTGTAATGTGTCTTTACTCTTCAGTGTCCAATTTGTTTGTTCTACGTACTCTCAAGTTGGAATTGTCTCCTTGAAGACAATGTCTCCTTGAAGACAAAAGAGAATCTCTCCCCGGTCCCTTCAACAGCGTGCTCATAGACTACCTGACAATCCCCCTTCATCCTAACCAAGTCCCCATGGCAGCAGAAAATTTCGAACCTCTCCCCCTCTCCCGTCACCGGCCTGAACTTCAAGTTGGCGGGTCGTCCGGCGGAAACCACGCAAGTGTCACAAGTGAAAAGGGGCCGATCAGAATTCCCAGTCTGATCCGGATCCGCGTGCCACTTCATGCCGACGTCCTCCGACTCGTAGAAGTTCACAAGGCAGGAGTCGTACCCCGAAGAAAGCTTGGAATTCACCACCCGCCGAAGACGATCCACGTCCGAAGGGAAAGGGTGCGGCACCAAAGGCTTCACGAGATTCCCGTACGACCATTCCGGCGTCCCAACGTCCCCGAACCACGCCGTACCCCGCCTCTCATCATACATGGACGTATACGTCCCCCCTCGATCCCTCGACATCTCCCTATTCCCCACTGCCCCCCTGACGGTCACGCCCACGGAATCACCGACGTCGACGGCGTTCGGATGGAACTCCAGGAACGACGTAGAGAACGGTACCCCAAGGGCGGACGACAGACACAAGCTAAGCGCCAGCGAACGGGGAAAACGACCCCCACCCGCAATCTCAGATATTCGACACCGCGTGGTGGGGTGGTTACGGGCGATGCGGGCGAGAGATGGCAGGAGCGTCGGGGGCGGTGGGGTGGTGGTGGGAAAGGCGTCAGGGGAGGCGTCAGGGGAGGCGTAAGGGGAGACGTATTCGAGGGCCTCGAGGATGGGAGACTTTCCGGCGGGCGTGGCGGGGTGGGAGGAGATGTGGTGGGGGGGGAGACGGGAGATGCGGGCGATGCAGTCCGCGACTTGCTGAGGGGAGAGCGAAGGCGCCGTCGAGAGGAACGTCGGGAGGAGGGTGGAAGGGGGACATCTCTGGAGGATCGAGGGACCGGAAGAGAGACTTATCACAAGGGGTAATAGGAGGAAAAGGGCCAGGGGGGGGCCCCTTGTCGCGAGAATGTTGGTCATTTATATGACCGGAATTCAAAGCTCTCTCTCTACCTGGTAGGTTCCTCTGAAATCGACGCTCTGTTCAAATCATCAAAGCACAGTGGCAAGCTATAACAGTGATAAATCTATTTAAAAATTCTTCGATTCGCCTCCCCGAATAATTTTCGCACACGCTCACTAACTCTGGTATCTTGCTAGCCTCCTTCAGCTCTCCTCCATTCGTCCGTCAACTAGTTCGTCGCATCATCATCATGGCCAGGAAAAAGAAGGGACATT
>Ga0115556_1002639_pt1 | contig 11788 bp, 11 predicted proteins | sample COGITO_mtgs_1104_5_FD_87282 | JGI IMG/M metagenome (GOLD analysis project Ga0115556, IMG submission 87282) | Pelagic marine microbial communities from North Sea - COGITO_mtgs_110414 | ecosystem: Environmental > Aquatic > Marine > Epipelagic | place: Germany:Helgoland, sampling site Kabeltonne... | reverse complement strand
TCCGATGATGATTCGAACGCAAAGAAAGCCGCGAGTCTCTCTCGAGATCTGATAAAAACCAGAGACGAGGATATAAAAAACGTACCCCGCCGGAGATTGGTTTCGCGTCCAGGGAGAATTTGTTTTCGTAGGACAAAGCGCCGGTGAATAAATCTGTTTTTTAGAAGAAAATGATGAGAGAAAGAACGGTGAGACACCACGTCGAGATCCTCTCCGGAGGAGGACGAGAGATCGCGCTTTTGTTTGCACAGAAAAGAGAGCAAAACACGGTACAAAATAACAGAATAAAACGGGTTTGAAAGCGAGTACCTTTAGCGCCTTTCGCGATGTCTGGATAGTATTTCGCCATTCTTGTCTTAAATATGTGCGTATTTGTCGATGCGTTCTTGCGTCGTTGTGTCACCTGTGTACGTCGAGGGGGATTTTTGATAAGAAATGGAAGGGAGGCGAGCAACGTTCCGATTTTTAGGACACGAGAGATGTATAGAGGAGGAAACTCTACTTCGCGTCTTGAAAGAAAAGAAAGCGCGCGCGAATGAAACGTACCTCTCTCTCTCTCTCTCTCTCTCTTCTTCTTCCTCGGACGAGAGGATGTAAAAGTTTTTAAGGCGTGTGCGTGTGAGTGCGAGTCGACGCGTGTATTTCTGCAGATTTTCTTGAATGCACGGACGATGAGTTTCTGTTTCGAGCTTCTGTTTCGAGAGGGGAACGGACTCTGACGGTGCCACTTTGGTGATATAAAAAAGAGTGAAAAAAATGCAGTTTTTTCTGAGTACGTTCGATTCCCTCTCTCGCACACAAAAGACAACAACACGCGAACGAAAAAAGATTTCATCTTTCCACAAATACTATGAGCGGCAGGAGCAGCATCGTCGGCGTCCGCTGCATCGCGACTTCTTCTTCCTCGTTCGGCGCGAAAAGAAGAAGACGAGGACAACGAAAAAGCACCGGCTGTTTGTGCGGGTTTTTGCGAAACGGAACGACAACAACAACACCACCTTTACCAGAAAGAAGAAGATTTAGGAGAAAAGCGGTTGGAGATGTGATGACGATGAGAAGCGCTGCTGCCGAAGACGAGAAAGAAAAAACAGCGCTGGTTCCAATCGCGAACGGGTCGGAGGAAATGGAAGCGACGATCATTATAGACGTTTTAAGAAGAGCGGGAGTGCACGTGACCGTGGCATCGTGCGAGGATGATTTGGTGTGCGAAATGTCCAGAAAAGTTTGCATTCGAGCGGATTGTTTGATACAAGAGGTGGTTGTTGACGACGGGGAAAAGAACAACAGTAGGAGTAGTTTCGACGCGATCGTGGTCCCAGGCGGGATGCCAGGCGCGGAACGGTTAGCGGAGAACGCTTCGTTAGACGCGCTTTTGAAGAGACAGAAAGAAGAGAAGAAACTGATCGCGGCGATGTGCGCGGCGCCGGCGGTGGTGTTGCTCGGGAAAAATTTACTCGAAGAGGCGAGCGAGGCGACGGCGCATCCGGCGTTTGATTTAGGCGAAGCGTTTGCGAAGGATAAGAAGAAGAGGGTGTGTTATTCAAAAGCATCGAACGGTCGGGTGGTGATTACCTCTCAAGGACCAGGGACGGCGATTGAGTTTGCGCTGGAGTTGGTGAAGGAGTTGTGCGGCGAAGAGAAACGAAAAGAAGTCGCCGGGCCGATGTGCGTCCCCGAGGACGTTTTGATGGGGTAATCATCGTCGTTATCATCATCATCGTCATCATCATCATCATTAGTAATAACAACAACAACAACAACAAGAACCATCATCCAAGTGTAAAATTATATAGTACGTGTGTGTGCATTAAAAAAAAACTCTTCCTTTTATTACGCCTTCTCCTCTCTCTTTTCTACGACGCTGTTTGATACCATCTTATTCATGCTATTACTATTACTGCTGCTATTACTGATCGTCGACGTCGACGTCGTCGTTCTCTCTTCGAAGCCTTTCACGACGCAATCCAAAACGCCTTCGCACGATCTCTCGCCTTCCAAATCCTGTCCCGAAGCGATGATCAAATCGCACTCCTGCGCGTCGTCTGAATCGTCGACGTTATTCTCTCCGTTCGTCGTGTTCTCATCATTTTCAATACCGTCGCAAATTTCCTGCGCTTTCTTCTGCGCTCTTACGCTCGAATTCGCTCTCAACAGATTTCCTGGTTTCTGGCAAAAACTCATCGTTTTCACGTGTTCCAACTCGTCGTTTCGTACGTTTTCAATCACGTCGTACATGTTTTTAATCTTCGGCCTTCGTATTTCCCCCCCGGTGTTCGTCGCTTTGTTCAAACCTTCGTACACGTTCGTTTGAAACTCATCGAACAGATATAAATCGCCGAGCTGAAAATAACTCACCGCTACCCCACACGCCGGCGTTTGTTTCAACTCCTCTTCCTTCCTCTTTAAAAAATCATCGTACGTCGCGTACGCGTGCTCTTCGACTTGTTCGCTCAAATTATACGCCATCCTCGGGCTCACCATGTAAATCAAAACCGCCACCCAAAAGTACACCACGGCCACGTGCTGCGCGAAAAATCTATCCTTGAACGAATCCGCCCCGCCCATAGCTTCCATGATCAACAAGTGATGGTACTCGTTCATCGTCTCCGCGAAGTGCACCTTGAGATAATCCGCCCTTCGCCACCACCCGAACGATTCGTACAAGTGCAGCACCGAGAGGAAAGAGAAATACGGCACTCGAGCGATCGTCTCGAGCGCGTAAAAGCGAGGGTAATCTCGCCCTTCGTATAACTTATCGATCACGAATACCGCGGAATCGACGATGAGTTTGTTCGCCTGGCGTTCCAGGGAAATCAAAGGCCCCTCCGGTAACGGCTTGGGAGGGGTGTACAACTTTTCCTGAGACGACGACGCTTTCACGACAACAGCAACGCTTTTATTGTTGTTGTGTTTACAGTCGTTGCCACCGCGACACCATCTTCTCCCGTTCTCGTCTGTTCTCCTCGAACGAGAGAAGGATGAAGAGGAGGCACTTTTTCCAATGGACAAACAAACGGTTCTCATGACGTGATGTTTTGAAGCGCACTACGCGGCGCGAAAACTCTTTCTTCGATCGGTCGAAAGAAAGAAATCACGGTCGAGGAACAAAGAGAGAGTTTGAGAGTTTGAAAGAGTTGATTACGTGGCTTTAAATTGCGCTTAAGTTGCGTGTATGTTTGCGTGAGAATTCTGGAGATATTTTCCTTAAGATTGGACTTTTCCCCTCAGTACACAACCAAACTCTAAAGAGTAACAGAACGTATACTAAAGATGAGGTGGAAGAATCCACATCCGAAACGCGCGGTCAACGCGAGGACGGTTTTGAAGGGTGATTTATTTCTGGAGGAGAGAGAAGAAGAAGCGAGAGAAGAACCGGTGATGTGTGTGAAGATTCCTCCTCCTGATGAAGATGAAGTCGTTGGGGAAGTCGAGATTATACGAAAAGAAATGACTACTTGTTCGACGAAGAAAGCGGCGAAGAGAAAGAGAGGACAACACGAGTGCGATGTTTGTGAGAAGGTGTTTGTGAGCGCACCTAAATTGGCTATACACGTGCGCATTCACACGAAGGAGAAACCGTATGAATGTGATGTATGCGAGAAGAGATTCAATCAATCTGGTCATTTGCAAACTCACATGCGTATTCACACGAACGAGAAACCGTATAAATGTGTCGTGTGCGAGGCGCGTTTTCGTCAACTTGGTAGTTTGCAAAGCCACGTGCGTATTCACACGAACGAGAAGCCGTATGAATGCGATGTGTGCGAGAAGCGTTTTACTCATTCTACTGGTTTGAAATACCACATGCGTATTCACACGAACGAGAAACCGTACGAATGTGATGTGTGCGAGAAGAGTTTTCTTACATCTAGTAATTTGAAAAGCCACATGCGTATTCACACGAACGAGAAACCGTACGAGTGTGATGTTTGCGAGAAGCGTTTCACTCAATCTAGTAATTTGAAAACGCACATGCGTATTCACACGAACGAGAAACCGTATGAATGTGATGTTTGTGATAAAGCTTTTCGTCAACTTGGTAATTTGCAAAGCCACATGCGTATTCACACGAACGAGAAACCGTATAAATGTGATGTGTGCGAGAAACGTTTTACTCAATCGAGTAATTTGAAAACGCACGTGCGTACTCAACATTAGCTCTTTTTGTAAACACGGGTGAGCTGTATATCTGTATACGTTGTATCCCATCACGCGTGCGCTGGTAGATGCGAAGATACCTCTTTGAACGACGAATAATCGAACACAAGTGAAATGTTTTCCTTTACTACTTCCTCACAACTCACACTTATCACACAACAGAGAGTAAGTAAACGCGACGACGAGATGTCCTCCTCCTTTTCCTCCTCCTCCGATGCGAACGAGACTCACAACAACACTACCACTAAAAAAGTCTACCGTCACGTCGACGTCGTCTCGTTCGCGGATTTGTGCCTCGAAGCGGACGTTATTTTGGAATCTTCGTTGAATTCCAATTCGGGAGCCGCTTCTGCGCGTTTTCATCAGAATCACTTTCCCGAGAAGATTAAGAAGATTAAGAAGAGTGAGAACGGTCATCAAGCGACGGAAAATACAAGGCCTAAAGAGGTAGTGGTGTTCCCTCGATCGATGACAAAACGATTGAAATCTGCGTTCGCGCTCTTTAGTTCTTCCTCTTTAAATGAAATGCACTCGAACGAATGGCTCGACCTCTTGCGACGGTCCAATTTGCTTTCGAATGGTTTCTCGGACGCGCGAGCGAGGAGATGCTTTGAAAACATCATTTTTGCCGGTGATATTACTCCCGACGACGAGGACGAGGACGAGGATGAAAACAACGACGACGAAAGGAGAAGAAGAAGAAGAGCATCATCGATTAACTTTGATCAATTTTTGCATTTGCTCGCTCGTAAGGTGGCGAAAGCGTACGACGTGGAGGCGAAAGTGGTCGGGAAGAGAGTGGTGGCGACGGCGTACGCGATTGAGAGGAGGAGAGAAGAGGAGGCGCAGAAAGAAGAAGAAGAAGAAGAAGGAGAGAGTGATGATAGTGATGGGTATCGGGAGTACGACGGGTACGAGAACAACGTCTTCTCAAATCGGCGGCGCGCGATGACGACGATGCCGCCTCCCGCGACGACTCATCACACTACCGCCGCCGCCGCTTCGTCTTTGGGGGTTTCGTCGTGGAGAGTACGAGCGGCAGAGTACACGAATAGATATAGAAATAGCAACAACAACGATATCAACTTTGCGCGCGCGTTGATAGGATACCAGAACAACGAGGCTGACGAAGACGCCAAAATCGAGGACATCCTCCTCGAAGACCGAGTCGCGAACGCTTTCGATACGACCTTTTGCCAATCCTCCTCTAAAACGACACGAACACCACCAACAACAATAAACGAACGCGAATTCGTCAAAATATGTGCCGCCTGCGCTTTCATCGGCAACGGTTTCACCGCGTCCAACTGCTCGGACCTCGCCTTTGCCGTCGGTCGCGAAAGAAGACAAAGAAGAAGAGGAAGAAAAGGGGAAGAAGAAGACGAAGACAAAGAAGGACTCACCGGGGTAGAAATTGATGCTCGCGCATTTCTCGTAGGTTTGCGCGAGATAGCCTCGGTGCACGACGTCTCCTTCGCAGACGTCGCCGAAAGAGTCTCGCGGTTGTTGTCCTCGAATTCTTCGTCGTCTTCGCGTCGTCGCGGAGGACAATCGACAAAAATTTCATGGGGGTAAAAGCAGCAGCTTTTGACTCTTACATCGTGCTCCTCCTTGTCTTTCAATTTTGCGCGCATCTTAGTAGTATGTAGTGTGTTCAGTGTGCGAATAAAGTAGTTTGTAATGTATCGCTCGAATAGGAAAAATCCTCACATTTTTCCCCCATGGAGTCGGTTCCCACGTCTGGCGAGGACCAACACGCGACGACGACGGTCTCAAAAGACGCCGACGACCTCGTCTCTGAAATCCACTCTCAAAACGTCGAGTGTTTCAATTCGACGACGAGTTGGAAGTTCGCCGTGACCGAAGGAAGGGACAGCCCGTTGTTGTCGTTAGATTCCGAACTCGACGACGGGGAACTTTTGCTCACGATTCAGTTCAATCAAATCGTCCATTTACGAGCTGTTCTCGTCCACGGGAAAAGCGGAGAAGAACGTATTTCCGCACCAAAACGCGTGAAACTCTTCGCGAACAAACCAAACTACCAATTCGACGACTGCTCGACGAAGAAAGCGACGCAGAAACTTTTGTTCGAGGAGAAAGAGTGCATATTTAGGGAGGGAAATGCGATGGAGTTGGACCAGGTGAGATTAGAAGACGAACGAGCGTAAACGCGGGAAAGAAGAGATGCGGATGGTTTTGTTTTGTTTTTATCCGCTTTTATGAGTGTTGTTGTTGTTGTTGATTCCTCGCGTTTTCGAGTTTGCGCTTTTTTTGTTTGAGTACGATGCGTACTCTTGAGTGTACCGATACGCGCTCGCGTCGCGATATTGACCATTTCTTTCTTTCTCCTCCGAACAACGCAGACGCTGTTCAAAAACGTCCGAACGATCACGTTGTTCGTGGAGACGAATCAAAGCGACGCGCCGCAGACAAAAATAGGAAAGATTCAGTTTTTTGGCACGCCGGTGCACACGACGGATATGTCGGCGATTAAAAAATGCTGAGGCGCGTAAGCGGCTCGATTTTTCCTCTCTCTCTCTTTGTACGTACGAGAAGACGAGAGAGGAAACGAGTCGCGGTGCGCGAGCGCCGAAGAACATTATATATTAAAGAATAGCATCCATAAACAAAATTCGCAAAGCCTGAAGAAGTTAAGGAAGAACAAAGTGACGACGCCGACGATAAAAAGATGACCATCAAAATCTCGAGCGATCCGATAGTTACTCCTCTCTACTCGCGAGAGCGAACGAACACCCACCGCGAGGAGGAAGATTTTCAGACGATTCAAGGAAAACCGTCCTCCTCAGATTAGATAAAGAACACAAGAACACACACACACATAAAATAAGAGTGTTTACGTTGTACAGTAGCATTACAAAACGTTTGATTTCAAATCCGATCTGCCGTTCGTATTTCGAGCGCTTTTCTCTCCAAAATGCCTCAAAATTGACCCACAAAAGCACATTAAAAAATGAATCGACCACCCCCACCGCCGATCGCTCTCTCCGCGGTGTTCATCGTCAACCTCCGCGGGGACGTGCTCATCGAACGTCAGTATCGATCTGACATTTCTCGGGCGAACATCGATATGTTCAAGACGGAAATATTATCGCTCTCTGCATCGTCTTCATCTCCATTCTCGGGACGGAAATCATCGAACGGTTCGAGTAAACGGAACGCTTCGACGACGTCTTCGAAAGTGGACGTGCAATCCTTACCGCCGATACGAATCGTCGGACAAATTCGGTTCATGTTCATTCGAGTCGCGAATGTATACGTATGCGCGGCGACGAAGTTGAACGTGAACGTGTCCATGTGCTTTGCGTTTTTGAAAAGTGCGATCGGGACCTTTCAGGTACGTGTTGAACTGTTCTTCGTTCTGTCGTTGCGCGTTTTCTCGCAATCGCATTCACATTCACATTCAATCTTTAAAGAAGAAGAAAAAGACCAAGAAATACAATTGACTGACGTTGACTCTCTCTTCTCTCTTTCTCTCTCTCTCTCTCTCTCTCTCTCTGCGTTTCGCGTCTGTCTCGCGCGGAATCTTATTACCGTAGTCGTACTTTGGGAAAGTGAACGAGAACAACATCCGGGCGAACTTTGTGTTGATGTACGAGTTGTTCGACGAGATGTGCGATAACGGGTACCCGCAGATTACGTCCGCGAATGTTTTGAAAGAGTTCATCACGCAGAAAGCGTCGGTGATGGATATCATCGAAGGGAAATTAAATAATAAAGGAGACAACGGACAGATGAAGTCGTCGAAGGACGAGAAAGAAGAGGCGATGAATAAATTAGCGAGAGCGAGGCAGACGACGGCGCAGATGACCGGGTCAGTGCAATGGAGACGGCCTGGATTGATGTATAAGAAGAACGAGGTTTATTTAGACGTGATTGAGACTATTTCGTGCGTGACGCAAGCGAACGGCGACGCGTTGAGAGCCTCGTGTAGCGGAAGGGTGGTATTGAACGCAAAGTTGAGCGGCATGCCTGAGTTGAAGATTGGATTGAACGATAGTTTAGGCGACGAGGCAAAAGGTGGTAGGAATAACCCGAACGCCGTTGACGCCGGAGGGGATGGTAAGGATATGGATTTCCGAGGGATGCCCTCTTTAGCGAATAAACGAAAAACGATCGATTTAGACGACTTACAGTTTCATCACTGCGTGAACCTCTCGAAATTCGCCAGCGATAAAGTCGTCTCGTTCGTACCACCCGACGGTGAATTCGAACTCATGAAATATCGAGTGTCTGAAAACGTTTCGATTCCGTTTAAAGTCATCGCCATGGTGAAAGAATTAGGGCGAACGCGAGTCTCCGTGGACGTCATGTTCAAATCGGTGTTCGCGGAGAAAACCGTCGCGCAAGAAATAAGAGTCCGCATACCGGTCCCGCCAAACACCGCGAAAGTGAAAGTCTTGTGTTCCGGGGGCAAAGCTCGATACTTAGCCGGAGAGGAGTGCTTGCGATGGAAAATAAAAAACTTACCGGGAGGGAAGGAAATTCGATTACAAGCCGAAGTCATGCTCGTCGGCTCGATCAAAGACGACGCGGACGACAAGAAATCCGGAGGGAAGAAAAAATGGTCCCAACCGCCTTTAAACGTCCAATTTTCCTTGCCAATGTTCACCGCCTCCGGTCTCCGCATTCGCTTTCTCAAAGTGTGGAGCAAAGAAGGATACGAAGCTACGAAATGGGTTCGCTATTTAACCACCGCCGCGTCGAGCGGTCACCAAGGCGCTTCGGCCAAGCTCACCTCGAGCGAGCGAAAGAAAATGGGAGATTTCGAGGTTCGCGTGAACAGCGACGGGAACAACAACTACAACAACATTTATAACGATAACGGCGAAAGCTCCGTCTTAAACGATAACATCGGGCGGTTGAGGATTTCGAATTGAGAATGATACCTCGTCGTCGTCATAGAACGTAGCAGAGCAGCAGAAACGTATTCATTGTAGTACCGATCGTCGATCGCGTACACGCGTATTTAGAAGCGCTTTAGACTCAAATCCCTTCGTATTTGCCTCACAAAGTTTCCCCTGAATTGCTCACACAAACAACATAACAACAACAACAAAACCGCTCTCACGTACTGCTCGCACTAAAAAACAATAATGCTCCGCACGCGCCTGGTCTCCTTCTCGGTCGGATTCGCAACCGCTTCCGCCATCGGTTTCTACAAGTTACGCGGAGACATCGAAAAGTCGACGCAGATTTTAGTGCATCAAGTGAAAGACGCGGAAAAAAGGTTACAGTTTTTAGAGGGAGAGATGGAGAAGATGAAGACGAAAGCGTAACGACGACGAAGCAGAACGCGCGCGTAGAGTTTAAATAGATGTTGTAGCGGAACGTTTACGCGCGTTTGTAGTATTCTTTCTGTGCGTATCAGTCGTCGTTTCTTTTCCCCTAATTTTGAGTATCAAAGAAGAGCTTGTCTTCGTAATACTCGAGCGTGTTCTCGGCGAGGGTTCGAACATTTCGAGTCTCGACCATGAAGTCGTCGCTCGGAAACGCGCGGAAGAGCTTTGGCGAACTCAACATTCCTGCAAATTTCGATTTGCCGAACGCGGATTGGATTTGTTCTGCGAGAGCGTTTTCGTCGTTTACGTTTACGTCGGCGGCGCGAAGCTTTCCGGCAGTATCGGCTTCTTCTTTTCTTCTTCCGGGGTTTTCTTTTTTTTCTTTCTCGATGGCGTGTAAAAGGAACAGAGCTTGATCCATGCATCCTCGAAAGGCGGCGTCGTGGAGCGGTGTTTTACCGTTCGCGTCTGGTTGCGAGAGGAAGGTTTGGACGAGAGACTTGGATTCGAAGAGAATTTTTAACGTCTGCGTCGATCGCGAGTTGATCGCGGCCAGATGGAGGATAGTTTTCCTCGTCGCGTTTTCTTCCACGCCCGGGTCGGATTTTGCCATTCCTGTCGAAGGATTTTGACGCAGGAATATATCTCTTTTTTCCATCAGCAAACGAATAACGCGGGTTTGTTCTGCGATGTCTTTATCGCCGTCGATGTCGAAATCTCGAAACTGTTGTTCGATGGCGTAAAATAAAGCCGTCCAGCCGCATTTAGATCGGATCGACGAGCTGTTTGCGCCGTATTTTTCAATCAATAGTAACGCACAAGAAGGTGAAAAGCTGCAGGCTGTCATCAACGGCGTGCGGTTCCCGTCGTGGTTTTGTGAGAATCCGTCTCGACAGTTGATGATATCGTTCAGTTTGTGCGTATACCCTTCTCGCGACGACAGATACTCGATGACTAATTTCATCGTTTTAGGGGAGTCGTATCGTGCGCAAATATGGAGCGCGTTTCGTCCGTGATCGTCTAACGGTTCGCTCAAGCCCGTGCCATCAAATTTGACATAATTTTCCAGCATAAATTTGACGAGTTGAAAACTTTCGTCGTGCGGATGTCGCAACGCGGCGGCGAGGAGGCGCGGAGTAAATCGAAGCGAGGACATATATTCTTCGCGATCGGGATTTTTCGCGACGCGCAGAATCATCATATTTTCGAGATGAATGATGCGTTTCAAACACGCCAAATCGTTCATTGTACACGCGTGAACTTGCATCAGTACCATCTTCTCCGGGTCGTCGACGTCCTCGACGTGACGACAAAATAGGTTTCTCTTAAACGTTTCAATTTGCACTGAAAGCTTTTCCTCTTTACTGGATGATTTCCCCGCGACGACCGCTTCCTCAATCGGACGCAAAAAAAGGTGCTCAAACAATCTCTCCAATCGTTCGTTCCCGCACATCCCGAGCACGCAATAGACATTCATCGGCGTCAACCCGTTCGCGTCTCTTTCCTCGTAAACGTTCTTATCCTTGAGAAAAAATTGAAACGCCTTTTTTTCTATTTCTTCACAAAAGGTGTTGTTGTTGTTCTGAACGTCTCTGTTTTTTTTGGATACTAATAACGCGGCGACGCAATGCGCGAGAGCGACCACGTCGTGCGCAGTTTTCACCACCACCCCTTCCTCTTCTTCGCGTCGTTCGTTCGTTTCTGTCGTTGTGGTCATTATTAGTATATTCGTTCGTTCGGTAATATTTTAGAGAAAGATCTGATCTGAGAAAACTTTTTTTTTTGATAGGACAGCTCGAAAATACGAGCAAAAATACGAGAAAAACGGCTGTTTTTACGCCTCGGAGAAAAAAAACAATTTCATATCACATCTCTTCTTTTGTGACGACACGTTTGAGAGAAAGAAGAAGAAGAGGAGAAGTCTTTTGTGTCGCGAGACAAAAGAACGTCGTCATGTCTGGAGTGACGACGCGAGCGCAGAAAAGGCGGATCGGGGAGAGAAATTTGTGGAGTTTGATCGTGAAGTGCGACGATATTTGTTTCACACATGTGCTTCCGAGATTGAGTGCGACTGATATCAAGTTCTTGTACGGGGTGAATAAAGAGACGAGAAAGTTGGTGAAGAGATCAACTCGCGCGGGGGATTTGAAAAAGAAGTTTAATATTGGAGAGATGTCGTCGATATCGACTTTGGAAGTTGCGCGGGAGAATAAATCGTCGTGGCCGAGTCACTGGTGGAAAACATGGTTCTGCTCTCGAGTTGCTCTAACGAATAAACTCGAGTTGCTCAAGTGGGCGCGAGAGGAGAAAAAGTGTAAGTGGGATGAAGG
>Ga0115556_1002636_pt1 | contig 11793 bp, 5 predicted proteins | sample COGITO_mtgs_1104_5_FD_87282 | JGI IMG/M metagenome (GOLD analysis project Ga0115556, IMG submission 87282) | Pelagic marine microbial communities from North Sea - COGITO_mtgs_110414 | ecosystem: Environmental > Aquatic > Marine > Epipelagic | place: Germany:Helgoland, sampling site Kabeltonne... | reverse complement strand
TGTTGTTGTTGTTGTTGTTGTTGTTGTTGTTGTTGTTGCTGTTGCTGTTGCTGTTGCTGTTGCTGTTGCTGTTGCTGTTGCTGTTGCTGTTGCTGTTGCTGTTGCTGTTGCTGTTGCAGCTGAAAGAGCTCTTGCTGTTCCATAATCTGCCTCTGCATCTGCTCCTGATTAAGTTGCCACGTATGCTGTTCCGCAAGATACAGCGCCCGCTCATGCACAACCTGCACAATTTCATTCGCTGCACCAGCGACAGCAGGGTGAGGATCCGAATGCTGCAGTCCTCTCAACGTCGTCCAGACGTAGCAAAATTCCTCCAGTGTAGAAGCGTCAAGGGTTATACCGTGTCGACTGAAGAACGCAGGCTGTTCTTGTTGCTGTTGTTGGGTGAAGGAAGAGGGTGTTCCCATTGGTTGTGACTGAGCCGGGACGCCTCCACCGCCTCCTTGTCCGTTCGCTCGAACTTGCCCGCTGTTCGGGTTGCTCCCCGTTTCGATGCCTTCCGCTTTGCCGACGAAATCGTCACTACCACCAACACCACGTCTCACTTCAACATCGTCACTATCAAGAAGGTTCTCTCCATTGTTATCGTTCACCTCCCCCTGACCTCCTCCCTCGTCGTTGTCATCATCGTTGTCATCATCGTTGTCATTATTCCCTCTCTCCTTACCATTTTCTTCCTCATTCTCTCCCTCCTCTCCCCCCTTCAACCCCGAAATAATATTATCAGCAATCGCGCCGAAGACATCCAAAAAATTATGAACAATTTGTCCTAGCGCTATGGTCCCCTCATACCTCACAATCGCCTGGGCATCATCGACGCTTTGCACGACGCTCCTGGCACACAAAAAATCCATCGCCACGCGGGCGTCAAGATTATTCACCGACATGCCGGAGGGACCGTGCGGATTGTGCGACGATCGTCCGAGGAGATTTCCCACGGCGTACGCCGCCGCGGCGCGCACGTCCGGACACGAGTGGGAAAGACAATTGAAAAGCCGGGGGTGCAAGTTCTCGTTCAGTATAATCGTTTGCGCTGGTACGTTGTCCTTCGATATCTCCGCAATGAGTATTAAGAGCCAGATGAGGAAGGTCTCGTCGAGACTGTCGTCATTCCGCGCCAGGAGGACTCCGCAGTGCTTCACCACATTCTGTTTCAGGCAGGCGTTTTGACCCGGTCTGTAGTTGTTGCATATGCTCGCGAGTACGAACGCAGCCATGACCCTCTGTTGCCTGCTTTCCTCCTGGTCGATGATAGATGTGTGACCACCAACTATCTTCCCGTTCTTATCACGCAGACCCCAAGATAAATGGTGCACAAAGTGGACGTGCGCATCGTCCTTCACGAGGTCAACCTTACAAGAGCTGTCAAAGGCGAGTATAGACCTCCATATCGCCACGAGCACAACCCTAAGCTCGGGAGCGGGTGACTGCAAAAGCTTCAGCACGTACGGGAATATACCCACAGACAACGCGTGATGGGTAGCCCAGTCCCCAAGGTCAAGGAATCTCCTCAGCAGCACCAGCGCTCTCACACGGTGCGCCTGTGATAGCAATACTTGGAGGACGACGGGAAGCTGTTCCGGAGGGCGTCGCGGTGGGTGAGCGACGTCCTGCGTCGTCGAGAAGGAACTGAGCCATACTTCGAAGGCGGTGAGCTCCTCCGCGAAGAAGGGGGAGGAGGCGAGGGGAGGGAAGGGAGCGGCAGATGACGAGGTAGATGAGCTGCCTGGGACGTTGTTATTTTTAATGTCGTTGCTCTTATTGTTGGATGACGGAGCGGCGCCATTGGCGGTATCTCCACCACCACCATCGCCATCGTTACTGTCAGGCGGCTTCAGTGAAGTCGGCGGAACGCAGTAGAGATCGCTGTTCACAATCCCGCTATTCCTCTTCAATGTTCCGCTCCAAATCAACGTGTTGAGACAGGTCTCAACCGCAAGGTCCCAGCTGGCCCACAGCGGGTGATTGTGCGTCGACGGGAGTAAAGGCACGGAGGAAGGGGTGCAGTGCAGCGACCTCATTATGCGGTCCGCAAGGAGGAAGTTCCTGAAGAGCGATGCAACTAAAAGATCCTGCCGGAACAGACGCTGGAACAGGGGCGATGGCAACGTGTTGAAAGCGATACTATCCGTGATGGCGGTAAAAACCCAGTTCAGTTCCCCGAGGGGAGTCTTGCGATCGCTAAGCTTACCCGGTATCAGGTTTATACAGTCAGGGTGAACCTCCTGCATGGACAGGGGATTCTGGGCTATAAAGTGGCGGAGGGCGATCGGGATGGGCGTCGTGAGACAACTGGTGAATATGTCCGCAGGGAAGGCGGGGTTCAAGGGGAGGAGTTCGCCAGCAGCGCAAGGGCAGAGGACGATAGTCTCGCGAACGGCCTGCAAAGGGTCCCCGCTGTTCATCATCATCGGAGGATTCGTCGAGACGTCGTTGTTGTTGTTGTTGTTGTTGTTGTTGTTGTTGTTGTTGTTGTTGTTGTTGTTGTTATTGTCCATCGGAGCAGTAAAGAATGGGAGCAAAACTCCCGCGTTGCTGCAATCTAGCACCACGATTGATGGCGTCGATATCCACTGTCGGATCTCGTATACGCTCAAGGGAATATACTGCGTGTAGGTCTTATTGAAGACCCAAAGTTCGCCGTTGCTCGTCGGCCTCGGAACACCGTGCCCATTATAGTGAAACAAGCACCTGTCATTCTTGGCGTATCTTCGCATGCTCACGCAGAGGCTCCTGACATCATCGATCGTGGGGTCGAGGGCCTTCCTGTATCTGGCCCTAGCTTGCCACTTCTGATACTGCAGCTCAAGGCAGGCCCCGATGGCGTCCCTAGCCTTACTTCTCGACGTCGACATCGGGTCGAACCAGCACTGCAACGTCGCCGAGTACTTTGTTTTCGTCGTTAGGTCCGGCGGATCCGTGCCAATATTCAGGCACATCACGAGGGCAACGGAGACGGTCTTCATACGCTCCTTCAGACGCCAGTACGACGCGGGGTGCTGCTGCTGACGCTGCTGTTGCTGCCGCTGGGGGGGAATTTGGTGGGGAGTACCGGTGGGGGGAATCGCAGGAAGGGCATTGTTATTGTTAATGTTATTGTTATTGTTATTGTTGTTGTTGTTGTTGTTGTGCCCCCCAGAAGGACCGCTCATATAGGAGTTTGTTGCTCCCAGGGGGAACCCTTGTTGTTGGTTGTGGTTCACGTGGCTCATGCCGTGATTGTCCACGTTTCGGTTGCGGCCCTGCATGTTGTGTTGTTGTTGTTGTTGTTGTTGATGTTGTTGATGTTGTTGCTGCTGCCTAGAATTCATGTCTCCTTAGACAGGTCCAGAAACCAACCCTCAAACACCCTCGTTACCCTTGCACTTTTTTACCGACCCCACCCTTATATATTTGCTCCTCAACAAAAGAATAAATCACCCCCGAACTCTCGCTCTTCTACCCCCAGTCTCAAAGGAATCTTTTCCTCTCCCCCCCACCTGCCCACGCCCTCAGATAACACAGTTTCCGCTCTTTCGACGCACCGTTCTATCAAGACCGGACGCAAAAATGGTCACTCTCGCTCCTTCAATGCCTTTCGACTATGCTATATTCGGGTGTGTGTGTGTGCTTTTTCTTGGGTTCCTTCCGCGCAATTTTTTTCCAGGGATAACCTGAAAATGGCATTGTATCTGCCGTAAATTTTGGAGGAAAAGCCGGAACCCGTGTTTTTACTCACTCTCCACATCTCTGTATTCGAAAAAACGGTCTAAAAATATCCTGCTGTCCTGTACAGGTTGACTGGCTTCGTGTGAGTGATTGTGGCATTATCTCGCCGGTTTTCGGAGTCTGAGACGAATAGAGGGAGAGTAGGCCCTTTTCGCATGGTCCACTTAGATGTACCATCCGCCGGCCTTGCCCGCGATGGTCCAGTCCGTCTCCACATCTCCTTCTCTCCTGTCGATGATTCCGCTCTAATAAAATCTCAAAATCCTCTTACGATCCCATTGGTATTCACTCGCATAGTCGATACCTTCCCTCCCGATTCATTCATGTCGTTTTACCCTCCTCACAAATCAACAACAACAACAACCCCGACGACGACCTCCACTTCTGAATATTTCCCCATATTACAAAAACGTTATGGATTTCTAAGTGCCTCGACCTCCGAGGTGGCTACGCGCCTAATCGATCAATGGAACAACGTCACTTGGAAGGGTGCGAGAGTAAAGGTTGAGATAGCGAAGAAGTTGAGCTTCGAGGAAAGATTCCGTCCCAAGGAAACTAAAACTGAGAATGAGGATGGTAATGATGAAAAGGGTGACACCAATGACGACGATGGGATAATTGCGTCCGAAACGCAGTCTTCAGTAGAGAGTACTGCGAACGTACCAGCGCCGCCTTTTCGCTATTACAAGCACCGTCTTGCAGGTACAAAACAAGGGAAAACCCTCCACCCTGTGACAGTAATCGATACTAAACCAATTGTAATACGCTCAAACCTCAGCGACGAGGTCCAATCAACGGAACCTATGCGAGGAAGGAAGAAAGACGGAGATCCAAAACACCCGCGCGCAACCAGAATCGTATTCATCGACGACGAGGACGATGATACTCAAAGAGGGGATCGCTCATCACGTAATGTCACATATGGGGTAGGAAAGGTCGACGAAACGGATGATTCGTACTCGGATTCGTCTTCGTCTTCGGATGACAGCGATGGCGAGTCATTGAAAGGCGACGACGAGGTCAAAAAGAAGAATGTTGGCGGAGGAGGGGGGTACAACTGGAGTGATACGGACTCCTCCGACGACGAGGAATCGTCCTCCCGGCCTGATTACGGCGAATATAAACGAAATCCAATCTCATCAGACGATGAAGATGACGGAATGCCCTACGACGGTGGCGGCGGTGGCGGCGGCGGCGGCGACGATTACGACGATCAGAAAAGTACAGCCCAAAATAATAACGATGTCTCCTCCGATCCCACACCTGAATTCCTCCATTCACTCAGAGAAGAGGAGGATCAGGGTATGGATATATTGAGGGGAATGTTCGGCGAGGGAAGTAGCAGCACAAAACCGCAAGATCAGGCAGGTGTCGGCACGACAAACGTCAACGGTGACGAAAATAAGAACAACAACAACAGTAGCAACGACAGCAAACCAAAGTGGACACTCAACACGATGAAAAGGTTCGACCCGCTGGCGGCGGCTGCTGCAGCGGCTCAAGCGAGTCGCTCTTCACCACCTGATGTTCCAAGCGAAGATAATGTTGCTGTTGCTGTTGCTGTTGCTGTTGCTGTTGCTCAGGATGACTCGATAAGTAACGCCTCGGACGACTCGGACGATTCAGGCGACTCGAAAAGTGCTCGCCCTATCCATTCCGATGAAAACCCTGATACAAACGTCCTCTCTACTGCGACTAAACCACTTCTTATCGCAGCCGATAAAAATCTCGGAGGAAAGGAGAAAGATGAGAAAGATGAAAAAGATTCATCTTACCTGTATGAAGAGAGCCTATTACGAGACGTCTTTGCGTCCGCTTCTGATAATGCATCAGAACAACCGATTCAGCCTGCTAACGAAAACGATGCGTCCTCTGGAGCCAAACCCTGCTCTGTCAATAGTGTAAATGTCGAAAACTCCCAGGTGACAGCCGGTACATTCTCCTTCGGATTCACTGGTTTGGATGAGAGCGATTCACAATACAACAGTAATGTCGGCGAAACAAAAAACAATGACGCATCGTCATTCGCTTTCGGATTCTCAACCACCACGGATTCACATGATGGCAAAAAAGGTGATAGAATAGTGGAAACAAAGAAGTCATCAGTAGACTTAAATTCTACCCCATTGGACAACGATGCACTTTCCTCATCGACCGGCGCCGTCACGGTTGTCGCAGAAGGTCAAATGCAACTGAATTTCGGCCCTTTTGTTAGTGTTGCTGATCGTATCGACGACATTTTACTCGAGTGGAGGGAGCGAGAATGCAAGCGAGACGGCGATGGAAGTCAGCAGCAGCAGGAGGAAGATCACGGTGACGAAGATTGGCATTACAAGAAGGGAAATGGTCCCAATAATCGGGAGGAGGCTGATTTGGCGGAAACGGAAAGTGATGATCACGGTATCGCCTTTTCAAAAACACAACTCCTTTATCATCCAGACAACCTCCCATCAATTTCCGAAAACGATTGGAAAGACAACCGCCAAAGGCTCACGGAGGACTGGAAAAGGAAGCGAAAGCAATCGCAGACATCAAGCAAAGCAAAGCGAGACAAACTCCTGAACAAAAGGAGGAAACAAGCCGATTGAAGATTTGGGAGAAGGAGGAAAAAACAGAAATAGGAGATAATTACATCGATCGACGAAAAAGGAGATAAAACAACAACGGACAATGAAAGTTACAGTAAAGAATGCCTACTTTTTTTACCAAGGTGTTTCTTATCTTTTGGTTTTATTCTTATCACGTGCCTTTTTCTTCGAATCTTCGAATTTTCAGACTCTCAGATGGAAATGCCACAGTCCAACAAAATTAAAGGGGAATTACTCGATTTTGAACAAGCAGCGCTACAGCTTGAACATCATGGCGCCTCAACCCCACACAAATTTTGATGCAAAGGGCATAATATCATTGGATGGGAAAGAGCTGCACATTTTCGACAGTGAGGGGGAATGCCGTGTGTTTGTCTTCAAATATCCAAGCGATTTGCGGATGGGCGATTTGTGTTTTAACCCTCACAATATACCGGGCGACATGCTAACCGCATGCTTAGACCCGGAGACTGGCCTTCATGTCGATGAGGATGATGTGGAGCCAGGCCCAAGTGGTGAGACACTTCCCCATCTTCACGCTCACCGGAGGTCTCATAACCCTTGTTGTTCGAAAAATGTCCAGAAAGAGATGCTCGCAAAGGAGGGGTTACTTGTTTTGAAGGACGATGGCGATGACGGCGTTCTCGATGCTCCCTTGAATGAGAACTTCCCTGAGGCTTGTAATGCAGATCTGATGGATAAAAACCAGCCAAATCACGACGAATTCCATGGGACGCGGATCAAGATTAAGCACGGAGACCACTTCGATGAATTAGTTGTTCACCCTACTGAAGGAAAGTCAACCCTTCTGATGCGGACGGAGAAAGATTGCGAGAGCGGCAATCACAGGTGAGCATCTATCTACCTTCTTGAGGGCCATTGCAAAATTAAGTGCTTGCCACACAGCTCACTCTTTTTTCTTCGCTACCAGGCACAAAGACTATCACGGTGTCCTCAAGGCGGTGCAAGAGAGGAAGTTCGGATTAGATGATACTGATGAAGACTGCAATGACCCTGGAGCCAAATGTGGAGGGAGCGGGCGCCTAGTTTTCTGCGAGCACACCCAGCTGAAATTGATTATTTACGAATTCGAACAAAGTCGCAAGTTCAGGGTCATCGACTATTTCCCCAACTGGCTAAAGCAGATCGACATTAACACACAGTCACCAAGGCGGGTGCAAGCAGCACTGAAAATGGCCGCTGCGGAGAAGACGGTTGGGAAGTCCACGTTCTTTGTGCAGCACATTTGCTGCGCGAGTGAGATTCCCCCGCTAAGAAAGATCATCGAGCCGATTGACGGAGTGTCTAATGTGTCGTTTAACGTCACCAACAAGCTTGTTTATGTGCAGCACGACTTCATGGTGACATCTGCGACAGCAATCGAGGAGAAAATAAACGAAGCTAAATTTGGTGCGAGCGTCAAGAAAGACGCCGGTGCCAAGAGAGCGAGTACCGCTGACAAAGTCGACGCGGACGGCAACCGCAAAATTGAGGGGGGGACTAACGCGGACGAGTCGTCGCGTGGCGCCGCTGCTGAGCGTCCGAATGTTGTCGAGGAGGTGCAGATCGGATCAGTCAAATGGAATGTCAAGCTCGCTGGGATTTTGTGGGCCATTTCTATGCTAGGTTACCTGGGGGGAGGAGGCGATGTGGATATCGACATTGACGGTGGGCGCGGCGGTGATGGAGACACCGAAGGCGGTTTTCATTTCCCCTCTTGGCTGCTTAATTTCAAACTTTTTGGGGCTGCATCCTTCTTCATGGGAGTGTACCAAATCGCCGAGAAGGCCCTGGCTACAATCAAAAGGGGTGCAATAGACGCGAACGTGCTGATGTTCACTGCGGCATGCGGCGCAATGGCACTGGGCGACTTTCCCGAGGCTGCTGGATTGACCTTCTTGTTCAGTTTGTCCGAGTGGCTGGAAGCGATGGCAACGGGAAAAGCCAGAAAGGCTCTCGCAACAATCGTCAGTTTGAGGCCAGAGATGGCGAACAAGCAGATAATTGACTCAAAAACGGGGGAAGTGAGCGTGATCATGGTTGCAGCAGACGAAGTAGAGGTTGGCGAGAAAGTTTTGGTCAAAACCGGCGACAAAATACCCTGCGATGGGGAGGTAAGCAAAGGAGAATCGGTTGTCGATGAGAGCTCCCTGACGGGAGAGTCAAGACCAGTGAAGAAGTCTCCCGGGGCTAAAGTATACAGCGGGACCATCAACTGCGGGCACTCCCCCCTCGTCGTCTCGGTGACAGAAACAACTGAGAACTCTGCCATAGCGAAATTGATCGATTTGGTGGAGGAGGCTCAGGCAAACCGTTCGCCGACCGAGAAGCTCGTGGATGAGTTTGCGAAGCGGTACACCCCGATTGTCGTCCTTGCGAGTCTGTTCATGTGCACGTTCCCTTGGCTCATATCCAAGGAGGCAGGCCGCATGTGGCTAGGGAGGGGGCTTGTGCTCATCGTCGTCGCGTGTCCCTGTGCCCTGATCACGAGTACGCCAGTAACGTACGTGGCTGGACTTGCTGCGACAGCGCAGAAGGGAATCATCGTAAAGGGTGGCTTGCATTTGGAGAGCTTGGCTAGGGTAAAAATGGTAGCGTGCGACAAGACTGGGACGTTGACGCACGGCAACTTCGCACTTTTGGAACTATTTCTCTGCGGCGGCGGGAAGAAGAGAAAGAAGGGGAATTGGGGAGACAGGGAATTTATCTTCAAAGTTTTGGCAATCTTGGAAAGGGAGTCGAGCCATCCTATGGCAGCGGCCCTGGTTAAAGCAGCACAAAACGAGGGAGTCACCCTGCAGGCGGAAGATACCCCTGAAAACCACAACATTTTGAAAGGGGAAGGTGTCAGCGGGAACTTGCCGGGCAAGTTCGGGGGGAAGCTGGTCAACGTAGGAAACGAGAGGCTGATGCGACGCCTGGGGGTGTGGAAATCAATCGACCAGGCTGACAAGGAGAGGGGCAGCAAGTGGAGTTCGGAAGGAGGAACTGTCGGATGGATATCTGTGGATGGCATCGGTGTGGTCGCTGGGTTTTGCGTGGCAGATAAAATCAGGGGGGGCAGCAAGGATACAGTCACCGAATTGGAGGAGAGAATGGGTGTCGACGTTTTCATGTTGACAGGTGACAGTGAAGGGGCCGCCTTGGCTGTCGGAGAGGCCGTCGGCATCAAGAGGGAGAACATCAAATTCGGACTCCTCCCAGAGAATAAGCTCCAGATCATCGAGGAAATGAAACAGGCAGGAGCCGGAAAGATACTGATGTGCGGGGATGGAGTGAATGACGCCCCTGCTCTTTCAACTGCAGACGTTAGCATTGCCATGGGAGCCGCCGGGTCTGCTATTGCCATAGAGACAGCCGATATTGCCATCATGGACAGTGAGATTCACAAACTTGCCTACTGCGTATTCATGGGCCGTCGCGTACTCGCGGTCATCAAGGTGAGAGAGGCAAAGAGAACGTATAATATATATTATTTCCGCCCGTTTGGTGTTGTTTGTGTGTAACTAACTCTTGGTAAAAACTCTTTGCCTCCGTGAAGCAAAATATTATTTTCTCTATTCTTACCAAGGGAATAGTTATGGTACTTATTTTCATGGGGCACGGCAGCCTGTGGCTCGCCATCATTAGTGATGTCGGATCAATGCTTGCCGTTACGCTGAATGGTATGAAGCTCTTGCCCAGGGCAAACGAAAAGCACGAGTTGGCGGCGGCCCAGGGGGAGGGGGAGGGAGAAGAGGATGGAGTGACAGAAGCGACCCACCTACTACATTCAAATGTGGACTATGGAGGGCGAGATTAAGTATAAAAGTAATATGAACAATGAAATGGAACCAGAGCAGTGAAACTTTCCGCAAAGTGTACAGAAATATTGACTTATCATCTACTCTTTGATTTGAACGACGATGCGCGACGACTGTAGGTTTGATCGTCGTAAGACAAGTTTCTATCTTCTGTCTAACAAACAAGCTTGGCCACGAAGAAAATTTATTGCGGGAAATTCATCCCCTTTTGAGTAGCAGAGAGCAAAATTGAAGTCAGAGGAGGAAGAAGAAAGAGAAACGAGCATCCTCCGGAAATGTTGAAATTCTATAATTGACCTTTACGGTTGTAACAAGGGCGGGAAAGTTATCAAATTTTGCCTTATCATCACCTTCCCATTACGTTATAGGTTACCTTACAAGTATTCATCTACTTCTTTACCTTCGTAAAGTTTTCCCCTTTTTTTTTTCCTTTTTCTCCTTCTATCAGCATCAGCACTCTTCTCATTTTTTTTTCCGTCGTCACCACAACAGACCTTTCTCAATGCCAAAAATATCGCAGCAACGATAAGACCAGCAACAAATCCTGGAATATTCTCTATGATCGTTTCTTGATTGAATTTACCGATTACTTGATCTTTGCCGCTGTCGCTGCCAACAGCTTTGCCTTCTGCTAGCCAAGTCGTCGCTTGACTTGGTTCTGCACTGGGTAGGGTGCTAGGTGAAAATGTTGGTGCTTGACTTGGAGCTGAAGAAGGCGCTCTCGTCGGAAATTCGGTCGGCAATTGGCTAGGCTGGCTTGAGGGAGCCTCTGAATTCCTTTCGCAGCGTATCATTTTCTTTAGTCCAAAACTATTCCCTTGCGCTGGTACTGTGACCGCACCGTTTGCTTCATAGTTGCCGTCAAGGTCAGTATGTCCAATACCATTAAGAATCCATAAGTCTGTCCCAGCATAAGTAATGTAATCATCAGGGCATACATCAACAACAACTGTTGCTCCCGCATTCACTAAATCGAGGCCCAAACCATTTGCACTCAAGTTACTCTCGAAATCGACGCCTTGGAGTAGTAGGCGGTTAGACGTGCTATCATTTTCGAGGAAGATGCCTCCTCCCCCTCTGTCTACAGAGTAGGTGTCTGTCGCTTTGCACGAGATGAACTTGCTCAATCGTATCACGACATAGGCGGCTGCGTTTGAGCTCTTACAGATGAAAAATCCACCACCCCTCGGAGCAGATCCTCGCGAGAAGGTCATATACTCGAAAACCAAGTCGCCCCCGAACGTTCCCTCCACTTTTACCAGACTATCTTCGTGATTTGCATCAAGGACCGCATTTGCAGACTGGGACCCTCTTACAATCCCATACCAGTTGTAAATTTGGAGCCTTTTAATACTAGCTTCAGTGCCTTCAATTATGTCGTAAGTCTTTGGAACAAGGTTAAACGAGTCGCCCCCTGGAGTATTGGAATTAACCCAGCTCCCTATGGCGGTCTTTAAATCTGAATAGTTGTCTATGTTATGGGTTGTCATTTGAGAGCTCCAAGCGAGGCACTCGTGCGAAAATTCACTGATGCAAGTTGCAAGCAAAAGTAATCGATTTCCCCCCCCCCCCAATAGGTTAATTCGATTGGCAAGGACAAGAGCGACCTTCTCGTATAGCTCGGCTTGGACTTTCGTCGACGTGAGGAGAAGTTATAGCCACGTGAAAAGGGGCGTTTTCACTACTTTGAGTTG
>Ga0115556_1002635_pt1 | contig 11795 bp, 5 predicted proteins | sample COGITO_mtgs_1104_5_FD_87282 | JGI IMG/M metagenome (GOLD analysis project Ga0115556, IMG submission 87282) | Pelagic marine microbial communities from North Sea - COGITO_mtgs_110414 | ecosystem: Environmental > Aquatic > Marine > Epipelagic | place: Germany:Helgoland, sampling site Kabeltonne... | reverse complement strand
GCACTCACATGTACACTCTTTACTTATCCTATGAGGTGAACATTAGCGCCCTCTTTCTGACTGGTTTTCTCTCTGGGGCATTTTTCGCTCCATTTCTCGGCTCTTTAATCGATCTCTACGGCCGGAAGAATTCCGCGATTGTTTACTGCGTTCTTGAGGTGATCATCAATGTGATGGAGCACTCGCACAACTTTACAATTTTGCTCATGGGCAGGGTCCTGGGGGGAATCTCCACCAACCTTCTATTCAGCAGTTTTGAGAGCTGGATGGTGACAGCTCATAACTCGCGTGGGTTCCCCAGGCAGTGGATGAAAGAGACATACTCTCAGATGAGCATGGTGAACGGCGGGTCTGCAATCTTTGCCGGGATAATTGCCCAGGTTCTCGAGGATAGTTTCGGACACATCGGTCCTTTCCAAGGCGCCATCGCGCTTACCGTATTAGCGCTCATGATAATCTCATTTACGTGGGAGGAGAACTACGGCGAGGCCAATCCCACCGAGGAAGGCAGCGACGAAGACAATGCCTTTTCAGACGTGAAGCGGCAGTTCATAGAAGGCTGGAGCCTGACGTTGAACAACACTAGGGTTCTGCGTTTGGGTGTCGTACAGGCGCTCAGTGAAGGGGCCATGTACACCTTCGTCTTCATGTGGGTACCTACACTGCTCTCACTTGCCCCCGGAAGTGTCGTCCCCACGGGCGTCGTCTTTAGCAGTCTCATGATTTCCATCACTATCGGGGGGATGATTTTCCCTCTCCTGGAACGCCTCCTTGGAGGAAGCGTGGAAAGCACCGCTGCTATTACTTATTTAATCGCAGCTCTGTCGATGATGGTCCCGGCCATTTGCCTCTCCAGTTCTGATGGGCACAGCGCCTGTTTCGAGCCCGTCTTGGCTTCCTTCATCGTGGTAGAGCTCGGCGTGGGCCTATTCCTTCCCGCAGCCGGCACCCTCCGATCGAAGTATATTCCGGAGAAAATGTCGGGGACGGTGATGAACATCTTCCGACTGCCTTTGAATGGGTGCGTCGTTCTTGGGACTTACCTTTCGGAGAATTTGGAGGGCGGGGGCGTGTTCTGGGTAGTGTGTGGATGGTTCGGAGTGGCATTTCTGACGCAGCTGAGCATGTGCAAGGGCACATTGGATGCTGACCAAGACCAAAGCAAAGACCAAGACAAGGTGAAGAAGAAGAAGACGAAGGCGAAGAAGGCCTAAATTAAATTACTAATAAATTGACGGAGGTCGTTTGACAAGTTTGCGAAGGGTTGATTGCGAAGGGTTGATTGCGAAGCGTTGATTGCGAAGGGTTGATTGCGAAGCGTTGATTGTGGAAACTTTGTTTACGAAATTTTCTTGCCCAGTTCTCCTTTCTTGACTTTAAAAAAACCTTGTACAAATCTACCTCAATTTCCCCAGACTCTATTATTCTACATCGATCTGTTGCTGTAATTGCTTTACCTTCATTCTCATGACTGTATATCGCTTCTTCTCCGGCACAACGAAATTTTTGATGCTCCTCTGTCTGAGGATAATATCCCGAAGGTTGTCCCGTTCGAATAGCAGCCCATCTAGTATTCGTTTCACGTCCTGGGGGGATTCCCGAGAAGTGGGACCCTTTGATTCCGCATAACGGATTCGGATTGGTGCGATTTGTTCCTCAACTCTACTTAGCTTCTCCTTATTCTCCAGGAAACTCTTTATCTCACTCGGGTTCGAGCCTTCAACGAATCTTTCCCCCTCACCGTTCCTCTCCATTTCACCAAGAGCTTTCTTTGCATCCTCTAACTTTCTCCTGATGAAATCCCTCTCAATTGCAACGTCTTGAACCTGAACTGTCTCGACATCGTTCCTAACAGCGCTCATTCTCTCCCCGAAACGGCAGCTACACAGACTCTCATCACTATACTGACGCTCGGCACTGAGACAAACGACGACACCAATTCTGCTTCCCTTCCCACTAAATACTCCTCGCAGGATTTTCGTTAGTGTTGAGTCCCGAAATGGCACGTGATTTTCTCCCCTCCCAAGCGCTTTGACGACCCTTCCGAGCACTGTAAGACTGGAATTAATGCTCCTTGCTTCGCGTTCCCTTTCCCCCTCTACCTCGCTCTTTTTGATTCTCTCTGATCCGGCAAGATCAACGAATGTCAGACAATTCCGCACCACCCCACCAGCTGCCTTCCGTGTGGCATAGATTTTCACAACAGCGTGAGACCGGGACGACCTTTCGTTCAGAGAGTGCCTGGAAGAACAGCGAGTTGCTTCGACTGTGCTAAGTATCAAGGCTATGTCACCATAATTTTTTACCGAAATTAGAGTTTCACCCACAGTGTGGAACTCCTCCTCCTTCTTCTTTTTCGTCTTAGATAGAGCAGACTTGGCTTTGAAAAAACCAGAGTCGCGCTTCTCCATCATCTCCTTCTTCCGTTTTTCCTTCGCTTTCCAGCAGTCTCCACATCTGCAGCTTGCGGGATGGATTCCATTGTTCGAGAGGTTCCCTTTCCCACTACCTCGGGCCATGGCAGTCCGATTGTGACCCACATTAATCATCTCGTTTGCCAGTGACGAGCCGACGGGAAGGGCATTTCGGCCATTCAAGAGATCGTACGCATTCTCGAAGTAGACTTCCACGGCAGATGCAGACAGACTGAAATATGAACCAGAGGACACCATCTCGTGGAGCATCTTGGGCATAACCCCCCAACGCTCTGGGACCGTGACATTGATCGAGGAGGAGGACAGAGATCCCGGCGGTCCAAATAGAGTATGAGTCTTTCCGCTTCCAGTCTGACCATATGCGAGCAGAGTCACATTTCGACCGCCATTCAGATCATCAAGGGCAGGGGAAACTATGGCTGAAATGCCTTCTTGGCCTATGCCAGTAATTATTGAGGAAGGATAAGTGAATGTCTTCGGTCTCATTGAAGATGAGACCGTGATGTTCGATCCAGATACCACAAGCGAACTTTCTTCTTCTGAACAACACTCGAGGTGGTGAATAGGTGGTAAGGTGGGAAGGTTGCTTGAGTAAGAGTTTGTGTGTAGGTTGCTTGAGTTGTCCATCCCGGGAGAAATCACAAGAGGGCGAACCCTGAGGACAACATTAACCGAACCCGGCATCTGCGATGATCAGAAGGATTGTCGAGGAGTCCTCAGACGCTCACACTAAAATACATATTTGTGTACTAATAAATGGCTCAAGACATATATTCCGTCTGGGCATCTTCACTTTACTTTCTGCTTAAATTAATTAATTGGGTGTACTTTTTCATCTGGAATCTGGAAACAACCTCACGACAAAATAGTTCTGATGGTAATGAGAGTCGTCAAATAATTGAAATCGATCGTTATTTATAGCTAACAGAGCGATTAACACTCGTCGAAACTCGTTTGAGATGAATTCTTATCGTGTTGACGATGAGAATGAATGTCTTATGGAGCTTGGCATCCAGCGAAAGCACCAACACCAACACCAGAACCAGCCTGAGAACCACCATGAACAGCAGCATGGACACCCAGACAAAAGCTCACGGCAATACCCAAACGAACACCCACAGGATCACGAGCACGAGTACCAGCACGGGCACAAACATGAGCACCAACACCAATACGAGCACAAACAACAACGCCTGCGCCAACACCAGCACCAAGAAGACCACCACCAGCAGGGCTATAACGACCGTAGATCTTTCCCGATATTTTTTGATCAGCCTGAGAACCACCATGAACAGCAGCATGGACACCCAGACAAAAGCTCACGCCAATACCCAAACAAGCACCCACAGGATCACGAGCATGAGTACCAGAACAACAATGTCGTGAACATCGGACCCACTGCCCTGTTGCATCAATGGAAACAGGAAAAAGAGCTTTTTGACCTCCACCAGCATGACCACCATCAACACCAGAAGCCTTTGAATGAATTTGATGCGGCCAGGGGTAGGCATAGCATGGATTCGAAGCATCACCTCAAGTATGGCTTCACACATAATCTAAAGCATCAGCTTGGGATTAGTCACAGCCACGTAAGCAAGGATCACTTGGACCGTAACGCTGAAGATAAACACAACCTTGACTACAGGGGCCAGCGTGATGGTAGGAATTTTGATCGGGAGAAACGTAAAAAAAAAGACAGCTCTCTCCCATTGAGACGGGACCAAGATAGGCGGCGACTAAATTCGTCGGATCGGCGAGAGCGATCAGAGGAACAGCTGCGCCGGTCACCTTCGTTGAACAGAAGTGATGAAGAAGATTTTGGCGAAGACGATGTCCAAGAGGACTACTTTGCTGGACAGTCCTACTACTCTGTCAACGAAATGTCCAACATGATGTCACGTAGAGACTCCGAGATTTTTTCAGACGAGGACAAGAAGAAGCTGAGTTATGGTTTAGGTATCTTGAATTTCAGCAGAAAAAATTGGAGCATACTGAAAGGCCACAAGTACACCGGGTTAATCATCAGTGTCGGTCAGATACAGACCGATGTCCCCGTTTACAAAGACATTAACGGCAAGGTAGGGTCTTTCGGCACAGTCAACGTCTCTACAAGTTGCGAGAAGGCTATGAAATGGCTGTGGGATTTTCAATCTGTTGAGCGCCAGGTGTTGAGTCCTGACTCCGAAAAAGATGTAATCCAGGTCGAACACGAAAAAGCGATGTTTGTTTACCGCTCTTTGCCACTCAAGGGCCCGTTAAAGGGAAGGGATTGGGTAGGAAAGTGGTGCTGGTGCAAAATGAAGGATCAGAGCCATGTATTTGTTGGGTTGCCTGAGGCCCATCCCATTGTCCCGGAACGTAAAGACAGGTTACGAATACACGCATTTCATGCAATTAAGTTGGTTCCGATTGCAGGCACCAAAAAATGTAAGGTAGACTGCTTCATGTATGCCAACTTCAGAGGAAACGTGCCCCACTCCATGACGGTCAAATTCACAGCGGAGAAAGGTCTATCGGTAATCTGGGAACTGCAGCAGCATTTCCTGAATGGGAAGAATAAAGACAGGAAAATGTCTTCCACTTACACGGACCAGTACAACGAAAAAATAGCCACGACGAAAACAATGGTTAGAAATTCTGGGGACGCACATGACCCTACTGAGGTCTACAACTTCACCTCTTATCTTCACAAGGTCTTGTCCCACAAAATGGAGAAGAAAGAGTTTGCAGACAAAACAGAGCAAAAAGAGTACGATAACCTTCGCTCTCAGTACTCAACACAGACTGTTGGGAGAGATAGTTACAGAATCTACTTCTCAAAATTTTTTCTCGGGCATTTTGGAGCCATGCTCTTCAGCGTTTTAACTGTGGATTTCAACCTGGCCTATTTTCCGCTCGCATACCGGGCGATGGCAATTATCCTTGCGGTCTTAAACAGAGAAACCATAATTTACGCCCGGGATGAGGAAGAGTGTTATAGACACTCGCGCTTATGCTTGGTCTTAATCCTAATTACCACGGTCGCATCGATCTTCGACTCCTACTCTCAGCACGTTTACACTTTGGAGTACGAAAAACCTGAGCTTACTACCACTGTGCCTATGCTTGAATTGGTATCATGCGCCAATCTCGTGGCAGGATTTTTGGTGCGCTCCGCATCCTTCTTCTTCATCGCTTATCAGTCCGAAGAACACGTCCAAAGCAGTTTCTTGCTGCTAATGGCCGTCTTCTACACTCTCTTCGAGATGCTCTTGTTCGTTGGTGGATTCTTGATTAAATTTAAATTTGAAAGCGACGGGAATACCGAAGTAGCGATCGTCTGCAAGTTGGGCACTGCCGTGCTCACTATGTACATCGTTACGATGTCGATCTTCGCCCACCACATTCGTTACAAGAGGAAAAACAACCTTAAGTGGTTCAACCTGTTATACCACGATCACTACGATAGGTTCCGGCACGAGGAAAAGATGCAGAAGTCTAATTTATGTTTGACTGGTGAGCAGAGAGAGATCATTGCGGCTGTGTTGAAGGAACTGAAGGGCCCGGAGGTCTCGAGGAAACTCAAGGGAAAGCTCAACATAATAAACTACGACGACATCACATTCGAGTCGGCGATCGGGAACGGTTCTTTTGGGTTGATATTCCAGGCCCGTTTGTTTTCCCGCGTCGTGGCGGTAAAACAAATTTTACCCTCGCAGATGACCCGCACCAATGTTTTGCTGTTTGTTTGCGAGATGAAGATTTTGAGCATGCTGAGCCACCCGAACATTCTGCGTTTTCTCGGGGCTATTTGCGAGACCCCCCACATCTGTTTAGTGACCGAGTACGCTCATTTAGGGAGCCTGAAGACCTGCTTGAGATCTGCGATAAAGACCAGCCCCCACACCTGGCTTAAGTTCAAGAAGGGCGCCGTCGACGACATCGCAAGCGGGATGAACTATTTACACCAGCTCGAGACTCCCATCGTCCACAGGGATTTAAAGACGAGTAATTGCCTAGTCACAGAGCACTGGGACATTCGAATATGTGACTTTGGACTCGCGCGGGGGATGCCCGACACCAACGGTGACCAGAATAACAAGTACGCCGAGATGTCCACCGGCGTTGGTACCCCCGGATTCGTTGCGCCGGAAGTTCTACAAAGTAGCAGGTACGACCAGAAGATCGACGTGTACAGCTTCGGGATGCTCATTGCGGATATCGCCATGGACGGCTTTGTGCATAGGCTGCAAAAACAGAACAGCTTCAACTCGAAGAATAAAGAGAATGACTACATACCGATTCGGCTCCCCACGACCTGGCTGGACGAGATACCATTAATAAGGAGCCTGATCAAGAATTGCTTACAAATCGACCCGGCGAACAGGCCCTCCTTCAAAGAAATCTGCACGTTGTTGAAATGCTGGGACGGCATGCTTGAGAACAACCGCGAGTTTCCGAGGTACTTCAACATGAGCAAATACAGCAAGAAGGAAGAAATGTTCTTCGAGGACTGCATGAAGATAACGAGAGAGGACTATGCAAGTGGACCGGACTGGAGCGGATGGCAGGCGCTGAAGAGCAGCGATAAGGAGAGTATGATGGAAAGGAGGTTCAATAGTAAGGACGGGGTCGGGATCGGGCGCGTAGCGAGGGTTTTAAATGCGCCGAGCAGTGATGTGCTGAGATTCTTTTGGGACTGGATGAGCAAGGAGAGGACGAAACTCAACTCCAGGGACTGCGAGAGGAGTATAATTCACGTTGGGAACGAACATAACCAGATTGTTCTGACAATTAAGGCGGGCTTACTCCACTTCTTACCTCAGACGGAGTTCGTGTTGCGGTACGTTTGGAAGGAAATCGGGGACAGGGACAATTATGTTATCTGTTTAAATAGCGTCGATCACCCCAGCAGGCCCGTCGGGAACAACGGATACATCAGGGGCAAGATGACTGGATGCATTAATATCCAGAGCACCGGACCTGGGAAATGCTACGTACGGTATCACAATTTGTTCTACATACCCAAGCAGCTTATATTACGCTACCACAGTCTGAATATCGCACTGAAGCTAAGCGACGTGAAGATGGCGCAGCATTTATTGTTGCTAAAGGAGTGCAACGAGGTTGTGAGGAAACAATACGAAGAAGATAATACGAAGAGCTACGTATCGGACTCGGAGAGCTACCAGTATAATAACAACCCTGACCACCGTAACGACCGTCGCCGGCACAGGTCAAGCAGACCCCCCCAAAAACCCAATGTCAGCGAAGGAAGCAAGTTGTCCGCGTCGTTTGAGACGATGCTTATTACTAAGGAGGAGGAGGGGGACGAGATTTGGGAGAAGCAGAAGATATGGAGGGCGTTGGATGAGGTCGAGAATGGGGAGAGGAGGATCAATGAGTGGGGGGGGAAGATCGATGAAGAGGGGAGTATTGATATTGGGGGGATGGGAAAAGTGAGGAACGGCGGCGGCGAGAGGAAGATGGTGTCCTCACTGACCCAGAATAAGCCTGCCAACAAAAACAAAAACTTCTTCAACAACGCCAGTCCATCACGCGTCGCCCGCAATCCCGCCAAACCATCATCGAATGTATCTCACAGTAGTAATAACAATAACATGACGCAACCAATACCAGTACGACGGATGGAAGAAACTCACGTCGACATCGCTCACAGGACCTTTAATGAACTCCTCGACGAAGTTGGTGGCGACATAGATGATTCTGATGATCGAAAGATACCCAAGGTTTATAAGAGGTATGGTGGTGATGGTGATGGTGATGGTGATAGTGATGGTGATGGTGATGGTGATGGTGATGGTGATGGTGATGGTGATGGTGACGGTGATGGTGATGTGGATGGGGAAGGGGGGAGTAGGAAGGTGAGGTTGATGGACAGATTTGGGGGGGAAGGGGGTGATATTGTTGGGGAGGAGAGAGGGGGGAATTATTTGAATGTTATTGGCGGCGGGGGAAACCCTAGCAACAATAGCAACAAACCCGGTGGCGTGAGGGTACGTACTTCAGATAGTAAGGGAATGTCGTATGGCGGTATGAACTCCGGAGGAGGTGGTGGAGGAGGTATGTTCTCCGATCTATACGAGGAGAAGAAGGACACAGAAACAGAAACGAACAACAACAACCCCAAAAAAGGACCCCCAATATCAACTATACACATACCCGAACAACAACAACAGCAACATCGACGACAAACCGATTCAATATTTCCTACGTCAAAAGCCAAAGTGACTTCAACGACAGGAACGACAAACAACGCAACTAAATCTCCCACGAAAAATGATCAACAGGGACTCGAAGACGACTCGGACGACGAGGATGAGTCGAGTAAACCGTGGGTGATTGGGAGGCAGGGGAGGAGTAGGTGAAACAAATAGTTCCCCTTATGCGGGAAACGGATTGTGTGTTGGAGATGGTGGCGGTGATGCTACTTTTTTGTTAATATAAAACTGTAAAAAAGTACCGGAGCTCTACCATTTTTTAAGCTAATAAACTGTACATAAAACCCACTACTACTTGCACATAGGAAGGTTTTTGTTCAAATACCTCAAACATCCGCATCTCTCTTTCTACCAGACGTTTCGACTGATGATGATGGCTGTTGCAATAATTCAACTTCATCATCATCATCGTAGTATTCATCATCGTTCCACTCCCCTCCCCTCCTTGGAGCACGTCTATTATTGTTACTGCGCCACCAACGTTCTCTCCACAACCTCCTCCTGGTACAACTACAACTACAATCAATAATAGCCTTATGAATACGCTCCAACCCACTACCGTCGCAAGCCAATTCCTCAACCCCAGTACTTCCATTTTCAGTTAAAGGTAAACCCACACCCACAAACCAAACTTCCCAACCCATCATCCCCGCCGTGGATGCTACGCTTAGCCACGGCCACTGTTCACTGCCGCTGGACCATATGACAGTACCTCTGCCCATACTGTAACTGAACACAACTGTGTAATAAACAACCATCACAACACCACCCCACACCAACCCCCCCCCTCTCCCTCTCCCTCTCCTCCCTCTGCCTCTTAATCGGATGACAATCACCACACCGGCCTCGAAGATCCTGACGATCGTCATCGGCGAAACGAAGCCGAAGGACATTGATGACAGTGATACTTGCAAGACATGTAGAAGAAGAGTACTGTCATTGTCAGGAGACAGCCTCCCCCCCTCCTCATCACTAAAGTCCCTCAAAGCCATCTCAACCGCCAATATACCAATAACGACAACACCCAAATCTCCCCACTCCCCCCCGTACCCGACCCATCCCAACCCATACCCCGCAATAATTCCACAAAGATGTCCGTCAAAACTCGCGTTTTTCACCAATACCTGTATCACAACAGCCTGGAACACCACACTGCCGTTAAACCTCAGATTCAACAAAGGGAAGGTATAGGTGTCGAAGCAGAATTTTTCGAGCACTGATGGGAGAGGACAGATTGGTTTCTCAGGCGGGAGAGTTAAGATCTGCAGGACTACTATGGCGAAGAGGATTCCCGAGAATCCTATTGCCCTTATTGGTTGTCCTCCGTTTGTGTTGTTCGTTTCGACGAAGAACTTCCGTTTGAGGTATCCGACGGAGACTTCAACAGATTTAGTGCAGAAAATCAAAACAAAGACAGTCTCTAGAAGAACACCTGGCCCGAGGAGTTCTTCTAGTTCTCCGCCGACGGACCATAATGTCATCATGTTGAATCCTAGATGGAAGGGCGAGACGTGGATGAAGCATGATGACACCATTCTATATCGCTCGGATTTATTTACTACGTCGGAGTAGGCATATCCGTAGGTTTTCACGTAGTACTCGGGAGTTCTACCACCGACCCCTGAAGGAAAACCGAATTGACTGAGCGAGGTGCGACGGACTACGAGAAATACCAACGTGTTCAGCAGGAGTATCAACGAGGTTACAGGACGTGATATTATTTCCCGGATGTTCTTGTTGAATCGGGGTCTTTTTTTTCGTCTGCCTCTCTGCGAGGAATGAGGAATCGGTGGAGGAGGGCTCGTGGTGACGGGGGAATTAGAGGGGCCGTAAGTTGTGCGAGAGAGGATACCACTATGGCACGTTGCATGCCACTGTTCACCGTCGCTTTCGCTACTCTTCCAGAGAATTTTATCGACCTCCTTTCCCCCTTGGATCATTCTGATATTGTCTTCTGTTATGTCAAATGTTGACATCGCTGTTTTAGGGCGTGTAAAAGATTCTGCCGTCGGGTGCGAGGGGGACATTATATCGTGCAACGTCGGTAACAAACCACCAATGGAGCAGGAATTTACATAAATAGAAGGAAAGGTGGAAATGTAAGTTCCGGGGATTATACTTGTTTGTTCTGACGAAGGGAGGCAAGGTTGATTAATGTTCTGGTGCTGTGTCCAATCATTAGAGGAGAACACCGTGCACACACTCACACATTTTCCTCCATAATAACAGCCAATAATGAACACGGCCGTGATGTGCAGGATACAGAGAGAAGAGAAAGAACTTGTAACCATGAGAATGCCACAGTCCGTCAAGATGTGAGGGATACAGGAGTGTCACGGTCACCACCACCACATCGACGTTGACGTAGATTGATGCTCGATTTTATATTGATAATCTATCAAAATATATTTCCCATTTTACAAAAATTCTCAAAAAAGAGTTTTTTTTTCGTAAAGAGAGCTACGAAACACCAGTCTTTTGTCAATGGTGGACCCCGCCCACCCCCTCCTCACCTCATTTCCCATCTCTCCCGCCTCCCGCATCTTCAAGGTCCGCATCCTCCTCCTTGAATTAACCTTCTTCCTCCTCCTGATCGTCTTGATTCCGTGGCAGTTCCACCTCTCCGTGGTGACGCTGCTGCTCTTCCACCTCTGGATGTGCAGCCTTTACTTCTACAACACGGTCTCGGAGGTGGTCGTCGACCGCACGCAAGACCGCAACGTCCTTTTGTTCCACATAGGTCCACATATGGAAATAATCGTGCCGTTCGACCGCATACGGTCAATATCATTCGTCTCCTCATGCTCCTTGTGCTGCTCATCCTCCTCCTCGACCACCCTCAGCTCCCTCTTCACGTACTCCCTCACCCGGGGCTTCCTCACGACCCCCTCCGGCATCAGGATCACCACCGACATGAACTGGTCCCCGTTCTGGCCCTCGGCGTCGTCGGCCGGCGGTGGCGAGAAGCTCTTCTGGCCGGACCTGTCCCTCAACTTCTCCCCCCTGCACGGGCCCTCCCGGTTCATCGAGTTCAACCGCGACGTCGTCGAGGCCGTGAACATCGCGAGGACCACGGGGAACCCGTTCTTCCTCGAGAGCGTTGGGGTTTCCGAGGGGGGGGGGGGGGGGGGACCCCCCT
>Ga0115556_1002630_pt1 | contig 11823 bp, 9 predicted proteins | sample COGITO_mtgs_1104_5_FD_87282 | JGI IMG/M metagenome (GOLD analysis project Ga0115556, IMG submission 87282) | Pelagic marine microbial communities from North Sea - COGITO_mtgs_110414 | ecosystem: Environmental > Aquatic > Marine > Epipelagic | place: Germany:Helgoland, sampling site Kabeltonne... | reverse complement strand
GCATCTATCGCAACAGCACCAGTCTTCCTCTTCCTTATGAATGTCGACAACGAGCACCCTACAAGCCGACATTCCTCGTCACCCCAGTCCGTCAAGTTGAGTTCCTTGTCGACTTCCCTAACTCGGTGAAATTTGTTCTCTAAAATGAAGCTGAGAATCGTGACAAAGCCAGGACACCTTTCGACAAGAGATGAGAACAACTCCTTTCCTCCTCAAATATACTGTTAACATGAGCGACATTTTCGATATGATCCCTTTCTTCGTAAATCTTCTCTGCAACAGCCTCCCAGGCGATCTTAGTTAGTTTTGTCGTTGAGAATTTTGTTTCAACCATCTTCGTCCAACTCAGGTGTTAACGTAAGTTGTCGGTGCCTGCAGCAGGGCTTTATCCATATTAAAAAAATTGATATTCATTCCTTGGTCTAAGTTGTGAGAACCACGTGAGAACGCGTTCTCACGTGGGGGGGGGGGTTCTCACAACTTAGACCAATCTAGGGACCCTACCTTTTGCGAACAACTTAACTTCTGACAAAAAAGAGAGACAAACAAAAAAACAAAACAAACCATGAAGGTTCTTACAGCGACGTGTTGGGCTTCATTAGCATCTCTAGCGGCCGCCCAGGTGAATACAATACTTTTCTTTGATGAAGGAAGAGACATTTCGTTGTCCAATGAGAAGTCAGTTCGATGTCGGTGTTGTGTGTGTGAGAAGTCAGTTCGGTGTAGGTATTGTGTTCTGGGACTTTGTTTCCTGACGACTGTGTACTTACCTCCGCCCTTCTGCCCCTCTACAACTCTACAACTTCACTCACTAAATTGCGCAGGATCCCGCTGAAGGTTGGATGGCGTACGCTCGTGGTAACATCACCAGCACGGGCGCTGAGCGCGTCACACGATTGGAGATGAAATGGAAGGTTGGGGAGACTCCCAAGTCAAGTCAAGCTTTTTTTTCCCCTTGGTTTGGACTGGATCCGGACGATAACCTCAACCTTATTCAGCCTGTGAACCCATATTCCGGTGGCGGACTGTTTAACAGGGGTGGAGGATGGAGTGCTTATACGGAGTATTACCAGTGGTCACCCACTCACAATAGTAACAGCAAGTCATTTGATGTCGAGGCTGGCCAAACTCTCCATGGAATGTTAGTTTACGATGAGTCAACTGACAGCTATGACTTAACTCAGACTTGTGTTGAGACAGGAGCATCCTCCACTCAGAACGTGGTTGCACAAAAAGGAAAGAAATACACTATTCCGTACGTCGTGTACGAGAAAGTATTTCCTTGTGCGGATTATCCCCCTGACGAGAAGGTGGAGTTCTTCGATATCGTCGCGGAATGCGATGGAAAGGACTGTGTCGGTGACATAGTGTGGGCGGAGGAAGTGAAGGACGACAATTGTGAAATGGCTGCACACGTGAGTGACGATCAGAAGACAATCTCGATCACTTGGAACACCAAGGCGAATAGTAAATATGACACTTGGGAAAGAAGTGAGCTCCTTGAATACAACTTGAAAAACGGTGGTGAGCATAACTGGGCCGCACGACTGTTCGATAATAATTATTAGGGTACCCACCCGTGTAGTACACAGAACGAACATGGGATTTATGGAAGCAAGCGTATAAACAAAAGGCATCATAATTATCATTCCATCTCACTACCGACATTGTCAGCCTCGTCCACTTTTTGCATTCCTTCTGCGACCTGGCCATTCCAAATGATGGAAATGTCGTATTCGATGGGTGGAGGGATTTTAATTCCGCCTTCTCCCTCTCGCTCTCCCTCTCCCTCTCGCTCTTTCCCCTCCCCCTCCCCCCCATCCTCCCCTGCGTCCCCGGGAATGGCTCCATCGGCCTCTCTTTGCGCCTTTTCTAATTCCTTCCGTCGCCGTTCTTCCTCGATGACAAACCCCTCGTTGATGAAAAGGAAACGCTTACCTAGATTCTTGGATCCCCTGCCACAATCATCTAGTGACCCAATGTCGAGAAAAGTGTCGACAGGCACAGTACCCCTCGCAACCTCGAAAGTTATCTTTTCTTCCAGTCGTCGGAAAGAAACGCCGCTTTCGTCTCTCATCAACGATACTTGGGACTCGCTTGTTCCAAGTTTTGTTGAACTTACAACTGGGTTCAACTTGATGATTTTTGCCCCCCCCCCCTCTTCCTCCTCTTCCTCTCCCTCATCCCCTCCTCCCCCCTTCTGCAACTCGGCAACGTCATCTTCCCCGGCATCTTCAGTTTTTTGGATTTTCGTGACTCTGTACATTCGAATCTCTACCTCGTCGAACTTGACCATATTTCTGACTTCCACATTGGATCTAACCTTTATGGTCATGTTTGCCTCCTTAACTGCATCGTTAATTTCGTTGTTTTCTTCGACCTTTGTCCCCCCCCCTTTACCGCCCTTGCCTTTTCCCTTCCCCTTTCCACTAGCAGCGCTTGAAGGGACTGAGTCACTTCCTTCGGTCCCATCCTTGCCACCGAACAAGCTCTTGGTCCAGGCTACCTTACGACTTTCTCCCACACTTCCGTCTGCATCAATTGTGTCCCTCTTTGGTCCAAGACGGCACTGGAAAAAAACAGTCTCAACAGTGCCATCTTCTTCCCCTTCTACGCCACTGGCTAGAGAAGCTGCATCATAAAGAACGAATTCGGTTAGGTTTCAGTACAAATACAAATAAAAATAACAAGAGTTCATAGCTCACCTTTACTGCCTTTCCCCTTGCCATCTTTCTTCCCTTTTTTGTCCTTCCCCTTATCTTTTTTTCCACCTCCTTTGCCACCCTTGCTCCCCGGAACGTCATCTTCGCCGCCCTCCCCAGTTGGCACCCCACTCACATTGCTTACCACAACGCCAATGGTGATCATGCCACCATCCTCCCCCTCCTTCAATTCCCCGTCGCCAATGATGGCGCATGCATCGTCGCGCTCGGTCTCTGCGATTTCAATCTCGTCAAGCCAGCCCAAACCGTCGATTCCTGCTACAACTCGTCGTCTATATCCCTCGACCAGAGAAACAGGATTCCCTGACAAATACAATTGTTTCAGCTCCGTGATTCCGTTACAAGCGCCCAAAACTGGTTTGAGGTTCACAATGCAGTTAAATGACAGGTCTAAGCTCACAAGACTGGGACATAAACGACCAAGCTGTGTGGGTAAACTATCAATCGAGTTGTAGCTCAATCCCAGGCGCATCAGGTTAGGCAGGGCTGGGAGACTCTTGAGACTAGTCAAATGGTTGTTTTCGCAGCCGAACCAGATTAGGCCCCGAGGAAGGGAAGCAAGATCCGACACATGGTTGCTGCGGAGATCCAACCCTCGAAGCTTTGCCAGCAACTCAGGGCTCGTCTGGTCGAGTGAGGTAATCTTGGAATTAGGCAACGACAAGTTTTCGAGCAAAGAGAGAAGAGAAGATGGGCTAAGGTGAGAGTATCTCTGAAGGGCCGCGAGATCCGTTGTCCAGGCCTCTCCGTCGGCATCTGCGATACTGTCCTTTTTCTCTTCTCCCCCATCTGCCGCACCAACTTTCTTTCTTTTCGCCCATTCCTCCAAGCCATCGACTTCCACTCTACCCTCTGCATTTCCGACTTCATCGTCCTCGTCCTCGTAGACATCATCCTGTAGCATCGCAGATGCATTCATGCTACCCAATTTGCGATTTGTTTGCTCTGGCAGCATTGTGCCGCGAAGCGTCTTTTTGTTCTCCTCAGATTTGTTGTTGTTGTTGTCGTTGTGTAATCCATTGATTGCTCCTGTTTTCGTGGCAAACTTTGGAGGTTTCTCGGGTGGAAGAAGGGTAATACCAGCAGTGGTCATAGAGAGGCTGAGCACCTTGCCTAATAGCGTGTCCGGGGGTGGAATATCATCCTCATTCCCCCTCATATGACTTTGATTATCAGTTGGGTGTTGAGTTGAGTTTGGAGTTGACCGCTGATTAAGTCAGAGCAAGTTTTTTGGATTTTTTTTACTTCCTCTAGCTCTATTAATGTGTACTGTTTGCGATGAGGGGGGGAAACAATGCCGCTGAACTTATTCTTCGCCTTGCTCGATTTTCTTTTTTGTTCGTTTTTCTGCTTCGATTGATTTTCGGTTTTCGGTCGAACGTCATTTGAGACCATTTTTGCTATCACCAGCCAGCAATGCCTACGGCAAATTCAGAAAATGTGCCGAGAATCGTTGGCAATGTTGAAAAGGGTGCGTTGACGTCATTGATGTTTCCGAATCCTCTCTCTGTCTCGTACAGTGCCTACTCTGCCACATTCGCCGCCGACAAATTGTTTTCTTGTTCCCTTGATTTATGGATGACCCCCCCCCGTTATATTGACACATTCTCTCCGAACTGCTTCAATGCGTCCCGTCAATTCTAAACATGTCCTCAGTTCCTCCCTTTTGTTGTTCTTTTTGCCCCTTTGATAGCGCAAATTTCATGCTTGCACTCACAAAGGCGATCACTAACCTTTCATTAACCCTCTATGCCCTCTCACCCCCACCCCCGTCCACCTATTGGTATTTGTAAACCATGCAACTGCAGTGAAGGACGATTTACGCCTTCTCCTAGGCTCGCCCTCGTCGCTTTCCTCATCTTCGCTAAACGAGCATTTTAGCAACAACCCTCCAACCCTTCGCCTCCTTACCGAGACGATCCTCCTCCGCAAAACGACCCCAAAGGCGAAGAAAACACTGTGCGATTTTCTGCTGGCAAAAGCCCATCTCTTTACCACGGAAGATGCAGTCTTAATAATCGAAATAGTCATATCCAAGGTGCCTGAAGGAGAATTCCTTGCTGTATTTGCTGGGAATTGCGACAGGACGTCCACCAATGGAGAGGTAAGCGTGATCGCATCGATGGATGATTACAAACTTTCGATTGTGTCGCCGGCCGGCCTCTTCTTCTTCTTTTTTATACTCAACTAACACACACAAAAAAACAAGGAAACTGACGATAGCTATGTCTTACATGCTCTACTCCCGACCCTCCTTGGAAATGTTGCCACGGCCGCGTCTAGCGCTCCCCCTCCTTTGAGCTCGCCGGCGAAGGAGAATACAAACCCTGCTGTTGCAACTTCCGTTTCCGCTACCATTGAGAATCTTCCCGAATCCGTTGTCCACCTTCTCCTCTTCCCCTCCTCCGTCACCCACCCGCCGAACTCGTCTGACGATAGCATTCCGTCTCCGGAGCTTCAAACCGCAAGGAATGCCGCAGCTGTATTCAATGCAGTCGTCGAAATCGATAAGATGGTGCCAGGGCTCATATTGCGAATTTCATCAACGGCTGAGTCTGAATTTGTGAATCTCGTGAAAACTGTGGCAACAAATATTTTCCAGAGTTGGAGCCCCGTCGAGCTCCGTTCGAGCCCAGTCGCCGATCATCAGGATATGATGATGAGTGTCATTCCAAGGCTAGGATACAACCTATTGACCCTGATCAGCCGCATGTCCACCGTATCGTCCTCGTCCCAAATGATTTCGACGACTGCCTTGCCATCGGGGAATGGTCTCTCCTCTGCAGATACTCTCTCGGTTTGGGGCGAGGCACTGACCCTCATTGGCGCATGTTACAATGTAGGGATCGCTACTCACGGCAGCGGAACAGTCGGAGGAACGCAGCCCCCCAGCAGCACCAGCGCTGCTGCAGCCAATCGCAGCCACCCACTATTCTTATCGCTTTCAACGATGGTTACGTACTTGTCGCAGCTCTTTCGTCGAGACCGTCCCCTCTGCGCTCTGACATTGAAATGCATTTCGTTTTCTTGTTCTATTGGTCGGCCCATGAGCCCATTCGATGCGATCTTGATGATGCTCGTGGCTGGCGGAATTCCTTCGCTGAAAATGCAGGCAATGGAGGGGATGCAGAAGATCATTGTTCAGGAGGTGAAAGAGAAAGCAGCTCGGAAAGAAGGGGGTTGGGTGGACGCCGCCAACGGGGCGGCGGCCGCCATCGAGTCATCAACAAATACTACTGACGGTAATAACCAGCACCTGCCAACGCTAGCAGCCCCCCCTCCCGTGCCCAATGCTGCCGTTCAAAACTCTTCTTCGCACAACTCCCTTGCATCAATCCTCATCATCGCATCCACCCACCACCTCTTCGATTTTTCATCCACGATATCCCAGAGCCTGCTGAATTTAGCTTTCTCCTTGACGTCAACGTCGCCCAAGTCTGTCAATTTGAAGACCTTAAGCCGCGCAGGGAGCGACATAATGATAAAGCTATTCAACACGCACCACGTGGACAATGATGGAGAAGAAGACCTAGGGGAAGGAAACGACGACACCAATGCGGCATTGAGGCGGAATATGATGAAGCGCCTCACCGCTACGTGCACTGGTCGCGCCCCGAACGCCCGTCTCCACTCTCGTGTGCTTCTCTCTCTGTCTCCTCAATATCTCAAATCCTACGCTTCCGACCTGATCGAGTGGCTTGGCCACGTGTCTGGTGGAGGGTATGATCCCAAGGCTTGCACAGAAAGTTTGATCCCTTGCTTAGGCCGCGTTCTTGGGAAAGCTGGCAACACAGGGAGCATCGATCAGGCTATGCTCTTCACCAAAAAGATTCTGTTCGCGGCCGACACGCCACGTCGAGTGGCAGCTGCGAACTCTCTGACTATGCTGCTGTCTGTTGTTGTTGTTAAATCCCGCCCAGAATACGGTTATGGCCACGGAGTCTCGACGCAAAACGCGGTGGATGAGATCATTGGCTATCTGAAGCGGTCTCTTACTCAGGAGAGGGCAGTCAGGAGCGAAATCTATTCTTCTCTTTTGTCGCATCTCTCTGCCAACGACGATGCCCTTGAAGAACACATCACGGAGATATTGTGCAACCAACTGGAACGTTACTTCGAGCCTATTGAGGATCCTGAAGCTGCGAAGCGCCGCAAGGACGGAGTGTTGAGCCAGTATGCGAGCCAGAATGACGACAGTGACGACGACGAGGAAGATGGGACGGGGCTCAAAACGTCCTTGGTACTGATTCGTAACTGCATCAGTGACGTTGAGGTGGAGAGCACCAAAGGTGGCGGCGGCAGGAAATCGAGTTCGTCGTCAGCTAATGACAGATCGCAGGAGGATCGCACATTTCATCCTGCGCTCGTAGCGGCCGCGGAGAGGGTGACGGAGCCGTTTGGGCAGCTGATTCAAACTAGCTCCCAATTGGCCAAGAAAACGAACCAAATCGGGCGTTTGCTCCAATCGCTCTGCGGGAAGGTCGCAAACACTGAGCTGGACCATTACATGGATATTGTCAAAAAAAATTGCCTCGAGAATCCCCCCAATTCGCGTCGGAATACCTTTGCGACAGCCGATGATGACTCCCTGTCTATGTGCCTGGTAGTTATCGATATGTGTGAAGCGCTGATTGTGTCTACGCTAGATGATTTTTCTCTTGACAGCGATGGCAATATTGTTGGGGACGTTGAGAAAGATTACGATGACGACGATGACGACGATGATGACGAAGAACATGTGATCATGCGTGACGAGCTGGAAATGAATTCCCGTCTCAGGGCTATGAGCTCTCTTCAGAACCTATTTAATCTGATCACCGCTGCTACTGAGCATATAGCTCTGATTCTTTTGAAGAAGAATAAGAAGAAGGGGAGCAAAAAGCCAAAGAAAGCGAAGAAAAAAAAGACCGCAAAGAAGATGAAGATGAAGGGGGACGGTCAGATCGATTTCTCGGTCAACGATGAAGACGAGGTCGGCACAGATGGTGATAATGACGGCGACAACTTCGGCGAAACCGAAGCCGATGCAGATGCAGATGCAGACGCAGACGCAGACGCAATTGCCGGTGCTGAAAACGGCAATGCCAAGACAGACTTTGAAATCTGCGCAACCCCCGCCTACTTGAACATGTTAAAACAAGTCAGAGCGTTCTTACGGCGGCCGAAAACAAATCAATCGTTCACGAAAACCACTGATTTTATCTACAAGTCTCTTTGCCAGTTTGGTGCATCGAACGAAAAGATCTGTAGAGCAAAGTTTGGTGAGACGCAGGGTACGCAGGCAGGCGAGGAAGCAGGTGACATCGTTGAGACCATCGCCCAAGCGAATTTACTGGTTAGGAATACCACTTTCCGACGGTATTTATTGGAATTATCTCTTGACTTGCTGTCCGACGAATCAACTGCTCCTGAAGGTATCATTTCGTCGAGCTTTAAGTTGGCCCCTCTCTTCTTCACCGAGTTCATCGTCCACTGCCACCGGAGATCACGCACATCCGCTTCTTCTAATTCCGCGAAGAACAGTAGCACTTTGCCTCTTGCGGCGCTCGCCCTTGAGTGCTTTGAGAAATGCATCGTCTGCTTAATTCAATTCGGAGCAGAAACGAGCGACTTGGCGGTCGACATGAGAATATCTTCGCTGCTGTTGAACTCTTTCAGGAAGACCGGGAATACCGTCCTCCGCTCGCACTTCGACGCTCGCACGACTGAAGCATTAGAATTATCCAAGAGGTGAGTTGAAGGCTTGACGTGACGATACAAAGAAAAATGTAGTGTTTGTTATTATATTATTATTGGAAGCGCTCCCTCCGTGTCTCTCGTCCTTCAAATCAACTAACCGACTCGCACAGCGCCTCGGAGCCGAGACGACATCAGGAAAATCTCTTTGGGCTTATTGGCATTTTCACCCAGCCCTTACGAATCAGTGAGGGGCGGCCACATGAAGTGAATGCTGCAGGATTGTTTTCAGAGCTCATTGCTGCCAATATGTCCCAGGAGGCGTGCAAAATCGCCAAGATCGTAAGCACCCTTAGTATGCTGCTGACCGATCCAAACCAGCGCTCATTAAGAGGCATTGATTTGCTTTGCAGCTTCGAGTACAAGCATGTGGCCTTTCAAGGGCCTATTGGACTATCCCGCCACATCGACGATATCAACGGTGGGAATATCAACGGCACCGACAATGCCACAAGTAATGCCGGTGTTCGTGGTTTCGTCTCTATCAACTCAGACCCTCCCTCGGCGGCCGCAGTGCAGGCAATCAAGACTGCTATTCTTCTTGACGGTAATTTTGACGGGAGCACAAGCCTGCCCAATGTGGTCGGCAGCAAGGCGAGGTCTGCGAGAGGCTTCGCGACTGGATTCAAAACGCGTTGCTCGCTTCTGGCCAGCTCTCAAATTCGTGTCAATAGGCCAGAAGATGGGGAGGTAAGTGCTCGGAAGCGAGATTACGAGTGAGAGGTTTGGTCGGTGTGTTATGTGGTGTGTGGTGTGTGGTGTGTGGTTTGTGGTGTGTGGTTTGTGGTTTGTGGTGTGTTGTGTTGTGTTATGTTATGTGTTGTGTTGTGTGTTGTGTTATGTGTTGTGTGCGAACTAACACATTTTAAACTTTTTCACTTACCATTTATCCACTTACCATTTACGTCCCTCCAGGGCACTATTATCAGGATTGTCAAGGCCATAAGCGTCGAGAACGGAATCGGAAAACACGGTAACGGGACAGACTATGATAATTTTGTTCAGCCGAAGGAGGACGAGTACAACCTTTCGGTAGTTGCGCTCATTGCTGATTCGAAAGACATCGCTACCGTTGCCCTTCACGTCATGCGTTGTGTGGAGAGCACCCTCGGAGAGGTCGACTACTTTCAGAGCCGAGTCGCGGCGACAATGACCGGCAAGAAGCTTCGAGTTGCACAAGATTTCATTGCCCTCCGGTTGCATTCTGTCTGCAACGTGCTGCACAACCTCTTGATGGCGTGCATGGCTATCGACGCCGTCGGAGGCGCCAATTGTAGCCTCGTTGTTTTGAAGGCGGTCAAGCGCGTCTTTACAAACACTACGAAGTTGCTTGTATCGCTCCTCAAGGGGGAGTTGGGAAACCCCAGCCTTCCTGTCCAGGCTTACCTGAGTTTCACGTCTGACAAGATCGTGCGAGTTGTGGTGGAGGTATTGGCCTACTGCAGTGAAGAGAACAAGACTGGGGGCTACAACAGTGTTGAGATCAACGAGAGTCAGATCGCAGCTCAGGGTCGCCTTGCGAGCAGCCTCGTCTTTGAGCGGGAGAAAATGGACATGACTCTCCTAAAGATTGCCAAGAAGTACTACTCCGCCAAAATCACCGTCGTCGGAGATTTCTACTCCCGGCGCGTTACGACCAAGGAGAGGAACCGCGACTTCAGGATCAAAAAGAACGAAATCGATGTTGCAAGGCGCAAGGCAGAGGAGAAGGAAAAGAGGGCGGGGGCACGGCCGGGGGCCATCAAGAAGGAGAAGAGGGAGAAGCCAAAGAAGGAGGGAAGGGGAAAGAAGAGGAAGAAGCAGGAGGACGTCGAGGTCGTCGATCTTGAAATTGATGATGATGGTGATCATGATGGTGATCATGATGATATCGGAGGGAATGTCGTCATGGGTGCAGCACACCAAGAGTCTGACGTCGATCCCGAAATGCATGATATAAGCAGTAGTGACGACAGTGATGATGATGACGACGACGATGACGATGATCGTGAAGAAGACGAGGACATGTCTTCCATGTAGTGTAGCGTGTGTGTAATGCCTGTACCTGGGGTACTGTGGTTTTGTTGATGATTCTGTAAAAGTTTGTTTTTAATTTGGCAGCAGCCGGGGAAAAAAGGAAAAAGGAAAAAGGAAAAAACGTAAAATGAAACGAGACGAAATGAAAGGGAAAGGAAAGGAAAGGAAAGAAACGAAAACGCAAAGAAAAACAATTGAAAAAAAATGAAAACAAAAGTACATAACATTCCTAGTAATTCTCCACTCTATCATCACAGAACGGCAACGGTAAAAAAAAACGTCATCGTCTCTCCTTCGTCTCAAGTTTCGCAAACAAAACATCTTGTTCTCGGCGGCCGGGCCGCGGCATAACTAGGGCGGGCGTGTGCGTGCAAGTGCCTTTGCAATCCTTTTCGCAGGGGATTCTTAATGTGCGACGGCGGGTCTTTTGTATGAACTCCTGGCGAGAGACCCAGAGCGTACCCTCGGAACGTTACGAGAAGCGCTCGTTGTTGTTGTTGTGGTTCGGCGGGGAGCGAGCTCGCCACGCACCGCTTCCAACGAGCTCTTGGCATCGCCAACTGGCAACCAACCCACACAATGTGTGTGTTTCTCGAGGTGTTCAGCATGAACCTCAGCGCGCCGTGCGAGGGGGTGGTGGTGGTGGTGTCGAGCGGACCGGAACGAGGCGTTTGTGTACGAGAGCACAGGATTCACTGGTTCGGTTACATTGCGCTTTGGAATCATTTCACGCAAACAACCGGGCATATGAATGTAAAGATGGTTGTGAGGTTTATTTCTCTTTTTGGTTCATTGTTCATAGACTGTGTATAGATAGTTTTAGGTGGTTTACAGGTCGTGTGCGTGTGTAGTATCGATGTATTTAAAGGGTTCCCAAAATTCCGAAGAAGAGAAAAGAGAAGATGAGAGATGAGAAGATCCAAGAAACGAATCCAAGAACAACGTTCCTGGCTCCAGAAAGCTAAAATAAGACAAAAAATAAAATAAAAGCCACTTTTACCCAACGGTCCCACATGACCTCCGGCGTCGTCCTAAAATTCCCCCTCCGCTCCCCCCTCGGTCTTACGGTAACCGGCGGTCCTCTGTCCGGTGGAGTTGGCGTGTGTTCGTACTTGGGGGGTTCTTCGGGGGAGGGGGAGGAGGTGGTGGAGGAGAAGGAGGAGGTGGGAAGTCGAGAAGGATTGGGAAGCATCGTAGGTCGTAAGATCGTGTCTGTGAACGGCGTAACCGTCCCAGTTGATTGGGGTCCTGTTGAGTTCGGGCGGTGGATTGGGGAGTTGAAGGTCCGGGGCGAGGAGGAGGGGAGCGGAGGAAGGGGGAGGAGCAACGCAGGCGGGGGAGGGAGGGG
>Ga0115556_1002608_pt1 | contig 11882 bp, 4 predicted proteins | sample COGITO_mtgs_1104_5_FD_87282 | JGI IMG/M metagenome (GOLD analysis project Ga0115556, IMG submission 87282) | Pelagic marine microbial communities from North Sea - COGITO_mtgs_110414 | ecosystem: Environmental > Aquatic > Marine > Epipelagic | place: Germany:Helgoland, sampling site Kabeltonne... | reverse complement strand
GAAAGCAGGAAAGAGGAATGGGAACGGGGGGGGGGGGCCGCTGGAGGGGCGTAGCAGGAGAAAAAGGGAAAAGGGGAGGGGGGGGGGGGGGAAACAAAAAGACCCCCCAATCATGCACCGTGCGAGCAGTGCTGAGAAATACATCCACCCGTCCCACGGCACTTTGGAAAGCTCTGCCAAGGTTCTCCTCCCCCCCATGATAGGCGAGGGCAAGGTCGAGAGCGGTGCTCCGTGGTGGGAAAATCAGATGTCACAACAGCCCAAAACGCCCGGTACGGCTAGCGCAGTGGTAGCGTCTACCTTGGAACCGCCTGGATTCGACCCACCGCAGCCCCAAATGATTGAAGATGGTGAGGTTGTGGACTTCAATAATTTGGCGCCGCTGCCGGGGATCGGCATGGAAGATCCAGATCTGACGAGAGCGACTAGTGCCGATTTGTTGATCAGAGACAACGCTTACGAAGAAAACTTAAAAGGTGGTAGTGCCGATGAAAAAAAGGCCGGCGGCATCAATGACGATGACCAGACGCAAACGAGCGACATAACACAGGAGGGTTTCGGCGTAATGCAGGCCTTTGAGAACATGGAACGATCCCAAGATCCTGTTCCCGTTGAATCAATTGTCGCGACCCCGCACGGAGACAACGCGACCACCGCCTCGATAGCTAACGATGCGTCGATGAAGGACTTCCGCCTTGACCAAATGGTCGACGCGGCCCTATTCGCCTCGTGGAAGGCCCTCCCATGGCAGTCTCGAGTGTGCCCTCGTGCGCTTGAGGAGAGGGAGTCCGTGCGCCTTCTTGCCAGCATGGTTCAGGAGGCTAGGCGCGTCCGCGCGTGGAGGCAACAACAGCAACAGGCCGCCAGAGATGCGGCGATGAAGGAAGACCGAAGATTCGCAAAGTGGGCCTTAGAAGAGCGGAAGAGAGTGAGCGAATTCGAAGAGAAGGAAGCCGCGCGTGTCGCGGAGGAAGAGGCAAAATTGAAAGAAATTGTTTTGAACAACGAACACCGGGAGCGAACGCTGGTCAACCAGGAGATCGAGAGTGAGCAACGCAAACTGGTATTTTTTCAAATGTGCGAGGAGTACCACTTGGTCGCCGGCAGCATAATAACAACTTACCGTCAGTGCGTCGAGCGCGACCCCCTTGATGCGCACGTGATTGATCGTGACGACCTTCGCCTGCGACTACTGAAAGAAGAGGAAGAAAGGTTCAGCGAGAGTACACGAAAGCAGGAAATCAAGGCAGCGTGGCAAGCGTCGAGCGAGAAGGCTCGTGCCTTGGACAGCTACAATCACGAGAGGAGTCGAGTTGACGATTGCAGGCTCAAATCTCATTACGTGAAGAGCGCGAATGCGGCTGCTCACCTTGCTGCTACTAAGACAATTTGCAACGACGAAGATGGCAACGCATTTCAGTTCTGGACCGACGAAGTTTCCAGGGTGAATGTCGCCGACGAAGAGGAGACGAACAGGCTGAAGGCGTGGGAGACGCTGCAGTTGGCAGTGATGCGCTCTGCAGGACAGAATGTTATTAGACTTCTTCACCCAGACCCGGGAGGTGTGGATGCAGACGACGAGCTTGACAGGTGCAAATGGTACGCCAAGGCGTACAAGCAGCGCTCTCGAGAAGAAAAGAACAAGTTTACGAAGCAGCGGTATTTGGCCCGCAAGCAAGCCGACGCGGTATCGCGTGCTTGGAAGTCGGCTCTCGATAAATGGCGAGAGGCAAGTAGCGACCTGCACGAGAAGCGAAGGGAGCAAGAGCGCGAGCGTGTTGAGCGAAACACGATGGAGGAAAACAAGAGGGTCGAAGAAGCGGAGAGAAAAGAGGCCGATCGGGTTAGCTACTCGTGGAAGAGAGAGTGCGACCGGGTCACTCGCTGGAGAGGAGAAGAAGCCAACCATGTATCCGAAATGCTGACTGAGTGGCGAAGAGGGGGGGTCGAGTGGGAGAAGGCCTTTCTTTCCATGTGTAGGAAGAGCTGCGAGGAATGCGAAGGAATCAAGAGGAAGTGGCAAGAAGCAGAGAGCGAGAGTGACTGGTGCAGCAAAGAAAAGAAGACAATCGAAACGGAATGGGCGGAAGAAGCTGAGAAGGCGGCTATGGAGGAGACCAGAGAGAGAGAAACAGTTTTGGAATGGGAGAGCGCCTTTTTGCTATGGAGCATGGGAGTTGACGAGAAGATCATGAGGATGGTGAAGGACAGCTACTACGAGAGCGTGAAGAAGCGTCAGGTCGAGGAGCGCGAGTTTGACGAGAGAAAGATTTTGGACGAGTTTCGTGCTTCTGAGATTGCTCGGGTGGAGGAGAAGTTCGCAGCTGAAAAGGATAGGGTGGTGAAGGCTCACAAATTATCGATGGAATTGCTAGAGGACGCCATAAAAAGCGGAGACGATGGTGCTGCTAACCGTTACGAGGCGGAAAAGACCCGCGTGGAGGACTTTGCGAAGAGTTGTGTCGTTTACGTTGAGCAGATTGAGAGCGAAATGCTCGAGAATGCGGCGAAGTGGGGTGCCGCCCAAGAAAATGTAGTTGTGAACGAATGTTTGAGGATTTTCGGCGTTGACTGTTTAACTAGGAGCAAGACGCTCCCGGAGATCCCCAGGGAAGACGAGGCCGCAAATCAAGAGCAGGCTGCTATCACCGAAGAAGAGGAAGAGGAGGGTAATGCCGCGGAGGTTGCCGGAGAAGTGGGTGCCGAACAGGATAAAGACGCGGAGGAAGAGTTTGATGTGCTTGAAGAGTTTGTAGAGGATGGCCCTGTTCCTGTCGCGGAGGAGGCCATTGGGAAAGTCATCAAGGTTTACTGGGAAGACGAAGACGAGTGGTTCCAGGGAAAGGTCGACAAGTACGTAGAATACGACGACATCGAACACTTCGACGGCGGCGACTTCGGATTTCATGTAATCTACGATGATGGGGACGAAGAGTGGATCGACGAAAGGGACGAAGCAGACTTTTCTAGGAAATTCCGATTCCCGTCGACGATAACCAAGCGGATTCCAAAGAAGCAGGAAGCAGCAGAAATGAAGACGGCTGAGGAGGACGCCTCCACGCCGACGGCATCGAATGCTAAATCTAAGCGCTTCTCTAACATCGTCAAGAAGAACAACCAGAAAATGAAAAAGAGTAAAGACGGAACCATAAATAACCTCCGGACTATGTCTCAAATGTTCGGAAATATAATTGAACCCCAGCTTCTTCACAGTTGGCGTGTCAAGTGCACGGTCGAACTCATGAAGCACCGACTTGCCGTCATGAATGAAGAGATCAAGCGGCAAGGAAGGGTAGGGAATAAGATCAGCAATGAATGCTTTGAAAACGTCAAGAGTACTCTCGAGGAAGAGAGAGGCCTGATTGTCAGCTGGATCGATCAGCGCAATATCACCGAGCGCATGAGTAGGAGCGAGCGAGCCGACAACGAGAAAAGAAGAATCGAAGTCAAGAGCGAAATGGATCTTAAAAGTTGGGAGATCTTCAGCTCGTTGGTGCTCAAGTTCCATGAAATGACTTTCAAGCACGGCAAGTTGCTGTTAGAAAATTGGACACGGGTATTTGCAAGTGTCGTTGACGATGGAGACGACACGAACAACGACGGCGACGACAGCGAGCTGACGCAAAAACATCTGAGCAAGATGAACGTTATTCTCAACGAGGACAAAGTTGTGGGACAGAACGTCGTGGAAATCGATCGAAGGAATTGGGAGAGTATAGTTGGCGGCTACGTGAACGAAATTTCCTCGATGGTCAGTGGCTTAAGCGACAAGAACAGGGAAGAAGAGAGGCTCTACAGTGACGAAAAAGTTGCAGAGGAGGACAAGCAATTTGCGGTCGTGAAGAAGTGCAAGGAAGAGTTGAACGAGACCTTTCGATCCGCGTTGGCAAGCATCGACGAGGTGGACGGTGTGGTAAGGGAAATTGAAGTCGAGGAGAACAAGGTGGACTATGAAACCTGCACGGGAGAAGTTGCGGAAAAATGCGAAAATCTTCTCAGGAAGGTGAACAGCATTAAGGTTTCAATTGATGAGGTACTCGCTAGTTTTCCCGCAAAGGTAAAATCTGCCGTCGGTAATTCAGCCCAAAAGCGAGACGGCATGCGGAACATTCTATCACTCAAGCTGCAAACCTTGGAGGGCGAGGTGGCAGGGAAGAGAAGTTCACTGTCTACGAAACTCAGCGGTGTGCACATGAAGTGTATAGCAGAGTTAGAGAAGGCCGTGGAGGATTCGAAGGAGAAAGATGCGGGTCGCGTGAGGGCTTTCGAGCTCAACATGACTGATCAATTGAGCGTGCTGATGCGCGAATTCGACCATGACATTGATTTGCTGAAGCAAGATCAGACGGCCGTCGTCGAGAGAGGCAAGGCTGAGAAGGAGGGATTCGTGAAAGCGGAGGTGGACGCTATGGAGATTTTTATGAATGAGGAGATAAAGGGCAGCATAGAGAAAAATCCTGGTAATAGCAATGTCGAGGAGCAAATGAAATGCGTCGACAAGGTTCTGGACAACAGGAAGGAGAAATTAAAGGAATTAATTGAGGAGGCTGTCAGAGTGGAAAACGACGAGGTAATCCGGGAGAGCGGAGAGATGGTGGCCGTCAGGACTAGCCACGAAGCTGAGTTGAATCGCCTATGGAAGGAATACAGCAAAACTTATGGCGAGAACAGAAAGGTTGTTGACACGGAGAATGCGGGTGTGTTGGAGAATCACAAGGAGAATCTTAAGGCCGAGATGGATAGTCGACTGGAGAAGGAAATTTCAGTACGAAACGACTGGCTCAAGTGGGAAATGAGTGAAGAGGGGATGCTGAAAGCTGTCGCAGAGGAAGTAACAGGATTGGAGAGCTTCGGGCAAAAGAATATGGAACTTTTAAAAACTAAGGCCCAAGAGGCCAACTCTGTGATGAATGGGGAGAGTTGCGTACTCAAAATTCACAGATTACGAGACAATGTCTTGAATGCCATCAAGGAGCGAGAGGAGCACCAGGAGAGGGAGAGAAAAATGAGGGAAGAAAGGGAGCAGCAACAACTAAGAGCCGAGGGAGGGGGAGGAGGAGGACAAGGCATGGATGATGTGTAAATTAGTGTAAAAAGGTGCAGCCACAAATGTTGCTATCGATAAAACAACTCAATCCACTTCACATTTATCTACTTTCATTAAGCCGATATATTTTTGGAAAAATGCAGACGACGCGACGAGACAGATTTATTTCGAAAATGCAGACAAAACGGAGGACCCAAGCTGTAAACCCTTCTTGACTTCCAAAAAAGATGGTCTGGCTGCATCTGTTAGGGCTGGCTAAATTAATATGCCAAATACATTGACGACGGCCGTCATCGTTTCATTGGTCCACTGTACTGTAACCGTTCCATCCGTTTCAGAGTCTGTCAGTGCACATCCACCGAGGTGCAGGCCCTTTTTCAATCCCGCGCTCTCCTCTTTCCCCTCCTCAAAATCATCATTTTGTAATATCAAGGTCTGCACAATATATTTCAGGTTTCCACAAAGTCGCTGGCAGTCGTTCAAGACAGAGTCATTGAGTTGGTCCGTCAGCGCAGCAACGTGTTTGTGGTTGTAGCGCTTGTTCTCCAAGTTAGATAAGATGGCTTTTTGGGTGAGTGATTCAACTTCGCCAGCAATAGCGTGAAAAGAATACATTGCTGAAAAAGAAAAGCAGCAGCTTTTAGTGGGGGGACCCCTGATATACTGTGATATTAGAAAATCGAATCGGGTCGAAAGCCGTTCCTTTACTGTGTTTGATGATGTCTGGGCATGGGCGGGGGCGGGGGCCAGATTGCCCGATTTCAGTGTTCCGAAGCTGAACTCAGTTGTGAAATAGGACATCTCCATGTTTGTTTTTTGCACTTAAACTCGCTTGAGAAAGATAAGACAACGTATATTCGAGATCACAAGCTCAAAAATTAGATCTATTATCGATTAACTGGTCTATTGCAGATCTCAAACTTTGAATTCATAGGGTCGGTATTCGTACCCTCCCTCTGGTAAACTTAGGACGCAACAAAGTGAAGCCACCCTGGACAAGATGCTCGCTACAACTTCCGATTCCCGCATCACCATAATCCCTTTCTCGAATACTGCTGTGTGTGTGAACTCATTGAGCAAGGTTAGAAACCTCCTCCCTCTGCCGATGCCAATGCCAGCAAAAATGGCAACGACAACAACAACGCCAATGCCGCCTATGTCTACTCAAAGATCTGCGACAAGTGCAGGTGAAACGATCTCTGGCAGTGATGGATGCTACAGTGGACGATGTTGCACCCTTGCCAGCGCAATCAAACCAAACTGCCGTGGTGAAGTGGTTGTGACTAGCTCCGTTGACTTTGCCAAACGATGCCTCTCAGTGAGCCTCTTCACATCTTCATTCCAATCTAAAAAAACGGAAACAAAATCATCTTTTGAGCACGTAATGACCTCTCCATTGCATCCTATAAAAGATAACTGCCGAGCATCGTCAATGACGAGCTCGATATCATTCTCTACACACGACCCTGAAACATTTGTCGTGTCCGAGTCATATACCGACGGGAGCGCGATGTTTCACACGCTTCACCTTTTTGGAGTCGTAATAGTTCGCGAGGCCGATGGAAGTGAGCGACTCGGAATCGAGCTATTCAACTCTCGGTTGATGAACGATGATTATAACCCTGTGGCCTTAGGTGGTGCCTTGGATGAAGGGGAACAATTGATGACGGGTCTCGTCGATGATAGTGACAATGACGGCGAACAGAATAGCGACAATTCAAGAGAAGAGATCGATTCGAATTCCATTTCATCTGGTTTGTTGGACGATGCCCGAAATAACGTGGAGAATACCACCAAAATCAACTTAAATGACGTCTCTCTCCACAACAAAGCCCTGTCCCTTGCTTGGATCCCGGCGACACGCAAATTCATGACGGTCTGCTGGGGTCAAGTGTGGTACTGGTCCGCCGAAGGCGGTAGGACGAAGAACTTGAAGATCGAGGACCAAGATCTTGGGGGCGACGGCAGCACCCGGAGACACGGAGTCAGTTTTGTCCTTTCATCGCTGACCAAAATTGCTGTCGAAAGACGAGGTGGCGGGGGAGGAAAAAATAAGGCGGCCTTGGAGCGACTGCTATCAAGCAGCAAAACGGTCGACCCACTTGACGACTGCACGGTCCTCGTTTGTGGCGAGCCGCCCAACGCCAAGGTTCTCCGGATCGAGGCAGTCAAGGGTGGCCAAGTCAGCGAGATCGAGTGCAGGCTCGAGGATATCATCTCAAGGAGTAAGATCGGGTTTGTATGCGGTTGCGTCTGCGGGGATTACTGCCTAATCGGCTGTTCAAATGGCGATATCATGGCGATCGACTTGACCACATTTAAGTTCGTCCCATCGCTGACAATTCAATTTCCTTCACATATCCGGGGCGACTTGGACCTAAGAGCGCGGACTCTCACGAAATTGCGAAACAAAATGCGAGCCAAGAAGAATTTACTTCCGACGAACAATAGTAGCAGTAAGGGAAGTCGTGGGGGGAGTGTTGGAGTAGCGGGGGTTGCCTTGTCAACGAGTCCTTGCGTCGAGGTGCATGTTACAGGACCACAAGTCGTCGGACCTGGGGGCGCGGTACAGGTTGTTGCGCGTTATGCAGACGGTACTGTATGCGTGCATAGCTTCCGAGGAAAAAAAAGGCGGACCAGAAACGACAGCGAAGACGCAAATCGGACCGATAGTGTGGTGGGGAGGGACGAGAGAGACAAAGAAGAAATGAAGGATGAAAATGACAATACCACTGACGAAGGCTTGCTGTCGATGTCACACAGCAAAAGCGGGTCAACGAATGCAGTTGCATGGCTTCCTCTGAATAGCTCAATCCCATCCTTGCAGAACAACTTCACTGGCGGCAATAAGCTGAGCACCAACTCAACACTCCTTTTGTCAGGCGGAAGCGATCAGTGTGTCAGTATTTGGAGGCTCGTGACGAATCCCACACTTTCTCTTACGCCCAATGGAAAACTTGAGACGCCCCCTAGTGCGCCCGTGGGAGTTCTTGACATTCCGAGAAGCTTAAACGAGCACATGAGCTACCGAAATGTGAGCCTCAAGGACGGAACCGCCGTGGGCGATCACACTTTGAAGCAGGGGAATTATATGATCAACGGGGCATGGACGAACGAGAAAAGGAAAAACTCAATAGGAGTTTGCAGCATTGCAGTGGCCAGCAACGGCACTGAAATAGCCGTGGGGTGCAGTGACGGCCTAATAAGAATATACGGTGTCGGCGGTGCACATGGCGGAAAGCTCTTGTTCAACTGCGACACAAAAAGCGCGGGTGGTGGTGGTGGTGGTGGTGGTGGTGGTGGTGGGGAGGACGCCCCAACTGAAGTTAGCTCCATTAGTTTCTTGGGTAGCGATGCAACGGGTGGAAGCAACTTGTCGCAGAATCCCGACTGGCTGGTCTTTCAGACAGCAAGTGGTTTGAGTGGCGCCGCTCACCGGAGCATGTGCTTCAAGGGCGGGCTCATTTTGTGCGAGAATTGGCACGAAAAGTATTGGTGCCACACCTTCCCCAATCACAGTCCTTCACTGCCGAGTGCGATCAGTCTGCTGGCTGCCGACGGTGTGAATAGTTACAGCATCGTCAACGAGTGCGACAACGGGCAGAGGAAGAAGAAAAAACACTCCTTGATTCGGAGGAAATTGGAGCATCCGACGAAGGAAATGAGATTGTCCGTGCTGGGAAAGAAGAAAAACTTGTGGATGTTCGTGAAGGAGACGAACAACAGAGTTGCCGGAGGAAATGAGGAGCTGGACAATTTTTTAGTTGCCGACCTGGGAAATTTACAATTAGGCGGAGGTTACGATCAGCCTATCAAGTTTAAGGTGGACGGCATCGTGGTGGGTGCAGACATCCACCCAAGCCAGCAGTACGTTCTGATATTGAGCAGCTCGGGGTCGATATTGGTATATCACATTTGGCTTGGTGAACTCCGAGGAGTTTTTCCTACTGTAGACGTCGGGAACGATGACAGTGCCAGGTTTCTCCGGGGACTCAGCTGTGATCCATTTGGACTGTACGCTGCGATTGGGGTGGGTGCTGTGGGTGCTAGGAGTGAAGCCAGAAAGGAGGAGGAGGAGAGAGACGGCTTCGTCACCGAGGTAGAAATTTATGAAATCGCCACAGGCAAAGGAGTCCTGGGAACCTCCATCTTATCGTCCGAGAGCAAAGCGGATCAGGAGAATTTGATCATGATCCCGCCTACATCAGCCTTCAAATGGTCATCTTGCGCCAGCAAGATTTCCTTCGCCAGCGTGCGAGGGAATGTCACCGTAAAATCGCTTCCCGGATTTATCATTGCAAATTGCTACGAGCTGCGGCGGAAACTGAGAGCAAATGAGAACCTCTGGGCGACAATGCCCCTGTACATAAACATGACGCCTGCACTCAGTAGCTCTAGTAGCAGATCCAAGGTAGGCGGCAACCTTGGGAACTCAGGCTTGGGGGGGGGGGGCGGCACTCCCGGCGGCGTACTGAGTAGCAACCCCACATTTAGCAGAATGAGCAGCAAGACAGGCTTCAGCATCAGCGAGCTCTCGCAATCACACTCTCAGGATAATCTGAGCAGTCTCCACGGTGTCCCGAAGATGGAAGGCGGAGGTGGACTTTATACCGCAGACAATCACGGTGAAAGCAACAGCACACTCTTTGGAAGGCACAGCAGCGCCTCAAGCGCAACAAACTGAACACCGAAGATGGAAGGCGGAGGTGGACTACAAAAAATAGAAAATACAACGTAACGAAAAAGTAAAAAAAGAGAAACTATGAAATTTTTTTGAAAGTTGGGAAAAAATTGCAACTTTCTCTTTGGGGAGTAAACGAGCGTGCGGGAGTAATAATTGTTACAGGGTCAAAACACGGTTTTCGCCTTTTGGCGTAGCAGGAACAGCCCCCCCACGCGATAAATAACAAATAGAGCGGCCAAAATCCCGCAATAAAGCCCAGTGTCACTGGAATCGGCGTCAATACTCTTGAGGACCGCCTCGCAATTGCTCAACGCCGCCGTGAGACAGACATCGTCGCTCTGATCACAGGAGCTGACGCAGCTGGCGGGGTTGAATTCAATGATCACCAATAGATTCACAGCGTATTTTAAAGGACACGCATATTGCACCCAACGAATCCAGGCTGCAAAGTTGACGCAAAATGTGAGCCGAGCAGTTAGAAGCAGTACGATTCAAGTGTTGGTCTTCATTTAGCCTCACTTACCAGGGATTGCATCGACGCTGACGAAAATTCCCGTGAACAAAATTTGAGGAACGAAAATGAGTGTTTCAAGCTGGATGGCAGCGTCGGTGGTCTCAGTGGCGCATCCCAGCAGAACCCCCAGGCTGCTACTAGACATGGAAAAGAACCAAAGCGTCAAAACCATGAAGAAGAAGTTCCCGTTAAAGCCGATCAACCAGTACGAAGTCAAAAAACCGGCAAGAGTGCTCATGAGAACGCTCCCAAGCTCAACCAATAGCTTCGCGATGAAGTAGGTGAATACGTTGTAAAGTCCGCTGGCGAACTCCCTCAGAAAAACAGGTCGCTGTCGCGGAAACTGAAACAAGGCAGCCTCGCTTGGACCGAAGAGCGCATTGATTGTAATGAGAGTCACCGCACCGTAGCTGTTATTCACATTCGAGAAGGTGCTGAAGTCACTGTTGGCGGCTTGGTAAAATATCACACCGAAGATGAGATTTAGCACGACCGCGATGCCAACATTGATTGCGATGACCGCTTTGTTGCGATACCAAACCAGGAACTCACGCGTCGTCAGCAACTTGAGCTGTAAAGCGAAAGAAGCTTTCCGAGCCTTCAGTGCAGCGGATTCGCCATTTCCTGCTCCAAGTTTGAGGCTCTCTGATTCACTACCAGCATCACTGCCTCTCTCGTCCTCACCCACTTGAAACATGCCCAGCTCGTCCATTTTTTCGTCGGGAGTCTCCTGAATGATTCGCATCACAAAATCGGCGAGATTTGTAGCCTTTGGGAGCTCAAACCCGAATTTCGAAAAGTAAGACTGGATATCATCGATAGGACCGGAATAAACAATTCTCCCCGACTTTAAGACCACCACATTGTCAAATAGGTTAAAAACCTCCGACGACGGCTGATGAATCGTACATAGCGTGGTGGAGCCATCTCGAGAAAGCAATCGCAGATATTCGATAACAGTCCTTGCCATGAAGCTGTCCAAGCCGCTAGTTGGCTCATCAAGAAGAAGAATCGAGGGGCGAGTGACGAGCTCAACGCCGATGCTGAGGCGCTTCCTTTCCCCACCACTGATTCCCTTCACCAACTCGTCACCTACCATAGTGGTCTTGCAGCCCATCAAACCAAGCTTTTCCTGAACCTCCCTCACCAAGCTGTGAACCTCGGCATCGGAGAGATGGGGACGGCGAAGCTTCGCTGAGAACCTCAGCGCTTCGCTAGGCGTCACTGTGGCAGGGAAGGTGTCATCCTGCATCACGTAGGCAAATCTCTCACTCTCCTTGCACGCATCGACAACCATACCATCAAGAGCCACAGTGCCCTTGATTTTCTTGCCCCCCCCAGAAGCGATCCTACCAGCAATAATGTTCAGGAGGGATGTTTTTCCTGAGCCAGATGGCCCGAGGATGGCTGTGAGAGTGTTAGACGGCAGAGAACCTGACAATCCTGACAGGATCGTCTTTGATGGCTTTTTGACTCGATACGTTATGTTTGTAAAGGTTAATGTTGGTCCTGCAATACGCTCTCGCGTCAAGGCGGGGACCTTTTCATTGGCTGCCATGATCAAATTTCCGCTGTGGAAGCACACTTTCGGCTTTTAACAATTTGTTTGCGGAGTCGTCGATGGTCGATGGTCGATG
>Ga0115556_1002606_pt1 | contig 11887 bp, 9 predicted proteins | sample COGITO_mtgs_1104_5_FD_87282 | JGI IMG/M metagenome (GOLD analysis project Ga0115556, IMG submission 87282) | Pelagic marine microbial communities from North Sea - COGITO_mtgs_110414 | ecosystem: Environmental > Aquatic > Marine > Epipelagic | place: Germany:Helgoland, sampling site Kabeltonne... | reverse complement strand
TTTTTTTTCTTAGGGGGGGGGGGGGAACAGGTCTATTTTTTAGGTCTTGGTCCTCCTGTTGGGGGGGAGGAGGTGGTTGACTGGCAGAGTTGCTATTATTCATACTCAGCAGTGGGGGTGGCGAGGGGGCCCCCGGCGGGGGGAGACCACCAGCAGGTTGCTGCGGAGGCCGTGGAGGTTGGAAAGAAAATGCAGCCGGAGGGGGAGGGGGGGGCAGATTCTTACTTGGACCTTTCCCGTCGTCTAGTTCCTCTTCCACCATCCCCTTAGCAACATTCAAACCCTTCATAGCCAACCCAACCGCTGGCCCACCGATCTTCAGTTTGTTTGCCTTATTTAACCCCTTTTCGCCGATATTCAGGCCAGCCTGAACCCCTTTCAGCCCAATATTTTTCAATCCCCCTTTCTTCTTTGTGTCCCGCACACCTTGCTGGAGACCCTCACTCCCTGCTATTACTGGGAGTTCCATCCCTCCGTTCCCCTCCTCTAGATCATCATCTCCAGCTTCCTTACCCCGCTCACTCCACTCGCTGCTGCTCCTGAATCGACCGGACTTTTGCTTCTTCTTCTTCTTCTTCCTGTCCTTCTTTGCTTTCCCCTCCTTCATCTCTCTCCTCCTTTTCCTCCTTTTCTTGTATTTGTGCCTGACGACGCTGCAAAAACAACAACTAATCGCAGCCAAGCCGGCAAAAACTCCTCCCCACTCGCTGGCGGTAAAGGTCCACCCGAAAGGGAGCCAACCGTCCCACGTCTTCTCGTCCACATTGAAGCTGAAAGTCGCCACAGTCACGTTGAATGACTTGCTTGTGATCAGGCAGCCATCAGTGCGGACACTTGCCGTGTTGTGTTCACTCTCACGCAAGCAGAGACCGGTACTACCGTCGTAGACTTCCACCGTGACAGTGTCGATGATATCTTCTTCCAGACACTTGTACTCAAGGTCGGCCAAAATTCTGTTCACGTCGTAGGGGCTTGCAACGAAAATCATTTTTTCATCATCGTCTCCGTCGCTAAGGCTACCACAGTCCCAATCAAGTAGGTGACTTAAGCACTTGAGAAAATCCGCCCGGTCCTTGTTTTCGGGGTTAATAGTAAGCTGACCGCCATTCTTGGTAGAGAGCTGCGGCGGCAATCCGAGACGTGTGCGTAAGTTAGTGAAAGCGCTCGTGGCTCCGCATTAGCGCTCGTTCTCGTACCTTAACAACAACCTCGTCGACATTCCTATCAGCGTCCTCTACAGTGATACCGCTGATTTTCAGCGTATCGCTGTACCTACACGCAGGATTATCCGCCTTATCCCCTTCACAGTCCTTTGGGTTCAAAGACGAGAACGCGTAAACCTTCAAATCGTCCGTGTTTGTGGGGATGTTAAGAACGCTAGCATCGTTTACGTTCTTCACCCGAACCTGTTGCGTTACAGCCAAGCTCTTGATGCTTGTCGAGTCGGAGACCACGGCACGGTATTGAAACGTGTCGTAATCGCTCTCAATCTTGCTATTATTGGAGGAAACGGAAGGCCAGTTGAAATAATTATTGTTGCCTTTGTACCCGACAGTGACATGGCCATTGTAGGGGGAGGCAAGAGGTGTCGTCAAGATGCTCCCGACTTGGAGGGGTTGGGTGGAAGAGTCAGCTACGTCAAAGAGCTGTCCATGGGACGGCAGAGAAACAATCTGGAACCGGAGATTGCGGGGAACAGAACTGCTATCGTAGCCCTTCAGCTTTATAGTGTCGGAGACTTCCTCTTCGACTGCTGTAGTATCGGCGAGAGATGTAGTGGGAGTAGCAAATAGTGCCGTGAAAATGCCAAGATTGAACGTCGCTGTATTGCTCATTTCCGTCTGCGAGATACCGCTACTGTCCTTCAGCTGAAAAGTGAAGCTATCATCATTCAGCTTCCCGAGGTTGGAGACATTCTCTTCGCTGCCTGTATAGATGTAGCCGACTTTGCCGGTGGTAAGCTCGACGGGACTTCCGGTTTCGGTGATTTTGGAGCCATAAGTATTCCCGCCGGTTACTTGATACAAATCGCCATGGGTTGGAAAAGACGTGACGAAGTAACCGCTGATACTATCGCCATTGTCAACGTCATACCCACTTAGGTCGAGGACAGATGAACTAGGCACCCCGCTCTGCACTGTCTTGTTCAAGTACGTATGCGCAAACGGAGGGTCGTTGACCGCGTCGACATTAAAGGTGATGGTGGCGTCGGAGATTGAACGGTCGCCGGTGTCACCGTCAACCGCAAAAACCTTGAAAGAATCAAAAGATGCGCCGTTAGCGTTCAACGATGGGCGATATTTAAGAGAGTAGGAATTAGAGTCTGACCGAAAAGGCACTTCGGTATTTCCGTCGGGTGTAGGGACAATAGGATCATTGTTGTTAGGGAGAAATAGCTGCCCATTAGCGGGGAGAGTGGAAAGGTATACCCTCGAGCGGGAGGAACTTTGGCCAGGAAGGGACGCTTCCTCATCAAGGTCAATCACATTGATATTGAAAAACTGGATGTCGGCTACAGACTGTTGGCTACGATACCAACTGATATCGTGCGAGTTTGGAGTGTCTTCAGCATCCTCATTGATGGTAAGAGTCGCCGATGAGACCGCGGGAAGAGATTCCGAAACGCCAGCCCCAAAATTTGTCAGTACTTCAGCAGCTGACAGTTCAAATGGGTAAGATGCGAACATTAGCAAATCACCCTTGAACGTGCTTGCACTACCATAGCCGTCGTTGAAAAAATCGAATTTATAAGCATCCGCCCAATTCCCTTCAAAATCCGAGTTCCCCCCACCAGCAGTTGTTTCATCTACATTTTGGCCATTCACGTAGATAATGTCTTTAGAAGCGCCCAGAGTAACTACAAGATGAAAATAGCCTGGTGCTATTCTAGCTGAGCTAACGGAATCGCAGGCGCCGTCGCGAGTAGTATAATCGACCGTATATTGGACTCTACCGTCACCGTACTGTAACTGTTGTACACGGAAGTCAAAATAGCCACCCATTACCGTGCACCGGTTCAATAAGCTAGATAAATCCCCCGAGTTCTGCACAGCAAATACAGTCGACTCACTCACTGACGAGATTGTGCGAGGTTTAACCCATAACTCGAATGATAAACCCTTTGGTTTCGCTGTCTGAGTTTTTGACTCATCTAGCAACTCAGCAATGGTGACGCTTGATCGCAATCCACTAGCGTCATTCGCAGGTGAAGTGGTAGTGGTCACACCCAAAGTTTCAGGGCAGGCAAGTATGTCGCTGTTGCCGGTCAATGTGTGGGTTGTTGGGAGGATATTCTTGGAGGATCCAAAGGTTAGGGATGGGCACTCAGCAGGACTAAACTCATAGAGCTCTGCTTCGCCAGAGGTTGCACCCGTGCGAGTGGAGGTACCGCTATCGACAAGTGAGTACAAGCACAAAAAGAGGAAAGCTCTTCTCATTGTGAAAACTCCCCTGACAACAACTGGAGGTAGGAAAGTAGAGTATGCAATCCTGTGATTTGAAGGGTGTCAAACCTTGATCACTGGCGAAGAAACACAACCAGTGGTATTCTTGATATTTCAGAAGGGGCGGCGAAATAATTCAATTTAAAGAAGTCAAGTTAATTCCTTTTTGAAGATAGGAACCGAGTTATCCACGTTGGAAAATCTCCCGATGACTCCGAAGTTACCTAATCAGGAATAAATTCTGAAAAGGTAAGCAAATAACGTTTATTAATTATTAAACCACGCTCAATCGATCTCCATACATTTTTTACACGACATATCGAAAAATTAAAGGAAAAAAACTTCAGAAACCTCTACAATCCTGTCAACTGACACTGTACCTGAACTTCATTATTCCCCTTGCTTTTTAGCTAACTCTGTCAATATATCTCTCCTCAACACAGAATACAAAAGCAAAAAAAGCGAAAACCAAAGACTGAATATGACTGATACCCCATGGGGACAGCGCAAGGTGATTGACGAGACAGCTGATGAATGGGTCAAGATCCAAACAAAAACTTTTACGAGATGGTGCAACTCGCACCTCAAGGAGCGCCAGATTAAGATCGAGGATCTCTTTGCCGATGTGAACGATGGGACAGTTCTTTTAAATTTACTCGAGATCATCGGTAAGGAGACTGTTCTCTCCACTTGCGGTCGCAAGTTCTATCCTTCTGCCAAGTGCAAGATGGACATCCACAAGCTGGAGAATTGCAACCTTATTATTGACTACCTGAAGAAGCGAGAGTTGAAACTTGTGAACATCGGTTCATCTGACATTAAAGACGGCAACGTGCGTCTAGTTCTCGGTTTGATTTGGACGATCATTCTCCGTTTTGCCATTAGCGAAGACGGGAAGGAAGGTCTCTTGCTCTGGTGCCGCAAGAACACGCAGGGATACGAGAAGGTAGACGTGCAAAATTTCAACCGCTCTTGGCAGGATGGTCTAGCATTTTGCGCTCTGATTCATAAGTTCCGCCCGGACCTGATCAACTTCCAAGAATGCCTCGAATGTGGCGATGATATGACTAATCTTAATAGGGCCTTTGAGGTGGCAAAGACACATCTGGACATTGACGCGCTCTTGGATGCCGAGGACATTGCTGGTTCCGCGAAGCCAGATGAGAAGTCGATCATCGCTTACCTCTCTCTCTACTTTGCCAAGTTCGCATCCTTGGCTCAACAGGACGCAATGGCTGACGCCATCAAGAAAGCTCTCGCGATCACGATGCACCACGAATCCCTCCAGGCACAGTATGAGACAGACAGTGAGCAGCTCTTGTCTTGGATCCGCGTATGCGCAGAGAAATTTGACCCGAACTCTCTGAACGGGCTCAATTCGACCGACTCTGTGAAGGCCGTTATCGATAACACGAACAGTTACAAAAACGATGTCAAACCGCAAAAGCAGCAATTGCTAGCATCCACTGAGGCTCTCCTTGCGAACCTCCACCTGTCCCAGCGCAATAATGAGCGCCCCTTGCTTACCCCAAAGATCGAGATCGAGGATTTGGATGGCGAGTTTAACAACTTGGACAAGGCGGAGACACAATACACGAGTGAGTCTCTGGCATTGCTTGACAGTTTCGAGAAGACCGACTATAATCTCCAGCGGTTTAATAACAAGATCACCAAGGTCGATGAATTTATCAAAGCCAATGTGGGAGTGTTCACCAGCACTAACTACGGCGACAGCGTCTCCTCGTGCACTAATTTGTTGAAGAAGGTCCAGCTCTTTGAGCAGCAGACCCCCAAGTACCAGACCATGCTCGCAAGCTGCAAGGAGTATTCGGGTGACTGCAGTGACCGCCACGCCGGTACAGCTGACGCCAAAGCGACTAATGATCGTGTCAGCGGTGAATTCGACGATCTCTTGGCCAATGCCAATGCCTTTAAGGAGAAAGTGACCGCCCAACTCGCCGAGGAGACGCGATTGGCTCAGCTGAAGGAGGATTACGAAAACGAAGCCACGAATTTTCAGTTCAAGATTTTCGAATGGCAAGAAGCTTTAATGGAGCCTGTATCTCTGTGCAACACCGTTGACGCGATTGACTCCGTTATCACCCGTTCAAACGCTGTGGCAAGAGACATCGATTCCTCAGAGAATGAGCTCGTTGCCCTCGAGGTGAAGTCCAACGAGCTGACAACGAACAATGTCCCCACCGACAAGAGCGTGGAGGAGCTTAGAAGTAGCTTCGACGAGACAAAAAACAACTGTCCCGGCCGGCTCAACGATCTCAATGATGCAAGAAATCACCAACAAGCAAAGCAGTCCGCGAGGGAGAACTTTGCCAAGGCAGCATCTGCGCTTATTGAGTACTGTTCTGAGACCACCCGTGTGACGACCTCTCTGACTCGCCGCATGAGCATGAGCCCCGAAAGCCAGAAGGAAAAGTTGGCTGCGTTGTGGGAGAGCTGGAGCGCCGAGGCTCCTTCTCTTCTCGACAGCGTTGAGAGCTGCAACAACACACAGAACGAGTGCAAGATTTACGTCAACACCCTGACCTCTCACACGATTTTCAGCTGCCGTCTGGTTCATAGCGAATGCGAGAAGAATCTCAAAAGCGCCATCGAAATCAATGCCGCGCACTTGACTGCCATGGGACAGAGCGTCGAAATGAGTGCCGAGCAGGCTAGAGAGATTCGCGAGGCCTTCGACAACTTCGATAAGGACAATAGCGGAGGTTTGACATTCAAGGAGTTCTGTGATGGTCTGCAGGGCATGGGATTGGTGATCAGCGCCGATGATGCGGAGGCAGAGTTCAAGAGGAGGGACGTTGATAACAATGAAGTATTGAACTTTGATGAGTTCGCTGGCTTCATTTTGGAGCAATTTCAAAGCGGGACGAGCGAAAGCGACGTGCTCTCGGCTTTCAAAGGATTGAGCGGCGGGAGTGACGTAATCACGTTGAATGTCTTGACTCAATATTTCGCCGGAGAGGAGAGAAACTTAAATTACATCTTAGAAAGGATGGCTGGCCCGGACGAGGCCAAAGAATATCCGCCCTTTGTGGCCGACATGTTCAAAATATAGGCATTTGAACCAAGGTGGGGGGGGGTCTTGAAAGGTTGAATGAAGGTCGAGGTTGAGCTGCAAGGTTCCCCGACAGATTAATTAAAACTAGCAATTGACGACTGACCGTTTTTTGTTGGCAATTTCCTACTCATTTTAACTATTATTATTTTAGTATTCGGCTAAAAATCTAAATACCATTTTTTAATTCATGGTGAGCAAGTCCATGAATTGCTTTGCTTTCTCCATCTCTCCCAAGAATGCGTATAATTGCTCCACATTCATCTCAACTAGCTCTTCTTCCCTCACTCCATTTTTGTCAAGGTACAGCTTTAGCTGCAGGAAGGTGCTCCCCACCTGCTTCATCTCATCAGTGCTTGCTGTGACACCAAATTTCCAGGACATGTCGACAACCGAATTCACCTGGATTGCAGTCCCGGAGCCCCCACTAATTGAAGAAGTCGATATAGATCCCCCGAGGTTGGAAATTGCAGAAGCTGTTCAGAAGTAGACGAGACGTAGACGTAGACGTGTAAGTGCTTACTGTCAACATACATAACATAACCCTTTTATGCTCTGGCACACCACTCACCATCAATAACTCCCGTAGCATCTACCACAGCCGTCACGAATTCTTTTGCCCTGGCAATAGTCTGCCCCCCGTCGACTCCCCCCTCATCGGCGACAGGTATCACGGCCACAACCTCCTTGAGGTGCTGCTTGGGCTTAAGCGGCTCTGAGAGCTGGGATAACCTACCAAGGTAAAGGATTGCAGTTTTTGCGGCATTGGTTACAATTGACTCTGTAATATCGGGATTAGAGGCCAATATGGACTTGAGGGCCGCGTCAAATGCCGGTTTGGAAGTTGAGGGAGATGAAGTGGAGAAGAGGGCAGATACTGCTGTGAAGATGGGAGAGACGAGGGAAGGAGGTAATGTAAAAAGAGGGGTTAAATCAACGTTGAGGTGGCTAGTTGACATGGTTTCGTCCCTGGCGGATAGAAAATATGTATATTTAATGTTGAATGGGATTACGTTTTCCCGGAAGAGAGAAGATCCTTTTTTTTAGTTGTGTCCTTTGTTTTCTGGTTGTAAGAGAGGTTTTTCATCCATTATTCACAACAGACGAGCAAGAAATTACGGCTTGTTTAATTTGTCGTTGTTCCCTATTTCCTTCACCTATAATAATAATAATGCAATGATTTCCCACGCTATGCAGTCCCCCGCCCTGACCAGCTACTGCAGATGCTATAGTGGGCCTTCTTCAGTAGTCCGCCTTTCGCACATTCAGAATCGTATGGACTTTGCAGCACGTGCTCCTTTGATATCTTCCTACTTCTTTCGGAAGACTGCACCTAAACAAGGGTTCTTTTTTGGCCCCCAAGTTCCCGAGCCCGATCTTCTGGTGATTGCGCTCGACCACCCTGCATTTGCGACTTCACAAAAATGCCTTCAGCTTTCCCTAGAGGAGAAGCTGGAGACGATCAACGAAATTTACGGTGAGCCGAAGGAGGGCAACATGGTTACATTGGTGGAGGCAGAAGACGATCGCATTGTCGAGATGTTTTGCTTGCAGGTTAGGACCAAGACGGTTGTCGTGGGTCTACAGGCTAGCGACTGGAGGCTCGCTGGCAAGACTTCGGTTAGAGAGGTTCCAAAAGAAGCGGTATTCTTGGGGTTCCCTTGCATCGCTGTGGTGCCTAGCATGCCCCTGCGGCTTTTGAAATTGAAGATTGCTGGCGGATCCTCACATGCCAGGGGGATGTGGCCGGAGTATCTAAACCCGAGCGAAGTGCGCGTGGAGGTGAATGGTGAACCTATCACGGACGAGGAGTACGGGGTGGGAAAAATAATGGAGCTAGTTCTTTCACCAAGAGCCAACGTCGATTTGTGTGTAGGTTATGGTTGGAATGAGATGAGGATTCCGTGGGTGGCAAAGGAAGTGAACACATTTGCGATTTAATTGTGGATATTCATAGCAACAAAAATTCCAACAATTAATGCTTAACACTGCACATCTGTCAAACATGCGTCATCCCTGTCTCAGTCATCTTCTCGGCAAACTTCAACTTGACTTCGATGAGCTCCGCCTCAACACTATTTAGCCGTTCTTTGTGTTCTTTCTCTCTCTCTTTGGCCTCAATCTCTGCCGCCTCCAACTTATCCTCAAGCTCTTGAATCTCGTTACTGGATCCTTCTGCCTCTTTCATGTAGAGGTCCCTGACCTTTGTTGCCGCCTTGAGCTCTTCATCTTTCTTGCCCAGAGTTGCATTCAGGTTGTTAAACTCTTTCATAAGTTCGTCCCTCGCCTTTATCCACCCCTCTTCCTGTGTCTCAAGCTTCTTCTTCATTTCCTCCACTTCCCCCCTGAGCTGCTCCTCCTGTCGCTTGGCCTCGAGCTTTACCTTTCGGAGATGACCCCGTGTTTTCTGAATATCTTTTCCTAGCTTGACAATCGTATCCTTGAGTTTAGTGTTCCTCGTCCGGAGTCTTACGAGGCCTCGGGCAGCAAAGAAACCTTTTGGGTTATCTAACCCCCCTTCCTCCTCCCTCCCCCTTCCATCTTCCCCCTCCTCCTCCTCATCATCTTCGCCAATAATAATGATGCCTTCTTCACCTTCTCCAAAGCTCTCATTCCCCCTTCTCTCCTCCAGAAAGGCTTTACTCTGCGCCCTGACTCTTTCGAAACCCTCGTCAACTTCATGGTGCTCCTTGAGTTCCGTCATGATCCTGTGGTGCCTTGTCGCAACTTGGTGCCTAGCCTCATGACTCACGTGGTGTATGGCGCGTTCCGTCTCTCTCAAGCTAACAGATTCCCCAAGCTGGGCCAAGATCATCTTCTTCTCCATCTCTTGGTCTCCCAGGGAAGTCTCAAATTGCACAAGCTTACTTGCAGCCAAAGCGCGACTCAGATCCAGACGAGATACTTTAGTGCGAAGACCGAAGGCCTCCTTCTTTAGAGAGATATACGAACGTAAGAGGGATTCTACGGCGTCACCGTTCTTCAAATTGACGTTTTCGTTGTCATTGTCATCGTCATTGTCATTATCTTCGTTTTTGTCATTGTCTTTGTCTTTGTCCTTGTCTTTGTCCTTGTCTTTGTCTTTGTCTTGGCCACCATCATTGTCATTGTCACCGTCATTGTCAATGCCAACGTCGTCGTTATTTACATTGTTATTTTTTCTGTCTTTGTTGTTGTTTTTATCATCGTCTCCATTGTTGCCCTCGCCGTTGCCTTCATTGTCATCTTTGGCTCCACCATCGTTGCTATCCTCTCTCATTGCCACCTTGATCCTCTCATCCCTCTTCCTATCTTGCTCCTCCCTCTCCCTATTTTCTTTCTCAAGTTTACTTCTTTCCTCTTCATTTTCTTTCCTTCTCTTTTCTGACTTCTTAAGTCTCTTTTCTAAGATTTTAATTCTGTCCGGGTTCACCATAGACGAGCTGGCGTTGGAAACCTCATCGAAAGACAGTCCCCCCCCCTTCCCCCCCCCTCCACTGACTGATTCACCAAATGACACCCCTCCTGCTCCAGCAACATCACCGTGGGTCGAACCATCATCCGAGCTCCACGAGTCCGCTGAAGATCCCTCAGAGCTCAATTCAGGATGGGCTCCTCCGCCGTCTTGTTGTCCATGGTTTCGATGCCGATGGTGGTGAAGCCCATGGTGATGCTGTGGGTGTTGAGACTCGCCTCCTCCCGAGTCCTTACCAGCAAAGATTTTATCTCTAATTTCATTATACCTCCCTTCTTCTGTGTCCCTCCAACAGGTTATCCTGCCCTCCATTCGTACATCAATGACGTCCTTTGAAGAGACCTCTTTCTCCAAATTTCCCTCTCCACTTCCCTTCTCCCTGCCACTGCCGCTGCACCTACCCCCTCCCACGGTAAAGGATGTCCCCAGTGATACTGCTTTTGATCCCTTCCCCTGGGACCCAGCGAAGCGACTGGCGTCAATTGCAAAGGATGCAAGTTCAACCCGACTAGGGTACGATGTCAATGTTATATTCACAATCTTTCGAGAGTAATGCCCCGGCGACAACAAGTCCAGACCAACGGACATGCAAAGGGGTGAGATAGAAGAATTGGTGTTGCTTATGTTATTATTGTTGCTGTTGTTGTTGTCATTACTGCCATTTACATCGTTATAACCTGAGCTGCAATTAAAATCGCCGTTATCATTGACGTCAGTGGGATGCGATGACGGAGAGTTGAGATAGAGACTTGATTTGGCATTAATTGAGCCATGAAACTCTAACTTGGAACCTACAGAACCAACGCGACGTAACGAAACTACACGACTTGTTGTAAAACGACCACCGCGTTGTAGGGTCACCAGGATCTTGTTGCTATTGATACTGTTATTCCCGTAACTACCATCATTGAAGTCGTCATTACCACCACCAGCACCAGCACCAGCACCACTAACATCACCCCCCTTCTCGTCAACATTGCCGCTGCTGTCAAACAAACCTGACAGGCGTTGGCCTGATGTAGATGTGAATGAGATTGATGTTATCCCCAAGGAAAGGTGGTGATGATGGTGATTTGCGCTGTCTCTGCTGTAATGACTAGACATTTCGTGACGGTGGTTGGTCGTGAACATAATCGCGACCGGGACCACTTGTTGAACGGACCTGGTACTTATGCAAGGTTCTTCTCAACTGGAGCACTGTCACAAGGCTCAAAATTTGAAATTTCTAGTTTAATAACAATACAAACGAGAGATTGGCCGTATATAGTTCGACGGACAATTTTTTTTTTCGCACTAAGTAAAGAATTGCACCTAAAGGAGCAGTTTGGAGGGGGACAGTTTTTCCCCGATTTTCACCTTCCACAAAGACAACTTTCTTGGCCTTATTCCTGAGGACGCTGTGCGATCGTTTCGTAGCACGTAGCGCAAGTTCTAACAAGTTCTGCCGCACAACCGCCAGCATCTGCGACTGAAATATCTCCAATTAAGACTGCGCAAAAACTCCCGGAGCAGTTCTCTGACTTTCTCCCCGCTTTCTTCCTTCCTGTTCTGGGGCTTGACTGTAATAGAGCCGTTCGTTCACCTACATTTGAGCCGCCTCTAGCTACAAGTTTGGCGCACACTTACAATGGGTTGTGGAAGTTCCAACAATAGCTCCACTCTGCCAACCAACTCTCCTGATTCTTTTGATGGGGGGATTAATAGGGGCTCAGGTCCGTTGACAGATGAAGAGATTCAGCGTCGGATCGTATGCAGCGACAGCGTTGTGGATAAGAGGATAGATGTGGAAGGGGGGGGAACGTACAGCATGAAGATTGCTTACTTAAGCCAGAAAGGGTATTACCCAAATGGTGAGTGAAATCATTCATATTTTTCGATGTTGTTTTCGCTGGTATCATCCCATCTCATCTCATCTCA
>Ga0115556_1002605_pt1 | contig 11887 bp, 10 predicted proteins | sample COGITO_mtgs_1104_5_FD_87282 | JGI IMG/M metagenome (GOLD analysis project Ga0115556, IMG submission 87282) | Pelagic marine microbial communities from North Sea - COGITO_mtgs_110414 | ecosystem: Environmental > Aquatic > Marine > Epipelagic | place: Germany:Helgoland, sampling site Kabeltonne... | reverse complement strand
ATATCTTTCTCTCTCTTTGGGAAAGAACAACAAACGAAGCACAAAAAAGAAGCGAATGTGCTTCAAAGAAGAGTTGTCGTTTGTTCTCGCTCTTCTGCGTCTGCATCTGCCGCGAAAACGCTCGTTGTTTGCCTCTCTCTCTTGCGTCCCGCGTTGTTGTTGTTGTTGATAAAGCAAAAATGACGGTATTACACGCGACGAGTTTACGAACGACGCGTTGGAAAGAGAGCCAGTGCTGCCAAAAAGACGTCAAGAACGATGTTTTAGGAGGGAGGAAGAGGAAGCACCACGTGCACGCGGACGCTTCAAAGTGCGAGCAAGTGCACTCGTATTTACACACGTCTCCGAAGAGCACGATTTTGGAGCGAGCGTTTTTGGAGAGGTACTGGACGTTTATGGTGCACACGTTTTGTCCGAAATGGCTGGCGCCGAATTTAATCACCACGCTCGGCTTGTGTTTCGTGATTCTGAACGTGTCTTTAGTTTTGTACTTTTCGCCGGAGTTGGACGGGTCTTCGCCGAATTTGGTGTACGCAGTTTGCGCGGTGGGTTTTTGGATTTATCAAACCATGGACGGGATGGACGGGAAACAAGCGAGGAGGACCGGGACTGGGTCGCCGTTAGGGGAGGTTGTCGACCACGGGTGCGACGCGTTTAGCGCGTGCGCGTACGCGACTATTTTGTGCGACGCGTTTTCGTTCAACGCCAAGACGAATCGGTTGTTGGTGTGCGCGATTACGAGTTGTGGCAGATGGAATTTTGGGTTGGATACGGTCACGAGCACGTATCAAGGGTTGTTGCCGATTAACGATTTTGACGCGCAAGAGATTCAGATTATCTGTCAGATTGTGTTTTTGCTCACGGCGTATCTCGGACCGAGCGGATGGAAGGAAATTAATGTTCCGGTGCCGACGTTCGTGAGTCCTAGCGGGACGATTCCGGTTGGGTTGCTCTTCATGGGTGTGGCGAGTATTGTTTCGTATACGACGAGGTTTATAACCGTAGTGAAGACTGTCAGGAAGAGAAGACAGGTGAAGAGTGGAAGCGTTGCGACGGGAGAAGGTAAACGCAGGACATCGACGAGAGCGCAGATGAAGAAGAACGGCGGTTTACCACCGCACTGGCCGCAAGACCGTTCCTTAGCCGCGGTGTATTTGACTGTTGTTGTCATCGAGTTGTGTTTCTTCAACGCCGTTTATCATTCGAAAAACTTTATAGCGGCGCACATCTGCGCGTGCGTCATGTTTACCGAAGTCATGGTTCGCGTGATGCAAATAAGAGTGAGCGATCCCAACTTTCGCGTGTTTAACTGGACGCACGCGATAGTCGCGTACGTCGCGTCGCAAGTAATCGAGAAGACGGACGACGTCGGGATGGGTACAGTGATTGCCGTAGCGTTGGCGACCTTTTTCTACCGATTCTTTCACTTGGTCGCTCAAGTTACGGGTTGCTTGGGATTGCATCCGAACATCTTCGTGATCAAAAAAGCTGCCGGGAATCACAAGAAAGGGAAAAAAGGACATTAATGAAAGTAATAACACATCGATGCCACGCACGCGCGCGACAAATAATAATAATACGTATCCGAGTGGTGTGTTCTGTTAAAATAATAATAATAATAATATGAAGTACCGTATACATATAAAATGATCCTACTGTTCGTAAATGAAGAAGGTGACGCTCTCTTACACTCTTTCGCACTCCAAGATGCGAGAAAAGTAAAACGACGTCGCCGTCATTTGTCTTCTCGTCACGCGAAACCCAGCCTTCTCCAACGCCTCTTCGACTTCACCTTCGTCGTGCAAGTACGCTCTGGTCGCTTTACTCGGCCCCGGAAACAATTCCCCAATTCTCTTCAAAATCGAATACGCCAACGTTTTCGGCGCGAACGAAACAATCAACTTCTTCTTACTCAAAGAAGCCAAGTGCCCCACCATCGCGGCCACGCGATCGTCCGGATAGTGAATCATAACGTCGATGCAACTCACCACGTCGTACTCCCCAGTGCACTCTTCCAACCCCAACGCTTCAAATTTCGGCGCGACAGCTGGCGCCTTCGCTCCCGCGGCGATGCTTTGATTATACCTCGTCTCCGCCTCGCCAATCATACTCGCCGAAATATCCGAAGCGCTCACGCCGGCACCTCTGTGCGCCAACGGAATCGCCAAAGACCCAGTCCCAGCGCCGGCATCACACACCGTCATCCCGTCCATGTTCTCCGGCAACCAATCCAAAATCTTATCGACCGTCTTTTGATGCCCTTGACGGATGTCCAATTGTACTTTGTTCACCTCGTCGGTTTCGCCGTAAATTTTCTGCCATCTCTCGAATCCAACTTTATCGAAATAATCGCGCACAGAAGCGGCTTCGTCACCACCGGTCGTCTCCATCATCGACGCGCGTCGTTTCGACGGATCGGTGAGCACTAACGCCGCACCGGCGGCACCAATAGCCGCGACGCCGACAACCGCCGTGGTCACCGCAGATCCGTCCGCGAGGTCCGCGATGGGTAACGCCGACGAAACCAAGGAGGAGGATCTGTTTTTTTTCGGGAAAGATGATGATGATTTCATCGTCGTCGACGCGCGAGAGGACGAGGACGACGACGGTGCGACGAGAGCGGTGGACGCTTTCGCGGATGCGGCGAACATGATGCGCTACGTGTTCTGTTACGGATGATGTTCTTCTTCTCTCACTTTATTTGGATGAGAAAAGTTTGTGGGGAAAAGTTGAGAGATATCTTCGTTTGGGATAAAAACAACGCAGAGATGCAGAGATCTTCACCAATTCAACTGACAGACGATGGTTTTCGATGGGCAGAGAGCAGCTTTTTCTTTTCTGCGAAAGCGAAGGAAATTTTTCGAGACGTGTGCTTTTGTGTGTTTTAAAATATCACGTGTGTGTGTCTCTCTTTCTTTCTCTCTCTCTTTCTCTCTCTCTCTCTCTCTCTCTCTCTCAATGATCTTCTAAGTCGACTTTCTGAAGTGCATGTTGTAGTTTACCCGACGCATACTTCTTCAGGGCAGCTTTCTTCGCGGCGAGCGCTTTCGGAACCGCCTTCTTCTTGGCCGGGGCCTTCTTGACCGGGACCTTCTTCGGGGCCCGGCTCTTCGGGGGGGCCGGGACACTCTTGATGGCTTTCTTCGGTCGCATATCCTCGAAAAATTCAGCGTATTCTTCGTCCGTCGGTTCTGGGCACCCTTTTTCTCGCAAGTAGTTAAGGCAGTCGGTGATCTCGTAATACCGAGCGTAAGCGAGTATTCGAGCGCTAGCGATGAAATCCCCGTGAAGAGACACTTTCGCCTCTTCGACTAAGTATTTGAGCTCATCGAGTTGGCCATTCGTTACAGCATTTTCCAAGTAGCAATAGTCCTCCTCCAACTCCGCAAACGCCGCAGCTTTCTTCTCAGCCTCTTCTTTCTCCTTCTCCATCTTCCTCTTCAGCGCGCTGGATAGTTCTTTCCCCATTCTTCTTCTTATTATTAGAGTCAAACGAGCAAGTTTTTTTTTATCTTTGGGGGAAAAAAATACGCGATGAGAGAACAACTTGACCGAACAAAACACACGCGCGCACACACAAAGAAGAAGAAGAAGAAGAAGAAGAAGACGCGACGAAGAAGAATGCGCTTTTACGCCGCCGAAGAGCGCGAACGACAAAAGCGCGAAGAACTTTCCATGATCGGCGCGCTTCCCCCGATCACACCTCAGAAGAAAGGTAAGAAACGTATCTTTTCTCGAAAATACGCGAAAAGCATCGCGTTCGCTCTCTTTCTTTTCTCTCTCGAGATACACATCGAATGAGGTTTAGGAGAGAAGCGAGAGAGTGTTCAAATGTTCCGACGATGATGTAAAAAATTGGTAGTCTCTTCTTTGCTTGATGACTTTGCCTTTGGTGGCGTTCGGTGATTACAGATACCTCTTTCTGAGTCGGAACCGCTTTCTCTACTTCTCTCCCTCTCTTCGCGTTGTTTGGCTCTTTCTCTTCGTTCGCGTCTGACATTTTCTTGATCCCGACATCATCTGCACCTCTCCGTAACAGACGAGCGCGAAAAGCAAGCGCCACCACCGGCGGTGAAAGCAAAACTCGGCAGTATACCGGGCGTTGACTACGAGCTCCTTCTTCAGAAGTTTAAACTCTTCGACCACGACGTACAACGCTACGGCCCGACCGCTGGCTTGACCAGACGCGAACGCCTCGAGTCGGCGATGGCGCGAAACCAAGCGCTCGATGAAAACGCGTTGGCCGTGAAACACGCGCTCGAGAGTAAAATCGTCGACGAGGAGAATCCAACGTGGAAGTACAGCGTTTGGAAGAATAATCCTGGTTTGGATGTGGACTTTTAAATAGTTCGTTTATTAGCTTTTACATCGCGCAGTTTTAAAAGGAAACGATTTTGCTCGTATTTTCCCCATTCGACCAAGACAGCCCAACGTTTCGAAAATGTCGTCTTCCGCGACGACGAGTTCTCCTCCTCCTCCGTCGTCGCGAGAAAGCGTGGTTCGAGACCAATACGACATCGTTCGAGTCGCTGAATGGATCCACGTGAACGCGTTCCATCGAATCGCGATACAGGTTCCCGACGAATTACTCAAAGACGCCGCCAGCATCTGTCGCGCATTGAAACGCGAGTTGGACGCGCGAACGACGACGGAGGATGACAAAGATTCCACGGACGAGGGGAAGAAGAAACGACGAGAAGTGTTTGTTCTCGCGGACACGACGTTTGGTTCGTGTTGCGTGGACGAAGTCGCGGCGTTGCATCACAACGCGGACTGCGTTGTTCACGTTGGTTTTTCGTGTTGTTCAAAAACGAGCAGGTTGAACGCGAGGATGGTATTCGAGGAGAAGAGTTTAGAGGTGGACGCGTGCGCGGAGAAGATCAGAGAGCACGCGAAGAGTGTGTTAGGGGAGTCCGTGAACGTTGTGGTCGTGTTAATGGAACAAAATCGAAGCTGGTGTTCGGAGCGGATGGAGAAGGCGTTGGCGGTAGGGGAAAGCGAAGATGGTGGGAAGGTTCGGTACGTGGTGTCGTCGATGCCGCCAAACGTGATTGAACCGACGGGAGAGGCTAGGATTGGGAAAGAAGACGAAGAGACCGTTCGCCTGACATCCACGAGTGAATGTGGGACGAACGGAGAAAACGATGACGGTAATAAAATACACGTGACATTAGGCGCCGCTCGATTAAAATACGAACGCGAGATGGACAAAGATTTCAAAGATCCGAATACAAAAGCGTTCGTTTGGGTTGGCGATGCGAACTCACCGGCGTTGACGCACGCTTTCTTGATGATATCGTCGGCGACGAGCGACGCGTCGCCGTTTCGGACGAATTACGATGTCGCGCGATATTGTCCAGAGAAGGGCGAGATTGAAGCGAAAGCGATTGGGACCGAGGCGTGTCGGAGAAACGTGAAGAAACGTAACCATTCGATTGAGCGTGCGAAAGATTCGAACATTGTCGGTATTGTCGTCGGTACTCTTGGTGTTTCGGGATATTTATCGGTCGTATCTAAACTGCGTGAAATGATAGAGTCGAGCGGACGTACGTGTTATACCGTGGCGTGCGGGAAGCCGAATCCAAATAAGTTGGCGAATTTTCCAGAGATTGAAACGTTCGTGCTAGTCGCGTGCGAGTTGTGCGCTTTAGTAGACGGGAAAGATTACTTGCAAGCAGTCATCACCCCGTACGAAGCCGCGTTAGCTTTCGGGAATAAACCTTGGATCGGCGAAATCAAATTAGATTTCGACTCGTTCGAAGAGGAAACGAAAGATTTCGACGGCGTACACGACGTTCGAGCGGAACCAACCATGTCATTTCTAACTGGAACTTTACGCAAAGACGCATCATCCGCGCTCACCGGGGACGATGCGGACGATTACGATTTACACGGCGCAAACCTTTCGTCAACGCTCATGGACGAGGAAGACGACGAGAAGGAAGAAGGGGCGACGAACGACGCCAAAGCGGCCGACGCTCTCAAACTCGCCGAACGCGCCTCTCAGGCGCTCACCTTCCGCCACGAAAACCTCCACCTGAACAAAACCACCTCCACGCCGCGCTCTGGCGCGGAATACTTGCTCACCAAACGAACCTTTGTCGGTTTAGACCCGAAAAAGAAGGTGAAAAACGACAACGACGACGAAGAAGAAGGAGGAGGCGAACACCCTCTCCAAGCCGCCGAAGGCCGAAGAGGCCGCGCCGCCGCGTACGATAGCGTAGATATAAATAAATAGTATGCGAACGATAGCAGTTAGAAGAGAGATGTATGATAATAGAAGAGATGTGTAAAATTAAAGCAAAGAGATATATATAGAGCTCTCGTAAAATTTTTGCAGATGCGAAAGCTCCATTTTAGCAGACCAAAAAGCTCCACAAAAAACAAAATGCCACCGAGAAAAACCGCAGCGGCGAAGAAAGCGGCTGCAGCTGCTGCCGCCGCCGAGAAGGCCGAGAAAGAAGAAGATAAAGAAGAAACTGTTGTCGATGTTCCTCCTCCTTCCGCTGAAGTCGGCGATAAACGAGAGCGAGAGGAAGAAGAACCGCCGGCAAAAGAAGAGGAGAAAAAAGCAAAAGTGGAATCGGAAAATGGCGGCGAGGAGGAAGTGGATCCTCCATCTGCTTCGGCGGCGGTGATGGCAGAGGAAGCGGAGGTGGCGGAGAAGAAATCACCCACGTGGACGCCGGTGAAACTCGGTCCGAAAACGTTCGACACGCCGGAAGACGCGATCAAATACATCTCCTGGTTGTTAAACACGGTCACGATGCATCAAGACTTGAACGATTACGAACGTTTGGTGGTTGAAGGGATGTTGAGGCGAGGGCACGAGGACGCGGAGAAAAAAATCGGCGAGAGCGGGATTAAATCCATACAAGTGAAGGTGCACCAGGAGCATGATTCGAAGTGTTATTACGTGGTGAGGAATGACGGGTCGAGGTCGGATTTTTCGTACAGGAAGTGCGTGGAAGGGTGCTTTCCCGGATGGGATAAAAGCAACGCGAGCAAGAGCGAGTATAAACCGGAAGGGAGAGGAAGGCACGGCGGAAGAGGCGGTGGTAGGAGACACCATGGCGGCGGCGGCGGTGGTGGTGGTTACAGACGCTACTAATTTGTGATACTAAAGCTAGTCGTTAATACTTTTTATATGCTACTATATATCTAAAACGCGTGCTATTTAGTGCGGGACCATGTCCATGGCTCGAATATCAACGATTGTTGGGAGTTTTTGACGGTGCCCTCGAAAATGCTCGCGATCGAGCTGGTTATCTGCGTGAACTTTATACTTCGCGTCGTCCAACAACGGTATCTTTCCGATTCGTTTCTCTTCTTCGCGAAAGAATTCTTTGCACTCTTCTTTCATGTCTTTGATGCTTTCGCGAGACATTCCAGAAGTGTCGAATTCACATTTCGGGCCCATTTGTAAAAAATCATCGCGGAGTTGGCGTTTAGCTTCCCTCAGTCTCATCACTTCCGCGTTATCTACGTGAACTAAGTTATTTCTCATTCGGTGTTCGCGAACGTGCCTTCTCGCGTCGTTAAAATCCGCGGAATGGTGTTGTCCGGTGGCGATTCTTTTCGCGAGAGCCTCCATCAATCGTTCGGTTTCTCTTTCGTACTCGGCGGACCCGACGCGTTCGTGCGACGGAAAAATACCGCCCGAAAACGTCGTCTCGCGACTGGAATGGAACTTTTCGCGACTATTATAATCGCCTTTTTTCGCCGCGTCCACTTCCAGTCGAGCGTTTTTCATCGACTCACTTTCTCCGATTCTCTTTTCAACACCTAATCCATCCATCATCGTCCTTTTCCTGTACCATAAATACATAATCGTCCAAAATAAGACGACGCTTATAACCACTCTCGGGACAACCAAGCGTCGCGTCCGTTTCTGCATCTTCTTCCTCGACTCGACGTAATAACTTTTCATATCCGAAGCTTTGTCCCCTCCTCTTCCTCCTCTCCCGTACGTCGACGACGCTCCGCCGTTCCTATTTTTACTACTTATCCGTTTCCTATGACTATATCTACCGTTACTCCCTACCGCTCTCGCGCATTCGACTAAAGACATTCCCATCCGTGTACACCGCTCCAAAACCAAACGCATCTTCTCCGCGCACTTCGTCAAGTCTATTTCGATCGATTTTTCCGAACTCCCAATGATGGTATCAAACAAAAGCATTTCCTCATCATCACCACCTTCCTCCTCCACCTCCTCGTCGCTAAACGTCCCGTCGTCAAACGACACCACTCGATTCTTCTTACCAAGTCTCGACTTCGTATCTTTATCACCACCACGCGTGCCGTTCTTACGCAAAGAAGACGACATCGCCGGTTGCTTTCTCGGTGGCGTCAACGAATCATCACCTTCAGAATCATCATCTTTTTTACCTCGCTTCTCTTCGTCTTCTTCTGTATTCTCATCCTCCTCGTCCTCAGAAGAAGAAGAATCAGTCGCGCTTCGCCGAAACTCGAATTCGAACCGAGGCACTCCGAGTGCCTTTAACGCGCTCAGCATGCCATGTATACACTCGCTCTATAAAAATCTCTCTCCCTTTTACACTTTTTTGTGTGATGTTTTTTTTTCAGTCTTGTTGTTGTTTTGAAGCTTTTTGAGCAGCTTGAGCTCCTTCTGAGTCAGCATAAATTATCTTCACAGGAGCGAATTCATACGCATAATAATACACACACACTTACGCGAACGAAAGAACGCATTTGCAACGCATCACACGCATTTGCACATACGCATACACAAACAAATGAAAGAACGCGTTTCGGATTTTTTGAATTCTTTGGAGAAGAGATACAAATAAAAAGCGATACAAATTGGAGAATGATGTCACGGATTGGGTGTTTTCGTCGGGGGATGCCGTCTGGTTCTTCGTGTTCTTCCTCGTGTTCTTCTGCTTTTGCGGAGGGGATTTACGATGTGCGGCGACGAGTGCTGAGTAGTAGTAGCGATGTGGTGTATGGTGGCGCGGCGATGGCGTCTTCTTCTTCTTCTTCGAACACACCAACCGACTACGCGAAGCAAGCGTTTAACAACCCTTTAATCAAGCACGCCGGGGAACAACTGTTGTATTCTCGACCGAAGACGATAGCGCTGAGCGGTCCGGCTGGGTTTTTAGGGAGCAACGTCGTGGATGCTATTTTGGACGCGCACGAGTTTCGAAGGGCGAACGGGTTAGATCCAGGAGAGTTGTTATTGTTGTCCTCCAGTCCAGGGACGCTGATGGCGCGATTGACAAGTCAGTTGGGAAGTCAAAGGTTGAAGACGGTGAGAGCGACTCGGGTGGATTATTATCATCAACACGACGTGGATTCGTGGCATGACCAGCTCGGGTCGCTCGGATTGGGTGGGTGTAACGCGGTGTTTGCAAATTTAGCCGGTTTAGCCGGACCGGTTCCAGGGAAGCCGGATTCGATGATGGCGGTGAATTATCGCGCGCCGGTGGCCGCCGCGAGGGCGTGCGAGGCGTTGGGATTCGGGCATTTCGTGCAAAGCTCGACGCAAGCGACGAAAGCGGAGAGAGCCGGGCAGGTGCCGTATTCGAGGTGGAAATCGATGACTGATTATTCATTGGCGAGGTTAGAGAAGTTACCGGTATCGATCACGAGTTTAGGATTGTTGTACAGTTCGAAGAGTGGCGCAGTCGGGCAGAGAGGGGATTTGTTGAACATGACGGATTTGACGCTGTTGCCGTTGACGCCGATTATGGGCAACGGAACGGCGCCGCTGCAACCGCTGGAGGTGGCAGACGCGGCAAATAGGATTGCTTTTTTGTGTTTGACAGAGTTTAGTTCAAGGGCGACGCAACGGTACGATTTGAGGCGAATGCCGAGCGGTGGGTGGGGTTCGGGTAGCTCGAGTAACAACAACACGACAACAGTGAGAGTTGGGAGCATTAATAACACCACAGGAGACGTGGCGGCAAATAGCAGCAGCAGCAGCAGTAATAGTAGCATTAGTAGTAGTAGTAGTAGTAGTACCGCAACGTACGACGCGGACGACGGCATGAACAAAATGTGGAACAAAGACTCGTGGAAACAACTCGTCACGAATAATCAGAGGCATTACACGTTGCGAATGTACGACGCGGTCGGTCCGGAAATTATGACCATGCTCGAACTCAACGAAAAGTTTGCGAAAATCAACAGCACAAAATTGACGCCGGTGTTTGTCGATTACAGAAACTTTGAGCGCGTGCTAAACGTGGCGTCGTTGGGGAACTTGAACCGACAATTTGTGAGTCTTTTGCGCTCGGAGCAAGCGACGGAGAAACCAATCGTCGGGAACCCGAGCGAGTTTGAGCAATTACTAGGGAACGACGCTCGATTACTTCGATTGGATGAAGTCGAGAGAAACTTTCGACGTCGGTTTCCGTATTGGAGCACGTTGAAGTGGGCGTTTACAAATTACGGCGTCATAGAACCTGGAATTTCCTTAGGATTAGAGATTACGGTGACGTACTTGTTCGGTAAACAAGCTGGGAATCCGGACAATTGGATCAAAACGAGAGGCGGTATTGGCTTGGTGGCGTTATGCGCCATCGCCGGAGGGTCGGCGTACTTAGGTGCCGAGTTTGCAAACGTCATCGTCGCGTTTACGCCGCCTTCCTTAACACCACCAACTCCTCCTCCGACGTCTGCATGAATGTATTTATAAACGAGTGCTCGGCGCTTCTATACCTAAATGTATTTTTATTCTCATGTGTTGTACACAACCTATAGGTACAAGAAAATTACTAAAGTACTCTAAAGCTCGTCACGATATCGTCCAACGATTGCGCCTCCTCCCCGGTACCGCGTTCCAAGTCCGTTTCAACCGTCAAAGTGAACAACACGTTATCGTGCACGCACACCCTCGTCCTCACAATTCTATCCACAAATTTCACCTTCTTCGTATAACTGACGTCGTAATACGTCGTCCCGTCCACGGTACCTTTTTTCGATTCTTTCAAAATCGCGTTTGCGCCTTTATTCCTCTGATTCTCCCCCGCTACCAACTTCTCCGCCACCGCGTCGACGTCGCCCAAGTCTTCCGTCTTCGAGAAGAGCGGTTGCTTCGTGTTCGGATCGATCGGACTGCCTTGTTTGCTCAAAGTAATCGTGTTCCCGGCCAAACCGAACCGGGAATCTCTAATTAGAAGTTCTAAACCGTTCGCGCCAGATAAGCGTCCTTTATCGTAATCGACGTCTACCTCTTTGTAAAACCCAGGCGCTCTCAGCGTGAACGTTTTGAACGTGAAATCGTTGAGCGGTGGTGCACCCACAGTTTCATCCTCCACGTCTTCGGATGCCTGGACGTCCTCCCGAACAAAACTTTCCGCGAGGACGCACGCTGCCGCGCCAAACAACACACTCCTCGCAACACCAACCATCACCGCTCTTCTTCTTCTTACTGGCGGATTGAGCGCGACATCACTCGTGCTCGCATCCTTCTCGTCTCTCTGTTCTTCTTTAACTTCTTTTGGATAATGAGATACAGTTGATGATTTCCCAAGCGCGCCGCACATCCCGCCCCCGTTGTGACGCCGAATAAACCTTCTTCTCTGCGGCAAAGAGGAGGATGAGGCCACTTTTACTCCTCCTCTTCCCCCTCGCGCGGGTTTGTTTTGGCAGGGTTTGAGCGTCGTCGTTAAAGCGTTCATTATTTGTTGCAGAATAAGGAGCTTTGTAGGAAAAATTGTGTGGAATATCTCGGAAAAATTGTATCCAAAACGCCTTTTTTTCAGATTCGTCCTAAAAATACACGCGTTGACCACCGCTCGAAGAGAGAGAGAGATGTGCCCCGAGGACGAGAACGAGAACGAGAAAACGCCGGGGCCGCTACTGCTGGTGACGAGGAGCTCGGAATCGGAGGAGGATGAATCGTTCGATCTCGTTT
>Ga0115556_1002601_pt1 | contig 11895 bp, 7 predicted proteins | sample COGITO_mtgs_1104_5_FD_87282 | JGI IMG/M metagenome (GOLD analysis project Ga0115556, IMG submission 87282) | Pelagic marine microbial communities from North Sea - COGITO_mtgs_110414 | ecosystem: Environmental > Aquatic > Marine > Epipelagic | place: Germany:Helgoland, sampling site Kabeltonne... | reverse complement strand
TTCTTCTTCTTCTGAATAAGATGACTTTGACTTTGATGAAGACGAGAGCGGCGTTGGAACGACAAAGACGCGGTGCACAGAAACAGAAACGAGTCGTTCGACGATTTAATAATAATAATAATAATAATAATAATAATAATAGTAGTAATAATAACGTTTCTGATGATGACGTTGTTTCGTCGCCGGCGACTAAGAAGACAAAGAAGAAGAAGAAGACGAAAGGAGGAGCGGAACAACAACGACAACAACAACCTGTTTTGACGACGACGACGACGACGATTCAGAAGACGATTCAGACGAAAAAGAAGAGGAAGAAAAGAAGCGGGGGTACTTTGAAGACTTTGAAGGCGCGACCGAGAACGAAAAAGTCGTCATCGGAAAAGACAAAAGTCGCGGTATCCGCCGCCGCGCTTCCTCCTGCGCCTCCTCCAATGAACACCACCACCACCACCGCGCAAGGACCGTTGTTGTTCTCCGACGACGACGCCGACGACGACGCCGCTTTGTTTTGGAAGGAGATTGATGCAGATCCGGAGGATTTCTTTTCGTTTGATAATGACGCCAGTGATACTAATAATACTACTACTAATAATAACGTGGACGTTGGCGTTGATACTACCGGTGGTGGTGATACCGACGCGCGATCGTCCGGCTCGATTGTGGCGCCGATGTCGCTGGAAGAAACGACCACGGACGCGTATTATTTTGGGGCCGATATGCGAGTCGCCAAGACGCCGGAACGCGTCGTTTGTACCGTGAATTGTAAGACATCCTCGCCGGGCGGCGAGTGCGGTGACGACGGCAGCGGAGAAATGTTCTTCGTGCCAACACCAGCAGCGTCTGGCGATCGCGCGGTGGTAATAACAACACCTGATTTTTGTTCTCGTCGAGACCGAGGAGAGATTGTGCTCCAAGAGGAGGAGGAAGCCGAAGAGGATGTCGACGGCGGTAGCTCTCGCAACTATCTCGAAGATCTCGCGGCGATGCACGGTATCGTGCTTCGAAGCACGGATGGTGACGACGACGACTTTTACGACGACGACGACATCGACGACGACCTCACCGAAGAGAACGTAAAAACAGCAACGACAACAACGGAAGATTCGACGGTTACGTACGAAGATCACGCGAACAATAATAGTAACACCACCATCGATAATGACGAGAAACGAAGGAAGGCAAAGAAGTCATCGACGATGACGACGACGACTACATTTCAAACATCCATCTCGAATGCTAAGAAAGATGCGGAGCGATTGAAACGTCTCGCATCCAGAAAAAGGTGGGAAGCGACGTTGAAGACGTACACCGCGATCGAGAGAACAAGCGTCGCGGAGGAAAAATTGCAAAACTTGGAGGAGGTGGCGTTGCGGGAGAAAATTTTCTTGAAAACCGAAGGCAAGAACGGCGGCGCGGTTAGAAATAAGAAGCGTAGTAACGGCAAAGACAACACGTATGATGAAGACGTGGTGTCGGAAAGCTTGAAAAAACACGCGGTCGAGCACGTGTCGAACATGTCTTCTCAAGAAGATCTTCTCGCTCCCGTCGCGAAGAAACATAAACGGAAGCGCAGAGCGAGGCGGGAACTGCAACGACGCGTTATCGTGAAACCAAACGCTTTACTCTTTACTGGAACAACGAAAGAAAATATACCGCCCGCGACGACAACGTTTGACGATGTAGTTGTGAACGAATCACTTTTCGAAGAAGAAGAAGAAGAAGAAGGAAGAGGAAGAGACGGAGGCGGCGAAGAAGCGCAGCGAGGCAGGACGACGAGAACGAGAAAGCGTCAGAGAGAGCAGCGTCATAGTAAGGAACGAGAACAAAGGCAAAAGAAGGGTGCAACCACCAACAGCTCTTTTTCCACGCTTTTTGACGACGTCGACGACTATTTCTACCAAGACGATAACTCAACGAAGAAGCCCCCGCGAAAGAAGAAATATCAAAAGAAGGAGAAGAATAAAGCCGAAAAGGCGGCGGCAGAAAAAGAAGAAGCGACAGAGACAAAAGTGAACATTTCCGCCGTCGTCGGTACCGACGCGAAAGCCACCGATGTGATCGTGTGCTCGACTACGGGTCGAGAGCGTGTCATCGGGTGTTTCGAGTGTGGCATCACGCAGACGCCGCAATGGCGTCAAGGTCAGCACGGTCCAAAAACGTTATGTAACCGCTGCGGCGTCGCGTATAGGAAGCGGCAGTTGCTTAATAGCTCCGCCCTATTTTAGTAGTAAACAACACCCTGCGTTCATCTCTATCTTTGTAGATACTATATAGAGAAACTATATCATCATATTACAACAACAACAACAACATCAACATCGTGAAATCATCATCATCATCCGGTTTTCTCCTTCTCTTTCCTTTCCATGTACCTCTCGATGGTATCGACTATCGCCCTAGTGCTGCTTTCGATTTCTATATTCACGCTGTTCCCAACGCTCTTCACCCGAAACGCCGTCGCTCTAATCGTCTCTGGAATCAACCACACGTTAAACGTCCCTTCCTTCTCGTCCACTTCTCCCACCGTCAAAGAACACCCATCCACGGCGACGAAACCTTTCGGCAAAATGTACTTCACAATCTCTCGATCTCGGAGACGAAACTTAACCTCTCGATTGTTCTCCGTCTCCTCCTTTTCTGCGTAAATCTCCGCGGTCGTGTGCACGTGCCCAGACACCACGTGCCCGCCAATCTCCTCGCCAAACTTTGTGCTTCGTTCGTAATTTACGACATCGTCAACTCGTAACTCGCCTAAATTCGTCGCCCGTAACGTTTCTGAAATCATATCAAAACTCGCCGTGGACTTTTCCTCGTCAAACTCCACCACGGTTAAGCACGTGCCGTTGACGGCGATCGACGCGCCAATCGTCAGCTTCTCCAAAGGCCTTTGGTTTTCCCCATCATTTGGGAAGGTGAGCGTCAAGCGGGCGAATAATCCTCCTTGGATTGGAGTGAACGAAGTCACCGTCGCGGTGCCTTGGACGATGCCAGTGAACAACGCGCGACATTCTTTTGGTTTTTTGGTTCTCGTTCGTTTAAGTCGACGTTGATGATGATGAAGATGTCTTTCTTGGTGATGATGACTGCGACGGAACGTCAAGGAAGAAGAGGAGGAAGAGGAGGAGGAACAACGCGTCGTCGCGGCAATGCTGCTGCTGCGGACACAAGAAGAAGAAGCGACGAACACCATTTAAAAGCAGGGAGAAGAACACAACACGTTTCCTTCTTCGCGCAAGGAAGACGTGGGGGTGTTTTAATACTACGAGTGCAAAACGTGGTTGTTTGTTTTGGATAAAATGAAGCAATCGTGTTCACATCTCAAATGTATATATATTTAGAATTCTCTTTAGATACGCACAACTCTCTCTCTCTCTGATTATCTCTATCGTTCGTTCCATCTCTTATTATTAGTAGTATTATTATTAGTATAAAGTTGTTTGTTTAAATATAATTGTTTGTAGTATTATACTTTGGCGCTCAAATTCGCGCTCGAACTCCCGCTATGAATCATCCCAACACCTTTCGCCTCGTCCTCCTTTTGCTTGTTCATAGCCTGGGTGTAATAAATCATCCCAACCACGGCTAACGCACACCCGGCGATATTTTTACTCGTAATTGGCGCGTTAAAGCAAATAAACCCGAACAAAAAGACCAAAACCGTCTTCACGTGTCCAATCACTTGGAATGACACCGCCGAGAATCTTCCGATGCACAAATATTGGGAGATGTTCACCAACACCGCGAACCCGCACGAGACGGCTAAAAACATCAAACTCCCACTGGTCCACTCGTATTCGAACACGTTTTCCCCCCCGGTGACTAAAGTATCCATGATCGGTCCAAACACCAACATCGACGCCGCCATCCACAAACTCGTCTTGGCTAATAAAAAATTACTCGTCACGTTGTGCTTCTTTTGCAAGTGCCCGACCAATATTTGCTGCGCGGACGTGCTCAACACCCCGACGCTTGCTGCCACCGTTCCAGTCACGTTCATCTCAACGTCCGAGACCGTCGCTACGGCCACGCCTGCCAAAACCACGATGATTGCTTGCACAACCTTCCTGGAAAATTTCTTGTTCAAAAACGACGCCTCTAATATGCACATGGTCGGTATCTGCGCGAGTTTACACACCTGGTAAAACCCAATCGTATTCAACATCAAAGAGACGTTTAAACCAATGATGGACATGTTCGCGACGACGACGTAAAAGACTAAATCTTTGAGCGGAAGCTTTTGTTGTTGTTGTTGTTGTTGTTGTTCTGATTCCATCAACTTTTCGCTCAATCCGGTTTGCGAAGCCGAAGCGTCGCCAGAGCTCGATGCCGAACTCTTCTCTCGTTTCACGCACAAGTTTATAAAAGCGGTGCAAAAAAAGTGCAACCCGCACAACGTCGTCGCGAATCGAAACCCGTACCCGGTCGAGCTCATCAGTTGTTTGTTCACCATGACGATGGCCACGGAGGAGAAGATGTTTAAAGACCACGCTAAGGCGTCCACCGCGGTTTTCCCCATCGGAGCCATTTGACTTCTTTCCGTGAGTAATCAAACGTAAATCTATCTGAAATCAAACGACGAGACCAATCTCTCTCTCGAACGTGTTACAGTAGTATTATATTACGCGCGTCGTGAAAAGTTCGTTCTTTTCTCAATCCTCTCTCTGTGTGTATATTTATTGTGATCTTTCGTCGTGCGCACAAAGTGTGCTTTTATATGTTGGGGAAAAAAAGAAGAAGAAGCGCAAAAAGTATGCCCGAAGCCCGACGCGTCGAAGTGTGTTTTGGTGCGCAAAAACAGAAAAAGCACACACCCCCTCGAATCTCTCTTTTCACCTCTCTTTTCGACAGCTTTTGTGCGTTCGTTTGCGCCTCAGAACTGGTCTGTTTTTTTCCCTTTTTTCGCCTGTTCGAACTCGAAATTCCTCCTTTTTAAAACACAGAATCCACCCAAAGCACGGCTCGGGTAGGACGAGTTCACTCACACGTTCAAACACACGTAAGTGCATTTCGTCGTCGTTTTACTTTGTCTTCTTCTCTTTTGTCGAGTTCTTCTTTAAACAACGCGCAAAACTCTCGTTGTTGTTTTTTCTCTCTGTGTAGTTGTAAAGAAAAAGAAAAGTCAAACGCTTGGGCTCTCATCTCCGTGAGAGGGAGAAATGCGCCTCCTTTGTGTTTTGTGTAATCTTTAAACGCGGAAGTGACGTTTACAGACGATCGAGGACTGGAAGATCGCGCGATCGCTCGACAAAACCACACGAACGAATACGCATTAAACGCGTTGCAAGTGACGAAAGAGGTTTTTGCTGGTCGCAAAGTGGGTGTTTGAGAGAGGAACGTGTACGCGCGATTGATTTTTATGTACGCGCAGAGGCGGTGTAGGCAAAAGCGCCGCCATTGTGGGAAGAGCAAAAAAAGAGGCAAAAATCACCATCTTTTCGCTCGAATGCGTATACGTATACATCTCGATGACGATGAGACGAGAAACAACAACAACGTTTTAGAAGATGTTTAACGCTCTTCTTTTGTTTTGCTCCTCCGAAACTGACTTTTCTTTCTCTCTTTCTCTCTCTCTCGCTGTGATACAAACGCGTGTCGTATTATCAAAACAACAGACTTTCAAAACACTCACTTTACAACAACGACACCAAAATCATGTCTGGAGAAGGCGGATTCGACGACGCGGCGTATGATCGCGGTATGGAGGAACTCACCAAAGGTGACGGCGAAGATAACGTCATCACCGAATGGACTGAAGTGCACGAAACGTTCGATACGATGAACTTGCACGAGAACTTGTTGCGCGGGATTTACGCGTACGGTTTCGAAAAACCGTCTGCGATTCAGCAGAGAGGCATCGTTCCGTTTGCGAAAGGGTTGGATGTTATTCAGCAAGCGCAGTCTGGTACCGGTAAGACGGCGACGTTTTGCGCCGGTATCTTGCAATCGTTGAACTACGAGTTGGAGGAGTGCCAAGCGTTGGTTTTGGCGCCGACGAGAGAATTGGCGCAGCAAATCGAGAAGGTTATGAGAGCGCTCGGGGATTATTTGCAAGTGAAGTGCCACGCGTGCGTCGGCGGTACGTCGGTGAGAGAGGATCAAAGAATTCTCCAAGCCGGCGTCCACGTCGTCGTCGGTACTCCGGGGAGAGTGTACGATATGTTGAGACGCAGAGCGTTGAAACCAGATTCGATCAAGATCTTCTCTTTGGACGAAGCCGATGAGATGTTGTCCAGAGGTTTCAAGGATCAAATTTACGACATTTTCCAATTGTTGCCGCCAAAGTTGCAAGTTGGCGTTTTCAGTGCGACTATGCCGCCGGAAGCGTTGGAAATTACTCGCAAGTTTATGACCAAGCCGGTGAGAATTTTGGTCAAGAGAGACGAATTGACTTTGGAAGGTATCAAGCAATTCTACGTCAACATCGACAAGGAAGAGTGGAAGCTCGAAACGTTGATCGATTTGTACGAAACGTTGGCGATCACGCAGTCGGTTATCTTCGCCAACACGAGAAGAAAAGTCGATTGGTTGACGGACAAGATGAGATCGAAGGATTTCACGGTTTCCGCCACGCACGGGGACATGGACCAAAACACTCGCGATATCATCATGAGAGAATTTCGCTCCGGCTCCAGTCGCGTTTTGATCACGACTGATTTGTTGGCCAGAGGTATCGACGTTCAGCAAGTCTCTTTGGTTATCAACTTCGACTTGCCGACGCAACCGGAGAACTACTTGCACAGAATCGGTCGTTCCGGTCGTTTCGGTCGTAAAGGGGTTGCCATCAACTTTGTCACGCAAGACGACGAAAGATTGTTGCAAGACATTCAAAGATTTTATCAAACCGTCATCGAGCAATTGCCGAACAACGTCGCGGATTTGATTTAAACGACAACCTACGTATGTATTATTTGGTCGGTCAAAAAGAGGAAACAGCAACACTCGTGTACATAGAGAGAAAAGAAAGAGAGCAAAACAAAAGACGCCCGCTCGAATCTCGTCTTTGCAAAGAAAACCAGCGCGGATTTGATGCATCGTGCGAGGGAGCGCGCCGAACACACTATTATTAGAGAGAGAAAAAGTAATACACCAAAAACTACTACACACACATGAATACTTAACAGTATATAATACACGCACCTATATAATACTCGCAATGACTCTATCTATCTAAATCTAGAAGAAGAAAAAGGAGGAGTTCGCTACTACATAAAATCCTCCTCCGCTTCCTCGTAACTCTCGTACTTCGCGCTCATCTCCTTATTCGTCACTTTCTTCTCCTCTATGTTTAACCTCTCGTAATCTCTCGCCATGACATCCAGTTTCAACTGTTCCTCTTCCTCTTTTCTTTTTTTCTCTTCTTTCTCGAAATGCTCTCGTTTCTTTCGTTTAAGACGTTCGTCTCGTTCTCGTTTCTCGTTCTCTAAGTCTGGATTTTCTTTAATTGTTTTCGTTTTGTTCAATCGGTTGACGATGTCGTTGTTCCTCCCGTCTTTAATTCGAGTCTTTAAGACTAAACTTTCGTCTTTATACGCCACCTGTCCAACCTCAAAGCTTGATTTTTTCAGTAAGTTTTCGCACGGCGTGTACACCACGTCAACTTTTTCTCTTTTATTCCCTTCGATGGAGTTATACTTCACCAATTGCGCGCAATCGAGCAACACTTTCGGAGGAATCGAGTCGATGGTTTCCCCGTCGTGTAATCGCAGATAGACGTGCGCGGAGGATAAATCGTCCACGTGGAACCATACATCTTGCTCCGGCCAAGAGAAACGAATGAGATCCTCGTTCTCGAACTTGTCCTTACCGACGTAAATGAGATAGGAAGGGTGAGGAGAGAGGTCGGCGTGTTTGGATTCGTAATACAAGACCATATCTTTTGTATGTTTTGTGCGCAAAGTTGTGAAGAGATCTTTGATGCCATTTTCATTTCATCGCCTATACAGAGAAGATATGTTGTACTCGTTTCTTTAAACGAGACTATCAGACTATTACTATTACTATTACTACTAATCTTCCTCTTCTTCTTCCGAAACGTTCACCCTGGCGCCGAACCTCGGCGCGACGGTAAAACCGACGCTCGGAACCATCTCGTCTGCGATGGGATACTCTGACGCGTTTTCGGAAAACGTAAACGTCTCCAAGAGTTGGCCAAAGACGACTCTCAGAGTCGCCATGGCGACGTGTTGACCGACGCACGAGCGTTGACCGGACGCGAAAGGCTGGAAGTTTTTGCCCGGCTTTTTCAGTTTGATCGTCGTCGTCGCGGGAGCGATGGTATCGTGCCAACGCGAAGGTTGGAACGCGTTTGGGCTTTCCCACGCGGCTGGGTCGCGATGCGACGCGTGAAGCCACACACACGCCGCCGTACCTTTCGGGATGGTCACACCGTTTTCCAAATGTATCGAGCGGTGTTTCATCTGACGCACGACGAGTGGCGCGACTGGATGTAAACGAAGCGTCTCGCGGATGACGGCTTCGAGTTCTGGTTTGCTCGCGGAAGTCGTGATTTCCTTCTCGTCTGCATCGTCGTCGTTTACGTCGTCGTTCTCGTTGCCGTTCTCGCTCTCGTCATCCTCGTTGCTCGTGCTATTCCTATGCTGCTGCCGTCCACCGTTTTCTTCTATTTCCGTTCGTCGCTGCTTGCGCAACGAACGCCTCAATTCCTCTTGTATCTTTTCGTGCTTGATGAGCTCTAATATTCCCCAACACATCGTCGCGCTTTGCGTGTCGTGACCGGCGAATAACAGCGTCGTCGCTTCCTCAACCGCATCCGTCGCGCGTTTTCCGTGCGCTTCGCCTCTGATAATCTCCCTCAACGCCGAATTTTCCGTGCACGTTTCCACCGCAATCAAAGCCAACAACTTCGCCTTTTCAATCGCTCGTTTCTCTTCTCGTCCGACGGATGAAAACGTGTAGTACAAAAAGTCAGAAATGATCCACATCGAGCGCGCTCGCGCTGGAATGATGCGTCGCAAAATCGTCGAACACTCCAAGTACTCCGTCTCAATCACTTTCCAGTCTTTGTTCTTTTCATCGTCGTCGTTCAATTTCTTCGCGCTCCTCCTCTTGCACGCCTCCTCCATCGATATCCCGCACAAGTACTCAAACGTGATTCTCAGCGCGACTCTTTGCAACAGAGGTAACAGCGTCACCGTCGCTACTTTTATATCATCATTGTTCTTCTCTCCTCCTTTCTTCTTCTTCGTCTTAATCTCCTCTCTGATCTCCTTCACCAATTCTTTCACTCTCTTCTCGGCGACTCTCCTCAACTTCCCCACGCCGACTCTCCCAAACGCCTTCAAAACTTCCACGCGTTTCCTCCGCCACTCCTCCGCATTTGCGCACGTGAACAACCCGTTCCCGGCGAATCGTTTAAACGCTGAATACGCCGGCATCTTCTCCGTGCCGCCTTCTCGCAATATTTTGCGAGCGGCGTCGCTGGCGCCGACGTGCGCGAACGGACACGAGCCGGTGACCAGAGAAGACGTCGCGCCGAATATCCTCTTTTGACGATTATTACTATCATCATCATTACCATTACCATCACCATCAATTTTGTCACTCCTCTCGTCGCTCTCTCTCAACCATCGTTCAATCCTGTCCAACAGGTGGACTTTTTTCTCCGTCTGAGCACTCAAAACCCATCCACTCAAACGCCGTCGTTTCCTCACTATAACGGTCGTTATCCCACCTCTCTTCAACAAGAACACGCTCCACATTTGTTTCAGTTTCAAGAGAACCACCAAAACTGTCAAAACGGAGAGAATAGTACGCATCATCGAGAGAAAACAAAGGTGCGTTCCCGATTGGATTTTTCCCGTCGGGAAAAGAAAATCAATCGAAGCTGACGAAGATTTATTCGTATTCGTATTAAAGAAGGAGAAGAAAGAGGAGGAAGAGGTGGTTGTAAAGGTGGTGTCGACCATCGCTTCGCCTCCCCTTTCTTGTTTTCGTTGTGTGTTTTGTTGGTGTCAATGTCGTTGTGTGTTGTTGTTACATAAAATGAAGAATGAAGCGAAAAGTGAGAAGAGAGATGAATATACACAAAAGCGCGTCGATGATAATACGACATTAATGATGATAAACATTCTCTCTAACTGTTATTCACGAGCGCTTCTTTGATAACGTTCTCGCTTTTTTGGCACAACTCGTCCGCGTTTTCGCTCGCTTCGATTCTTGGATGGACGATGACTTTAATCTCGCCTTTTCTTAACATCCACTCTTTACCGTTTCGCATTATTCCGCCGGCGTTGACGATGGTGATTGGAACGATTGGAACTTTCTCCTTGGCGGCGACGGAAAACGCGCCTTTTTTAAACTCTGCCATGGTTCCGTCTTTTGATCGCGTGCCTTCTGGGAAGAACAAGACGGAACCGTTCTTCTGTAACGTCTCTCGGCAAATCTTCAACGTTTCCATTTGCGACCTTCGGTCGGTGCGTTTCAGAGGGACGTGGCCGGTTAAAAACATGCTCCAACCGATGATTGGAATGATAAAGTTACTCGTCTTGGAGATGAACTTAAACGGTCGTTTCAAGTGAAACAAACTGAAAATATCCATAAACGACGCGTGATTCGCGACGTATACCGCCGGTTCGTCTTGTTTCGGTAAATGTTCTCTTCCTTCGACGGTGATTTTCACAAACGGCGAAGTCGAGCATATCGCCCACACGTCGTTCACGAACGATAACGCGTATCGTCGAGTTCGGTCCAAAAAGTAACAAAATGGAAAGATCACACACATCGTAAGAAACAAAGGGACGGCTAACGAAAAAGTCCACAAAGTAAACGCGATGCATCGGAGGATGGCCAAAAGAGACACGTCGTTCGGGTTTCCCGACCAGAGCTTGGTTGCGCCTCCTCCGGTTGCTTGTGCTTCCGCTGAAAACACAAAGTGATTGTTTTGGAAGGCGTTGGTTGTTGCTTTGCATATTACGCTCGAATTCCTTTTCCTCTTTATCGTCGTCGTCCCTCTGCTTCTTTCTTTTCTTTGTTTTTCGTGTTCGTTCGTGTTGTTTTCCATCGTCGTCGTCGTCTTTGTCTTCTTCATCTTCATCTTCTTCTCGTTATCCATCGTCGTCGAATAAAAATGTTTTCCCCGCGAACGCATCAAAAGTCGTCCTCTTTCACCTCCTGAGAATACTCCTCCTCCTCCTCCTAAACTCGAGGACAAAAACGAGTTGTTGCTCACCACGGTGAACGTCGTCATTTCGCTTCTTTTTTAGTAGTGTTACTCTCTTTATTAACGTATTATACGTGCGCTAAGTGTATCTGTTCTGAAGGTTTTTTTTTGTCTCTCGAGATTTTTTCTTCTTCGAGTGAGGCATTCGTACTCCTAACAGTTTAGGGTGTAAGTCTGTGTTTCGTACTCAAATTTGGCTTGTAAGTGCGTATTCCTTACTCGTAAGTGCTTCGTCCTTACTCGTACGTGCTTCGTCCTTACTCGTATTCAGTCTCGTACTCTTATTCTTTTTCTTCAGAACAACAACACAACGACTTGTAAAGATGGACTCGTCCTCGTTCATGGGCGCTGTATCGGCGACGAACTCTGCCGCGGAGTATTATTACTTCGCCTCTGGGAGTCACAACAACAACAACAACAACAACAGCAGCCAACGAGCTGCGACGAACGAGAACGAGAGCTCAGTACGAGGAGGAGGAAGCGCGGGCGACGGGGAAGCTAATGAGGGAGAAAATCATCATCGCGCGGGTGGAAATGAAATCCATCGAGAGGAAAACCTTTACGCCTTAAGGAAGACGAGGGAAGACAAAGAAGAGGAACGCTTGTCACCGGAAAACAGAGAACAAAACGTGTGGCTGGAAGACGCTTTATCCGTGGTCAAGAAACACGCGTTCCACATGAAACGTGCGATCGAGGAGAACAATTTGCGAGATTCC
>Ga0115556_1002597_pt1 | contig 11900 bp, 9 predicted proteins | sample COGITO_mtgs_1104_5_FD_87282 | JGI IMG/M metagenome (GOLD analysis project Ga0115556, IMG submission 87282) | Pelagic marine microbial communities from North Sea - COGITO_mtgs_110414 | ecosystem: Environmental > Aquatic > Marine > Epipelagic | place: Germany:Helgoland, sampling site Kabeltonne... | reverse complement strand
CGTCCGCGTGGTCTAGCGGCATGATACCTCTTTCGGGTAGAGGTGGTCCCGGGTTCGATTCCCGGCGCGGACCGAAGAACCAGCAGGAGTGGACGACAAGAAGAGATGGCAAGCATGAGAGACATGAGTTGATTGAAGGAAAGGAGAGACGACGACAATGAAGACAACAACAACGACGACAACGACGACGACGACAGGGATGACTAACACTTTCCTATTCTCATTATCAACCCCCCCTACCCCACAGACTCTTTTACCTACCCCCAATATCCAATAATAAAAATATGTCTGACGGCCAGCCTACCCGCCTTTACGTGAAGGGAGTCCACCTTGGCTTCAAGCGTGGTCTCCGAACGCAGATGAACCACACCTCTTTGATCAAGATCCAAGGTTTGGACAGCAAGGATGATGTCGACTTCTACTTGGGCAAGCGCATCGCCTACATCACCAAGGGAAACACGAAGAAGAACGGAACCAGCTTCCGTGTCACCTGGGGCAAGGTCATGAAGGCTCACGGCAGCAACGGTGTCGTCAAGGCCAAGTTCCAGACACCCCTTCCCCCCAAGTCGATCGGTGCCCCTGTGAGGGTTATGCTCTACCCCAGCCGAGTATAAGCCAAGTAAAAAAGTAAAGTAAAACAGATTTGACCGCTAAGGAATACGGCGATTCTTTCTTTTCCCCTTACTATGTTCGCAAGAAGCGTTGAAACCAACCTTAAAAAGTGCGTTCATCACAAAATATAAAACTCCCCTTTTCTACGCATTAGAAAGAGTAAAATGGCTATCATCAGCAACAGTCCTCTTTCAAATTCTGTTTTTGTTCTCTGCTCTTTTCTCCTGCATTCTCATGCATTCATAAGTTGTGTATATTTTTCACTCATCTGCGAAAGAATATCGTTCATAGCACGCTTTGGGATCATCCAGGTGCGATCTTTCCATCGGGTATTAATTGCGAGCTTCAGATTTTTGTTCGCTTCACCGCTGCTTTTGCTGCTGCTTCGTCTCGGCTCAAAGGTAGCCTGAGGGTGTTGTTAGATACATTTTGCTTTTCCAGTCACAAATTAACTCTTAGTTCCCGCTAGTGGTCCTCACCTCGAAACTCATGAAACCCTTCAACTTCACTATGCACGTCAGGGAGTTCGCGCCTTCTCCCTTCCTCCACTCTTCAGTGAAAGAGAAAGCTGGCAGAACTGGCATTTTTATGCTCTGCAAGAAGGCTTGGCGCTTATAACTGAATTTCGCGATCAGGCCATTTGATTCGGGATCGAGACTGCGTGCATAGAGTTATCGATTGTGAGTCAGTGAGCCGACGTACCGCGCTTTTGCGCTCTCTCCCAACCTCTGCCACCCCACCCCTCAAATCAACAACACCCTTTCAATGACGGAGGAACGCCCAATCACATCAACTCACCTCATCTCTACATCTCTCGTCTGACCCTGCATGCTGTCTATGTAAAATTTTTCCGAGGTCATATAATTGAGCAGGCTCTCCTCATCCGAGAACTTTGTCTCGACGATAATTTCCTCATATTCGTTTTTTTTGGCTTTCGCTAATGCATCCGTTTGCATGAGTATCGCCAGCTCATCACATTCTATTCCTATGCTTGAGTTGAGACTAGTGCTACTTGTATTTACACATACGCCGGAAATTCCCTGGTTAGCCCGTCCGGTCAAAGCCAGACCGCTCGAAAGTACTCCAAATAGACGCATTATGGATGAAGAGGAGAAAGTGAACGACGTGACTCGGGTTCTTTAAAGGGGTTATGGTGATAGTGGTGTCGTTTTTATATTGTTCTAAGGAGAAATATTCTACACATAAAGCCAAAAATGAAAAAGAAGAAGAAGAAAATGGCGAGGGATGCTCGTAAAGATAAGTTGTGCGTTTCACGAAAATGTGTGATGATGTCGTGACTTTTTTAACTGCGTATTAGACTTACTACATCACCTTCGTGCTGCTTATGAAAATTTGAACCTTTACCTTCCTTGTGTAGAACTAGCGCGACAGCTTAATTGGTTATGCTTAATAATCGTTTAAAATCTTGTTGATTTGCCGTGGGATGAGGTGTTTTCGTTTCTGTGGGTTTTGGCATCGGGTTAAGCATCAACTTTTAATTACTTTTAGCCAATTAGGAGGGAAAGACACTCGTGGTTTCCAAAGCCTTGGCATCAAGCCCCCCTTTAAGGACGGCCAGTAGCATGAAGATCAATACCAGTACCAAGAACAGTTTCAACAAAGCATTCATCCCCTCATCTACAGCAATGACGACAACTCTGCTATCAGCGCTGACGGTGACAACATTGAATTTCCCCTTCGATTCTCCCCCCCCTTCATCACCCTGAAAGGGACACGTCATCGCGGTGACAGGCAAATCGTGGCAGGCAAACTTTTTGACCAGTTTCATTGCCCCGTCCTCTACATTGAAAGCCCTGACAATTCCATCAACCCCCCCCAGATAAAACCTTGACTTATCATCCGACATCGCCGTTGCACTAATAGGCATATCACTGCAACACACCACCGCCTCCGGTGAGAACTCCCCCCCTCCCGCCTTCTCTACCCAACTTGTCAAATAGGCCTTTCCTCGTCTGCCACTGGCAGTGGTGAAGACGGAGCGCCCGCTTGCCCCCCACGCGCACCCCCGGACCATCACCGGGCCGGTTTTGGGGCCAAGGAGCTCCCCAGTGGTGCACTTCAGTAGCGCTAGTGTTTGTGATAGTCGACGAAAGAAAGGCAAAAGGCAAAAGGCGAAAGAGTTCGAGATTAGAGAATAGCAAATTGAAAGAGGAGTGCTGCCTGGGCAGAGTTGCGGTCCGGGGCAAGCAGAGTAGCGCCGCCGTCTTGGGCGTAAGAGCTGCTTGAGTTAACCTCACCTGTTGAGGACTGCTGGGTATAATCCCAGACCCTGCATGTTGCGTCTTTGGACGAGGAGGCCAGCAGAGGAGATTTGGGGGAGGGATTGAACTGAAGGGAGCAAATGGACTTGGTGTGCCCCGCGAGGGTGGAGAGGAGAGAAGAGGTTACGGAGGAATACGAAACCTTCACCGACCAGACTCGGACAGTGCAGTCACTGCCGCCAGTAGCAAGAGTGTAGCTTTGCCCCCTTGCACCGTCACCGTCGTTACTTTTAAAGGACATAGCGTCCAGACCTCCAGGAGGGCCATCGGGCTTTCTGTCGAGGGAATCAGCGACGAACGAGCATTTAGAAAAGGAGGAGAGGCCGTCATCACCATCTTTGGAGTCATCTTTGGAGTCACCTTGTGAGGCACCATCTTTGGAGTCATCTTGGGAGGCACCATCTTTGGAAGAGCGGTTGGGTTGCCCATCTTTTCCCACAGAAATGATGTGAGCTTCGCAACCGACACCGCATGCTATGACACCACCATCGTTGGAAATTGCAACGACAGTGCAGATTTCGTTGCCCGTATTAACCTTTGTACTGTTCTTGTCGTTGTTCTTGTCTCTGTCGTTTCCTACCGATTCAAAGCATATAAAGTTTCCCACCCCGGTTCGGCCGCCTCCTCCTCCACCGGCGTAGATGAGTGTCGTGGGGGTGCACGCTGTCGTAAAGAGGGGGAAATTCCTCTGCAAGATCTCGGTGGGCATGCTGGGAAAAAGAAAGGAAAGGATCGTTTATTATACTGAGGGTGGTTGTTGAGATAACGCGTTATCTTTTTCGAGCGGCGAATATAATGCGTAGTAGAGTGAGTACCCAATAGAATTGTGAAAATCTCCCCCGATATATAGGTTTTGATATGGAGAAAAGGAGATTGTTTGGATTTTGCCAATATGAATTATCTCCACACCAAATATTCCCCCACCCTTTAGTCGACAGCCTCGCACAATTATACCGAGACACACACACTGGCTCAGCCTAGTCGCATTAAATATAAAGGATAAACACTTACCTTTCCCGCTTGAAAAGAAAAAGTCAGAAAACCCCCACATTACCCCCTACCTCTCTTCTCAGGGATGTCGACAAGCAATTCTTTGTGGGGTATTGCAGTATACACTTGCACACTGACCTCCGAGTCGAAAATCGATGCCCTCGCTGTCCACTCCAAGGTGAATTACTACCCTACAGTTTCTGGTGGGGGGGATCAGCGTCCTGTGGAGCTTTTGACCGAAAAGCTGGAGAGCGGGGAGGTCGACATTGTTGGCAGCGTGGAGGATGATGCATTTGGGGTCGTAAAAGCAGCGTGGAGCGACTGGGGAATAGTTGCTGGCAGGATTGTTGATTATGAGCATGGTTATCTCCTTTTTTGTGTCATAGGCGGTCCCTCCTATTCACTTCGTGTTGCCCTCCTCTGCGTCGACGAGGTGGCCAACTGCTTCGTGTCAGAGGCCAATTACGACGAACGAAAGCTTATGCTTCGGGTTTTATGCGGCAAATATGACGGAATGGGGGAAGATGATGTGAAATCTACAGACTACGCAATTCAGAGTGTGAATGAGAAGGTGGAAGCTGTCAAGTCTACGATGCAGGAGAATATATTTCAGGCTCTTGAGAACGGGCAGAGGGTAGGGGCTATTGCTGAAACGACGGAACGGCTGCAGGAGCAGAGCGAGGTGTTCCGGAAGAAGAGTACCAATCTGAGGAAGCGCATGCGTTGCAAGAATGCAAAGATGACGATAATTCTTACACTTCTCATTGTGGGCATATTGGCTGCAGCGCTGACACCCATCATTGTGAAGGCGAGAAAGGACAAGGGGAACGGAGAAGAGTAGTAGTATTAGTATTATTGTAGTAGCAGCAGCATCAGCAGCTGGTTGCGAGAAGGAATGCTGACGCATGAGGTTTATTCAACAACAGTCACTCCACTTAAATTACAGTTAATTAATTTCAAGCCCAAGCGATTTTTTTCTGTGTCTTGACCTTTTCGCTGGCGCTAGAGAAATAATCAATTCCTTTCACGAGCTCATACTTGTTTCCGTCAATCTCACAGGTGATTTTGTCTTTTTTGCTGACTTCAGAGAGAGACATGCTGGTCATGAATTGGTTGACAAACTCGTTGTGATCGTCAGACAGAGAGACAGTTGGAGCGCGGATCTGAATGGTGACAGTCACACCCCCCGCCAGCACAACTTCGGATTCGCCGAGGATGGCTGCGGACTTATTGGCGTAGGAGACGGGAAGGGGGAGGGCTTTAAGGGTGGACTCAATGTCACTTGCATTTGTGCTCAAGATGGAGTCCATCTCGGCTTCGCAGTTCAGGTAAAATGTTTCCACAGGGTCTCCCATCTGCAATCCACTGCTCTTCCTAAGCTTCTGGTAACCGCTGACGAATGAGCGCGCCTTACCAGCGCTAAGGAGAGCCTCGTCCTCGGTAGTATCGATGGCGACGACAACAGTGCCAGAAGCGTTCGTTGCGCTCTCCCAATGATCCCCCTCCCTGTTAAAATTCATCTTACTCAGAACCTCAGACGTGAAATCGATCTCAAACCCTTCGACAGAGGCAGTACCAGCAGAGATCGCCGCCTTAGCATCCTCGTGGCTCATGTCGACAAGAGCCTTCTTGACCTTGCCCATGTTCTTGCCAAGTTTCTTTCCGAGCTTCTTGAGATCGGGAAGTAGGCTGATCTTGACCCACTCGTTCTCCCGGGAAGCAGGGATGAGTTCCACGCTCCAGACGTTCAGTTCGCTCATGATGTAGTCCTTTAGGTTCGTTTCCACCTCGTTGAGGACATTGCTGTCAACTCCGTTGACAACATAGCTGATGTTCTTGATGGGCATCTTCAGGGAGACATTCCTTTTGTCCCTAGCGTTACGTCCGAGCTCGACGACTTCCTGCAAGACGCCCATTGCACCGATGGCGGTATCGTTAAGGCGAGTCTCGTCGTAGGAGGGAAGCTTCAGGAAGTGGACAGAGTCCGACTTACCAGCCATGACAGGGTTGGAAGTCCCTCCAGTGGCAGCTTCGGCGAAAGAAGGCTGGAATTTGCGGAGATGCTGGTAAAAGAATTCCGCGAGGAAGGGCGTAAATGGGCCCAGAAGAATCGAAACATTCAGTAGGCAGTCATAAAGGACCTGCAAACCTGTCTCGGCGTCCTCATTCTTTGCAGTCCCCTTGAGCCTGTCACGGTTCAAACGGACATACCAGTTGGTAAGCTGGTCGATGAAGTTGACGAGTTCGGGCATGACTGTGTAAAGCCGGTATCCCTCCATCTCCTCGCGCACGTACTTGATCAAGGACTGCGTCGCGGCGCTGACCCACACGTCAATCGGGTTGGTTGTCGACTTTGCCTTGGTGACGGAGGGGAGGAAGTTGGTCTTGTTGTCATTCTCCCAACGGTCGATATTCTGCATCAAAAACCTGAAGGCGTTGTAGAGAGGCAGGAAAACATCCTTGAGCACGCCGTAGACGCCAGCCTCTTGGAATTTAAGTGGCTCAGCGCGGACGACGGGGGAGTTGATGAGGTACATCCTGAGGGCATCAGCGCCATATTTGCCGATAACAAGGTTGGGGTCAGGGTAGTTTTTGAGGCGTTTCGACATCTTCTTGCCGTCACCAGCCAAGACTAGGCCGTTAACAATGAGATTTTTGAAAGCAGGCTTGTCAAAAAGGGCGGTAGAGAGCACCATTAGGGTGTAGAACCAGCCGCGAGTCTGGTCAAGACCCTCAGCAATGAAGTCAGCTGGGAAACCGCCGGTGAATTTCTCCTTATTCTCGAAGGGATAGTGCTTCTGTGCGTACGGCATACTACCGCTCTCAAACCAGCAGTCGAAGACCTCGTCGATCCTCTTGAGCATCGTGCCGGGATTTTTCTTTGAGGGGATCTCAATCTTGTCCACAGTTTCACGGTGAAGATCAGTGACAGTAACTCCGCTGAGTTCGGCCAGTTCCGCCACGCTCCCTACGCAAACAATTTCTTCGCACTTTTCGTCGGCCCAAACGGGAATGGGGGTGCCCCAGAACCTATTCCTACTCACTGACCAGTCACGAGCCTCCTTCAGCCAGTTGTGGAAGCGGCCCTCCTTCACGTTGTTGGGAACCCAGTACGTCTTGGAGTTGTTGTCCAAGAGCCTTTCTTTGATCTCCTCGACCCTAACAAACCAAGAGGGAACCGCCTTGTAAATTAGAGGGGTGTCGGACCTCCAGCAAAAGGGGTACGAATGGGTAATCGAGGCCTTCTGGACGAGGCGATCCTGCTCCTTGAGCATCTTGCAGATGTCGTCGTCGCTTTCCTTGACGTAGCGGCCCGCAAAGTGCGTGACACGTTCCGTAAAGAGACCATTTGAGTCGACGGGACAGGGAATTTCTTCCCCCTTTCGAATGACGCCGTGGGCAATGCAGACGCGGTAATCGTCCTCTCCGAAGGCAGGAGCCTGGTGAACGATTCCAGTACCAGCATCATCGGAAACGTAGGGGTCACTCAGGACTCTCCAATAGCTGTTCCCCTCGTCACTTGCGAAGTAGTCGAACAGGGGCTTGTAATGCTTGCCAACAAGCTCCTTCCCCTTAAAGGTCTTCATGACTGTGTAGAGCTCCTTGGCTTTCTCCTTCTTCCACTTCTTGGAGTTCATCTCAGGGAAAAGCTGGCTCAAGCGGCTCTCCCCGATAATGTACTGCTTCCCGTTGCTGACGAGCTTAATCTGAAGGTACGTGAACTCGTCGTTGACGCACACGGCAAGGTTGGAGGGAAGCGTCCACGGAGTGGTGGTCCAAACAACAAAGGAAGTATCAGGGTCCTCAAGGAGAGGCATGCTCGCAACGACAGCAGGGTCTTTGGTATCCTCCTTGTAGTTCAGACCGGCCTCAAAGTTGCTCAGAGGCGTGCCGCACGTGGTAGAGAACGGCATCACCTTGTAGCCCTGGTAAACCAGGCCCTTATTGAAGAGCTCCTTGAAGACCCACCACACACTCTCCATGAATTCCGGCTGCATGGTCTTGTAGTCATTTTCAAAGTCAATCCAGCGACCAAGCCGCGTAACGGTCGACTCCCACTCCTTCGTGTAGCGCTGAACAATGGATCGGCACTCATTGTTGTAGTTCTCAATGCCCATGTCCAGGACTTGCTGGCGATGCGTGATTTTCAGGCGCTGGTCAATCTCATACTCCACAGGCAGGCCATGGCAGTCCCAGCCGGCACGTCGCTCCACAACGTGACCCTTCATCGCGGCGTAACGGGTAACAGTGTCCTTGATGGTTCCGGCGAGAATGTGGCCGTAGTGGGGCAGTCCAGTCGCGAATGGAGGACCATCATAGAAGGTAAACTCAGGCTCATTGCGCTCCTCAGAGAGTTTGTTCTGAAGCTTAAAGCTATCGTTTTCCTTCCAGTGCGCCCCAACACGCTCTTCCTCCTCACTAAAGTTTAGCGAAGGGGGGAGGGTCGTTGGAGAATAGGAAGTGTAAGGCATTGTGGGGGAAAAGGTGGATGGATGGGTCAGACGGGGGCGGAGAGTTAAGCAAGTTTGCGGGAGTATGTTTCTTCTAAAAAGTCGATTTGGGGTTCTCTAGGTATTGAAAAGATCTCTCAAACGGTTTATTTGTCGATCGAAAAAGGAGAGAGTATATGGGAAATTTGTGGAGGGCGCGAGAGAAAAAAGAAGTAAATACCTCATAGTTAATAAAGCGCTATTCTTTTGCCTCTATGTTATCAGCAATATGGACGGTAAATATTATATCGAAGCACGCAAATTTATCACATCAATTTTTACAAGTTATTTCATACAAAAAGGTTGTTGAAGCTGGGTCACTAGTAGATGCACTCTTCTCCTGCTGCATGGTGGGTCGGCGAGCCAACTGCTAGCAAGGAATCATACCTGATGTCGTGTTTTTTAGTGAGAGCACGGGGAGTTAGGTCTGTTTCGACATGGTCATAAAGTGCGCGGTCAGGGTAGTTGTAGAACTCAGGAGACTTGATGTTTGTATTGACCGACAATGGGAGAAGGTCGACCGGCTTTCGGAACGGCAGTTTCAGGTCGCACTTGAGGGGGTGGGCTCCATACTTAGCATCTCGAACCTTGCTTACAATCTCATCAGATTTCTGTTTCTTTTTCTGCTCTTCCATTCCCTGACTGCGCTTATTGGTGATGGCGTCTTTGGTCATTTTAATGACCTTACTCTTATACTGTTTCCAAAGTATACTCTCCTTGAAGAGCTGTTTGAGTTCATTCTCTGTAGGGTATTCAATGATCCACTCCTTCATACCGGCTAAAACGTCGCCAAACACCTTCTTCTTTTTCTTCCTTTGGTGGGTGGTACCATCGTTTCCATCGTCTTCAGAGCCGATTCCAAAATGATTGTAGACGGCATCTTTATAAATACTCTCTCGTCGGTCGGCTTCACCTTGTGTGTTACTAAGTTTCACAAGCTCGTAAAAGATGTGGCGGCTCAACCAGGCTATCTCGCACGCGCAGCTTGTCACTAATGTGCAGCCACGCGCCTCTGAATTTTCGTGCATTATCTTATCCTGGATTTTTTTCGATTCATCGTCCTCTACAGCATCATCCCTATCTTTGCTGAAACTGGTGAACATGCTTCGCTCGATGAATGCCGCATTGGGCCCCAAGATGCACAAGCATGCCCGCTTCTGATTCCGATTCCGCTGCACGTCGTCATCCATAGAAGCTCCTTGGCGAGTAGCAAGGGCCTTGATTTTTTTATCGAGGGTCAGTCCTGCCGGAATGATGCTAATGTTACCCCGCCTTTCCAAAGACCGCTTCTTCGTTTCCGATTTTTTCTTCAATGAGAAATTCTTCATGACATGAATTTCCCCGTGTCGAAGGATGGCCATGTACTTCATTGAGTCGACCGCATCATTCTGCTCCCACAACTTCGAGTAAATAGGCACCTTTTCGAGGAAAGCACGTGCCGCGAGATCAGTGATAACTTCTTCGGGAAATGATTTGAAGGCGGGCACGTTTCGGATAAAGTTGATTTTTTTCGTCAGCTCGTCTACATGCAGCTTCTTTATAACGCGCGCGTAGTCTTCTTTCTCGATGCAGAGTAACTCGGCGGGTTCGGCGCTGCGTTGCGTTTGGAGGGCGGGAGGAAAAGGCGAAAAATGAATAGCAACAGGAACAGGAACAGGGGCGAAGAGGGCGGTTGGCTATGATGATATTTAGGGGGAGGAGGAAAAGGCCCGGCGCATGCTGGGCATGGGCAGAACAACAACAGACAGGCTACTTACCTAACGACGGTAGCATTCCGCGGATTGTTGCTGATGAGCGCTGCTTCTCCGAAAGAGTCGCCGGGGTGGAGGTGAGCAACCGTTTTCAGGTTCTTTGAATCTTGCACTTTGATCTGCACGTGAAAAGATCCAAGCAAGATGACAAAAAACGTGGTTCCCGGATCACCTTGCCGCATCACAGTATCACGAGCCCACGCAACGTCCTTATGGCCCATAACTTTGCACAATTCTAGCTGAGCATCCGTCTCAAGGTTTTGAAAGAATTTGACGTTCTTTACTAGCATCAACAATTGTTGGCATTCCTTCCGAGACCTATACATGGGCTGTTTGGCGAGAATTGTCTTACACACGTCGTAGTTTGGAGGTTTAGCACCTTTTTTGTGAGTTATCATTGACGGTTTCATCATGTTGAGGAGCAAACTCGCCTTCCCGATCATCTTAATGTGCTTCTTGAGCTTGCTCATGTTCGCTTTTAACTTGCTCTTCGGTTTGTTAGGGTCGTCACTTTCTTCCCCCTCCTCTTCACCATCTTCTTTCAAAGAAATAACTCGACCCGTTGAGGTCGGCGACGCTCCCCCCTCCTTTGGCGCGCGAGGATTTGCAATCGGACTCCGGAGAGCATCAACGCTTCCCCTTCTCGTGGAATCGCGTCTCGGATTTTTAGGCTCCAAGATAATATGCTCCTGTGAAAACCGCCTCACCATCGCGTCCTTGTCCATCAGCAATTTTCTTCCCTTCTCAACCATCTGGGGAGCCCTGCTCTGATTCGACTTTGGGCTGCCTTCGGGACTCATGCGCTTCATCTCCTTTTCTTTTGCATCTATTTGCGCTCCCATGATCATTCCGTAGCTCGCTGCCTGAACTTTGATGCCTCCTCCTACATTTTTACTCTTTTCCTGATTCTTTTTGATGTTCTCACGCATTGTGTTGCTGCGCATATGAGACTGCGCAATCTCGATTGCTTCCTTCAGCTGCGTGTGTCGATTTATAGACTTGGCCTTGGGAGACGCTTCAACAGCATACACAAAAGACTTTTGACGTGATTCTCCGTGAACCACTGCGGTGGTGTCAAGAACATCCATTGTGTGACTTTTATCTCCGAAGATCTCCCTTTTACCAGGTTCACTGGGACGCTTCACTGAGAGTGCGCGCCGTTTGTTAAGGCTATTACCAGGCGAAAGCCCAGGGGACGAAAGGTTTCGACTTTTACCATGAGGTGGTGGCTTCGGGGAGGGGTGAGGCGAGGGAGACGAGGGAGTTTCGGTCGTCATAAAAACAACCGACTAGCGGAGGGAAGTATCACCAACGGCTCAAAATCATACTAAGGGTACGGAAATAGCAAAAATACGCCGGAAGGAGATAAAAAAAGGTAAATCAGCTCATGGGTGGAAACTTAATGTTGACATTTTTTTTCGGGAAAAAGACAAATATGGTACTTTTTTGACCCAAAATGGACAAATATGGTACTTTTTTTAGTGCCCCTAGTAAAAGCATAAAAATGACAATGTGGCAGAATTAGGCACCCCCGGTTACAAAAAAAGCACCCCAGGTTACAAAAAAAGCAATTTTTTGAAGAAAAGTGCCATTTGAAAGATGTTTAAGTGTGTGGAGGCATTTGGCCGAGCAGAGGGATGTAACCCCCCCCCCAGTTCCCCAAAGCCCCCAGAAGGCTCGACGCCAGATGAAAACACACAGTAGGGCAGCCGCGGTTCAACACGAGAACTGAGAATGAAAAATTTTAGCGTTCAACTCTTGTCTTTTCCTTATTT
>Ga0115556_1002593_pt1 | contig 11914 bp, 6 predicted proteins | sample COGITO_mtgs_1104_5_FD_87282 | JGI IMG/M metagenome (GOLD analysis project Ga0115556, IMG submission 87282) | Pelagic marine microbial communities from North Sea - COGITO_mtgs_110414 | ecosystem: Environmental > Aquatic > Marine > Epipelagic | place: Germany:Helgoland, sampling site Kabeltonne... | reverse complement strand
CGTAGGTGCTGAATAAAAGAAAGATAAACTAAAAATAGTAGCAACCACCGTGTATCACCATCATGAACAACGAAATCATCGTATTCTGTTAGCATCGACAACACACAAAATATCTCGCAAAACCCCAATGCACGACACAAAAAGACACCCGCATGATTAAGAACAAAAACGCGGAAGAAGAGTCGAAGAAACCGCCACCGCCGGACCCGTCCGTGTTTCGTGGCCAACGTGGCACCGATTGTCAGTGCTCCTCCGTCGTCGAATGTGGAGAGAACGATCGGTTTTTGCTGTTGACCGCAGACGGCGACGGACGAGTGAAACTTTGGAACGGGGAAACGAAAAGGAACGTGTGGACGGTCGGTGATGACGACGACGACGACGACGACGACGAGAACACCACGCGCGACCCGAAAAGGAAAGTTTCCTCGTCGATTTTAGCGATCGAAATTGTCGAAGACTGTAAAGAGTCAGACAGATGTACGTTTCTCACGCACGAAAGAGACGGCACGGTTTGCTTGTGGGTTTCCTCACCTGAAGAGAACGAAGAGAAAGACGAAGATATTTTCCCGCCGAAACGGTGGCGACGGAAACCGATGCTGAAACAAGTGTTAGAAACAGAGAGCGAGTGTCACACGTTTTGTCCAATGTCGAACGTGATAACAACGGTGTCGTCGTTAGAAGAGGAAAAGAAACGCGGAGTAGTAGTAGCTCGACCGGCGAGCGAACGAGGCGCCGTGGAGCTCGTATCGGTCGATTTGGAAGGAGGAAGGATGACGTCGAAACCGATACTGTTGGAGAAGAGGGAAAAGGTGACGACGGGAGAAGGGAGCGAAGAAGGAGAAGAGGAAGAGGAAGAGGACAACGAAAAGTACGGGAGCGTGTCTGCGTTGAAGTTTCTCTCCAGACGAACTTTAATGATTGGATACGAAAGCGGACACGTGACTGTCGTGAGAACAGACGAGGGAGACTTCCTCGACGCCGGCTCATCGAACTCAAATGTTGATCTACCAAACAACACCGAACGATGTTTTAAAGATATGGTCACGTGCATAGACAGTTACGTACAGAGGAAGAACGATGAAGAAGATGAGAACATAGATTGCAAGGATAGAATGCACGTAGTCGCCATCGGGTGCGCGGACGGCTCCGTCACCCTATATATGGGAATCGAACTCTTCAGGTCTGTGATCGCGAACTTTTCACTTCTGTCTGTCTCAGAAGGTGTCTACGAAGAAATTTTCGCTCTAAAAAAAGACTCCACGAAAGGTCCGTATCACTCCCCGGACGAATCCACCCAAGGCGTCGCCTCTCTCTCCTTCCGCGCCGACCGCAAACTCCTCGCCGTCGGGTACTGGGACGGGAAAACCCGCATCTTCTCCCACCGTAAATGCTGGGACTCCGGACCCGCACACCGTATAGGGCCCATTCTCGCGTGTTTAAAAACGGAAAAGTTGGTCCGAACCGACCGACTCCCCGGCGTCGCTTCGGTCCAGTTTCGCAAAAAAGGCGGAAAAGAGTTACTCGTGTGCACTCGACAAGACGGGTGCTGTCGCGTGTGGCCGATATTTCCTCCGAGCGGCGGGTGAGTAATCGGGGAAAACGGAGATAAAAGAGAGAGCGCATCCAAAGTGCTCTTGGTCTCTCTCTCTTTGAAAATGTAGAGCTGAAGCGTAGTACGAGCAGCAGCGCGAGATGGTCTCGACGGTCTCTCTCTTTGAAAATTTTATCAGTGTCAGACCAAATGGAATCTCTCTCAAACATTTCGTCATTATTACGCGCAAAACACACACTTACACACATCACTTCTTCTCTCTGCCACTTCGTTAGTATACCTATATAATACTAGAGTAGTAATTGTTGGTGTTTTTCAAAATGTCGTCGCTCGAAGAAGAAGAACGGGGAAACCGAATCCCGTTCGAACCGGACGACCCTCGGTACGAATTCACCGCCGAAGAGGAAGAAAACGCGTTGAAAGCGTACGAAAAACGGTACCAAAAAGAACGCACGTGGGAAGATTTAACGGAAGATGCCGAGGGAAACTTACGCTCGTCCTCGCTGGAAAAGGACCGATCTGAGCGACGGCGGTTTCTGGCGAACGAAAAGAGGAAGAAAATCGAGAAAGAAGCGTCGCAGTCCAGAGTTGCCAAAGGGATGATTCGGTACTGTTACGTGATTCTCGATTTGAGCGACGCGATACACGTGGAAGACATGCGACCGAATCGAAGCGCAGTCCTATTACCGCTGATGATTAAATTCGTTCGAGAGTTTTTCAATCAAAACCCCTTGTCGCAGTTAGGTTTGATCGCGTGTAAAGATGGGAAAGCGGAACGGATTACCGAACTGTCCGGATCTCCGGAGACGCACGTGAAGGCGATTAAGAAGGCGTTTGCGAGCGACGGCGTCGGGGGGAGTTTTTCGTTACAAAACGGGTTAGAGCAAGCGATGGAAGGATTGAGAGACGTGCCACCGTTTGGTGCGAGGGAGATTATAGCGATTATTTCGAGTTTGAGCACGTGCGATCCGGGGAATATCAACGATTCGGTGAGGAAAGTGAAGAAGATGAAAGCGAGGACGAACGTTATTTGCGTGGCGGCGGAGACGAGGGTGTTTAAAAAGTTAAGCGAGGAGACAAAAGGGAAGTTTAGCGTGAGTTTGGACCAGTCGCATTTGACGAGATTGATTATGGAGTGCGCGCCTCCGCCGGCGTTGTTGTTGGAAACCGCGAAACCGGCGTTGGTGGAGATGGGATTTCCGAGACGAGAGCCGAGGAAGTTTGGCCTAGGCGCCGGAGACGAGGACGATCGAGACGTGTTGACTATTGGACCTAGGAACGGAGAGTATCGGTGTCCGAGATGTGAGGCGAGAGCGGAGGAGCTACCGAGTCAGTGCGGGACGTGTCAGTTATCGTTGGTATCTTCGCCGCACTTGGCGAGAAGTTACCACCATTTGTTCCCGGTGATGCCGTTTGTGGAAGTGAAAGTAGACGGCGATTCAAAAAACGAGGAGGGAGAGGAGAAGAAGAGAAAAAAAAACAGCGGTAAAGATGATGATGATGACGGACAATTTCTCAGAGAGTGCTTTGGATGTTGTGTCGTGGTGGATGCGTCGACTGGGATGTTGAGTAAGTGTCTCAAATGCGAGAAAGAATTTTGCTTCGCGTGCGATGTATACATTCACGACCGGTTGCATAACTGCGTCGGATGTTTAACGACGGCTTTAGATAAAGAGTAGTAGTATTGGTAGTAGTAGTAGTAGTAGTAGTGTAGCAGTAGTAGTGATATTCGTAGTAGTTCGGGAGTAGGTACATAAATACAGTGTGCACGCGTCACGGCTAAGTATTACCACCGTCGAGTTCTTCGTCCGTTGTCGGGAAGACAAACTCGCTAAAGCTTAATAATTCGCCCACTTCTTCTTCTTTGACGACGACGACGACGTTTGCTACATTTTTCGCGTCATCGACTACGGGCTCCTCTGATTTGCTTTTACCGCGCGCTCCAACCCCAGTACTAAAGTCGCCGCTCGCATTGTTCACGTTCATCCTCTCTAAATCTCGTAAAATCCTCCTCTCGTCCTCAATCTCCATCTCTCTCATTTTCCGTTTTTCTTCCTCTTTCCTCCGTTTCTTCTCTTCGATTTGCAGTTTCAACGCGCTTTCGTATTCAGCGTTCGCTTTCTCCCGCGCGTACAATTCTCTTCGTCCGTACGCAGCCGTTACGTCGACTTTACCGCCGCGACCGCCGTTCGTCGACGACGCGGCGGACGAAGACATCATCCGAATCCTTTCCATTCGTCTCTCGTCCTCTTTCTCGTTTTGCTTGCGTTCTCGGTTCTGTTCGATTTGAAGCAGCAAGTCTCTCTGATATTGTTTCGATTTGTCCATCTTCTTCCCTGATTTATTCGCATCGAAATGTTCTTCTTCTTTTTCTTCTCCAAAAGCTCGATGATTCTCCGAAAGTGGACTGTAAAGTGCCGCCAAAGTCTCCGCTTCCATCACTTGCGCCGCGTGCGACTTGTTGTTCTGCAAAAGCACATCGCGCGCGTCGTACATTTTTGAAATTCCACGTCTTCCGTGTCTTCCATTTCCTCCTCCTCTCGATGACGACGACGCGCCCGGAGGAGCAGCAGTACTACTACCCATCATCTCGTCCTTCTCCTCTTTCAACCCGACGCAGGCGACGATGCTCGTTTGCCGCATAATGCGTGCGTGTGTGTGTTCTTTTTAGCGTGGTGTTTATTCTGATGCGCTGCACTCTATTTTTAAAACACTTGTGTCAGAGGAGGAAAGAAAGAGACGTATTGAGGGGAAAAATGTTGACGTCGCGCGAAGTCATCATACATCTCATCTACATTAAAACTAAAACTATAACCTACAATCTGGGCGCGTTCCCGATGTTCCCGGCCGCGGGCAACCTCTCGACGCTGTACTTATGATTCTGAAGATACATGATTGGCACGCCCGGGATTTTCCGTAACCTTCGTTTCAAATCCGTATCGCACGTGGCCACGACGTAACATCTGTGTTTCCTGCACCTGTCCACGATGCAGTCGTCCGCGTACGTCCCTCGGTGCATGCACGGTAATTTTACGAACCTCGGGTCTTTCGCCACTCTCAGCGCGACGCGATATTTCGTCCCGAGTTTCTCCAACTCCCCAATCACGCAATCCGTCACGTGTGGGACGCAATTCGCGTATAAACAATCCATCATCCCTTTCACTAAATCGATTTTATTCTTGATGGAGAAATTGATAAAGTTTGTGTCCACTAAAACCGAGTACGGTGGTTTAATCGACGCGTTGTGTTCGTTGAACATGTGCGAAGAGACCGCTTCGATGCGTTTGATTTTCATCTCGTTTTCCTTCGATTTGAATTGGTTTTTACTCCTGTGACTCTCTTGTCCACCACTGTTCATTCGCGTTTGCTGCTTGGCGTCTTTTGGGTTCAAAAGGCGTTTGGTCAGCGCGAACTTTTTCGTCTTGCGGACGTTTTTGCCCATCGTTTACGCGCGCTTTCTTTCTCTTTTTGTGTGAGGAATGTGGCGGCTGCTGAATTGGAAAAAACGAACGAAGTTTCCTCACTCGTGTTCTTTTGCACTCCTCCTTTAGGCGCACACGCGACTTTTACTAAAAGCGTACCAAAAGCAGGGAAAAGAGAAAAAGGTGATGAAAGTTTTTTTAGACGTGGCGGCGGACCAAACGCCGCTGGGTCGAATCACCGTCGTCCTCAGAGACGACGTCTGTCCGAAGACGTGCGAGAATTTCCGACGGCTGTGCGTCGATCATCATCTTCGAGGAGGAGGTGAAACGACGACGAAGAACAACAATAACTACAACGCAGACTTCAAAGGTGGGTTTAAGAACTCCACGTTTCACCGAATAATACCGAATTTCATGTGCCAAGGCGGCGATTTTACCAACAACGACGGAACCGGTGGGAAATCGATTTACGGGAAGACGTTTCCGGACGAAAACTTCATCTTGAAGCATTCCGGACCGGGCGTCGTCTCCATGGCGAACTCGGGGCCGAACACGAACGGGAGCCAATTTTTTCTCTGCACTTCGAAAACGCAATGGTTGGACGGGAAACACGTGGTTTTTGGACAAGTGACGAAGTCTGGGATGGAAGTGGTGAGGAAGATGGAAACGTTCGGCTCGAAATCGGGAAAGACGTCGAAAGTCATACGCGTGATGGAATGCGGCGAAATCGACGAACAGTTGGAGAAGGACGAAGATATGGGAGACGACGACGCGGTGAAGACGAAGAAGCGGGTGGATTTAGCCGAGGCGAAGAAGATGGAAGATCAGTTTCGGGAGGAGAGGGAGAACGACGAGAGAGCCAAGGCGGCGCGGAGGATGATGAGCGAGATGAAGAACGAAGAGAATACGAATCGGGAGAACCACGACGACGGTTTTGATCAACTCGAAGTGACGTTGAGCGCGGCGCCGGATTTAGATAAAATGACCGCGAAGCAAAGGAAATTGTACGAGTTACGGCAACGGATGAACCTCGGGAGGACGTTGAATCACAGCGCGGTTTTAGACGAGAAGAAACGAGAGGATAATCCAGACGAGTACGCCGAGCAAGCGAGACGGAAACAAATAGAACAAGTGAAGCATAGACGCGAAGAGGAAGCGAAATTAAAAGGCGTGGACCCGGGGAAGTATCTGTTGACGCAGACCGCGGAACAAGTCGAACGGATAAAGAAGAAGCCGAAATTTGAGGACAAAAATCCGCACAATCGATTCGCTCAAGAAAAACAAGCCATTCGGTACGAACGAAACGTGAACGATATTAAAGTATCCGAGGAAGAGTACGAAAAAAAGAAACTTCAATCGGCTGAGTTTTATCGAGACGCGGATTCGTTGTTATACGGTACCGATAAGGCGAGCAAAGAAGGCATCGAAAAGTTGCAAAAGTTTATGAAGGAAAGAGACGAGAAGAGAAGGAAACGGGTCGTGGCGGAGAAGATTAAAGATTCCAAAGGGGATGGGATTAACGATGGGAACTCCAAGTTTAACGCGAAATTGGATCGACACTACGGGAAGTACACGAAGGAGATTAAAGCGAATCTTGAAAGAGGGACGGCATTGCCGGACCATTAATTTCACGATGATGATCAAGAAGAAGGTTTGTGCTTCGCGTTCGTTTTTTTTCTTTCTTCTCTCGTCTTTTTGTTTTTTGTGCATGCGTACCAGCTTAAAGCCCTTAGGCCACGGGTCGCGAGTTAAACCGTTATGCAAAATCGAACTCAGACGAATAGTAACAGAGCGGCGGAGCCTTTAGTTATGGGCGCGCTGTCTAACTGTCCGTCGACATTTTTTTTCTTCTTTTTGTTTTTGTTCTTCTTGGTTTATTATCGATTCTGACCATTCTCGCTCTAAAAACTTTACATTTATTAAAATACACAGAGAAGAGAATATGCATCATTCGTAGTAGTCATCATTCATTGCAGTAAAAATAGACGAGCGTCCCAGTACATGTATTATATGAGTAGTGCTTTCTAATTCATTTAGGCCCATATCCACCACCCCCGGGCGTTTCGATTCTCAAAACATCGCCCGCGTCGACGTTGATGGACACTTTCCCGCCGATGACTTCAAAGTCTTCACTCCCTTTCCTCTTGAGTAGATTTCTTCCTTTCGCACCGTCGTGACCACCACCCAACCCTCGCGGATTCCTCTCGCGTCGTTCACTCAACACGTTCGCCACGAGCGGTTTGAGAAACGTAAACTCTCTGACTAATCCATCGCCGCCTTTGTTCTTACCTTCGCCGCCAGAACCTTGCCTCAACGCGAACGTATTTACGAGCACAGGGTATCGACGTTCGAGGATTTCCACGTCCGTGATGCGCGTGTTGGTCATGTGCGTTTGCGTACCGCTCGCACCGACAAAGTCTGGACCCGCACCGGCACCACCACCGATGGTTTCGTAATAGCCAAACGTTTCGTCTCCAAAGGTGAAGTTATTCATGCATCCTTGCGAATTCGCCGCCGCTTCGAAAGCTTCGAAAATGACATCGGTGACTCGTTGCGAAGTTAAGACGTTGCCACCGACGACAGCGGCAGTCGATGACGGGGACAAGAAGCACCCGTCTGGGATTCGAACGTCGACTGGCGCTAAACAGCCTTGATTCAGTGGGATCGGTTCATCTACGATACATCGCAAGGCATAGATCACCGCAGCAACGGTAACCGCCGGTGGAGCGTTCCAGTTTCCCACAACTTCTGGAGCAGTTCCCGCGAAATCAAAAATGGCCGAGCCGTCTTTGGCGTTCAGCGTCAGTGAAAGTTTAATTTCAGAACCGTCGTCCATGAAATCAGACGCCTCAACCGTCACCGTCTCGCTTCGAGTATCGTTTCTTTTCGCAAGAATCTTACTCGCAAACGCTTTTAATGTTTCACGGACGGCTAGTTCGGCGTTCATTTGCACGAAACGCATGTACTCTCTCGTTTCCTTTGTCCCAGAATCCCGCATTAACTCGCGAATCAATTGAATCCCTCGCGCGTTGGCTGCAACTTGCGCGCGCAAATCGTTCAAATTGTCCTCAATCTTTCTCGATTTGCCTTCTTTCAATATCTTCACCAAACCTTCCTCGTCGTACACGCCTTTCTTTAATATCTTGAAAGATTCAATTGCCACGCCTTCTTCACTCAACTTTGTTGAAAAGGGCGGCATAGAACCCGGCGTAGCCCCGCCAACATCCGCGTGATGCCCTCGCGACGCGACGAGAAACTCCAACTTGTTTCCTTTGAAGAACACGGGGGTGACAACGGTAATGTCCGGTAAATGCGAACCACCCGAGCAAGGGTGGTTGGTGACAAGCACGTCGCCGTCTTGTAAATCGCCTTTCAAATGTTTCAGCTGCCAAGAAACAGTTGAGGACATTGCGCCCAAATGAACGGGCACGTGCGGCGCGTTGGCGACCAACCCTCCGCTCGGCGAGAAAATCGCACACGAAAAATCCAAACGCTCTTTGATGTTGGTAGATACCGCCGTGCGTTGTAAAGTGCGTCCCATTTGCTCTGCGATACCCATGAATCGATTGTTGTATAACGAAACGAGCACAGGATCGGCGATTTTTTTCGAGAACGCAACTTCGTCGAAGTCGTCGTCGTCCTCATCAACCCCTAATTCAAAAGAAGCTTTTTTGCTCGAAGAGGAAGATTTTGATGATGACATTCCATCGACGGTAATCTCGAGATCGCCCGCACTTGTGACCAACGCGACGCACTCGGATTCGATGACGCACGTGGATGTGCCGTTCATAATTATAGCCGGTCCAACGATTTCATCTCGCGGGAATAGATCGAGCAATTCGTACACCGGCGTTTCGGTCCATCCGTTCTCGCCTTCAAAGTACGTCTTTGTTTGCGATTTCTCTCGCTGCTCTAAGCTTCTGGTGCTGCTATTCCTTTGCATTTCTTGACGTGTTTCTTCTCCTTCAGAAACTAATAAATTCACTTCGGATTTCGCAACGCCTCTCACGCGAACGTCATCGACGATTGCTTCGCGATTTTCCATCACGAATCCGTACTCCGCGCGAAAGCGGTCTCGAAATTCATCCATGAACGAACGCGAAGGGTTGGATTTTTTCGATGGCTCTTTAATCATCATCGGAGCGTCCGTGCCTTCAAAGCGCATGTTCAAATATAGTTCGGTTTCGATGACTTTTCTGGTAAACCCTTCTTCTTCGACTAATTCTCGCGTGACGACTTCGCGAAGCTCGTCGGCAGTCTTTTCGAATAACTTTTCGTTCTCTTTGGAATACGCCGCGAAGCACGCGGTTTGTTTTTCTCGAACGACATCGGCTAAACCCATACCAAAAGCGCTCAATATTCCTGAGTATTTGTGAACTTTGACGGATCGAATGCCTAACGCTTTCGCCACCGCGCATGCGTGTTGTGGACCAGCACCACCAAAGGCGGATAAAATATGCTTAGACGTTTCAAACCCCTTCGATTCGGTAATTTCTCGAATCGGGCGGCACATGGCCTCGTTCGCGACGCGAAGGAAACCTAATGCGACCTCTTCGGTCGATAAATCTATGTGACTGCTGCTGCTATTACTATTGCTATTTTCTATTTCGCGCTCGCGAAACCAAGCGTTGATTTCATCTCGCAACTGTTCAAATTTTGCCACCGACGCCGCTCGATCGAGCGGCTCATTCTCATCCGGACCGAAAATTTTTGGAAAGTATTCCGGTAGCACTCGTCCCAAAACGACATTCGCATCTGTGACTGCTAACTCGCCGCCTTTTCTATAACATGCCGGTCCAGGTTCACTGCCAACACTTTCCGGACCAACTTGGAACCCTCCGGCGAAGAATTTCAGTTTACTCCCTCCGCCCGCGGCTACGGTGGAAATGTCAAGTTGCGGACACTGCACGACGACACCTGCGGTGACGGTTTCGGTAACGTGCTCGTACCCTTGTTTCGGATCGTATCGTGAAACGTCCGTGGACGTACCACCCATATCAAACCCAATTACGGATTCTATTTTTTCTTCATCTTCTTCGTTCGGATTACTACTACTACTACTTTCCTCCGTCGCCGTGCGAGCGTACCCGACAACTCCTCCCGCTGGTCCGCTCAGAATCGCTTTATACCCACAAAATCTATCCGCAGACGTCATACCTCCGTCGCTTTGCATGAACAACACCGGAACATCTCGCATTAACCCGTCATCAAACCCTTCCACAAACGTCTTCACGTACTCTTTGATCTTTGGCGTCAAGTAGGCATCCACGGCAGCGGTGTGTCCTCTCGGCACCGCCCTCGCCATCGGCGTCAACGCGGACGACAACGAAATTTGCTCGAAACCAAGTTCCTCGGCTAATTCACCAATCATAATTTCGTGTTCTGGATACGCGTACGAGTGCATCAAAACTACCGCCACGGAGGTGAACCCATCCTTTTTCGCCTCCAAAAGCGATTGCCGTAAACTCTCCACGTTTAATTTTTCCACGATTTCAATCTCCTCGTTTGTTTTCACTCTAGCCATATCAACCACCTCGTTCCCTTTTCTATAATAGAATTCTCCATCTCCACTCATCGTCGAACATCGAACCGGTCTCACCCTTTCCTCCGCCTCGATGCCTCTCTCGGCTAAACTCGCCGGCCGCCTCGCGTCCAACTTGAAGATCTCCGGTCTCGCTTGGTTCCCAACCGTGAGCAAATCTTTGAATCCTCGCGTGACGACGACGACAACTTTCGCTCCTTTCCTTTCCAGCAACGCGTTCGTCCCAACCGTCGTCCCCATCCGTACCGATTTAATCCTCGCGGTTGGCGTTTTCACCTCTCTCGGAATGCTTTCCTTCGTGATGATTTCCAACGCGCGTCGAATACCTTCCCGGGGTGCGGATTGATAATTCTTCGGGTCTTCCGATAAAAGTTTAATAGCCATCTTCTTCTTCGTTCCAGACTCTATGTATTCGCAGTAGACGTCCGTAAACGTCCCGCCTCGGTCGATGCAAAACGTCACGTCTCTCATTGTCATCGCGTTCTTGTTATCCGCTTCAAGTTGTGCTCCGTTTTGTGCGCACGAACACGGCTTCATCGATGATGCTCTCTTCGACGCATTTTGTCGCGCTTTGGTCGTTACACATCTGTGAAGATGGTGCTTCCATCTGAACGTCGTTGGAGCGCACGATTTGTGCGCCGCGGAGGACGTTTTCATCTCTCTCTCTTTCGTTTTGTTGCGGATGAAAGAATGAAGAGCGAGAGAGTTTGGAAAAGCAATTTAGGTGATTTTGAGTCGAATGTATCTTCTGCGCTTTACCGCGTCTGCGTGTCTCTCTCTTTGGTATCTTTTATTACAAGATTTACGATGATGATGATGATGATGACTACGTTTCGTGTAGTACTCCATGCTCGTATCGCCAACCGCGTGGTAGAGGGCAGTTGTTGTCGAGGAGGTATTGTAAACACTCGGGGTGGTTGTTCTTGTGCGCTTCTCGTACGGCGTCCTCGTCCCAAGACGCTTTGGCGGTTTCGTGTAAGTACTTCAAACAGTCTAAGTGGCCGTTTTCGGCTGCATATGCACACGCATCTTCGTCATATTCATCAAATTTACGCTCAACAAGGTATTCGAGTATGTGAAGATGACCATTTCCAGCCGCCCAATAGGCAGTATACTCATCCCAAGGCGCTTTCGCTTCTTCGCGTAAGTATTTGAGGCACTCGAGATGACCGTTTTTGGCAGCATGTGCACACGCTTTCTCATCGATAGGACACTCATTTGCAACGCAATACTGTACCATTTCCAGATTACCTCGTTTTGCGGCCGCTTTAATCGTCCCTTCATCCCACTTACACTTTTTCTCCTCTCGCGCCCACTTGAGCAACTCGAGTTTATTCGTTAGAGCAACTCGAGAGCAGAACCATGTTTTCCACCAGTGACTCGGCCACGACGATTTAT
>Ga0115556_1002590_pt1 | contig 11916 bp, 10 predicted proteins | sample COGITO_mtgs_1104_5_FD_87282 | JGI IMG/M metagenome (GOLD analysis project Ga0115556, IMG submission 87282) | Pelagic marine microbial communities from North Sea - COGITO_mtgs_110414 | ecosystem: Environmental > Aquatic > Marine > Epipelagic | place: Germany:Helgoland, sampling site Kabeltonne... | reverse complement strand
TGTCAGTGGTGTCAGTGGTGTCAGTGGTGTCAGTGGTGTCAGTGGTGTCATCAGCGATGTCAGCGATGTCAGCGATGTCAGTGGTGTGGAAGAGAGCGGGTTCGAGGATAGCGAGTATGAGGAGATAAGTACTGTTGAGAGTTCTGTTGAGAGCACGGTTGAGAGCACGGTCGAGTGAGCCGGGCAAGGAGAGAAAGGATCGCAATTTTGTTCACTCTTATTTTTTGGGCTTCTCGGATTCTCGGGTCATCGTCGGATAGATAGCTTGTCGGATACATACTCGTTAAAATTATTTGTAAATACGTAAAATTGGAATGCGTTGGTGGAATTTACGATGGAAACGCAAATCTCATATACATAATTATACAATTAAAATAACAATCATCATCTATCTGTTCTCTGTGTTCTAACATACTCCTGGTAGAAGCTCCGAGGCATCCATGCTGCGGCCATACTGGCTTCGCCCCAAGCACCGGCAGGCCCACCCGCTGCAGGTGCGTTCGACGTGCTCATGGAGGTTGCTTGCCTACCGAACGCTTCCCGCGGACTGCGCATTAAGTTAGCGTCCTCCATCGAACCCCCGTAACTATAAGTTGGTCGTGTCAGACTAGAATACTGAGGATGGAGGTTAGAGCTGTTGATACTGTCAAGGGCGTCATGTGGGACCTCTTTCTTTGGGATTGAAGGAATTGTGGTCTTAAGTTGGTTCAGAAGATCAAGTGTTCCACCAATATCGTCATCTGGAAGGTTTTCCCCGTTCTCTCTTTTGGCGTCGATATCGGTCTTGGTGTGGAGGCTGAGGTGTTTATTGTGTTTGAATAGGTTTTGGCTGTCCATTATTTCATTTATCTGGTCGTCAACGTTTGTAAAGAACGGCGTTTGATCAACACCATCAGATTCCGAGGATGGGGGCGGGGACCGGTGTATCTTCTTATTTTGCTTTTTCAAGGAGGACGAAGAGGAGGAAGAAGATTTCTTCGATTTACTCTTCTTTTTTTTCTTTTCCTTTTTCTTTTTCTTCTTCTTCTTGCTTGTTCTGCGATCCGAAGAGGAATCGCTGAATTCACTTTCGCTTGATATTTCACTATCGCTGCTCGTAAAGTCATTTTCGGCAATGTTCTGGTACTTTTTTTTCTTCAGCTTGGTGCGTTCCCTCATATTTTCAAGATCCTTTCTCTCCTCTGCAATCCCCTCCTTCAATTTTTCCCTCGAGGACTCGATTATTTTACCCGCAACCCCCTCAATCCACCCCATCTGCTCCCTGATGTCCAACTTATTCCTTTCCCCTGTTACCTCCTCTTTTGTTCGCTTCAAATCGGCACGCTGAATCTGCAAATCAGCCTCGCGGGAAGCCAGCTCCGTTTCCTTCAGTTTGACCTTGTTTAGCGCCTCGTCAACTTCATCCTTCATGGAGCGGATCACAATCTCGTAATCCGTTCGTTGCTTGCTCAAATCAATCTTTCTGTCGTTTTCTAGCTTGGCTTTGTACTCAAGAAGTTCATTCTTTTTCATTGCCTCAAGCTTATCGCGCAGCATTGTTGTGTTTTTACTGTGTTCCACCTCCATTCTCTCTCTCAGTAGTTTCTGCTCACTTTCCCTCTGTCGCTCAAAGAGCTCTTTTTCAGCGCTCAATCTCATCAGAAAGCCCTTCTCCATCTCATTTCGGACGGTTTCCTCTCTGCTCTTCGCTTCCCTTTCCCAAGTTTGCACAACGTCCATCAGTTGTTGCTGGACCTTCAACCGTTCTTCCGCCTGAGACGCTTTGAGTTTTGCCATGCTCTCCTGCAGCTCCAAGTAACTTCGCCTCTCTGCTTGTAATTCGGCCGTTAGAGTACTTAACTGGTGTTTGTACTGCTCGTTGGCTTCAGACATCTCCCGAGCCTGCTTCTTCAGCTCCCTGCTGCTTTCAGCATGCTGCTCATGCACCCTTTGTTCAGTCTCCAGAATGTTGGTTTTCAACCTGTGGTTCATCTCTGCTTCGGCAAACACAACGCGCTCCTCCAGCTCCCGCTTGTCCCGCTTAAAGCGACCCTCAATCTCCATTGTCTTCTCTTTCAAGCTGCTCTGAAACTCCAACTTGAGTTCCTTCACCCTCTCCTCTTGCCCCTTTAATACCCCCTCAAGATGAGCCTCTGCTCCCTTCTTCTGTTCTTCTAGCCTCACACTACCCTCAGCCAGCAGCTCTTTGCAAAGTACCACCTCGGCCTCAGCATCCAAAGTCTTTCGGAGCAAGTCCCGAATCTCCACCTGAATCACCTGCAAAAGCTGGCGCTGGGTGGGTTGTGAGTGAATTAGTTCGTTTGAAGTAAATCCGCTTAAAATAAACGACGGCATCGTTTTCTTACCTCCTGTTCTGGACCTTGCTGAGCGCGACGCAAGAACCGCGAGAGATACGAAGTTATTCTGGCATCAACTGCACGGAATGCCGCAGAGTATTTCTCACTCAATACTGTATGAGAAATTGTGTTGTTCATCGTATACTGCTGTTTTTGCTGATACTGCTGTTGTTGTTGCTGATACTGCTGTTGTTGCTGCTGTTGTCTTGAAGGCGATTGCGATGCGTGGAACTTTTGTTGTTGTTGTTGTTGTTGTTGTTGTTGTTGTTTTTGTTGTTGTTGCTGCTGCAGCTGAGGGTAATGGCTATGGCGCTGCTGGAACTCATCATACTGCCGTTGATACTCCTGTTGCTGCTGGAACGCGTACGACGCGGCCAGATTGGATGAACGCAGGGGGGACTGTTGCCTTATATGGTCTACCGATATCTCAGAAGCATGGTTGGTAGGAGGTTGCGGATTCTCACTAGCCGGTGCTGTTTGTAAAGAGGTGGGATTCTCCACGGGCGAAGAAGATTTTTCGTGCAGGGGAGTAGAGGGAGTTTCATCGCCAGATGACGGCCCGGTTTCTTGGTCCATCGTTCACTATTTGTTGAGAACAAATATTTGTAATATGGTTGTTTTTCCTATTTTCTTTATCACATTTCCCAACTGACAAAATTAAAATGGGACATTTACACAAGTGCAACCAACACGTACATTTAAGTGGTGGTTGTTCACGAAATCGAAAATATTCTTAATTCACTCTGTCCTATTTATAATTATAATTAGTTCAGACCACCATCAAACCTACTCCTTCAGCACCTCCTTGCTTGTCAACCCGCTCATTTTGACACTGACATCCCACACGTTCATGGCCGTCTGTAAATCCCTCACGGCAACGCTCTGTTCATTCTCAAAAATTTCTCCGCCACTTCCTCCAGCTCCCCTGGGCTTCCCGTCGGCAGAATACCTCCCCACATTTTGTGCTCCGCCATTCCAGCTCCAGTAAACCCCAGATTTGCTGCAAATGGGGTCATCAACGCACTGCGCGAGTCTTTGTCCTGCCTCCTCTTGCCCAACATATCCACCGGTCACGTATTTCATGAAAAGAGGAAAGATCTGCGGGGCAAGGTTGTGGGTAGGTGATTGTGAGTTGATGCATTCATGTGATGATGATGACGATGACGTGAGCAACTGAAGCAATACAAGCTGAAAACTAGAATTACTTCAAGCGCGCAAAAGACAACGTACCTTGCGGAACCACTGCCTCTTTTCTCGGAACAACTCAGTCTCAGCGATGCAGCCGGGGTACATGCTGCTGAAGACAATTCCCGTCTTCTCATGGTAGCGGCGATGAAGTTCAGAGACAGTCATCATATTCATCACCTTGCTGTCCTTGTATGCCTGTGTTACGCGTAGAACAAGCGAGGGCGAAAGGGTTAGAGGGTGCGACGGAAGATTGGGATGATTAATTACCTTAATACATGTTGAGACTGGCACTCAGATTTTCTTTCACTTCAATTTCAATTTCAATTTCAATTTCAATTTCCAATTTCACTTACTTTGGCACCATCAAACCTTTTACCGTCAGCCATTGCAATAGGTTTTTTACCCGAAAGTTCCCCTTGGTAACCTTGTAATTTACCAAGATCAGCCTTGGGGTAAACGAGACCACCACCGACAGTGTTGGTATTGCCAGTAATCGACCCAACTATTACCACCCTTGCGCCTTTGGCCTTCTTGAGGTCGTTGAGGAGCAGGTTCACCAACAGAAAATGACCGAGGTGGTTGACCCCCATACTCATTTCGTAACCATCGTCAGTCCAGGCGGGATTGGGGTCCTTAGGAAGATAGACGGCGGCATTGCATACAAGATGAGTGAGGGGCCGAGCACTCTTGAAGGCCTTGAGGTTGGCAACAAAGTCCCGCACAGAGGTGAGCGAGGCCAGCTCCAGTTGCATCACCGTGTAGCTATCTTTGGGGATTTTAAGCTCCTCCGCGACACGCTTTCCCTTCTCAACATCTCGCACGGCCATGACAATGAAATACTTGTTGGTGTTGGAGAGTGCTCGAGCACACTCCCTTCCCAAGCCAGAGGAAGCGCCAGTGATTACAACCTGACTGCAGAGTTAGTTCACGTTCAATGCGATGCTCAATCCTAACTGCCGCATATTCATCACGTTAACAACACGCACTGTCCATGCATCCATCCATACATATACATCACCCCGCAAATAACCTAGGCCTCAATAGCGCTCCACCACCACTCACCAATTTCTTGAGGCCAATTTTTAGACCCCCTAGCACCTTCGGTGCCTGCTTCTTCTTGTACAAAGCAGGGAGATCTTCATTGATTTCACTTGCAGGTAGAGTTGCTGGTATGGTGCCAGCAAATAGAGGGGAGGTAAAGGAGAAAAGGGGCTGGGCAGGAGGACGAGGTAAGTGCCGGAAGGAGGAGAGAGAAGGAGGTGAGTGTGGCCCAAGAGGGACGAAAGAGTCTATTGCGGAGAACAGACCGCAGCAGCATAGGATCAGAAACCTCATGGGCTGCTAAAATTGCAAAATTAATCCTTATTGTTAGTATTGATGGCCGACTCGGTTTTTTTCCGATGTTCGTGAGTTCGACGATGTGAGAAAGCCATTTTTTGTTCTTCACCTGGACTCCATTATAGCTTGTTTACACTTCTTGCCTGGTCAAGTTAAAGTGTCCGATTGTTGAAAACCCCCTATTTGCACTCATTATAGTTTAAAGGCTCTCATTTTTATTGAAGTTAACAAGTACAATATTCTTCACCCACCAACCACCTTACTGGAGCAGCTTGCCTCCAACTGGGATGATGTTATCGAAAAGAATAGCAGAGGTACCGCAAACCTTAACAGCGTCAGTCTCACCCTCGCAGCCTACACCATCCTGAGGCTTGGTGTCCATGCCACAGTTATTTTCGGGATCATCTAAAGAATCGGGGTCAACACGGAGGAGGCGAATGTAGCCATCCTCTGCCCAAGTGGGCTTCCAGCTATTCCGGATGAGAAAGTAATCGAGACCAGTCTTATCATCAGTGCCGTATCCGACGAGAACAACGGCGTGGTTTACATCGAGGTTGTCCTCGATGAATCCACCGTCCATCTGGAAGATGCCAGATTCGTATGACTTCCAGGGGCTGGCAGCTACACTGACAGCCACAGGTCCGGTCTTCGCAATAGCATTCATAAGGGAAAGATAGTCGTTAGCTGGGATCTTTGCGTATCCCTCAATATTGGCAACTCCACCATTAATGCCATCGGGATCGGGCCCGGCGGTACCACGGAGGAAACTGGTGGTCTCATCAGGGTGGATAGTGCAGTTTCCATTGTCTCCATAGTAGCTAGTGTAACCCATCTGGTATTCCTGAACGATTCCACCGTGTTCAATCGCATAGTCGAACGCGAGATCGACGGTAGCACCCTGGCAGCCGCCGGTTCCACCACACTTGTCGGGGTTGGGCATGCAGCTCACAAACTCCTGAGGAGCAAGGTTGAACAAAGTTCCGGTCTCGAGAGCAATGTGGGACTCGAGGGTGGCCGTAGCTGCAAAAGACCAGCAGCTACCGCATCCTCCCTGGTCCTTCACGGCGGTCACCACGCCCTTCTCTCGCCAGTCAACATGATCCGGAAGAGTCTCGATTGGGTCGACATCAAAGGGGAGCTCATCACGGGTAAGGGTGCGGCGAGTGGAGCCTCCCCAAGAGCTGTGGTGCATCTTCGAGTATCCGAAGTTACCCTCAGACTCGTCCATGTCGGTAAACTCATTCACGCCCTTCTTGTAGCTCGTTCCAAGAAGGGAGTTGTGGCGGAGAATATCAGCCAAGTTCTTCTTGAAGATCTTCTCCCTGACGGGGTGTTCTGTGGCAGAGTAGCTACAAATGCGATCGGTTAGTGAGAATGTCATGCAATAGGAACAAAATTAGGCCGACTCACGACATAATTTGGTAAAAAAACAGCAGCAAAGTGTGACTCACCTCTTGCCGTGGTCAAGCTTGTATTGCTCGAAACTGTAACTCTCATCCAGCTCGTAATGCCTGGGAGCGGCAGATGCGGTTGCAAGGAGAGCGAGTGCGGCAGATAAAAATTTCATTGCGTCGATAAGGGTGTGAATTGGGGGTTGTTCTGCTGAAGAAACCAATTCACTGAAAATTGGCCAATCTGAATGGACTAATTAAAAACTCGCTCTAGTCCAAATTTAACAGGCCCACAAACGTCAACACACATTAGTGACGCCAATTTGCACACAAAAATACGGAACAGTATTTTTTTGACGCGTAGTCAGCACTTGACTCTCCCCAACAGATCGACAACATGCCCCCTGCAAATGCGCCCCCAAACCACATTAAATTCACAGGTTACCTCCAGCCCTCCTTTCCGAAGGCCGTTCCTAAACCGGCCGTTCGATATAACAAGGGAGGATGCGATTTCAGAACTGCCATTGCACCTGCTTGTGGCAAGCAAGTGATAAGTGGGAAGCACCTGCGAACAGCTGGGACGGCAGTCTTCTCACAGAACAAGCGATTTATGCCTGAAAAGTATCGGAGCCCGGGACCTAGGTACGACCCTGTCAGCAGTATGGGAAAGCAGGCGAATTCAAGGAAGGTGGCCGGAGGTGCTGTCAAATTTGGTACTAGCAGCAGGGAAGGAGCCATGAAACTTTACGCCATCTACACGACAAAGTGAAGAGATTTTTGCGCATCTATTTGGATGTTGTCCCGAATGTGTTTATTTTTTGCAGCATTAGTGTCTTAATTTGCAGCTGAAGAAGTGAAGTTTTGGAATGAAAAAAGTGGCTTCTCTCAACCCAACCGAAAAAAAAACAACCTCACCCTAGCTTTTTAGTTATATTTTTTAACCGTAACATTCACTCCTTCTCGCCTTCCTTTTCTTTCTCTCCGCCCTCTTCCGTGGCACCAGTATTCAGTCCCTCAAGAGCAGCGGCAGCTTCATCACCAGCCTCGGTGCCGCCCTCAGCATCAGCTCCCTCCATCTCCTTCTTCATGTGCTCCTGAGCAGCGAGGAACTGTGGATTAAAAAATTCAACAAGTGTTAGTGAAGAAGGCGAAGAAGGTGAAGGGGGTGCTGCTGCTGTCCCCCTCCCGAGAAAATGTGCCTTAAGACTGCGGCTGCGTCAGCAGCGAACCCACACACACACACACTCCCCACTCGCCACTCATCAGTCCCCACTCATCAGTCCCCACTCATCAGTCCCAACTCCCAACTCCCAACTCACCTCCTTCTTAAAAGCCTCTGCCTTCTCCGTGTTGCCAAACCGCATAGCGAAAATAGTCTCGACAAGCTCCTCCCCTCCGGAGAAATCAAACGCAGACCACACCCACGATCGGTCAGATCCAGAGTTAGGCTCCAGCACAATTCGGGGGTCCACAACGTGGTTCACAATGATTTTGAGGGTCTTCTCCTGACGCATGAGGAGGCGAATTTTGCCGAACTCGTTGTGCTTCAGAAGGGTCACATCCCCGACGCCCCTCTCCTTCCAAGACTTATTGCCCGTGCCCTCATCGAGGAGAGTCTCTCCAAAAACAAAAAGCTTGCACCTCTGTGTATAAAGAACCGTCTCCTCCTCAGTTCCTGTCTTAACTTCAACCTCATCGAGCTTCACAACGGGTTCAAAAGAAGCAGTGCAATCCTGCAAGAGTAACGAGAGGTTCGGTGTTAGTTGTACGCATTGTGAACTGCTGATTATGCATGCATGGGTGCAGATGTGTTTCAGCTTCAAAAATGTGCAAAATGGCTTTGCCTTTGCTGGACAAAGCTTGGACAAGGACTTGCAACCGCGAGGAATTTCCGCCGATTCGCGCGCGCGCGCCTAATGGCACTGCGGCGAAGATCCTCCCACGACACACCAGCAACTGATCCAATTCCTTTTGCTCTCCCAAGGGTCCAATCATACACACGCCCCCGAGAAGGACTTTTTGTGGACGCAGCATTTCCCAAAGACGGGGCTGCGGTGATCATTTTTTCGAATGGTCGCGTCGCGAAAGCAGTTCAACCACGCAAATACCGGAGGGCACAACGAATCGCACGCAACACATTCAGCTCTGGGGACACTTGCCTCCTCCTTTGCTGGCTCTTCGGTTTTGGGGGCCTCCTCCGCAGGAGCAGGTTCAGTGGTAGGAGGATCAGCTAACGACGCCATGTGATTTGAAAAACGTGAGATAGTCGGCTGCGATTTTTTTGAAACACAAAATCTTTCAGGGGGCCTGGTTTAATTTCACCACAAACGTTTGGCGGTCAGTCGGCAGTCTCCGGGTACCTTATCAATTAAACTGAATTTATCTTCGGTTTTTTATCCTTGACACCTTAGAAAGTACAGGGCGGCGCGGAAACCAACCATGACGAACGTTGCAGATGCCCCAGGTGATGCCCCAGGTGCTGATGCGACTGCGACTAAGTTGGGTCAGAGGCAAAGATTGCTGCAGTCACTTAAATCACAATTTGTTTCGTTGGGGGATTACGTAGCTCACAATCCTTGGAAGACGATTGTGTTTTCGACTTTGCTATCCATCCTTTTTGGTTTAGGTGCTGGTGGCGTGAAGTTGGAGACTGAAGGCGTATTCCTATGGATTCCCACAACGTCTCAAACATACAAGAATTTCATCAGCTACAACGATGTGTACCAGGGAGGCGCTAAGCTCAATTTTATCTTTTATATAATTTCTGCCAAGAATGGAGGCACCGTAATGACAAAAAGCGTTCTGGATCAAGTTTTACGAGTGCACCAGACCACTGTGGACATGGAGCTCGTTACTACGGCAGGCACCGTTGAAACGTTCGAAACACATTGCTTCAAACCAACGAAGGCGGAAAATGGTATCGATGGAGCATGCAGAAGTAGGAATTTTCTCGAGTTCTGGGGCTACAACGCGTCCAACATTCCCTCCGATGATGTCACTATCCTATCACAGATCAACACGATGAATGATGTCTCGCCGGTCACCAACACCTTTGGAGGGCTGACTTACGCAGAAGACGGCACAGTCTCTGCCGCAGACACGCTAACTCTAGCCTACTTCTATCGTAACGACCCTGATGGCGGACTCGTGGACTACGAGATGAATTTGATTGAGGAAACAAAGCCTGAGAAGCTGAAGGAGCGTTATCCCAATTTGGAGGTCCAGCGTTTGACGAGTTTATCTTTTGACGAAGAAGTGAAAAATCTTGTAGTAAAGGACATGCCTCTATTCATGGGAGCCATTTATGTGATCACCATCTTCTTGGCCTTAACCTTCGGCCGACTCAATGCAAGTGAGAATCGGATCTTCCTTGCCTTCGTCACGATTCCGATGGTCATGCTCTCACTACTGTTCGCCACGGGTGTCCAGGGCTATTTTTCGAGCACAATATCGACACTTAACTTCTTGATTGGGTTTCTGCTCGCTGGAGTGGGAGTGGACGATATGATTGTGGTGGAGGAATTTTATAAGCGGGCATGCAAGGAGCACGCAAACAAAACTGACGCCTTAAAGCATGGGTTGGGAGAGGCTGGACTCGCCGTCTTCCTAACAAGCTTAACGGCGGTGTGCGCCTTCTCAGTCGGGTCATTCGTGGATCTACCTGCTGTCAGGAGTTTCTGTGTTTGTAGTGGGCTTGCATTCTTCTGGAATTTTTTTCTGAATATGACTTTCTTTCCAGCCTTCATGATACTCGACGAGCGGCGGTGCGGGTGCATGCCGTGTTGTGACTCACGGGCGAAGAAAGAGGAGCGAGACGCATCAGTAGAGAACGGCGATACACGCAAGGACACGGAGAAGCAAAGAAGAGAACCGGAACAGGCAGCAGCCGTCGTCAAATTTAAACCAGAGCAATCAGAAATGACAACAATGGAGATGCTTTTTGCCAACGTTATAACGCCCGCTCTGACGCAATCAACCGCTTCTCAGGTCGTGATTGCTCTGGTGATGCTTGGCGCGTCCCTTGGATCGTTCCTCTATGGTTTGGACATTGATATTGGTTTAAAAGTGACCGAGGTGGTCCCGGACGGCTCTTACGCTGTTGACTTTTTTGACACCATGGACGACAAATTTCGTGCCCAGGTGAAAATGACTGCGATTAACATCCGGGGACTGGACTACGGGGACCAAGGGAGCGTCGAAAAGCTGAACAGCTTGTTCACTGAAGTCTCGGCCATAGATACCGCTGCAAGCAGTGTTGGCGGAGTTTTCGGATCGTGGTTGGATAATTATGTTTTATACCTCCAAAATGTGGAGGGGAAAGATCGCTTCAGTGATTTTGGCGACAATTGGATCGATTTTTTGGAGAGCAGTACATGTGGTGGGAACTCGTGCGCATCCTATGCACTCGACGTGAGCGGCGATATTGACGAAGGAACGGGGAGGCTCATCAAGGTGAATTCGGCGAGATTTTTTTACGATGATGTGACGGCAACAGCCACAGAGGAGGTTTGGAAGACGTATAAGGAGCTCGAGAGCATCAGGAACAAGTATTCCATCGACGGCTATTTCTACACAGAAGTATTTTTGTTCGCCGAAAATGACAGTCTCATGTTTGAGTACCTGTTTCGGAGTCTCGGGGTCACCCTCTTAGCTATCGGAGTGATTATGATGATTTTCACCGACGCCGTGAGCAGCCTTTACATCACAATAACTGTGATCTGCGTTGACTGTCATTTGCTAGGATTGTCGCGCTTGTGGGGAATACAGCTCAACTCAGTCATGTTCACTTGCATGCTGATGAGCGTCGGGCTTAGTGTAGATTATTGCGTGCACATTGCACACGCATTCGTACATGCAACAGAAAAGAGCAGTGCCGAGGGTCGCCTGCGAGAGGCTCTCGCTTCACTGGGACCGGCTGTTTTAAAAGGAGGCTTTACTACTTTATTGGGGGTGATTTTGCTCTCCGGAGCGAGCTCAAGCGTATTTCGGATGTTCTTTAAGCTCTTGTTCTTGACGGTCATATTTGGCCTATTCTACGGGATTGTGTTCCTTAGCGTCCTTCTAACTCTCCACATGAAGCTCATGAATCTTTACCAGAAGACGCGGCAGATGAAAGGAATCGAATTCCAAGAAAGGAAGAGAAGAAACCTAGCTGAAAAGGACGACGTCGACGTCGACGTTGATAATACCAAATTATAAATTATGAAAGAAACGCATTTTCGGATAATACTTTTCGCGTTATTCCAGAAGTGGGTGATTCTCTGGCGCCGCTTGAGCTTGGTGCGAACAAACATCCCCTAGGCACAGGTATCTCGAACTTTAAGTCAACAGATTGTTCGAACACTTCCAAATCACGTATCATATCGTCGATTGAGAGTACAATTCAACGTTTTAACGTACGACTACAGAATAACTCTGAACTCTGCTCGGCGCCAACAGCAAGGCAAGTCTAATTTGACCAGTGACCACCACTACGCCTTAGTCATCATTTTAAGCCGTTGATTACCGAACGTTGTGTGTTTATCCGGGCAATCCGACAAGAATTACCTCTAAAAACACGTCCGGGCTGAGGCAGATTCTAGAGCTGGGCGGAGAGGAGAAAAGCTCAGGAGAAAAGCTCAGCAAAGAGAGGTGTGCGCTCAGCAACCGAGGCGTTTATTTTT
>Ga0115556_1002588_pt1 | contig 11924 bp, 9 predicted proteins | sample COGITO_mtgs_1104_5_FD_87282 | JGI IMG/M metagenome (GOLD analysis project Ga0115556, IMG submission 87282) | Pelagic marine microbial communities from North Sea - COGITO_mtgs_110414 | ecosystem: Environmental > Aquatic > Marine > Epipelagic | place: Germany:Helgoland, sampling site Kabeltonne... | reverse complement strand
CAGCAGGGTTAGCTACGTCAATACAACTGGAAACACCTATACCGCATCTTATATTGCTGTTGGAAGTGATCCTGACGGGGCAGTAACATATAGTATTGCTGTGGGCGACCTTGCTGGGAACTCCGGAGATCCCGTGACCACTGGTACTGGCAACGTTACATTTGACAATTTGTTACCAGATGCGACCAGTGTGACAATTACGTCAAATCATCCTCTAGTGGTATCGCGTGCCATTTCAGGCAGCGTGGTCACAGTTGCGTTCACCACAGATGTACCAGTAACAGGCGCGGCCACTGCCCTGCCAGTTGTCACGTTTAAGTCAGGTGGTGCCCCCCTAAATAATCCTTCTGCCCGTGTAATCACCGTTACTAACACAAATTCGCCAAATAAAACGGAGTGGACCGCGGCCTACACGGTCGATGCGGCCGATACTGATGGCCTGGTTAGCTTTGACATCGACTTCAGTGATCTTGCAGGAAATGCAGCTACGACTGTTACCAGTGTCACCGATACAAGCAGCGTCAAATTTGATACAATTCCACCCACCCTTGCCAGCGTTAATATCGCGTCGATTAATCCCACAAATACCTTAGCAAGCCCTGAGATTGAGATTGTCTTAACTCTTGTTGCAGATGAAGAAATTCAACAGCCGGTAGTCACATTTCAGTCTGGTGGAAATTCAATAGCAAACCAGGGTAGCGGCATCACCTATGACACTGCGGATGGTGGGATTACCTGGACTGCCACTTATAAAGGTCATGAAAATGACTCAGAAGGAGGGATCAGCTTCATTATCGCCTTCAAGGATCTTCTAGGAATCTTGGGAGTAGACGTATCCGCAGTAACGGACGCGAGTGCTGTGACTTTTGATAAAACAACACCGGACGCAGATGTGGCAGAAATTGCTTCAGCTAATGCAAACAATTCTTTGGCGATTGTAGCTGATGCAGTAATTGTCACCTTTACCGCAAATACAAAAATCCAACAGCCGGTGGTTATATTTTGGTCTGGCGGTCAAGCCGTAGAGGATACTTCTATAACTTATACCAGTTCGAATGGTGGCATGACTTGGACCGCGTCCTACACTGCGAGTGAAAATGATAAAGAGGGCGAGGTGACTTATAAAATTACATATAAAGATCTCGCCGGAAACCAACAAACGTTTTTCAGTGCCGTACCTGGGGCGAGTGTTAACATTAGTGGATCTGTTGGAGTTAACGCCCCACCTGTCTCGAATGCTGGCCCAGATCAAGCTGTCCTTAAGACTATAACTGTCACTCTAGATGGCTCCTCATCATCGGACCCAGATGTTGGTAATAGTCTTTCCTATGCATGGACACAAACTTCTGGCCCATCTGTGACCCTGTCAGATGCAACTGCCGCCAAACCCACATTCACGTCGCCATCTTTAAATGACGGTGATGTGCCGGTGGCTGTGGTCTTCTCGCTGATTGTCACAGATAACCACGGCAAAGTTGCTACAGCTGATACTGTAACAATTATGGTGCATTTCTCCTTTAACAAAGATCCAGTCTCAGATGCTGGTCCCGCTCAGCTGATAGCTTCTGGCACGTTGGTCACACTAGACGGCTCCTCATCAGCCGATCCCGATGTTGGTGATACGATTTCCTACAAGTGGACACAGATATCTGGTAGATCTGTCACTCTCTCAGATCCTAATGTAGTGAGGCCCACCTTCACGGCTCCGGTATTGAAGTTAAATGAGGTACACTTAAACCTAATATTCGCACTCGTTGTAACTGATGATCATGGCGTTGATTCTGACCGAGACACAGTTTGGATAACAGTACGCCAGTTAACCCCAAGTGAGGCTTTTGCAGCGGTTGCGCCCGAAGTAGTGAATTCGATCCGCTCCAATACGCAGACACAAATGTCTGACTTTGTCGTCGCAAATACTGCTATGATGCTCACCGCTCGCTCTGAGTTCATAAGCAACAATAATAAATGTGCGGCTACAGCATCAAATCGGTGTGGAGAGGTACAGACAAATTCAAAATCTCGCATGAATTTCGCTGCAAATAACCAGCAGGCAAATATTAATGGCGCAACAAGCAAAGTTAGAACCTCTGATGATGGTGTGACTGTCAAGATGTCTGTGGGCGAATTTTTTACTACTAAGAAAAGGGATGGTTCGGTGACGGTAAATGCATCTGGCTTAGTCAGGTCGGAATACGCCGCTACCGAATTTCTGACTATAGGTCGCTTTTTGGGTGGAACACTTTCTCACAGTAGAAAGCGAGATAATACAAGAATGGATATCTCCTCTATAGGGGTTAAGGTTGGCAGCTATTTCCTAAGTAAACTTACCCAAAAACTTATCCTTGATGGCTATATCGCTGGCTCAGTGGTTAGAAATCAAATGACTATTGAAAATGATATTATGACAGCCTCCTCGATATATCCTGGTGAAATGTTGGCAGCTGGGTTGTCGCTCACTGGTCCAATGAAATTTGGAATTATCGAAGTTAGGCCCACACTATCTTTTGATGTGAGTAAATCAGTCGGCCAGACAGCCACCTTTAATGTCAACGTAGGTTCAGCCTCCTCAAAAGAGGTGACCTCTATTGGTGCCAATGAACAAATTTCGTTAGAATTCGCCCCAGAGTTTAGGCTTCCATATACGGATGGGGCTAACTGGTGGTACAAGGGGGTTATGACCGCTACACCAAAACTGATGTGTGATAAGTCGTTCCGAGAGACTATGGTGACCAACTGTGGCAGCGGCTTATCGCTAGGCATTAATACTGATAGTATTGATGGCAAACAAAATTTAAAGGTGTCGGGCGGTATCAAAAAAATGGGACCTACGATAACCAGTACATCACAGCTTGTGTTTAGTACGAGGTTTTGAGGCTCCTCTTTTTCTATGTCTGTTGGAGCCACCTTTGATGAAGGTATTTCTGCACAAAATTTGGGCTTCAAAATAAAGATAGCTTCGTTATGGTTTACAAAAATGGAGGAGTTTATGTCCTTAAGCTGTAGATCAGTCCTCAAGATATTGGTGCCCTCGAAATGACCCAGTTGACGATTGGTCTTTTAGGCGTGGGTGAAATGGGTGCAGGCCTTGCCAGTGCTTTTGTGAATGCAGGCCACACCGTAGTCTCCGATCTGACAGGACGCTCTGAATCGTCGTGCGTGCGTGCGTTAAAGGCAAAAATTGAGGGAGAAGTATCGCTCGAAGCTGTCGTGACCCGCGCTGATATATTGTTTTCGGTTTTACCAACACAATTTGCCTATGATGAGGCAGCACGGGTTTCTAAACTTTTGAAAGGCATCAAAACGTCTCTACTTTTTGTAGAGGCCAATGCAATTGCACCCAGTCTGGCTACTAATATTTCAAAACTTTTTACGGATAACAATACAAACTTTATAGATGCTGGCATCGTTGGGGCTCCCCCAAATGGATCTAAAAGGCCTCGCCTGTACGTGTCTGGAGGTAACGTTGAGCCGTTGAAACTGCTTGACGGATTTGGAATTGACCTTGTTGACTTGGGCAAGAAAATTGGAACAGCGTCAGCCTTTAAAATGACTTATGCGGCTATGACCAAGGGAGTGAATGCCCTTCTGACAAACGTCATGTTAGCCGCAGAGGAGCACGGATTTCTTGAGTTATTTTTGCAAGAAGTTGATCAGAGCCAGGCCAATTTAGCGCAGCGTGCAAAAGCAAATATTTCCAGATTGCCTTGTGATGCCGCTCGTTGGGAAGATGAGATGAAGCAAATCGCCCGCAGCTTTGACGATATTGGATTGCCTTCAAGTTTTCATATTGGCGCTGGTGAAATCATGCAAATACTTGCGGCTTCGCCTTATGGCCTCGAAACTCGCCTGACCTATGATGAGACACGTAGCATGATGGCCACCATTCAAGAAATATCTTCGACCTGGTCTGGTGGAAATGATTAAGGTTCCTTTTTATACTAAAGGCCTTTTATGGTCCTTAGCCAATATTGCATGAGATTAAATTTATCAGACATCTAACAACGTGATTGTATTTACAGAATTATAAATCCACTATGATGGTGATTCCAGCGCTTGGTACATGTAATTAATCTGTATCGCGATGGTTTCTTCTGCTGGGCTAAGGTTTAATTAAACTGATCATAGCCGAACTTTGATTTTACAATGGAGAAAAAAATGTTCCGACGTATGATTTTGAAAACTACATTAGCTGCTGCTTTTGTAACGGGTGCTTTAGTTGCTACTGCTGCGAGCGCGCAAGATGTAATTAAGTTGGGATCTATTGCCCCAAAAACTGGACCATTAGCTGGCGGTGCCGTAGTCACTCAATGGCCGAATGTTGACCTTTGGGTAGCCCAGGTCAATGCTCGAGGAGGGTTGAATGTCGCTGGTAAGAAGATGCCAATTGAGTTGATCCAATACGATGACAAAACAAATCCTGGCGAGCATATTAAACTAGCGCAGCGGTTGGCAGAACAAGACAAAGTAGACTTTGTAGTAGCGCCTTACGGAACAGGCTTTAATATTGCAAGCGCTCCAATTTATGGTCGTTATGGATACCCAATGATCGCTGTGTCAGCGATCACTGACAAAGCGCCTGAACTTACGGAGCGCTACCCAAACTTATTCTTTACACTTGGTACAACGACGGCATTTGTTGAAGGCGTACTAGAGATTTTGATAGAACAACGTGAAGCAGGTGCGATAGGAAATGAAGTTGCTATGGTAAATGTAGCTGATGCTTTTGGGATCGAATTAGCTGACCGCGCACGTGAAATGTTTACTGAAGCCGGATTTGAATTAGTTTACGACAAGTCGTATCCACTTGGCACTCCCGATCTTTCGCCTGTTATGAAAGGCGCAAAAGCTAGTGGAGCCAAGGCGTTTGTGGCTTGGTCATACCCGCCAGATAGCTTTGGACTGGCCGAACAGGCAATCATTGAGGATCTTGATGTTGCGCTCTATTACTCTGCAGTTGCAACAAGTTTCCCTGCATTCTCGGGAGCCTATGGCAACAAAATCAACAATGTTCTTGGTGCAGGTGGTACCAATGTTGATGATCCTAAGGTTGCTGAATATCGAAAGGCACACTTGGAAATTACGGGTAAAACTGCTGATTATTGGGCGTCAGCCAACACGTACGCATCGTTGCAAATTCTTGAACAATCCATTGAGGGTGCAGGGAGCATCGACCGCGATGTGGTCACTCAGTACATTAAAGATAATTCTTTTGAGACTGTGATGGGGACTTTGAGCTTTGAAAACAACATTTCGAATACATTCTGGAGTGTTGGGCAATGGCAAGATGGTGTTTTCCGCGGCGTGAAGGGATCGAACGTTGACGGTGCTGTCTCTGTACGTGTGAAAAGCGGTTGGTCAGAGTAAATCAATTTAGGGCGGGCAATGTCCCGCCCTTTTTTGGAACTTCCTAATCAATGGATATAATCGTATCTGGCCTGCTTCTATCGGGAACCTACGCGCTAGTTGCTATGGGCTTGAATTTGCAGTATGGCGTTGCGCGCATAATGAACCTTGCTAACGGCGAACTACTGGTTTTAGGAGCGTTGGCATCCTTTTGGTTATACACTACTAGTCAAATCAGTCCGCTTTTTACTGTCTTGTTGGTGGCGCCGATTGCATTCGTGGGCAATTGGCTGATTTATCGCTTTTTGCTTATTCCACTTGTACGCCGATCAAAAACACAGGGTCATTTGGAAGTAGATTCCATTTTGGCGACGTTTGGAATGTCATTTATTCTTATTGGCCTAATGGTATCTATTGAAGGTGGTTTTTTTGTCTATAAATACCTTTCGATACCGATCTCTATATTAGGGTCCACAACTTCTTTAAGTCGTCTTGTGGCATTTATAATAGCGGCACTAATCGGCAGTATGCTGTACCTTTGGTTGAACCATACGCGCTCTGGTGTCGCCGTGCGCGCTGTGTCCGTAAGTACGGAGGCCAGCGGGTTAGTTGGCATAAATGTCCCACGCGTTTCCGCTTTGGCCTTTGCTTTGGGAGGGGCTATTACGGCGGTAGGCGGTGCATTGATTTCTACCTTTATCACGCTTGATGCTTCCATTGGTGTGGTCTTCACCCTTAAAGCATTAATTATTGTTATCATGGGTGGAGTGGGTGATATTCGAGGTGCCATTGTTGCAGCTATTATTCTGGGCGTTGTTGAAACAACCGTTGCTACGCTCATCGACCCTGGATTGACGCTTGCAGCAGCTTACTTCATTTTCTTAATTATTCTGTTATTTCGTCCACAGGGCCTCTTTGGGAGGCGTCAGTTATGAAACCGTCAGGTTGGATTGAACTTTTATTTGCAGCCATTTTAGTGTTTTTAGCTATTTTTATTCCTCTATTTTCAAATGGATATTGGCTATCTATTGCTGTGACAGCGATGATGTATATTGCCCTCTCGACATCTTGGGCTCTATTCTCAGGCCCAACTCATTATATTAGCCTTGCGACTGGTGCGTTTTATGGCGTTGGCGGGTATCTGGTTGGTGCTGGGATGTCAGATTACCAATTAAGTTTTTGGTTGATGCTCGCTATAAGCCCAATTGTTGCTGCCTTGCTTGCCTTTTTGATAGGCATCGCGACTCTACGTCTGTCGGGTGTATATTTTGTAATTTTTACACTGGGCCTAGCAGAAATGATCCGCAACCTTGTTTCATGGGTACAAAATAACTTCTTGGGATCACGCGGACTTTATGTTTTGACAGATTTTAGAGATCAACATATTTACTGGATGCTGCTTGCTGTAGCCGCAGTTATTTATTTGTTTGGCTGGATTGTAAATCGTTCGAGGACGGGGTTTGCACTAAGAATAATTGGCAATGATGAAACTGTTGCTCGCCATGTTGGGATTAATACCGCTTGGTCCAAAGTGATCCTGTTTACATCTACAGGTTTTTTTGCAGCGTTAGTTGGTGCAATTTTGGCTCCGCGATGGAGCTACATCGAGCCAAACCAAGTCTTTTCTCCCCAATTGAGTTTTCTGGTTGTGATTATGGCGCTCCTTGGTGGTTCAGGAAGGCTTTGGGGTCCGTTGGTTGGTGTGATCCCGTTCACGATAATTTGGGAATGGACAAGTATTCAATTCCCAAATCAATCGACTTTATTTTTAGGTTTTACCTTTCTCTTGATTGTTTATGTCCTGCCTAAAGGAATTGTTGGTCGCTTTGAGCAAATACTTTCTAAAACACAGCGTCGTGAACCATGAACAAACGCCCAATATTATCGGTAAAAGATGTTACTAAACGGTTTGGTGGTTTGGTGGCAGTAAACGGAATCTCATTTGATGTTGGACATCACGAGATGATTGGCGTCATTGGCCCAAATGGATCCGGTAAAACTACAATGATGAATATCATCTCGGGTGCGTTCAAGCCATCTGCTGGAAGCATATCTATGAAAGGTAGACGTTTGTCAGAGATGCCTGCGCAAAAGATAGCGCGTGAAGGCGTTGGCCGAACGTTCCAACTCGTACGTTTATTACCGGGTTTGAATGTTTTGGAAAACGTTAAAGCGGGTTCTGTTTTTGGTCATCGCCGCCGTTGGGGTCGAGACGCGGAGGACTTTGCACATGAAATGCTTGAACGTGTTGGGCTGGATGCTTTGGATGATGCTCCTGTCACCTCATTAACATATATTGATCAAAAGAGGGTCGAATTGGCACGGGTGCTTGCGGGAGAGCCAAGAATTTTGTTGCTCGATGAGTGGTTGGCTGGTTTGAACCCGACTGAACTCGAAACTGGAATTGAGCTTGTTCATGCACTGCGCAATGAGGGACGCACAGTGGTTATGGTTGAACACGTGATGGATGCGATCAGATCTTTGTGTGATCGTTGTATAGTGATGGCTTCTGGTAGTAAAATCGCTGAAGGTACGCCGGATGATGTTTTGTCAGACCGCGAAGTGATCCGTGCCTATTTGGGAGATGACAATGCTTGAGGTTAGTAATCTTTCAGCGACTTATGGAAAACATTCTGCCCTTCAAGGCATCTCATTACGGGTTGGCTTGGGCGAAATCGTAGTTATTCTTGGAGCTAACGGTGCCGGAAAATCTACCCTCTTACGTGCGATATCTGGTATTTGTGATGGAGAAGTTAGTGGCACTGTGAGCCTTGATTCAGCTCTGATTTCAGAATTATCATCAGATCAAATTGTGGAGCGTGGTATCGCTTTGGTTCCTGAGGGACGGGGAATTTTTGGGGATCTTACCGTTAAAGAAAATCTCTTATTGGGTGCGTATTCAAATCGAGCAAGACGCGATGAGAATGCCAATTTAGATCCTGTTCTAAAACTTTTTCCCAAACTCCAAGAGCGCCAAGGACAAGTTGTTCGGACGATGTCGGGTGGTGAGCAACAAATGGTTGCGATTGGTCGCGCAATGATGTCGGCACCGCAAATTCTAATGCTGGACGAGCCGTCCTTGGGCTTGTCACCAATACTTTGCAAAGAATTATTTCAAAATCTTACAATAGTTAAAAACCTTGGTATTGGCATCCTATTAGTTGAACAAAATGCCAAACAAAGCCTTGCAATTGCAGATCGCGGTTATTTGTTAGAAAATACGAGGATCACTTTCGAGGATACCGCTGCAAAGTTGGCTAATGACCCTGCCGTACAAAAAGCCTACCTTGGGGTAGGTAAGGATAGTTCAACCGTAATTTTAACAAAGGCAGAGCCTAGCAAATCAATTGTGGAAATTGCTAAGTCTGTGACTGAAGTGCGGCCAAGTATAAGGCGCTCTGCCAATCAGCAAATCGGGCTGGATATAGAAGATTTGGTGCAAGATGCATCTACAATTTCCGCGAGAACAACTGCCAGCAGAAAATCAATATCGGTCACCCAAGAGCAAGTTGACCGCACTTCTGCTCCTCGGCTTAGTGTTGTTTTGGAGGAAATTGAACTAGCCGCAAAAAACGCCCGTACATATTCAAAAATGCAGCGAAAAACAGTCAGAACAATTGAAAATCCAGCGCTGGGGGAACCTGTTTCAAAAACTTTAACGGATGTTAAGCCACCAGTGATTGAAATTTACAGGCGGCCGCGTGTTCAGATTTTTCGTCGGCGTAATGGCGACTTTGAAAGGGAATAGATATGCTTGATAATTTTTCTTCCGGACCAGCAATCAAAGGTCTTTATATTGATGGCCAGTGGCATGCGACCCCTGGCCAATTTGATGATTTAAACCCATCTGATGGAAAGGTATGGGCGCATATTCCTGATGCAGGTGCGGCTGAAACTCGACGCGCAATTGAAGCTGCTCACAGGGCCTTCCCGCTTTGGTCCTCTCTTCGCTTCCAAGAGCGGTCAAAATTAATGTTAAAAATTGCAGATACTTGGGACAAACGATCTCAAGACTTTGTAATTGCTGCTCAGTTTGAGGGTGGTGGTAGCTATGGAAAAGGTATGTTTGAGGCTGGCCATGTTTCTGAAACATTTCGGGCGGCTGCAGGACTGTGTTACGGGGCAATTGGTGAAATTTTACCATCACAAAATGGAAAGTTCTCCACTGCTGTGCGCGTTCCAACTGGTGTCGTGGGTGTTATAAGTCCGTGGAATGTACCTGGTATTCTCACGTCACGTGGGTTCGCCTTTGCGATGGCCATTGGCAACACTATTGTGCTGAAACCGTCCGAAGAAACCCCCTACGCTGGTGGCTTGTTCTTTGCAGAAATTCTTGAAGAAGCTGGGGTTCCAAATGGTGTGTTTAATGTCATTACAGCCTCGCGTGATCGAACTCCAGAAGTTGGAGATGAGTTAATTGATAATCCTCTGGTTAAGGGTATTTCATTCACCGGTTCCACGCCAGTTGGTAGGCGGATCGCGGCCAAATGTGGTGCTCATCTCAAAAAATGCTGTATCGAACTTGGTGGTAAAGACAGTCTAATTGTATTGGATGATGCGGACATGGAAAGGGCTACATCAGCCGCAAGTTTCGGAGCTTTTTTCCACCAAGGACAAATTTGTATGAGCGTTGAAAAAGTATTGGTGCATGAAAAAATTTATGACGATTTTTTACAAAAATTCATCTCGAGAGCGACTAAAATAAAAACTGGAAATACAGCTGAAAAAGATAATATTAATGGTCCATTAATTAACAATCGGCAAGTTGAGCGTGTAAAGTCACAGCTAGATGATGCGGTCCTCAAGGGTGCAAAAATTGAGCTTGGTGGTGGAATAAATGGCCGCTTTGTAGAGCCAACAATCTTAACTAACGTAACTCCTGATATGGATATTTGGCGCGATGAAACATTTGGGCCGGTCGCATTGGTTGTATCCTTTAGAAATGATGCAGAGGCCATCGTGATGAATAATGATACAGAGTATGGGCTGTCTTGTGGGATAATAACCGCTAATGAGCAGCGAGCACTAGATATGTCCCAACATCTGGAAACTGGGATGTGTCATGTTAATTGCTCAAGTATAAACGATGAGACCCATGCGCCATTTGGAGGCTCCAAGGCCAGTGGAATTGGTCGGCATGGTGGAAAATGGGCAATGGAAACATTTTCTGAAACACGCTGGATTACTATGGACAGGGGAGGTCGGCCTTATCCGCCGGCATTTTAAAAATGAGGGATTTGGTTAAAGGTAAACGAATTGTTGTCACTGGCTCATCGTCAGGTATCGGTTGGGAAACCGCTAAGTTCTTAACCAATCAGGGCGCGGAAGTTCTCGGTATTGATGTCACTAAGAATTTTGATCATGTGGAAGAGTTTTATCGTGCTGACCTTGGTGATAGGCGTACAATTGAAGCACTGGTAGATGCATTACCAAGTGGGATTGATGGACTTGTAAATAATGCTGGTCTCCCACCTACACGGCCCGCAGAGCAACTACTTGCCGTCAATCTTGTTGGCTTAAAGCATTTGACTTATCAATTAATTTCAAAATTAAATGACAATGCTTCTATTGTTAATGTGGCATCTTTAGCAGGGCATGGATGGCCTCAATCTGTTGATGCAATCAAAGCTGCGGACAAATTGGATTTTGATAATATCGCCGCTTTTGTTGATCGGTGGAAAGTTGGAGATGAAGGTGGTCGAAGTTACTTTTTTTCTAAAGAAGCCCTGTTAGCCTGGACTTTCCGCAACCGATGGACGTGGCGCGATCGTGGCATTCGAATGAATGTGATAAGTCCTGGTCCAGTTGACACACCAATTCTCGGCGATTTTTTGAAAACGTTGGGCGCACGGGCGGAGGAAGATCGAAAAACGATGGATAGAGCGGGCAAGCCCAGTGATATCGCGCCCGTGATTGCATTTTTATTGAGCGACATGACCCACTGGATTAGGGGATCAAACATTCCCACTGATGGTGGCATGTCATCAAACTTACTGTGCGAAACGCACGGGCTTTAGGGAGAATTAAAAAATGGGAACTTTAGGTTGGATCATACTACTGATCATTGTTTTGGTAGTCACTGTTGCTATTGTGGCTTGGTTTTATGAACGGGCTACAAATGAAGTATCATTAGTCCGAACGGGGGCTAGAGGACGCCGCGTGGTTATTGATGGTGGAGTGCTTGCAGTTCCTTATTTTCATGAGATTAGTCGGGTAAATATGGCGACACTTCGATTGGATGTAGATCGGCGAGGTGATGCATCGCTCATTACTCAAGACCGTCTTAGGGTCGACGTTGGAGCGGAGTTTTACATTTCCGTTAAACCAGATGTCGATTCAATTACACGGGCAGCCCAGACCCTTGGAAGGCGAACGTTTCAACGTGATGAACTGCGTGAGTTAATTGATGGAATGATGGTTGATGCCTTACGCTCCGTTGCTGCTAAAATTACAATGGATGAACTACATGAAAATCGTGCCACGTTTGTGGCTGATGTTCGGGATATGCTGATCGAAACTTTAGCGCGCTATGGATTGCAGTTGGATAGCGTATCATTGACCGCGCTTGACCAAACACCTTT
>Ga0115556_1002585_pt1 | contig 11929 bp, 11 predicted proteins | sample COGITO_mtgs_1104_5_FD_87282 | JGI IMG/M metagenome (GOLD analysis project Ga0115556, IMG submission 87282) | Pelagic marine microbial communities from North Sea - COGITO_mtgs_110414 | ecosystem: Environmental > Aquatic > Marine > Epipelagic | place: Germany:Helgoland, sampling site Kabeltonne... | reverse complement strand
CGCATCTTCCTGGCATCCTCCGCCCTTGCCTTAGCAGCAGCATTGGAAAACTATTGTGATTCCTTTAAAAGCGAATCTTCTTCCATCGACGACTTGATATATACGACTTCTGCTTGCTCCTCATTTTTTCGTCCCTTCCCCCAGAATTCATTTACCTGTCCCGATGATTCCTCCCTTAAAATCCCTCTCAGCCGCATTGATGACGGAATCTGTGACTGCTGCGGTGGCGGAGATGAAACGGGCAAATCGCTCCTCTCCCCTCTCCACACTTCTTCCTCTGCTCCCGCTGCCACTATATGCCCCGACGATTGCGGTGAAATCACCGCCATAAAACTCAGGGAACGACAGCAAGTGGTCAGAAACTATGTCGTCTCCTCCTCTCGTAACCTCGCGACTCGCAAAGAATACGCTCAGCACTTCTCCACGATTTCTTCAAAGGTTACTTCCCTCGAGGAGAAGAAAAACGCACTATCTGCCCAAGTCGAGGGGGCGAAGGGTGCTGTCAAAGAATTGGAGGAGGTGGAGAAGGCGGAGAGATTGTCTGACCGTCGCCAGCGTGTTCTTTCAATTGGTTCGTCGCTTTTCGGTGCGCTGGAACACGGAGTGGAGGAAGGTAGTGCGAGCAAGGGGGAGGTTCTCGAGAGGTACCTTCGGTTTCTAGGAAGATCGGTGGCATTTGGGAGCGTGGATGACATTTCCTCAAAGGATGCTAAAGATGTCAAGAAGAAGGGTGGGAAAAAGCGAAACTATCAGATGCTTGAGAAGCTAGAATCTCTCCTCCTCCTTAACCCCTCAGATACCTCCGTCGAATCGCCGGACAAGACCGACTTTCGCGCCGCTTTAGACCAAATTCACGATGTTTCCCCCCTCCTTCAACCAGACGGCGATACAGCAGTAACGGCAGTGGAGCGGGATCCCCACACTGGCGAGGAGATTTCCCTTTCGCAGAAGGAAATGGACGACCGCTTTTTTGCTGATCTGGGAGCGTGGTTTAAATCGTGGATCGAAGATAGCAAACAAATTCAGCACCCCCAGAATATTTTGGAGTCATGGGACGCGAATACCTGCAAGTACATTCATGACGAGAGTAGAATCGACCCGAAGAGCATCACATTTGAGCTAGCAGCTGAGATCCGCCTGCGCCGCAACGAAATATCTTTCCACCATTCCGTAGAAAACAGCGCCTCAGCGCTGGTCGAGAAGTGGGGGGGTGACTATCGTTTCGTGAGCGATCCCATTCTTACCGAGGCGGACAGCATGGTTCTCAAGCTCAGGGTTGTCAGCGTTCTCGTGGTGGAGATGCTCAAATTGAACAGCGACAGCTTTGTCAATTCTATGCGGTACGCCATGAACCCGAAGGAAGAGTTGAAGATCGGCGGAGGGGTAATGAGCAGTAGCTGTACATTGGAAAGCGGAGGGGATGGTGGTTTGGAGGAAGTCATAAGGGAGTGGGAGAAGAGCTGCCAGGCTGTTGTCAACGCGGTCCAGGAGTACGAGAAAGTACAGATCAAGGCGGATGCAGACAACACCGAAGCGGAAGTGAGAAATGAGGCGGAGGTCGACGCAACCGGAGAAATATCACTTGCGCCACAAACTCCTAAAAAAAACCCCCTCGTCCCTCTTTCCTCCTCCTTTGCCTCCTTCTCTTCCTCCTATATCGAACGTGACAATCGCTTTCCCCAAGACCCCATTTCATCGGTCATTTTCAAAGACTTCAACAAGAATTACGAGAACGCGCAGGCCAAGCAGAGGAGGGAGACTTTAACATCGTTGGAGAGGGAAATCAAGAAGATCGAAAAGGAGAAGACAGATTTGAATAACGAAATCGATGACGATAAATACGGTCATGAGGGCATGCTGTTCGCAATGAAAGATTCATGCTACAAGTTGCTCGACGGAAAGTACGTGTACGAGATGTGTCCGTTCAAGGAATCAGGGCTGAAGCAGCTTGATGTAGATGAGAGCAAAAATCGGAACCTCAAGCAGGGGGATGACCCCAATAAAGTGGCCACCAAGGGCTCTGGGACGAGCTTGGGTGATTTGCAAATGACCACCATGACAAAAGATAGGCAGGTAACAATGGCCTTTACCGGCGGACAGAAGTGCTACAACGGTCCAAAGCGATCTGCTAAAGTGACACTGGTTTGCGGAGAGACAGACCGGTTAGTAGAAGTTGACGAGTTTGAGATTTGCACCTACCTTTTTGTCATGGAAACGACAGCTGTTTGCGATGAAGGCTACAAGGACCTGCACTCAATCACCGACGAAGAGGTGACGGAGGTCGCTGCTATTGTCGAGAAGGAAGGGAAGAAGCGGTGGTTCTTCTAGGACTAATAAAATAATAAATGTACGAGAGGAGGGTTGGTAGTGGTAGTGGTAGTGTACAAACCTGGCAGTGTCATTTGGCTGTTTTGTCATTATTGTTATAATTGGCTTTGCCCACATATGCATGTATGTGTGTGTGTGTGTCTCTCTCTCTCTGTGGTGTGTGTGTGTGTGTGCGTTTGAATTTCTTTTCCCTCCTTCTCTCTCTCTTTCTGTCCGTGCCTGCACGTGTTTCAAGCTCGCCCGCGCTCTGATCAATCACCTCATGCCTGCTGTTGGCAGCACCTCCTTCATCTGCTCTTGCAGAGTCGCCAACTCTCCACGAGTCACCTCTGCAAGCTTATTTAGTGTCATCTCCAACTTCGCCTTCCTACTGCGTGTACTCCTATCCCGTCTGTTATTGTAGGCTTGCCTCTCAACAGCCCTTATTGTGCTCCGAATGCTTTTGTTCGCTGGTTTGTTGGCTATTGTTTCATCTGCGTTGTCAGTCAAGGCGCTTATGTTGCTATTGCCGTTGCCACTATAGTTTTCGTCGTCATACCCCAAGATACTTTTGTTTGTCAAAATCTGGGGTTTCATGGTGGTGACAGGAAGAGGTCGGGCCACGAAACTATTTTGTGCGCAGGCAATCATGCTACAACGGAATGGACCAAAAAAATCACATGTGTGAGTTTGAGTTTGACTTTGACTTTGTGTCGTGTGTGTGTGTTGGATGCCTCCAGGAAAGAAATAAAACCCCCTCACCTTTCCTCAACTTCCTTTTGAGAATCAATTGCGGCTTTAATTTTGCTAGAGGCTTGCTCTCCCCCAAGATTCCGCTCGAACGGCTTGGCATTCAGGGCACTTTTCTTCACCCCTGATGTCTTGCGCGGAGCGTTGATGTTAGTGTTCCTGTTCGAGAGGCCACGCTTTTGCTGCTTGGTTGCAGCTCCGTAGGTCTGGTTGAACTTTAAGTTGCTCGAATCGACACCAATTGCGAAATTTCCCATATCCGTCCGCCGGGCACCGAGCTTAGGAGAGTTGGGTACGGTTGCAGTGCGCTTGGAGACCCTGGGAACTCCCACAATTCCTCCCGCACCCTTGTTACCAGTCGTCTTCGGCAAGGGCTTGGCCTTAAAGGGCACGTAGGGGTCTTCACTGGGGTCCAACTTCTGCTTCTTCAAAGTCGAATTGTAAGGTGGGATCGGCAAAGCAACTGCTGCGCTGCTAATGACAGGTGTCGGCCGCTTTTTTGCCTGATCGCGCTCGCGACCGGCCATCCCAGAACGGATATCAGAACCGGCAGAAATAGTCATTCTGTAAATGGTAGTGTTATTGTGAATTTCAGGGTGTGTCGTATTTGTTTACAGCAGATCAGAGAGGAAGCCGAAGAGTTAGATGGGTTGGTTGAGGGTGGAAGGACAGACAGACATTGTGTTTTTTAATCACAAACTAAAATACTACTCACCTCCTGTTTTTCTTGATTTTTTTCTCCGCAACGGGGGCGGTATTATTGTTGTTGTTATTATTGTTGTTGTTGTTGGCGCTGTTCAAGTTATTCAGAGATAACCTCTTGCTGCGACGCTTGCCTACCATTGGCGACACAGGAGTTGTGGTCGGCCGCTTTTCAACCTTGGGGACACCTACGTAACCCCCTGAGCCACCATCGGAGCTGCTCACAGGAAGGGGTCGGGCCTTGAAGGGCTTGAAAGAAGTAGAACTGGACGAGTTGACGGCACGTGGTGCTGCATCGTCATCATTCGATACAAATTCGGAGGGGGGGGCATTAATCGGATTCATGGCTCGCTCAGTTGCAGCCTTCATGCTGTTGCGACGGCGCGAGAGAAACACCTTTCGTCGCTGGGCAGCCTCCTGCAGCCTCAGTGCAAGTTGATTACTACTGTTCGCCACAGCCTTCTTTGCACTGTCCAAATCCCGAACTGTACTACCTTCGCTTCCATTGCTACCAGAATCGGCCGATTCAGAGGGTGGCGGTGGAGGAGAGATGGAGTAAACATTCACATGTTCACTAAAACAGACTGACTTATTGTTGTTGCCAATGCTAGAAGACGAAAAGAAATACGAGGTTCGGAGAATACGGAGATAAGTAGGGTTGATTGATTGTTAGAGGGACATCCTTACTTTTAGTGCAATTTATGCAAAGCAAGAAAGGAGTGAAGTGAGGGAATAAAGAGAAAGCAGTCACACCCCACACTCACCTGATTGCCTGATTGCTGTCAGTCGTGACGCTATCATCATCATTCTCGTCAACATCCATCATGTTCAACTCGTCATGCTTTCTCTTCTGCGGTGCGTGTTTGTGTTAGTTAGTAGTTGTCGGGAGTTTGGTCGAGAGAATACGATCGGTTTTGGTTGCCTCAGTAACGTAACGGTCCGGTGGTAGGACCCCTTACCTCCTCTACCATGGCTTTAGTTGCAGGAGAGAAGAGGAGGTTCATCACGTCCTGACCCTCCTCCAAGGCAACGCCTACCGACTCTTGTAGGAGGACAGATTCGCGCCGATTCAGCTTAAAGGAGGGAGACTGTGTATCCATCATGCTGTCAGAGAGAGTGCCATTTATAGTTGAGAAGAGATCTGATTCACGGGCCTCCTCAGCATCGATCTGACGCTCGATGTCATCGATCACGCGCCCAATACTATCGTCCATCGTCTTACGGATTTACAGGCTCGAGTGATGCAAAGTGTTGGAAGCGAGAGGGTGATATGGTCGCGGAACTTTGCGAAAACTCTTTCTTGGTTTTTGAAGGGACAGATAAATTATTTCGCGTAAAAAGGTACAACACAGTTACCCTGATGACTTTGAAGATCGAAAAAATGTAAAAATTATCCCCAATTTTTGATTTTGGGATACTATTTCTTTGAAAAACGAAAAAAAATGGCGAAAAAATCAACGGTTTTTTCCAAAAGGCACAAGTAGCAGATTTCAGCATTTTCTTAGTGATTAAAAATTAAAAACTTCATCACACAGGCCTGCGTGATAAAGTGAGCCCATTTAATTGTTCGAATACGACGCAATTGTATATTCACTGTATTAGCACATCCACTCAGCGGAGGGACTACAGAAGCCCTCTGACTAAATTGTTGTTATTCTCTTGTCAGTCTCGGCAAATAAGCACCGAAAGCCCATCCACCGTCAAACTTCTCGGTAGAGTCCAATGTTTCTTCTCACAATAGCACTGGCTATTTCAGTAACATCTGGTTTCAATAGTGTCAGCATCAAACAAAGTCATCGACCCTGGGTATTTGGACAGACCTCCTTGAGATCGGAGGCTTCCCGAGATGCAGCAGTAACGGATTCAGGACATTTACCTACAATTGCAGTGGTCGGTGCTGGATGGGGAGGCTTTGGCGCTGCGCTGTCTCTGTCAAATTACTACAATGCTGATGCCAGCTCACCCAAGGCTCGCATTGTTCTCATTGATGCCCTCCCTGATCCGACAGGCCGAACTCCCTTCCTTTCACCGACTGGGAAGCCAGTAGAACCCGGTACGAGAGGTTTCTGGTACGATTATCCTAACATCAACTCGTTAGTCACAAAAATTCTCGAAAAGAAAGAGGAAGAAGTGTTTACTCCATTCACGAATAGCAGCTTCTACTCCCCAGACGGGCTGGAGATTACAGCGCCGATTTTCAGCGAGGTTGGACCTAATCTTCCCTCACCATTTGGACAGGTATTGAAAACCTTCCCCCTCTTCGAACGTCTGCCACTGAAAGATCGCGCCTCGATGGCCGGCCTCCTAGTTGCTGCCACAGACTGCATCGGATCTGACGACGAAAAAAGGAAGGAAGAATACGACAAAATGAGTGCTTACGATTTGCTCGTGAAGTGCAAGTGCTCAAAACGGCTGATCGACGACTTTATCCGTCCGACTTTGTTAGTGGGCTTGTTCAAGCCACCCGAAGAACTATCTGCTTTGGTGACACTTGAGCTGTTATATTTCTATGCTCTTGCTCACACAACATCATTTGACGTCCGCTGGATCAAGAATGGCACAGTTGCCAGTTCCATCTTTGCTCCCCTAAGCGAAAAGCTGATTGAGCAAAATTGCCTGGAAGTCAAGGGTGGCTGCTTCGTCAACGAGATATCAACGGGGGGTGCAGACAACAGTGTGCAGGCAATCACCTTCACGGACAGAGCAACAAACACTCAGCACACAATCAACAACTTGGCGGGAGCTGTAATTGCATTAGGTAATAAGGGACTGAAAAGTGTTGTGAAAACAAGGTAAGTACGGACAAACAGCGTGCGGATTGAACGAATTTTATGATGAACCTCACCTCACCTCACCTCACCTCACCTCATTTTCACCTCAACTCAACGAACTGAACTGTCAACAACAACAACAACTGCAAACAGCCCTTCCCTCGCCGCCATAGCTCCCCTCTCGAAGGCGGCTTCATTGAACGCCATCGATGTCATCTCTGTGCGTCTTTGGCTTGACAAGACGGTAAATACGCGCACTCCCGCCAATGTATTCGCAAAATTCGACGCGCTTCGGGGAGCCGGCGGTACGTTCTTTATGCTGGAGCAATTTCAGACCGAGAACGTCCAGGACCTTTGGGGGGGCGAAGAAGTGCAGGGGAGCGTCGTCGCGTGTGATTTTTACAACGCCGGCGCATTGCTAGCTCTGCCCGATGAGAAAATTGTGGAGATTCTCATGCGGCAGTTATTACCAAGGGCAGTGGAGGATTTTTATGGCGCTACCGTCGTGGATAGTTGGGTGGGGAAATTCCCCGAAGCCGTGACGTGGTTCTCCCCGGCAAGTTTGAACAGTAGACCGAAAATGCAAGGGTACAGTGATCTGAGTAGGGTAAAATTCGCCGGAGATGTCGTTACAATGGGCGATCGTGAGCACGGAGCGAAGGGACTATGTCAAGAGCGCGCGTTAGTCAGCGGATTGCAGGCGGCCGAGGAGCTGATAAGGGAGATTGAGGGGGGTGCGTTCAAGTCCGCGCGTATTTCCCCCAAGGTCATACCGATTCGAGACGACGAAAAACAGTTCAAGATCGCCGCCGCCATCAACAACAAATTTAGGAAGTTTACAGGCATTAAAAGTATTTAAAAGAAGGTTGCTCTCTTTAAGGGTTTGCTTTTAGCTACTTTTTTTTAGTTGGGAAGAAAATTTCCCCATTCGTTCCGAGATGAACGACAGCAACGACGACGGCATGCATCTAATCTTCATACACACTAGCAATCCCGGACTTTCCTTTGGTCGCCTTCTTAACCTCCGTCTTCCCGATCTGCGGGTCCAGACCCTTGTACGACCGGTTCTTCATGAAGTCGGCGGCGGCGGACTCAAAGTTTGTTAGTTTTCCCTGACCGGGGAGGGCGGAGAGATTCAATGGACCGACCTTATGGTGTTTCTGCTCGTATTTTCCTGTTACCATGTTGTAGGTTGGAGCATCGTCGTCATCGTTGTCGTCCTCACCGGTATTATTACCATCGTCGTTGTTGTTATTCTCATCACCACAATCACGATCACGATCACGATCACGATCACGATCACGATCACGATCACGATCGACCCCATGATTCTCATCATTCCCAGAATTTCCAATCCCCAAAAACTCCCCGAACTCAACCGAGTAGAACCCGTCCCACTCCCGCCCTCCCAGCGCAATCTCCAGCTCGAAGGGTGTTATGACTGGGACGTGGAACTCCCTGCTGTCCAATAGAGAGTTCTCGGGACATGCGATTATACAGAAGGATTCGATCTCGGCGTAATTGGCTAGTTTTGCCACATTTATCTACGTCGCATGAGAAATGAGCAGATTTTGTTAGCAGGCGAGCGCCCTCAATCGCATCCCCGCACAATCGCATCCCCGCACAATCGCATCCCCGCACAATAGCACCCCCGTAAATAAAAAATCTCACCTTCCCAACAACAAACGTATAAACCTTCCTTCCCTCCTCCACACACCTCCTCTGCACCCTGTCCAACACCTCCCGAAACCTCCCGGCTCCCAACGTCCCCACGACGATACCGATTACATTCGCGGATTTCGTCTTCTCCGTCAGGTAAAACCGACGCTGGAGTTCACGCTTGCAGAGCTTTGAGGGGGAGGTGTTGAAGGAGTTTGTTGTTGGGTCGTAGAGGGATTGAGTGGCAGTACCAGAGAGACCGACAGAACGCATTAAAATGTTTACCAGTTGGTGGTTTGGGGCAGTAGGCGTCGGGGGTGTGCCGATGTAGAGGAGATTGTACGAAGGGAGTGATGGTCCAGGGGGGAGGTCGACTTTTAGGCCGCCGAGGACTAGGGTGGCAGTTGTTTGTTGTTGTGTAGTGTTCTCTGGTGGTTTCGTTTTTTCTCTAGTTGTTTCTGTTTCATTCGTAATCGAAGGAGAAAAAGAAGAACCCGTCTCCTCATCCTCATCCTCACCTTCCTCCTCCTCCCCCTTTTCCTTTTCCTCCTCCTCGACATAATCACAATCACCACCGTCACCACCGCAACCATCAACATTCCCACAACAAGTCGTATTCGTATTACCCCTCCTAATATCCCCACCAATAACGCCGTCATACTTTGGAACCTCCCCCACGACGACATTACCAAATCCCCTCGCTTTAAGACCCTCCTCTATCTCAGATATTTTATGCAGATAAAACACATCGTACAGAACCAAAAGCGGCTCGTCCTTACTCAACTCCCCAGGCACACTACCGCAAAGGTGCTCCACATCTACCGGCAGCTTCCCGAAAACATGTATGACCGGAATCCTCGTATTCAGCGTCAAGCAGCTTCGCCCATAATGCACAACCACGTCACTTGAAAGATGTCCGGCAGCGACTTCATCTACACAGCAGGAACCGTACGTTGTGTCGCCGAGGAGGTAGACTAACGGCGTCGCGTGGGGGGGGAGGTGGGCGGTGAGGGCGGATTCCAGGAGGACTGATACCCGTGGTCCGTCGGATAGTAAGTAGTCAGGAAACTGTAGCGCCACTCGAAACAATACCGCCTCGCTATCCGTGCCATCGGCAGAATATACGTCGCGAAATGTTTTCATCAAGGAATTCACCGTCGATTCTATCTCGTAGAAACCATTGAAATCGGAGGAGAGTAGGGCAAAGGAGGATCTCTGGGACGACCATTCAGCGAGGTCGGAGGACGATGCTTTGTCTTCGCTCGTCAGGGCGCCTTCGTTGAACTCGAGTTTCGGCGCGGTTGTCATGATGGGGGAGGGGGACGATAATAGAATGGGATGATTGGACTGTGCTTGGTTGGGTAAGGACAGACTCTATTTTTAGTACTCTTCCGTTACTGACGGCTGATCTAACTAGTAAAAAACTGACTCCGAAGGGTTTTCGAATATTTAAATGATCATTCTCCAAAACTATCAAGTCCATCAAGTCCATCAAGTCAAGAAAGCGCAACGCTCTGGTATGACAACCAAAAAAGATGGCGACGACGTTCGGACTTTTTTTTTGCTGACAAAGGTCTGTGCACATGACCTCCTCCTGCCTAGAAACACACGTTCGGACTATTTTGGCCAATTTAAAGAGTAGTGTCCTGCTCCCAACATCCTTCAAATGACAACAACTACAACGTTCAGTCATTTTTGGCTTGGCCAATTTAAAGAGTAGTGCCCCCTTCCCAACTTCCGTCTAAAAATGCAAGCTCCGTCAGGATTGTCAGACAGTATCCTCTCTCTGACCGGAAAGCTCGGCACCCTCAGAGGAAAGGTCAGGCCAGAAAGGAGGGTTAGGAACAAGGACAACGCCCCCCTCACAGCTGAAGACGGCGCTAGACTTGGCCGACAGCTCACACACATTCTCCGCAAGTCTCTCACCGTGAATATCAAAACTCAGAAGCTGCTCATTGAGGACTTCATTCTCAACGAGAACCCCTCCCTCTCCTTCATCTGTACCTCTACACCGTCCATCCTTACCCTTATCACCACCTTTGCTACGAACACGTCCTTCAAAGGTGGGAGGATGAGCTTTTCTCTCCTTGGCGAATCCCGCAAATCCCACAAATCCCGCAAATCCCACAAATCCCGCAAATCCCATTTACCTTCCTTCCTCGTGAAAAAGAATGATGGCGACAAGAGTGACGAGCCATATATCATCACCGAAGCGGTGGTTGAAAAAGTCGCAGCAGAATTCGCGTTCATGATGCTAATATCAAATTCCCCAGAAATCGCTCTGGACGAGTGGATCTTGCATCATGAAGAAGTCCTCGATCCTATCTTTGCAGCCCATTCCATTTGGCTGAAGCCCCTCCTGCTCCAACTCTCCTCGCTCCTGCTGAACCAGTTGTCGAGATGGCGGATCTGGCCCTCTGCTCTCATCGCTTTCTTTGACCACTTTAGCGATGTTATAATGGTTGCATACTATTTCCAGAAGGAGGAACAATCTGCTGCTTTGGCAATGCTGGGAATTTTAGTCTGCCTCACTGTGCTTCAATGTTTGCATGTTTGTAGGCAGTACCACTCTTTTCCCAGTAGACAGCGAACCCTTGAGTATTTCTTCGCTATAACCGGTCTCTCTTCTGTCCGGAACGCCTTCAACGCTCTAAAGCCTGATGCCGATGAGAGCAAACTTCGCTGGAGGGTTTCAACTTTCTTCCGGCTTACCAAAATGACAGAAATAATATTCGAGAGCATTCCCACTCTCTTTGTACAGATATCTGTTCTCTCTATCGACGAAGACTCTTCTGACACCCTTCCGATGGCGAGTATTTCCCTCTCTGTTCTCTCAATTTCCTTCGTCTTCGCAGGTATTAACTATGACATGGATACAGAACCCCACCAGCGGTTCGAGGACAGCTACACTGGAATTATCATCGACTCGAAGCGAGGTTTAGCTTTCATCGCACTGTTCGCTAGGGGTTTTTGCCAGTTATCCCTCCGCATGATGCTCGTTTTCTTCCTCTTTCGTACGGAGAAGCATTTCGAGTTCCTTCTCATGAGTGCTGCCGAGTATGTCATCATGATGATTCCTCAAGTCTACAACGGGCTCCGACTTCCCAAATCTAACGTCGGAATCGTCCCATTTCTCCTAATGTCGATCCCATTCTACTACATCGTGCACACCTTCCTCTTTCTATTCCACGCCTACCACCCAAAATTTGCTCACTTTGGGGGATGGCTCGTTCAATTTGAGTTTGTAGCTTCGATCTCGCTCCCGTGGGTAGGTTTTCGGATGGCGGGACCTTTTTCGGGGAAGTATACTACTCCCCTCATTATATTGTCGATAATGAACGCGGTATCTCACGTCCTGATAATATTCTGCATAACAAAGGAGAAGCGCGTATGGTATTTCCGGAGCAATGGAAGTGTCAACCACCACTACCACAATGAGTTCAACCGAACGGAAATCGACGAGATCAAAGTGAACGCGGCATCGATCGACAAATATTATACGGAAGCAACGATAATGTGTCTCCTTGGTATAACTTTTGGTCCAAATTGAATCCAGGCAAGTCTTCTGCGGCGGATGCGACAACTGCCGCCACCGAACCTTGCGCACAGGACACTGACGGTGAGAAGGTGTTTGTAAAGTACGGGTACGATGGCGTTGGAGTTGACAGTGGCATGGTTAGTTACTTGGAAGATAAGTACTCGTTGGAGGACAAGAAACCAATAATACTAGTGTGCGGTCT
>Ga0115556_1002581_pt1 | contig 11947 bp, 10 predicted proteins | sample COGITO_mtgs_1104_5_FD_87282 | JGI IMG/M metagenome (GOLD analysis project Ga0115556, IMG submission 87282) | Pelagic marine microbial communities from North Sea - COGITO_mtgs_110414 | ecosystem: Environmental > Aquatic > Marine > Epipelagic | place: Germany:Helgoland, sampling site Kabeltonne... | reverse complement strand
TCTTTTCCTTCATTCCTGCATCTCTATCCTCCAGAGGCCTCATGAATTTCTTTACGTCCTTCCAGTGTTTCTTCTGAGCTTCAGCACTGCTGTAAACGATCTCCATTCCGGTTCTCAGGTCGTAGCTCCTTGGTTTGATTCGCTTAAGTTTCGTTCCGGCGTCCCGTTCTGTCATCCCTGTGTAAGCGCACCTGAGCTCGTGCCGAAAGATCTTATCATGATAGCCAGGAGGCATGAACCGCACCTCGGAATCTAGCCTGGAATTGAATATGGCAAGACCGTACAAATTCTCTGTAGACTTCTCTTCCCCATACTCCTCGCAGACGACGTTGACATAGACCGTCTGGGGAGGCATTGTGAACCCGGGGTATACAGTACTGGGCTCCTTTGCGGTTATTTTGAACGCCCGTCGGGAGTTCAACGCCCTCCAAGGACGTTGATCCAACATTTTCTTTGTTGCCTTGTAAAACCCTTCCCTGATTTCTTTGGTTACACCCTGCCCCTCGCCGATTGATTTTTCCTCGCTATTATGCCCCCTGTTGGCTACATTGTTCTGCACTAGGTTCTCGGAGATTTTTTTCACGTAATCAGCGATTCCATCGGCCGAGTGAAGCAGAGTTGCCTCAATTGAGACTTCGGCCAGGCTCCGGTAGCAAAGTTCCAGTGTTCCCTGGTGATTGAAGATAATCTTTCCTGGACGCCTCTGCTTTCCTCCTCCCGGAGGATTTAACATTAACTTGCCGAGATGTTTCAAAACAGTTTCAGCGGTCGGGGGAGCCTCAGCAGGGGTGTTGATCTTGTAGTCCAACAAGGATCCATCTGGGTAAATATTCCCAAAGAGGAGAGCAAGGGGGCGGATGTGTGAACCATCTTTTGACGACGCTGACCACACTCTCAAGGGTTTTAAGTCGCAGCTCCAAACTTCATTCTTATTGGATTCAAGCGATTTTATCCTCCCTGAAGGAAACGAGCTGTTGCTGTCATTAAGGATGACAGAGCTGTAGTTGAGGGCGGGGGATGAGGATCCCAAATTAAATTTCATTGGCACCGCCTTCTGCTTCGTCTCAGAGTCGTCGTCGTAATCCATGTTGTCCCATTTGTTGTATGTGTCAGTGCCCCAGGCACGCTGCTTCTTTATGGTGGTGCTCATAGGTGGGAGTGCGGATTGGATTTCGGCTGTGTGGCTGGTAAGGGTTGAAAGCTAGATAATTGAATACCCTACCTGTCAGTAATTATTGCGCAAACAGGGTGTTTTTTTTTTTTCCCGATGACAATTCTACCTCTTATCCCTCTGAATTTCAACTCAATTTTTTGATCCCGAAGAGAAACAACCCAGGAGACTCTTTCGGAGACAAACCATTGCTGCCTGAATATTCGCGGATATTCACCAAAAATCATGTCAGAGACCGGCTCAGTACGGAGCAATGGCAGCCGCGGGTCGCGGTACAGATCAATGGGCAATGGAGGAGTGGATGAAAGGTGAGTTCGTTACCAACAGCCCAAGCGACGGGGGGGGTTAGGAAGTGGGTTTGTTTTCATTACGATAATTACTCTCTTTAGGCGCTAGCTACGGTAACCCTGCGAAGCTGGAAGAACGCATACGGCAACTTTCCGCCTGGAAGCACTTAATCCCAAGCACAACAATCTCTTTCCGAAACTTACTCAACCCTAACCCTTTGTTTCCCTTACAAATCACTCACTCACCACACACAACACCCACCACACTCGCCCAGTTTGTTTGGCAACGGTAACAACGCACGTCGATCCTCCCGTCCGATTGTGAAAAAGAAGGATTTGCCTGGCAATGCCGTTTGCATTTCTGCTTCCGATTACATGAACATGAGGCAACGTTCCATCCTTCGATCTGCAGCAGAGGAAGAGGTTGAGGCGGCCCGCCTCGAGAAGATTCGCGCTGATAAGGAGAAGATCAGCCGGGCACGCAAGGCGCGTATGATCAAGATGGAAGATGAGGCCAAACTCAAGGCCAAGAAGTCTGCCTCTGAGGAGATCAGCGAGCAGAGGGCCAATGCCATCAGGAAGCAGGCCGCGGAGAAGATCGACCAGAGCAACGATTTGGTAAAGCTGTTGAACACTTATGCTCAGCGGGCGATGGCATTCACCATCAGGGACCAGCAGCTGGCTGACAAGGAAGCTCGCTTAGCCAAGGAGGCAGACTATGAGAAGAGGATGGACATTGCCATGGAGATTGACCGGTTGAAGGAGCTGGACGCAAGGGAGAAAGCGGAAGCGAGCAAGTTGTCAAAGCGTGTAGAGGACAGAAAGGTGATTATCGACCAGATCGACGCCAGAAAGAAGCTCAAGATCCTGCAAGAGGAGGCTCGCGAGCAAGAGAACAAGCAGATGCTCCAGACCATCAAGAAATATGAGGAGGAAGACAAGAGGGCCGCGGAAAAGCACCACGATAACATCGCCAAGAGCCGAATCGAGGTCCTAAAGGCGAACCAAGACGCCATCGATGCCAAGAAGAACAGAATTGTGAGGGAGAGAGAGGAGGTAGAGATGATCCTCGCCTACCAGGCCAAGCAGGACGAGAAGATGAGGAAGAGGGAGGAAGAGGAGGAGGAGAAACAGCGTCTGCTCAACGAGCGACAGAAGAAACTTCTCGACAACCAAACCAAATCGCAGAACAAGCAGGCCGAGATCGACGAGCTTCGCGCCCGACGGGCCATGGAAGAGGGGGAGAGGAAAGCCCGCCAGAAGGAGCTTTGGGAGGCCCACAAGAGACAACAAAACCAGGTCACTCTCAACAATGCCCGCAAGGCGCAGCAAGAAGAGAAGAACCAGATCCTTGCCCGGGAGGCCAGCCTGAAGGCGGCGGAGTACGAGAATGCAGTAAAGTTTGCCTACGACATGGCAGAGCGCGAGCGCCGAGAGGCAGCAGCGAAGGAGAAGAAAAACGAGGAGTTCCGCGAAATGCTGCAGACGCAGATTCAACAGATCGAAGACAAGAGGATGCTTCACCGGAACGACAAGGAGGAGGAGGGCAGAATGATCAAGAAGGAAATGGCCACGGACAGAATCAAGCTCCTGGCCATCAGGGACAAGATGGTCGGCGATATGAAAAAGAAGGGCATCGATCAGAAGTATCTCTCGGAGATGATGAATATCGACATTGCCAAGTTGCAGATGCGATAATGTGGGCGCGCCATCGTGCGCGATATTTGCTGTCTGTTCTTGTGTAATATTTTGTTTTAATGTAATAAGAGAGAGAGAGAGAGAAAAAAAGTGTGCACAAAAATGGGCTGGTTGGTTTGTTGTTTGGTTGTTTGTCGTTGTTAACTGTTCTTGTTATTGCCATTGCTGCCCTCAAAAAATCCAAAAAAGATCAAACGCCAACATCCTTGTTCAACTGGCTCAAAATCACGGCCATGACAGTCCACATGCGGTTCTCGGCCTCGGGGAAAACCAAGGAACGGTCCGAATAGAAAACCTCATCAGTTACCTCCTCTTCGTGCCTTGGTAAGCAGTGAAGGAATACGCAATCGTCGTTCGCCGCATTCATAAGTTTGGTGTTCACCTGGTAACCCGCAAAATCGGCAACCTTCTGGTCGTACATACTCTCTTCGCCCATGCTAACCCAGGTGTCAGTGCTGACAACGGATGCACCCTGCACTGCCTCGCTGGCATCATTAGTGAGGAAAATAGGCTCTGTTTTCTCCTCAGCGGCAATCTCCTCAGTGCGTGCAAGCACCCCGGCATCCACTTCATAACCCTTGGGTGTCGCGATCCGAAGGTTCATCCCCAACTTTGCCGAACCAAGCATCAAGTCATGAATGATGTTGTTGCCATCGCCAACCCAAGCAACAGTCTTGCCCCTCAAATTTGATCGCCCAAAGTGTTCCTGTAGAGTCAAGAGATCTGCCAGAGTCTGTGTTTGCAAATGAAGGAAAAAAATGTTAGATATTCATTAAATCCGAAGATGTAGGAGTAGGCGGTTGGTTCAGTTGCCAGTCGTTCGTTGGCATCTATCTAACTACTCTCACCTGCAAGGGATGGTGCTTATCAGTGAGGGCATTGATGACGGGGACCCGCGAATACTTGCAGAGCTCCTCTATGACCTCATGTCCAAAAACTCTTGCTAACAGCACATCGTTGAATCTGCTCAAGACATTGCCTGTGTCCCGCATCGACTCATTGACGCCCAGTTGGATGTCAGACGGTCCAAGGAAAAGAGAATGTCCACCTAACTTGGTCATTCCTGTCTCGCTCGATACCCTAGTCCGAGTTGATCTCTTCTGGAAGATACAGGACAGCGACTTGCCCTCGAGGGGGCGCGGAGTCAGACCTCGCTCACGGTAAACTTCCTTCAGGTTGGCCGAGAGGTCCAGCATCTGACTGAGCTCATGAGAAGTCAAGCAGTCTGTTGTCTTCAAATGACGGCCTGCAAAGAACCCAGGCTCTATCGGGTGGAGCGTGCTGAACGCACGAACTGTAAGGCGAGATGTAGGAGAGCGCAGGGGTTGGAGCATTTTCTAATCTCCGTCGATTGGTGTTTGCGGGTTGCTAGCAAGAATACGCCTTTTTCTTTAGAGAGAGCGCGCAATATAGGTTTAACTTCGCTTTGCCGAGGATTCGACAGTTTAAAAACGACAGAAGGGTGTGAATTGTTGGTTTCAATTCGGCGACACATCATCAGCGTTATCTCGGTTGGGAAACGGACTGCTGACGGACCAAGTCACTTTGATTTTTGCAACCTGTAATCATCTAGAGTATATTGGCTGTTGAAGGGGGTTTTGTTCGAAAGGTGCTCTGCAATGACCCAACCTCAGATTGGCTTCTCGAAGAAGGTAGAAACCCCCATAGACTCCCACAAAAAGGAGGCGGATGAAAAGCTAAGCAAGTGCATGTTATCGCAAGTGGGTTTCTGTATAGCTGGTGTCGCTGCGGGGGTTGGGCTAGGGTACACAAAGAAGACCCTGATTCCTTTGGTCATTGGGGGAGTTGGAGGCACAGCTGCCGACTTTGCCTACGGGTGGTTCGTGGGGTGTGTAAAGGAGAGAGAACTTGTCAATCAGTTGGGTTCTCTCCGCGAGAAGAGAAAGGCCGAGTTTGCTCCGAAAGCGTAAAAGTAGAAAGCTGGAGTGCGACACAGAAAATAAACATACATACACACGGGCATGATGATGTGATGATGATGATGATGATGATGATGATGATGATGATGATGATGATGCACTGTGGGAAACTGTAGGTAGATGGGGGATTTAAAAAGGTTGCACCTTGTGTGTATTTAGCTGATATATTGATGTGCAATTCTTGTGCTCACTTCTTTTAATTTCAAATTTTGTTTCAATCGGGGATCGGGGATGTTGTTGTCAAGGTTTTAGCAGAAGAAACAAGGCACCCACTGCGTCCTAAAAAAACTCGCGTGAGGAATCGCAAACGTTTAGCACCCTTGTAAATGTCCTTTAATGTCTTTTAAAATGCGAGAGATGAAAGGACTAAAATGCATGGTAATCAGAACTGCCCTCGACAGCAACAACAGACTACTTCCTTGAACAAAATGAGGACCTTCTTATTTATTGAATTGGAATGTTTTGTAATTCTTATGTAAGATTTTTCACGATCCTAAATAGCAGCAACTCACCCGGCAAATTTTTGTATCCACAAAAATTGTCTTAGGGCTGAACGCATCACCAAAGAAGTTCCACTACTTTTCTTCTTCTCTTGTCAGGTCCAGTCAGTCTACGCCACCAACAATCTTCTCTTACCTTGTGTTTGGTCCATTCAGTCTGTGCTACCAACAATGTCGGAAAGCGTTGATACGACCAGCTTAAATTGCTGCAGAATCTGCTTTGAACAAGACAGCTCTGATAACCTCACTTCTCCCTGTGATTGTAGAGGCACCATGCATTATGTTCATGCGACATGCCTTTCGAAATGGCAGCGAACCATCGTGTTATCACTTCGGGGAGGTCCACAACAGCAGGCTCAAGAAAATCGTCACCGTATCTGCCAAGCTTGCAACACCCCATTTGCCACTTACCCCAAGTCGCGTTGTGACATTCTCAAGTCGGTAATTGGAGAGGAGCTGAGTGATGTTAGCGATGGGCGACTACTGATCGCGACAAAGTCCAGCAGTGAGCGAAAAATTCCTGCTACAATACATTCCGTCTTCGCCGCTCTTTTGGACTTGAAGCGTGCCCACTGGAGACACTCAGTATATTTGGTATTTTCTGTTTCAGGAGAGGGTGTTGGCGATGCAGATGATGATACAATCCTCGCCATTAATTTAACGCGACATATGGATAATAGCACGGAGCGGCCGATCCCCAATGAAATTATTCTTGCGTCTGATGCGAATGATGATCTCTCAATTGATCACTTTAATGGCGGTCCAGTAAAATGGAGTGTGATGCGGCATGGTGCCATCGTGATCAACCAGACAGCAGAGATTCTGTTGACAGAATTGGACGATTTTGACCACGAATATGAGATGTTCGTGATCGCTGATTCTGGTGCTGATGTTGATGGTGGTCTTGAAATTGGCCGATGCACGGTCGTCGGTAGGTTTGCCGACATTCTTGCATTTGCCCGTGCAAAAAATGTAACGAAATTGAAATCTTTTTCAGGATACGCACAGTGGAACCGCACACAGCTCCTTGGCGAGATCGCAAGGGGCAGTTGGGGCTTGGCGAAACCAGACATTAATGTCAGTGACGTAATCACCAAAGAGAACCCGGACGAATTGTGGGCACAGCTCACATTACAATCAATCGAGATGAAAGGGGAGGATTTGCTCGAATTGTAGGTATATGAAATAGAATGTAGTAACAGTTTGTGTATTTGTTTGGATTGGTATTGGTTTTTGGTATCATCATCATCATCATCATCATCATCATCATCATCAGCATCAGCATCGGCATCAGCATCGTCATCATCGTCATCATCGTCATCGTCATCATCGGCATCATCGGCATCAGCATCATTCGTCAGACTCCAGGGAAGCCGGCAACGTCGACGACGGCGGGGAAGTCTCCAGGGAGCAAGAGCACATCTAAATTGGGGGGAAATATTGCTTTATTTGATGTAAATTTGAGAATGCATTATTATATGGTTATTTATATTAGTGACATGCCTTCTTTGAATAGGGCTGATATTTTATTTTTGTAGTCTTCTTCGTCAACTATATCGTCCATCGGTAGCTCTTTCAAGAAAGGAATTATAACCTTAGCCTTGTTGAAATGAGTGTCGAGAGGATCCCCACGATGGAAGGACCTAGGGTCGACTGCACCGCTAGCATCTCTCCCGTAAAACAGAAACAAACGACCCTCGACGGGCCGACAGCTGACGCCGCGGATCTCGTCCTCGGAGCAGGCGGAGGCGGCCGCTTCGAGGACGTTCGCGTCGTGGGGGCTCGACATCGACGCGTGGTGAATGTTCTGGGAGACGAGGTTTCTCGCAGCTAGGAGGGCGACGTCATCGTCGTCGGCGTCGGCGAGGGGCAGGGAGGTGTGCCCGCCAAAACCCGGCGGGACCGTGGTGAGGTAGAGGATCGCCGTGGCGAAGCAAGCGAGCCTCCCGTTGTTGGTGTCGGTGTGGAGCTCGAGGGGGGACTGGGAGGAGACGGAGGAGGTCGTGCGACGGAGGAGTTCATTGCGGTGCGGAGGTACGCCGACCAGGGAACCGACGCGGGAGGTTACTTGCGCAAAAGCGGAGGAAGAACGCCAACTCGGTTTGAGCAGTTCGGCGCATTCGGATGCGCTTGCAAAATTATCGAAACAAAGCGCCAAGGGATTTTGAGAAAGCACTGTCGGAGGCTGGAGGTTTAGCTCGAGAGAGAGGGAGGGGAGACGCGGCTGTGATGATGAACAGTAGTTTGAGGAGCAGCGTGTCGACATGCATATTTTTGGTAAATTGACTTGGTTAGCTTCGCTGTTGTTGCTGGCTTGGATAAGCCCTAATAATAGGCAAATAGCACACTCTTGAGAAGCTTTTTGAGTTTCCTCGCAGGTCACCATTCTTTTGCCAAAAAAGTTCAAATACCTTCCAATTTACACAATGTAAGTAGAATTCGTGCCTTAACTTCCCCCTGCAGCATCCCTACTAGCTTCGATTGCACAGCAGTTTGTCGAAATTATTGAAAAAATGAATATTTCTCTTTTCTGACTCCTATCCTTTCGTTTCGCCCCCACGAATTGTTCCTCACTTGCAACCCCCTCTCGTGACGTTTTTCGCAATTTTAGTTACAAGCATAATGGCCAGTTTTAACGAGAAGAAGGGGGAGTACGAGCCAATCATCGGTATTGATCTTGGAACTACTTTCAGCTGTGTGAGCGTATGGAACACAACTGAGAGGAAGATTGAGGTTATCCCCACCGCCCATGGACGGACGATGCCTTCCTGGTGTGGTTTCACGAAGGAGGGGAAGACCGTCGGGCACCCCGCCAAGTCGCAGGTGGCTTCCAACCCAAATAACACCGTGTACGACATTAAGCGCATCATCGGGCGCGGATTCGATGATGAGGTCGTTCAGGAGGAGGTGAAGGCGTTCCCTTTCACCGTCGTGGACGACAACAACAGCCCTAAGGTTGAGGTTGACTGGCGCGGGGAGAAGAAGAGGCTTTCCCCCGAGGAGATCAGTTCCTTCATCCTTGGTGAGCTCAAGGTTGCTGCTGAGAAGCACATGGGCAGAACTGTCAACAAGGCCGTGATCACCGTCCCCGCCCACTTCAACAACCAGCAGCGCCAGGCCACCAAGGATGCCGGCCGCATCGCCGGGCTTGATGTTGCCCGTATTATCAACGAGCCCACCGCTGCTGCTTTGGCCTACGGCCTTCACTCCCAGAATGAGAATGGCGGCCAAAACCCCACTGCCAAGTCCAACGTTGTCATCTTCGATCTTGGAGGAGGAACCTTCGATGTTACCGCGCTTACCATGGATGGTGGCGTGTTCGAGGTGAAGGCAACCGGTGGAGACACCCACCTCGGAGGTGAAGATTTCGATAACAAGGTGTTGGAGTGGTGCTTGGAAGAGTTTGAGAAGAAGTTCGGAAAGGACAAGGCCGCCCTTCTCAAGGGATCCCAGCGCGCCATGAGCCGCCTCAGGCGAGCGTGCGAGACCGCCAAGCGCAATCTTTCCTCCTCCACGACGACCAAGGTCGAGGTGGACTCCATCATCAGCGACAGCGACTTCTCTGCCGACCTTACCCGCTCCAAGTTCGAGGAGCTCAACAAGGAGCTTTTCCAGGACTGCATGGACACTGTCATTGCCGTGCTGAAGGACGCCAAGGTCGACAAGAAGGATGTGAGCGACGTTGTCCTCGTCGGCGGGTCCACCCGCGTCCCCGTCCTACAAACCAAGCTGTCCGAAATGTTCGACAACCGCCTCGAGCTGTGCAAGAGCATCCACCCCGATGAGGCCGTCGCTGTCGGTGCCGCTGTCCAGGGCCATATCTTGGCCACCGGAGGAAAGGGGGGAGGCAAGGACTTGGCTGAGTCCGCCATCACCGATCTTCTCCTCCTCGATGTTACTCCCCTCTCCCTGGGAATCGAGCTGGAGGGACGTGTCATGTCCACCCTCATCAAGAGGAACACTGCCATCCCTTGCAAGAAGACTCGCAGCTACACCACTGTCGAGGACTGGCAGACTGAGATTGACATCGTCATCTACGAGGGCGAGAGGCCCTGCGTCGATGCCAACAACAAGCTCGGCAGTTTTGTGATCAGCGGCGTCCAGAAGGCGAGGGCCGGCGAGCCCAAGGTCGACGTAACCTTCAGCATCAATGCCGATGGAATTTTGAATGTCAGTGCCAAGGATAGGGTCACTGAGGCTGAAGCCAAAGCGGAGATCAAGGCCGAAAGCGGAAGGCTCAGTAAAGCGGAGATCGCCAAGATGGTCGACGAGGCTGAGAAGTACAGGGCCCAGGATGAGGAGCTCGGCCAGAAACATGCCCTCAAGACTGCCTTGGAGGAGAGCATCTTCGAGTGCGAGAAGATGGCCAGGGACAAAAAGGACACTGCCGGAACTACCGAAATTGAGAACATGCTTGATTGGTTGGAGCTTGACAGCGATGCCGCTACTTTGCAGGAAATTAGAGTTAAGTGCGAAACGTTGGAGAACCGATGGGGCGTTCGCATTTGCTAGGCAGGTCTGGTCGCCTCGATGATGAAATGAAAAGAACAAGCTTTGCAAAGTGAATGATTTTAAAAGCAGATGTTTTTGCAAGCTACAGCTATAGATGATTTTTTTTTTCTGCGCCCCGCCCCGCACAAATGAATGCACAGAATCAGTTTTAGCTGCTTGTGAAAAAATGTATTGTTATGCGAGCAAGCAAAAACAAAAGCAAAAAAAACAAAACTTATCCTCTTTTTTCGCTTCTACGTAGGTCGGGCATTTAATCAATCAAGGTTTTGCGATGCTATACATCCTCCCCCTTAAATTATTCATCATCCTGACACCTTTTCTAACAAGGGTATGGTTCTTCCAGCTGACCTTCCTAACCATGATCTTGGCAATGTCCAAAAATATGCCCTTCATCATGGGCTCCTCCTCGCACAAATTATCCAGTGCTGGGTGGTATTCGAACCAAGTTCTCACGCATTCTTCCGGATTAGAAGAGTGCCTCCCAGCAAAGTAGAAGAAGTTGGAAGCAATTGTCGTTACCTCATCTTTTGTCAGACGCCGAAAGATCTTCCCCTCTACCTCGCGGCCTTTTGTAATCACCATATTATCTTTAGTCATTTCCCCTAGCAAAATGGTTAGGAATTTAGTCTCTTCCCGTCCATTTAGTTTATTAAGCAACCGAGTGTTTTCTTGCCTCATTAACACTTTCGCAATGTCTTCATCTGGGTCAAGCGTACCAAGAAAGATGTTCAGGTCAATGGATAACTTTCGTTTCCCTGTATTGGGACTAACAAATTCCTTCTCGTTAAAAAAGGATATCGTATCGGACTCGCTCAAAGGGGAAGGGGGGCAGGCTACGGGGCAGTCAGTTGTTGACACTTGTAGCTCTGGGAAGGGGATGTGGCTGAAATTCAGATTGGAGTTTGGATCATAGTTTGGGTGGCCATGGCCGTACTCTCTAGCGTAGTTCTCGTGGCTACCGTGGTCCCGCAGGGTAGGTTGGTCAGAAAGTGAAGATGTGTTGGAAGAGGAAAGGGAGCTACCAGCTGAGTTTTTTCTTGTTTGGGGGTAAGATGTGATTATTTGCGGGAACATTTCGGGAATTTACGGCATACGTAGGCTCCTCGTCTGAATTTCGGGAATTTACAAAGTTTTACTGCCCTTTGGCAGAACTTCCTTTTCTCTCCTGTTGGGCCTGCTGCTGCAAGGTCGAAAGGTCGAAAGGGAGCTGGCTAGCTGGCTCTCGGAATATCAACATATCAACATAAAATAGAGTGTAAAATTAGTGCAATTGACGATTTGGGAACACCAAAAATTTGAACCCAAATGTATTGTCAGTCGACTGGTGGTGAGAGCAACACAACAAAATCTGCGCTAGGTGCTTTCTCTACCTTATTATTATTTATAAGAATCTATCGGGTTTTATTTAATCATTTTCTCCAGGAGCACAAGCCCGACCATCAAACAGCCGGACACTAATGTTGCAAAGACCTTATTTGGGAGCATGTTGTCAACGTCAACCCCCACTATCGTAACACAAACTTCCTGGGACGATATCCAACCATGGATAGCATCGTAAGAACCACCAAATTTGTTCAGCGCAATGGAAAGCTTTTTCGCATTTCGTAACTCAACTTGCAGCTTTTCAAACGAAACGAAGGGCGCAGCTAGTTCATCGAGGTATGCCTTAATTGAAATTGTGCCGAATATGATATTAACCGCAGCAAACGCAGGTCGGAACCAAGAAGGTGTGTATTCACGCTCAGACACGGGGCCGAAAAGCAAGCAGGCAGTGAAGAGATAAATTGATATAAACTGCGATGGCAGCCCTGTTGTCACCCCCTTGCTGCATGCATTGTG
>Ga0115556_1002571_pt1 | contig 11965 bp, 13 predicted proteins | sample COGITO_mtgs_1104_5_FD_87282 | JGI IMG/M metagenome (GOLD analysis project Ga0115556, IMG submission 87282) | Pelagic marine microbial communities from North Sea - COGITO_mtgs_110414 | ecosystem: Environmental > Aquatic > Marine > Epipelagic | place: Germany:Helgoland, sampling site Kabeltonne... | reverse complement strand
ATTTTTTCTAAAAAATCGACTTTAAAACCCGGGAATGCCCAGCTCGTCAGCGACCCCCAAATGTATCGCAACAAGCACGAGTACGAGTACTCCCGAGTTCCAACACGAGTGGATGAACATAGGGACGAGGAGATTTCTCGTTCGTACGTATGAAAAGCCTAACACGCACCCAAGCGCAACGAGTTCAGGAAAATCTCTCGGCGCCAGGTGCGCGAATCCAAAAATGAAACTCGAAAACACAACCGCGCCTGGAGCGGGCAGCCATTTTGTGAGCGAGGCTAATAAAAACCCTCTAAAAACAGTCTCTTCTAAAAGAGGTGCAAAAACGCTCGTCACTGCGAGCAGAGATCCGACAGCCACTGGGTCTTCTGATTTAATCAACGGTAAGACGCCGTCGATTGTTCCAGCTTCTTGAACTTTCGCCGTGGTAGCTGAAGCCGATGCCGCGGATATAGCATCGATCGTCGAGCTTGGATCGTTTGCAATTTGACTGTCTTGTATAGATTGTACAACTTCTTGCGTAGATTCGATCGCAAATCCAGTCAACGCGACGACGACAAAGGTCAGCAGATAACCGCTGATGCCGTATACCAACCAGCCGTTTTTACTCGTGTCCAGCGGATGCGAAAAATCAATCCTGAACCAATCGTTCTCTGGCTTCGAGAACATTTCGTCTTTATATTTCGCAACGCACGCGTATACTATGCCCAAAGATATCACCGTTTCAGCGACCTGGACCAGTAATAAATACTGCGCCTGTTGCTCGACATCAAACTGACTTCGGTCTAAGCCGAGCGCTTGCGAGACGAAGAGCGGAACTAAGACTGCCGCCGTGAGAACAAAGCTCGTTAACCAGCCGACAATACCTCCGAATACTGTCCATCCACCCCAGGGAACGTCCCATTTACTTCGATATTGAGCTATATCGAGCACGCTTCCGATTCCAGACGATGGTCCTTTCAACATCTTGGAACCTCCTCGAACGCGTCCTTCGAGCATATCTTGAAAGATTACATTTTTCTGTTGTTGTTGTTGTTGTTCCTTTTCTACTTCTTCTTCATCGTCGCCGTCGTTTCGCCGCGCGCGAGAAACATATGTTCTCCTTCCCCTTCCATAGAGTTGAAAAGAGAAAGACTGGTAGGAAGAGGAGCGTGAAAGTGGTTCTTCGTAACGAGACGAGCGATGATTTTGAACCACCACCACCCCTTTTGGTCTTTCTTTGCTCCTAATAACGCGCTTCCCAGAAGAAGCCAACGCCGAGATGGAAGAGGAAGAGGAGGAAGAGGAGGGGTAGGAGGGGTAGGAGGAGGAAAAGGAACACGGAAATGTGCTCCTCCTCATCATTCTTCTTCTTTTTCTTCTTCTTCTTCTTCTTCTGTTATGAATACGAGGTGCGTATTATGTTGTGGTGATGCCCAGATTGTTGTTTGGCACTTGTTTTTCCCAAGAAATGGCTCAATCCTCGATGCTTCAACAACTGCATGCCAAAACGACGAAACAAAATAAGAACAACTTTTGAATTTGAATTTGCCGATTCTTCATAATTATTATTGTAACAGCGCGGGTGTTCCCTATCACCACCACAACAAACAACCACACGCATTAGAGAGTGGGGGCGATTCTTTATCTCTCTTTGAACGATCCTGCGCGAAGAGAAGAGAAAGGGACGAGGGAGAGAGAAAATGTCTGACCTCAAAGTATGCAAGGTGATGACTTCGTACGCGACAACTGTAGTCGTTGTCCTTCCGAATTCTTCGAATTACAAAACGCTGGCCCGTGCGATTGAGAAGAAACACTCGGAGGTGTACGGGAAGACATACGGAGAAGTGGAAGTGACCAGCATAAATGGATTCTTACGCGAGAACGACGAAGGTGCCGGCGTTGGCGTCTCGTACCCAGTCGACGACGAGTCGTTTCGATCGCTTCCGTTCACCAATTATTTAGCTCAGCTGGAGGCTAAAAAAGGAGGAGAAAAAGCGGGCAACTCGAGCGCGAAGAAATCAGGCTTCGATGCGAGAACGATTGACGTTTTATCTCCAAAATCCTTGATCGATGCGAACGTGAAAGCCGTGGCGAAAGGTTCGACACCGATTTCCACCGGCCAGTCCAGGTTTCAAGGAGACGGTTACCTTGTGGGAGGCGCAACGACAATTGCCGCCGCCCCGCCGGTTCCGAATTTGAAGAGTAGATTCGCCTCCGAAGCCGCGAACGTTGATGCGCCTTCGGCAAAGAAAAGCAAAACAGGAAACGCTACTGCGCCAAAACCAATCGCCTCTGCGCCGAAACCAGTCGCCGCTGTGGCGAAAGCCAAGACGCCGACCCCACCTTCGGCGGGACAAGCCGCCGCTGCAGCTTCAAAACCTGATACTAAGATGACGACAGAAGAGAAGATTACGAAATTGCTGGATACATCAAAGAAAACCAATGTCCGCTTTCCGATATTTGCTAAGGCCTTGATGAAGCACTCTGGCTTTAAATTGGCTTGCGAGAAATTGTCTGGAGATTCTGCTCAGAAAGCGTACGCGTCTGTAAAAGGGGTTGTGGAGGAAATGAAGAAATGCCAAGCAGATTTGGCAGATGGGAGTGAGAACATTTACGAGGAAACGCTGGCGAGTATCCAAGCGTTATCTCCAAAAATCAATTCACCTTCAACACCTCTCATTGCCGTTTGTGTGATAGTAGCGAAGGCCTATCCAGGCGGCTACAAATCAAAGAAAGGACTCCCGACGAGAGTGTGGACATCCATGATTGGTGTCATAAAAGAAAGACCTCAGACGTTCAACGAAACTTCGCGAATGTTGCTCGGTGAAGTCGCGACTCGCTTAGGGTATGATGCGAAGTTACCAGCGGTTGTAGAAGGAGTGAACAAGAGTGCAGCGGAAAAAGTCAAGACAACGAATCCTGCGGCAGCTACGAAGAAGGCTGAAGTTCCGAAACCTTCTTCCTCTTCTTCCTCTTCTTCTTCTTCTTCTTCTTCTTCTTCTTCTTCCTCCTCCTCCTCCTCCTCCTCCTCCTCCTCTTCCTCTTCGAGTAGTTCCGGTTCCGGTAGTAGCAGCAGCTCTAGCAGCAGTTCTTCGAGTAAAGGTAAAAAGAAAGCGGCGACGCCGACTGCTCAGAAGAAAAAAATGCCCGCCGCTGTCGAGAAGAAAGTGACAATGACTCCCGGAGGCTTGTCGAAAATCATGAAGACATTGAAGAATACTGACAACGGTGGCGTGCAGAAGAAGACGAGTGCAGTTGCTGAAACTCCATCTAAGAAAGATAAGAAAAAGAAGGATAATAAGAAAGACTTGCCGAAGCCAGCGCCGTCGAGCACAGTTGTCATCAAAGCTGCGCTTCTTGCACAAAAGAAAAGAAAGAAAGATCCAAGCGCTCCAAAAGGTGCTAAATCTGCATACATTTGCTTCTGTGAAAAGGAAAGAGCGAATATTGCCAAAGACAATCCAAATTTGGCGGCCACAGAAATCATGACGGAATTGGGGAAACGCTGGAAAGCGCTCTCGGACAAAGAGAAAAAGCCTTACGAAAAACAAGCCGAAACAGATAGAGCGCGGTTTAACGAAGCGATGAAGAATTACGAACCTCCAGAAACTGATGACGATGAAAAGCAAGGAAAGCGACGAAAGAAGGACCCGGACGCGCCGAAGAACGCAAAGTCTGCGTACATCATCTTCTGCGCGGCAAAGAGATCTACGATTCCCAAAGAAACTGCTCCCAAAGATGTTATGTCGAAGCTAGGCCAGATGTGGAGCGCAACGAGTGTAGCCGATAAGAAACCATACGAGGATTTGTCAAGGAAAGATAAGGTGCGGTATGAGAAGGAGATGGCGAAGTACAAAGAGAAACAAAATTGAATTGAATATATAAATTTGTCTGAATATTTATGCGTATTTTACACAATAGACGAATCTATCAAAAATGTTTCTGAGTGTACACGACTAAACGCGACACACTTTATTTTCTATCTATCTTTCTATCTATCTATCTTTCTATCTATCTATCTATTTAGGGGGGCAAATGTGAAGCAAGATAGTTGCCCTCCTCGCTATTTTATCTTTGAACATTTTCGATGACGGAAGTGTTCTCGTTTTGTCGCTGGCTGCAGCGTTGTTGTTTCTTCCGTTCGTTTCCTTCTTTTTCCGAGCGTTTAAAATCTTAAATAAAGCTTCCTCCTCCTTCTCTTTCCACGACTTTGGCGTGCTTCTACTCGGGGCTTTGTCGATCGAATTCATTCCGCTTTGGGGTGAGTTAATATCATCCTTTATTGCAACATCTTTCTTTTGCCGCGAAGAAAAAATCGGAAGAAGTTTTTTGGGAGTCCCCTCTTCTTTCTTTTCCTTCGTCGGACTCTTCGTGACGGAGCGAATATATTCCTCTCTGTGTCTTCGTCGAGATTCAGCCGCTGCGCGCCTCCTCTTTTGAAGCCACTTTGAAATATCCGAACAGCGCGTTGCGGTCCATCGTTTCCAGGTACGAAAATTTTCCACGTTGAAGTCAATTCGAAACCGAATCGATGGTATTCCATCGAAATGTATGACCCATTTATCCCCCAACAGTACATTTGTGAGCAGAGAACGCACGTTCACATCGTGCGAGATACTCTTAGTAAACGTATTAAAATGACGAAAAACGCCGCCCTTCATTTCCTCTCCTCCTCCTCCTCTTTTTCTTCTTTCATTTTCTCCTTCCATGCCGTGAGCGCGTCCCGTCTGGGATCGCTTTTCGCTTTCTTCTTGAACATCTCTCGTCGTAGTTGTCGCAGAGTCGTGCGAACCTATCCTCTCGCGCTTCTGAGAGCTTTCCAATTTATCTTCTTCTTCTTTCTCACTTTCTTTTGCTCTCGTCCGTTCCTCCTCATCCATGTTCTCACTGTTTGCGCGAACACCCTCTCTTTCTTCTTCTTCTTCTTCTTCTTCTTCTTCTTCTTCTTCTTCTTCGAGAGCGACCGCGTTTATAAAATCATCAAACTCGGTGTAGTAGTCTCTTCCTATCTTTCTATCTTCTTCTTCCTCTTCAGTTGTGTTTTCAAGTTCCTCTCCTTTGACAACAACAGCAACCGGGGCGCTTTCCTCTTCTTCTTCTCCTCTCGCTCTCAAATTTTCAATTTCAACAAAATCTTCTTCAGCGACGATATCGTTGTCCTCCTCCTCTTCCTCCTCGTCGTCATCGAGCCGATAGTTTGAAGTGATACCATCACGTATATCATCATCATCGTGCACATATACGTATTCTATTTTGCCACCACTACCATCGCTCGTGTATTCAGCAGAGTTGTCGTTGTAATAAGAGTAATCCAGCATCGCCACCGAAGAAGAAATGTCAACATCGATAACACCGGGAGCATCATCAGCACCGTACCAAATATTATTATTCATCGAAGAATGCGAGTGAGAATGCAAAGACGAATCATCTCTCCTTTGCATTCTCCGAAAGAATCGCATTATTCTTTCTTATTCTCTCTCTTTCGCGAACATATTTGTTGTTGTCATTCAAAAAATGGCGGGAGTTTTCTCTCGAGACTCCACAAATACTTCCTCTCTCTCTTCCTTCTTCTATCATCGTCATCACCATCACCATCATTCTCATCCTCTTAATAACACACAGATAGGTAGATAGAGAAAATGTCGACGCTCAAAGCTGTGTTCTTTGATTTAGACGACACGTTAGTTCCAACGTCCGTGTACGACGTGAGAGCATACGCGGACGTGAAAACCAGCGTACTCGCTTGGGTTGGAGAAGAAAAATTCCAGTCGTTAGACGTGGATAAATTAGTCGCGGACTTTAAAGAGAAATTCGTCAAAGCACCGTGGGATCCAGAGTATAAAACCGACGTGTTCACGTGGCGTTCGAGAGTCTGGGAGCACGCGTTAAAGTTGCAAAACGTGGAAAACGCGGAAGAAGTTGGAGTGAAGTGTCAAAAATGTTTCGACGACAACCGCATGGGCACTTTTCCTTTGCACGACTGCGTGAAAGAACTGAGCGAGTACATCAACTCGAAAGGCTTAGAGATGTGCATAATCACAAATGGGCATCATCGGGTGCAGAGAGATAAATTAGAAGCGTGCAGCGCGTACACGTTATTTGAGAACATAATCGTAGGTGGTGAAGAAGTGTTAGCAGGACGTAAAGAGAAACCAGACCGTGGTATTTTTATGAAAGCGTGCAAATACGTGGGATGTTTGCCGAGCGAAGCCATCCACGTCGGGGACTCTCTGGGTGCTGATATTCAAGGAGGCATCAACGCAGAGTTATTAGCGACGGTTTTTATTAACGTCAAATCGCGCGATGCGAGCACTTTTCAGCCGATGCCTACGTATACGATCAAACACATAGCCGAACTGAAAGAGATCATCGATAAATTATTAGTAGAATAAAATGAAAGAAAGCGGTTTCGTTTATGATTAGATATATTATTACATTTACTTTTGAAGAGAGAGAGAGACTTTGTCTTAGTTTTTAGCTTTACTACGGTCTTTACGCAACATAGTCTCGATAAAAAACTCACCAGCTTTATATGAGCTGCGCACGAGGGCCCCGCTGGCTACGTAGCGAAAACCAATTTCCTTCTCGCCAAATTCTCTCCAATATTCAAATTTCTCCGGTGTTACAAACTCTTTCACCGTCAAATGCTTCTGCGTTGGCTGTAAATACTGACCTAAAGTAAATATATCAACCCCGGCATCTCTGCAATCTTTCATGGCTTGCTTAATCTCGTCGTCCGTTTCTCCTAATCCGAGCATAATGGACGTCTTCGTTACCATGCCTTCCTTTGCTTCCTTGGCCACTTTTAAGACGGTTAAAGACTGTTCGTAGTTCGCGCGCGGATCTCGAACTCGAGGCTGTAATCGCCTCACGGTTTCAATATTATGCGCAAATACGTCTAAACCAGAGCTTGCCAAGTGTTTAACCGCGTCTAAATCACCTTGAAAATCAGGCGTCAATGCTTCTACGAGAACGCTCGATTTTAACTCTTTCAACGTGCGCACGGTTCTCGCAAAGTGCTCCGCTCCTCCGTCCGGAATATCGTCTCTGTCTACTGATGTTAACACTATATACCCAACACCCCACGCAGCAATAGCCTTGGCAGTGTTCTCGGGTTCCATATCATCCGGTGGCGCTGGTGTGCTCGCCGTATTAACCGCGCAAAAACGACATCCTCGAGTGCACGTGTCCCCTAAGAGCATAATTGTCGCCGTTCCTGTTTCCCCATTCCAGCACTCGCCTACGTTTGGGCACATGGCTTCTTCGCACACGGTAGCAATTTTATACTCCGAATTATCTAAGGTGTCTTTCAAGAACTCAAAGCGTTCTCCACTCGGCGCTCTTTGTCTCAGCCACGGCGGCTTCTTCAAACCTGGAGGTAAACCGGGAATAGTCGCGGTTGCGGTCGTTCCTCCGCTCGAAGTCGTCTCTCCGCCGAATGATCCTTCTAAAGTTGCAACTGGTCCGCACATGGCTGCAGCGGCATTAAATTTTGGTGCTGGTGCCGGTGGATCAACCCCGTTTTCTTTTGCCATTCGAATGAGTTCCTCGAAAGCGTCTACGTTTTGTAACCGCTCGAACTCTTCATCTTCCTCGCCAATATTCCCACCATCGCTCGACGTGGCACACAGACGACGCGTTGTTGTCAAGCCACACCAAGCGCGATGATATTCATTCGTTACCCTGTCTGCGCTTTCCTTTCTTGAAATACCGAACGCCGACGATGATGAGGAAGAAGAAGAAGAAGAAGAACAAGAGGAAGAAGAATGTGAATTTTGAGGACGGCGACGGCGCTTGTGCACAGACAGAGAACACAGCGCGGCGGACTTCGTGCTCATCTCGCTCCGCCGTGCGTCAGGATGCGAGAAAGCGGTTCCAACGGCAAGTTTATTGATGTTTACGCATGGATTCATTCCGTTTAATATCAAGAACTCTATTTTATCGCGGCGTGCAAACCTTTTTTTTTAATGTGGTGGTTATTTTGAGTTATGGATAGAGAAGAAAGAGAAGGATGAGACTGTGGGTGCTTTTTTACGTTGTGTTTTTGCGAGTACACTTGATATAATAACTTTACCAAAACACATGCGTGGGAATACTCTATATCTGTTACAACAAAAGTATCTAATGAATATGTTTATCCTTTAAATAGTGTACTACTTCTTTTCATTCAAATTTATAAAGACAAAGCAAGCGTCGACGTAAGTTAATACGATCTTCCAATAGAGTACAAACAGGTGCGCCCGTTTTCATTGGTGAAAATCGGGCAAATCGTGCTCCTGCGACCTTTGGTGTACGCGAAATACCTCTCGTAAAAAAGGTATGGGCGTTAATATGCTTTCAAGTATTTAGAAGATACGGAACGGCGGGCCCATCGTAGTCTTGATGTACAAGGACTTGACGTTTTGCCAGTTCTTCTTCAACAAAGAAACCAAAAAGTTCACCGCCATTTGCGTGTTGATGAACAATTCCTTCTCCGTCATTTCGACGTTACCGACGGCAACGGCCAAGCACAACACTTTCTTGAGCTGAAACTTGACTTGCGACTTGATGTCGGTTACTTTCGCTTCCAAGGACTCGCTGTGCGTGCACAACGTCGGAAACTTGCCCGCCTTGTTCAAACCCGGACCCAAAAGCCTTGGAATTTGTTTAATGACGGATTCAGAAGCGACGAAAACAGCGTATTTCTTGGCCATTTTCTTGATCAATTTCTTGTTCTTGTTAAACTTCTTCAACGCTTCGACGTCCATTTTGTCGATTCCGATACCCGCGGCTTCTTCGCAGTGCTTGGCGTCGCCAAGCATGCAAATCTTGAGCTTCGGTCTCGGCATCGCCGGTAAAACGACGGTACCGTTGAAACGCTTATCTTTTTGCGGATCGTAGTTCTTCAAACCGATTTGAAGCTCGACGGTTTCGACAAACTTTCTAGGTTTGGCTTTGGATTTCTCCAACATGAAGGTCACGCCTTCTTTCAAGGTATCCGAGTTGAGCTTACTGTGGGATTGGAGAGAACACACAAATGGAGAGAAAATGTATAAAGTCAGTTTTGTGTCCGCGAGGATTCATTAGCGTCCGTTATTCCGAAAAACGATTGAATTTCGCACGCAAATAGTATTTCAGCGCGTGATGATGCGTTTACCATACGAAACGAACGTTCGCACGAGCGCGAACGCGACGCGTTTTCGCAGAGGCAAAATCCTAAAAAAAGTTTGCGCCTCCATTTATTAGCATAAAGACGGAAATCGCGCGCTACAAGTGCCACGCGAAGGTGCATTTTCTCTCTCGTCCCATCCATGAGGTAGAACTGATGTGTTCGCGAGAGAATGCACCGCGCGTAGAAGAGCTATAATACGAGACGCGACGAACGTACCTCATCTTTTTATTGTATCTTTGAGTGAAAAGTGAGGATTTTCAGGCGAGACGCGATGACAAAAAACAAGCCCATCAAAAAGTAAAACTTGCTTCTAGATGTGTGATGAGAAAATTGTTGAAGAGAGAGTGGACGACGCGCTTCAAAAACAGCGCGCTACTTTTGGGATAAAGGAAAAGGAGAAGAAGAAGAATCAATACCGTAAAGATCACGATGACATCGGCGTCGATGTTGTTTCGGTCCACCGCTTCTTCTTCTTCATCTTCTTCTTCTTCGTCGTCGTGGTCGCGTGCGGGTTGTCGCACAAAGTCATCAACTGGTTGTCATTTTTCCTCTTCTTCCAAAAACAGAGGAAAGAGAGTGAGCATTGAAAGCGGCAACACAAAAAGACGAAACGATGCGTGCACTGCGCAAAAACGAAGGACACCTAATTGCTTTCGTCGTTCTTCTACCACCATTATCACCAGAGCGATGGTAGCAGCAGTCACAGCAGCAGCAGCAGCATTTGGAGCTTCAACAGCGGGAGAAGTGGAAAACAAAAACAAGAAAACAAGAAAATCGAACAAGTTACCGACGCGAATGGTCGTCGAGACGGCCATGCTGGCTGCCATGACAGGCTTAAGTTTCCACTTATCGGCGTCGTTCAGATTGGAAACCTATTTAGGATCTCTCTTTCCTCTTCCAATCGTCGTAGCGTCCGCGCGGTGGGGCGACGTCGCCGCTTGGAGAACTTTATTGGTGGCGTTCCTTTTGTTGACATTACTTAGCGGTCCTTTACGCGCCTCAAATTACGCGTGTTTGCATGGTTTCACCGGCCTAGCCTTGGGAATGTGTTGGAAGAGAAAGTTCTCTTGGGTGCAGAGCGTGCCTATATCTGCGCTCGCTCGAACCATCGGCGTCTTTTCGTCTCTCGCGATTTCCTCTTTAGTTATTCGAGAAAATGTCCTTCGCTTAATGGTTCAGCAAGTCTACGCGTTGATTGATCAAATTTGCGCGACTCTGGGAGCAACGTTCGTTCCAAACATGACGGCCATTTTGTGCGTTGCTTTTGTATTTGTGATTTTGAATTCGTTATCGTATACACTCATTCTCCACTTGGTGTATTCAATAGCCTTAGTCACTGCCACGCCTGATGGAAATTTCTCCAACGCTCCACTCAAAGTTCGCAGATCGTTAGGATTACCCTCGGCATTCATGCAGTAAATAGAATAGGCGTAGTCGTAGTAGCAGTCGCACGTGTAGTTGATAATTCTAAAAGTTTAGTTATATTATATAATATTTCATTCGACTCGAGGGCGCCCTCCAGCTTCCGGCGGCGCGTATCTATCAAAGCCTTCAGCGTCAATCCTCGCCTTGGCTTGCGCCGCTCTCCTCTCGCGCACGAGCCTTAATTTCTCCATTTCTTCCGCGAGCTGCTTCGCAGATTTTGGCGGCGGCGCCTCGTCTACTGCTTTCGCTTTCGGCTTCGCTTTCGGCTTTAAATATTCATCCTCAAAAGAGGAGGAAGACGAGGAATCGTCCTCCTCATCCGAGGACTCTTCCTCTTCTTCCTTTTGAACTCCAATCCCTGCGAATCGATCAAAATCCTTCACCTTGACAATCTTCTCACCATCGTCATCTTCTTTTTCTTCTTCTTCTTCCTCGTCTCCGGATGATGAGTCTTCTTCATCGTCATCATCATCGCTCGTTTCCTCTTCTTCGCTCGTTTCTTCGTCTTCGCCTCTTCTTTTTCTCGCTTGTTGTGCTCTCCAATCCTCCTCTTGCTCTTGTTGCGCGGCGTATCCTCTGCCACGGCCTCTGCCACGTCCGCCTTTCGGTTTAAATCCTCGTCCCATCGCGTTATTAATAAATCCTTTTGATTATTATTATGATATGATGAGAGCGTTATTCTGAAGGCGTTCTTTATTCTTTCGTTCTTTTTGGTTCTGACATGTCTGTCTGAGCGAAAAAGACGAAAACTCTTCTTGTTGTTCTCCTTCTTCTCTTCTTCACTCTCAGAAGCGCACACTCAGAAGAGAGCGTCAAATTCTTAAACGAACACACACACACACACACACACACACACACACACACACGAGAGGGAGAGGGAGCGAATTCTCCTCGCTTGGCGTCTTCTTCATTTTCGTACTTCCCGCCCTTGGAGGAAAGAGAGAGAAGAAAAGAGAGAGAGAGAGATTAAGTAAGACCGATCCTCCGCCGATTTTTACCAACGACGCGGTAGAAAATATATAGAAAAAGAAACGAAACAAGGTACGTCCGTTTTGAGCGTGTACCATATCGCGCAGCGCAGCGTGGTGCGTTTGTTTGTTTGTTTGTCTGTCTGTCTGCGTCTGTCTGTCGTCGTCGTCGTCGTCGTTACTTGTATCCTTTGCTGAATAAAGATGGATAGGGGAGAAAAGACAGGGAGAGAAGGAAGGAAAGAGAACAAAAATAACGAGAAGAAAAAAAGAGGCGTAAGGATGATATCACCACAAAACGCCAGTTCTGCTTCAGAGCTTTGCGATGAAGAACTTGGTGGATTACGCGTTGTTTTCATTAATGACGTCTGAACGCTCCTGGTTTCTCTCTTTTCGTTGGGAAAAATGTGTTATTCTTTCTCTTCTCTTCTCTTCTCTT
>Ga0115556_1002568_pt1 | contig 11976 bp, 10 predicted proteins | sample COGITO_mtgs_1104_5_FD_87282 | JGI IMG/M metagenome (GOLD analysis project Ga0115556, IMG submission 87282) | Pelagic marine microbial communities from North Sea - COGITO_mtgs_110414 | ecosystem: Environmental > Aquatic > Marine > Epipelagic | place: Germany:Helgoland, sampling site Kabeltonne... | reverse complement strand
GTATGTGAGCGGAATTCGTGTAACTTATTAATAGAACGAGAGAAAGCGAGAGAGAGAGAGAGAACAGAGTTTTCGCAGCAAATGCACCTCGTTTTTTCATTTTAATTTTTTGTTACCTGGGGGGGTACACTGTGTTTGTGTCATGAAACTTCTTAACTCTACCAAAAAGAAGTTGTCATAATTATCAATCATGTCACAAAAGGCAGTTTCTTGTCTTCTCTTCTCTCTCCTCAGCTTTCTCCATTCCATTTTTTTTCCATTCCCATTTTCCCCCATTCCCCATTCCCCATTCCCCATTCCGTCCATCACAGCCTCGTCACAAGCGCCCCCGCAAAGAGACTCATACCAGCCATCAAGGTAAAAATACCCTGGTACCCGAGTGACTCTTGCAACTGCTTATTGAGCGCATTCCCCCCGATTGCTGCCACTGCAAAGGCCGAAAACAGATAGCCAAAGACCTTGGGCCCAGCCTCCCCAAATATCTGTGCCATGACCCCCGGCGCCATCGCAAAGTTCCCCCCGAGACATCCGAACAGCGTCGTGGAAGCCAACCCAAACAAAACCCTGTTCGTGCACCAGAATCCCATCGTCAGCATGATGCCAGCTTGCAGCGATGTCAAGAAGACAAAGAGACGCTTGAAGCCGACCTTGTCCATGCCAATCCCCCAAGCAGTCCTCCCGACGCCGTTCGCAATCGCCCCGAAGCCCCCCACGAGGCCCAAGTAAGCATCGTTACTCAGGACGGGGAAAGTCTGGCCGAAAAGCTTGTACACTGACACAGTGTTAAGGCCGGCAGTCGCCGACAGAGTGATGCACGTCCAGACGATCCAAAACTCCTTCGAGGTCAGCGCCTCGGGAATGGTGACCACCTTACCACCGCCACCACCACCGGACTTCGTCTTGGAGGCGTCCACCGCGCCGCCCTTCCTCTCCTTCACAAAGAAGAGATAGCTGACCAGTTGCATCGATGCGTAAGTGGCAGCGAGCTTCCTCAGCATGGAGGGGAAGTTTTCATAGACCTGCGCAAAATCCTCCGAGCTCGGGTTCAATCCGTGGGGGTTGGCAAACTTGCTGCCTAGCTTGTTAAAGAAGAACCCACCCAGCCCAAACCCGCTCAATACCAACCCGGAAACCATCCCCTTCCTGGCTGGGAACCACTTGAATCCCAGGATGAGGGGAGAAGTGTAGGACAGTCCAATCCCCGTCCCGAACATCACCGCGTAGAGCAGGAGGAACTGGAGGAGATTCTGGGAGTAGGAGGCGAGGTACGTCCCGAAAGACTGCATCAGGCTGCCGAAGAGCATCGCCTGCTTCAGGCCGACGGCCTTCTGCAAATGGGGGGCACCGAGGAGACCCACAAACTGGAAAAGCATGCAGAGAGGGATGACCAACAGGGAGTCCTTCGCCCCGCTCGTCTGGGAAGAGGAGAAGTAGTGCAGGTGGGGGGGCAGGTAGGAGATGAAGTTCCCCCAGCAGTAGACGGTGCCCAGAGAGAGCATGGTCAAGAATCCGCCAAAGAGCGTCAGAACGGCAGGCAGAGGAAAACCCTCAGAGGCATCAAGAGTCTTGATGCCTCCTCCCCGATGGTCTAGATTTGTCCTAGCTGCCACGTCTAGAGACGCGGTCGTGGACGTTCCTTGAGACTCCAACATATCGAAAGCATTATCCTCAACTGACTCCGTCAAATGATGGGAGGATTTCAGCTTCTTCACCAGGGGGAGTAGCTCCTTGCGTCGGAATTGGGACGAGGATGAGCTTAGGGGTCCACCCCTCCACCGTTCATTGCCAGCCTCGGCGGACAGTGGGAGGAGGCATAGAAAAATGAGCAGTTTGGAGCACATTAGCGCTATAGACAGACAAATTGAGAGGTGATGAGGGATGGTTCACCACTCTCAAAAATGCTTTTTTTTCGCAGCCCCTTGAGGAAGTTTAATTCTTTTAGGGGGTTGGTTGTAGGTTAAATCTTCGTGGAAGGAGTTACGCTGCACAGGTGAAAGTTATATAGTAATTTGATGATGAAATATATTATCACAAAACGTTCTGAACTGGCGACGGAAATCGAAAAAATCACCAAAATCCGAACAAAAGCAAGAAGTTCTTTTCGACAAGACTACTTCTACTCTGTTCATATATAAAATTTTTTCACATTATTTGTTCACTAAGCAACAAAAAAAGTTATTGAGAGAACGGGTAAATAATTTAAATTAATTAACCCTATCGAAGAGAACTCTGAGTTCAAGAGGGCGTTCTTCACACTGCACTGCGTCTTCGAAAACATGTCTTCGTTTATATTTAAAATGGAGGAAGTCGATGACGAGGACGATACGGGGGAATGGAATACTGACGATGGGCGCGAGGGAATGTGTGAGCGAATATCACTGACTTCGACCGATAGCAGTGACACTGGCGACAGCGATGGTAACCACGATTGTTACTGTAGAGAAGGTTTTAATAACAGCGACGACAGTACCGAGCCGAGCATCCTCTCTGACAGAGCGCGTTTAATACGTGACAACTTACCTACCGAGCTTGTAACCGTGATCGTCGAGTTCTGTTGCTCGCAGTGCTCTTACTGCAAGAAAGAGTACAACATGAAGTTTCTACATGAGAACTGCTGCACTTATTCGGCTCGTAGCGTAGATGACGATATCTCCTGGTTTGTTCGGCCGCGAAATAGTTACGAGAGACTATGCAAAGGTTGCATCAAAGTTCTTGAGGGTGAGCGTGGGCTTGCCGTTCGGTTCAAGCCCTATTTCTGGTAACATCCCATATTATTGATTGGAACAAGATGAATTTTGCGTAGTTAAAACGTAGTGGCACGAGTTTATTGTAATTTCCTAAATATTATTAGTTGTAGTGGTTGGCAAACGATTTGGTAGCGTCCATAAAATGGTTCCTCTTCGGCTGCCGGTTCTGATGATGGTGGAACTTGGCATTTCCCACCAGCTCTGCCTGATATGCCTTATCCTGGTTGTTCCCGGATACATCCGCGGGTTTGTCGTCATGGATCATGTCATTCATAGTTGCCTCAACATTCGGTCTTTCGGTGCAGTAAGTGAGGAAAGAAGTTAGAAGAGGAAAGATCTCGCGCTCTATTGCAAGGCTATTGACGACAACTCCGCAGAGTTCTTTGATTTTCTGCGCCGAGAGGGAAAAAAAGAAGTTGGTTGGGTTGGGTTGGGTTGGGTTGGGTCAGAAGACTTAATAGAGGAGAATAAAACAGCTACAGTGACGACAGACAATACATTGATTTACTCACCTCCTCCGCAGCTTCTTTTCCTGTCTTGCTATTTGCGGTTTGAGACAGCGTGCATCCGATGGAATCTTTCAGCTGGCAACCAATTTCGTGCGCAATAACATCGATTTGCGAGTCGCTAAGAGTTCTCGCTCTCGGATGGGTCTTCGCCCTTGTTTTGACGTTGTTAACAAGCGACTTCATGGCGGTCAATTTCCATACTTTTGGAAGCGAGTCCCATCCCGTCTCATCGTGCAAAAAAAACGGTTGGGAATTCTGGTCTGTCGATGCCGACATATGCCTGGCGGTCTCTAAGCTGTGATTCATGAACGTAGAATCAACCTTGGAAGCAGCACTTTCAGTCTCGTGGAGCAGTGTCGCTCCTGATAAGCGCTTATGCATCGCACTATTCGCCATCAGCATCTTCTTGTTCTTCTTGTGAAGGTCCTCAAGCTCGTCCAGGAGCTGTTGGTTTTGCTCTTGCAGGTAACCGACCTTGGCATCTGCGTTCTTCTGCTGGTGGGCCATCGCTGCAATCACGTTGCTCGTGCTATTCAAGTTGAAAGAGACGCCACCATTATGCCCGAACATCGACTGTTTCTGCTTTTGGGGTTGCCCATTTTGCTCCGCCCCCTCATCCCCCCCGCCGCCGCCGCCGCCGCCACCGCCGCCGCCACCGCCGCCGCCGCCGCCGCCGCCGCCGCCTCCTCCTCCGCCTCGCATCTGGTTCCCCCCCCCCCGCTTCATAATGTCAGCGGTGTTGGACATGAAGTGGTTGCTATGGTCAGCGAGATGCTTGAGCTCGCTGATCTTCAAGCTGATATCCTCATTAGCCAAGAAACTCTCCTCTGCCTCGCGGATACCCTCGATGAGCTCCTTGATATGCTTCTCTTGCTGTGCACGGCACCGGCGGGCGATATTCACCATGAGGGTATGGACACTGTCGCTCTTGTGCTGATGGACCATGTGGGTCGTCTGGTGCTCTTGGTGCGTGCTCTTCTCACCGAGGGGCAGCTCGCTAAGAATTTTGTCAAATGTGTGGATCGTCTCCTCGAGTTTAATGGCGCTGATCTCATTCCGCTCGTTGATCAACAAATCTGCCTCTTGCTGGATGGTCTCCTTCCCTATGCGCACGTCGTGCAAAAGCTGCATCAGCATCGTGTTTTCCGACTTGACGTGGTTAAGCCATTGGAACTTCTCCTTGAGAAGGCGGTCCCGCTCCAGGCGAATTTTTTCGTTCTGAACGCTGTTGGAGAGCACGCGCTTGGAGTTGCTGTCAGATCGGGATTGGCGAGCATGGGACTTGCTGGACTGGGACTGCAGGTTCGAATCCATCATCCGCGGGGACTCATCAGCTCCTAACCCGCCCGGCGAGAAAGTCGGAGACCCATCTCTTGGACTAGCTGTCGATGCGCTAAAATGCATGGGGGGGGGGGCACTCAATACCTCACGATTGTTATCATCCCCCCCATGCTGGTGTTGGTGCTGGCGGTGGTCATGCAATCCTCTGCCGCCGCCGTTTCGAATGGAAGACTGAGGAGATTTCTTAACGTTCCCCGGGGAAGACCTGATCGGATACTTTTGGTGAGGATGTGGCTGCGCGACAAACTGAGCGTGAGAAGAACCTGTCTTGGTGTCATGATTCCAATCTCCTCCTCGCAGTGGCTCGGGGTGGGTGTCGTGGAGAGAGTTTCCGCCCTTTTGGCGCGGTTTGGGCGAGCGATGAGAGTGAGAGGACAGAGATTGGGACATGGGGCTATGGGACGCTAACCCGTTGCCAACTGGGCCGTGGACACCCTTCTTGGCCAACCTTGAGGACAGCTTGGAAGTATGATTGGCAGAGTTCATATTGTTCTGCATGAGGAGAAACAAAGCGGGGGTGACACTTGGGAGGGGGGGTGGGTTGCTTTCAAGGATGGATCCAAGGCGCGTGCCAGGGGTGACTCTTCTTTTGGAGAGGTGAATCCAGATGTCAGGCAGGAAGTTGGAAGCAGCAAAGACAGTTGCTGTGAAGACAAGTGAGTGTGACGACTTCTGCAGTATCTAGCAAAAAAAAGGACGAACTCCTGACTTTAAATTCCGAGAGGGCGACTCTGTACTTGCTTTACACCGACAAAAATTGAATAATACTCGTCTTCTTGAATAGTTGAGATTTTTCTTCTTCCTGCTGCTGGATCCGGGTACTGTTTTCCTCAGAAATTAGGTCAAACAAAGGAGTATAAAGACTTCAACGAAGCGACCATTATCTTGGAGAGAGTGGTACTCGAAGTTATTTGAATTGTTCGTTCTGTGATTGTAGAACTCCCATAGTTATCTTTGGCTTACCTCTATCCGAACTCCAACCTTTGTGATCTGAGAAGGTTGTTGTCGGTGCCCCTGGCTTTGTTGGTTTGTACCTGCATTTAGAGCATGTCCCGTTTGTCAACAGGTTCCCGCGCGTCTGAACTCGGACGGTTATCATCCTCGGAAAAACCTCTCTCCTCTTCTGGTTCCGCTGATGTCTCCTATGAGCTCCTTGAAAGCTTGGAGGACACCGGCAAGGCAATCTGGATATCATGCAAGAAAGACGTCTGGTCCCTTGGCGAAATTATCTCCTCCACACCGACTCACGTTAAGGTTTTGCGGGGGAATCGCGAGGAGACTTTGGCTATAGAGGAGACTTCTGTTCACGATCCTTCCCATGACCTGAATATAAACGACATATCTAATCTCAACAATCTCTCGGAGGCTCCTCTTTTGCATCTCTTGAGGCGCCGTTTCGTGGATAACAGCATTTACACATATTGTGGCCATGTCCTTATCAGCGTCAACCCCTACAAAACCATCCCCAACCTTTATGGCAACTATGACGATTTTGATGCAAGCAGCGGTGACAGCGGAAGCAAAGATGACGCGGCAAATGGCGGTCGATCATCCATCCTAGACAGCGGAAGCGCAGATTTGTCGGCAGTTCCATCGGCATCGTCGAATTTCTCGCCCACTCCTCACGTTTACTCAATTGCCCAAACCTCCTTCTCCCAACTCAGCACGACCCAGCGAGACCAGAGTGTGATCATCAGCGGCGAGTCAGGGGCAGGGAAGACAGAAGCTAGCAAGCACGTAATGCGGTACCTGATCGAAAAGTCCGCCGAGGCGAACGCGGCGTCCGGGACAAAGCTCGGAGACGAGATCCAAGGCCGCCTCATGGAATCCAATATAATCCTCGAAAGCTTCGGGAACGCAAAGACGCTTAGGAACGACAATAGCAGCCGTTTTGGAAAGTACATTAAGTTGAAGTACGGTGAGTGAGAGAGGATAGGTCATATGAACGTGAAGCTCACTCACGGCTATATTGGCCAGCGACCGAGGCTGCTTTTACTGGGCGCTTGCTGACCCACCACCCCACCCCACCCCCCTCCCCCTTTTCTCTATGGTCTTGGCGCAGGGGCAGGTAGCCGAATTGTCGGGGCGGCTACGCAGACCTTTCTTCTCGAGAAGAGCAGGCTCGTGAGCGTAGAAGCAGGCGAGCGAAACTATCATGCATTCTACCAGATCCTCGCTGAGGGATCGCTCTCCGATCAACGACGTGAAGAGCTGGGCTTGTCGGAGGGCGCGGCTGGCTTTAATATGACCTCGATGAGTGAGTGCACGACTGTCAGCGAAGTAGACGACTGTGAGGAGTTTAAGACGACTATGGAGGCGCTATCCACTCTCGGGATTGGCGACGGCGAGGAAATCGTCGCTTTCTGCGCTGCGATGCTTCACCTGGGGAACGTGACGGCAACGAAAAACGAGGCAGACGAAGAGCGACCCCTAGATGTTGGCTTCGGCAAGGTCGACATCGCTTTTGTTGGCGGGCTGCTTGGTGTCGATCCCAACCTCTTGAAACAGGTGACAAACACGAGAATACAGACGTCAGGTCGTGGGAGCACCACCACGATTCCTCTTAATGAAGCCCAGACCGTCGCTAACGTGAAGGCACTCATCAAGCGAGGGTACGGAAATCTGTTCAAGTGGCTTGTTGCGAGAATCAACAGCAGCCACGGAGAGACTGTTGCGAGCACGAACTTCTTGGGTATACTTGACATTTTTGGCTTCGAGATCATGGAGACGAATTCTTTCGAGCAACTTTGCATCAACTTCGCAAACGAGTGCCTGCAAAAACAGTTCAACGAGAATGTTTTTGTTCTCGAGAAAGAACGGTACGTGAACGAGGGCCTTGATCCTAGCATGATAGTTTTCCGAGACAACCAATCGGTAATTGACTGCATCAGCAAAAAGTCGGGAAGCCTGTTCATCAAGCTAGAGGAGCATGGCATGATGAACAGGAAACCGGACAACAAGGCACTATTACGGTCGTACTACGCGATCGAGAGCGAGTCCTTCAGCAAGCCGAGATTCGGCGAGGAGAGTTTCGTCGTCAAGCACTTTGCCGGGGACGTGGAGTACAGCATAGAAAACTTTATCGAGAAGAATAACGACAGCCTGAACCAACAACTTTTGGACTTGATGAAGGGAAGTAGCGTTGGATTCGTTCAGACTGTGTTCACCCTCGAAGACGAGGAAGACCGCGGTAGATCTGACAGCGGCGCAGCCTCTGGAGCTGGGGCTGGAGCGAGGAGTAGGGCTGGAACGACAATGACGAAGATGGCTGCTACGCGAACGGTGTCTTCGATTTTTCGCAGGCAGCTTGACAACCTCATGGCCACACTCACTGCGACCGACCCTTCGTACATCAAATGCATAAAACCAGACGGCGTCAAAATGCCCGGCGGGTTCAGCAACGGCATGGTGGTCGAGCAGCTGCGCTACAGCGGCGTGCTAGAAGTGGTGCGCATCCGAAGGCAGGGGTACCCAGTTAGGATGCCTTTCAGGGATTTTTTCAGCGAATTCGAGATTCTTCTGTATGGACGCGGGTTTGTTTCCGCAGAGACCTGCTCGGAAGAAGAGGCGAGGGTAGCATGCGTCGAAATCGGCAAGGTTTTCCTCGATGTGAGCGAGAAGGAGGATCTCTATCAGGTGGGGAAAACGAAGGTTTTTCTCCGGGATGGAGTCCTCGAAGAACTGCATTTTGAGGTGAAGGAGTTTTACGCGCAGCGCGCTTCTGCCATTCAAAGAATCGTGCGCGGTAAGCAAGACCGGGATCGTTGGAACAAAAAGAAATTGGCGGTGAAAATGATGCAGGGATTCTCCAGAATGAGCGCGCAGCAGCGCCAGTACAAGATCAAGCAAGAGGTGAGACAACGAGGAAGCGATATTCATTCAAAGGACTAAAGCAATGACCAATGACCAATGACCAACGGCGAATCTTCTATCTAACTTGATTCTCATTTCCTTATTTTTTTTCCCCGATTGCTTGCATCCATCAAACCACGAACAGAAACTTGCCAAGATGCAGAGGGCGATGCGCGCCAAGCAGGCAAGGAAAAAAGCGGCCGAAGAGCGCAAACGAATACTCCTGGAAAGAGAGCAGAGGCGGTGCGCTACCGCAATCCAATGCAGGGTCCGAGCAAGGCAAGCCAGCGAAAAGGTGAAGAACATCGTAAAAACGAATAACGCGGCAATCCTGATGCAAAAGAGTGTCAGGGGGATGAAGGAAAGAGACCAATTTCAAAAGCAAAAGAATGCAAACATACGAATACAGAATGCAACGAGGGCGAGGCATGCGCGAAAGAAGCTGGACCAACTCCGCACCGCAAAGAAGGAGTCGGATGCATCGACAAAAATTGCTTCCGCCTTTCGGTCCGCGAAATCTCAGGCAAATCTCAAGAGGTCGAGAAATGCCGCGATCCAGCTGCAATGCATGGCGAGGTTATTGAAGGCGAGAAAGGTGTTCTTCAGTGAGCAGACGAAGGAGCGACTTCGCGTCGAGGCAGAGCGGCGAAGAGCTGCTGCCAGGATGCAGGCCGGCTGGCGCGGAGTCCAGGCCAAGGAGCGGGTCAAGAAGGTGAGTGGCAGTGGCGGGGCAAGCAATGGCACAAACGCCGAGCGCAAATTGTCGAGCGTTGGTCGAATTGGAATAATAGTTTTGATGATGATGATGATGATGACGATGAGCTCACTAACCTCACTAACCTCCCCCCCCCCCTTCCACGCTTTTCTCCTCTCGACACTATAGCTGAGATTTGAGCGCCAAGTTCGCGTCACTACGCTGGTGCAGAGCTTCACTCGCAAGTGTCGGGCCCGAAAAGAATTCCTCGCCTACAAGAGCGCCGTCGTAAGCATCCAAAACAGGAAGAGGGTGATAGATAGCAAAAGCGAGCTCGTTCGCCGCAAAGTGGCCCGGGACAATGAAAAAGCAACGACGGCGCAAGCGGCTTTTCGAGCCCACGCGCAAAGGCGCGCGTTTAGAAAGCAGAAAGAGAGCGTCATCAAGCTCCAGAGCAAAAGCCGGGAAAGAGCAGCGAGGGCGGACTTTGATAAGTCTAAGCGGAGCTGCACAGTGCTGCAGACTCGTGTGCGCACGTGGAAGGCCAAGAGGGAGTTTGAGAATGATCGGAAAAGCGTGGCTCTAGCACAATCACTTTGCCGGCGTAACCTATGCAAGCGCAACTTCCAAAATACGAAGGAGAGGGCAATTCATCTACAGCGACTCGTGAAAAGATTTGTGAGGAACATACAGCTGCAGGCGGCCGTTTTGAAAATTCACCAGGCTGCCAAGAGAGGAAAGCTAAACATCGTTATTGAGCTGCTGGAAGCGGACCGCACACTCCGTTTTGTGAGGAACCGTTACGATAGTTACAAGACATTGCTACACTCCGCGGCGACGAGCAACAGCGTCGAACTTGTGGCACTGCTGTGTAACGACGAGAATGACGTCTTTCAACTAGACAAAGGAGGAGATACTCCGTTTCACACTGCCGCGAAATGTGCAGCGTTTGCGGCCATGAAGTTTTTTGCAGACACCGCCTTAAACGCCATTAAGGAAGACGTGAGCGATGGGGGAGAGGGAATCAAGATGATTGGAGGCGGAGGCGATGCGAGAACTTCCCTGAATAGCAAGTTCGCAGACACGCCAATAATAAAGGAAGGCACGCTGAAAAAGCGCAAGGAGTGGAGAGGATGGGACAAGCGCTGGGCCAAGCTCCACACCGATCGGATCGCTTATTTCAAGCGGAAAGACGACGACTTTCCTCAGAAGGAGGTATTTCTCAAGGACGCAATGATCAAAAAGAGCGAGACTGAAAAGTACGCTTTCGAGATTCATTCCCCGCATCTTCTGGACAAAAAGAATAAAGAGGGGAGGATCTATTTCGCGGCGGAGAGCGAAATCGAGCTGCAGGAATGGTACACGGCGTTGCGTGAAAGCGAAGGCCGCTCCATGAATTTCCGGGAAAGGAGAACTTCACCCCGTAGCTACCTCTCCGTGATGAAACGGATGAAGCTCTCCCAGATGCGGAACGAGCGTGGGGAGAGCGCAGTTCACATGGTCGTCCGCAGCGAGGGCGGAAAAGATAGGGGGAGTAGTAGTGGCGGAGACAGCAGCAGCAGCAGCAGCAGCAGCAGCAGGAGACCAAGTGTGACAAACAGACAAAGCCAGGTCCTTATGATCGAAATCGCGCTCTGGCTGGCGGAGAACGGTTGCGATCTCGATTACCAGAACAGCGACGGGCTGACCGCCTTGCACATCGCCGTGCGGGAGGGAAAGATCTCTATGGCTACCGCGCTCGTCCGTAAGGGGGCCAGCATGGACATACAAGACGCAAGCGGAAAGACTCCCATGGATCTTCTCTCGTCGCAACGAGATATAGAACGAGTTTGCATGATTGGAAACGTCGGAATGAGCGAGAAGAAGGCATTGTTAGGCGTCCCCAAAAAGCTCCCGAACTGCAGTTACTTGTCGCTCATGGTGGAAAAGATTGCACTCTCCGGTGCAGGGGATTTGGAGTGCCCCTACGTATCCATAAGTCTTGTGAACAGCAGCGGCGATAAGATCGAGGAGACTCAGGACATTAGCAGGTTCGTGTACAAGAACGAGACATGCTTATGGTGGAGCAGCACCTACCACATCCAGACCCCACTCGAAAACCTCGGGGCAGAAGGTAACTTGCTCCTGCTTGAGCTCAAGGATGAGCGGACGAAAGGAAAGAAGGTGGTGACCAAGACAATTTGCTGGACCTTCTTGCCCCTAAACGACAGTAACATCAACACCAAGGCGCACACCATCGAATGCTATGAGGCGCCCGTCAAGACGAAAATTGACGAGGAATCATCCTTCGTAACAGCAAAATGCGGCGGTTTTTTCTCCTTTGACTCGTATTTGTCTCAGGCAGACGACTCATCATGACACACCATGCATGACACACACACCCGCAGAAACGCCAAAATAAAAAAAAAATTAGTAAAAGATGATTTGATTTGAGATTGACGACGTTGTTGATAAGTGGGTGATGTTTAATTTAAGTCCATCCAAAGCAAGGCACCCACCAGCCTCGAACGCATGCGGGCCGCCAGCCGAGAGTCCAGGCGACGACGGAGACGGTCAGGCCCGGTGGTCGCACCCACCAGCCTCGAACGCATGCGGGCCGCCAGCCGAGAGTCCAGGCGACGACGGAGACGGTCAGGCCCGTGGTCGCAAGTGCTGCCAAGGTCAAAGGCTGCAAGTTGGGTCGGTGCATTTGCCTTCACTGGAGTGTCTATGGGGGAAGGGGGGCGCGGAGGAAACACCGATTAGAGACCCAAACCAACCCCCCAAACTCCCCAACTCCACCAACTTCAATCTTTGTAGGGTTTGTAGGGTTTGTAGGGTTAGCTACCGAGTG
>Ga0115556_1002547_pt1 | contig 12022 bp, 10 predicted proteins | sample COGITO_mtgs_1104_5_FD_87282 | JGI IMG/M metagenome (GOLD analysis project Ga0115556, IMG submission 87282) | Pelagic marine microbial communities from North Sea - COGITO_mtgs_110414 | ecosystem: Environmental > Aquatic > Marine > Epipelagic | place: Germany:Helgoland, sampling site Kabeltonne... | reverse complement strand
TTTTGCTCACTAATCTTGACCCGTTTACTCTACATAAACACGCACAAAGCTTCGAGTTTAGAGGAAAAAACACTTTGACGACGACGAGGATAATGATGATGATGTCGACGAGGATGATGATGATGATGCCGACGACTGCGACGACGTCGTCGTCCAAGAACAACAACAAGAACAACAAAAATGATGATGCGTTTTTTAGTCGTCGCAGCACGAATACTAATGGAAAGAGTTCGAAGAAGATGGTTCGCGCGATGGCCTCGGGAGGAGAAACCACAGAAAGGGCGTTCGATCCTCGCGAGTACCGTCGTCAGCTCGGGAAATCCGATCAGTACACGCGTAAATTCTTGAACGACCCAGAGGCGAAGAAAACTATGGAAGATGAAGGCATCGGGTACTCGATGACTGGGTTGGTGGCGCAAATGAAGGAGAAAAACTTTGTCCACGTGGAAGGAGAAGTAACGGTGAAACTGGCGGATAGCTACGGTTTTTGCTGGGGCGTCGAACGCGCCGTGCAAATGTGCTACGAGGCGAGGAAACAGTACCCGACGGAGAAGATGTGGATTACGAACGAGATTATTCACAACCCGACGGTGAATATGCGTCTGAGCGAGATGGGCGTGAACTTTATCGAAGAGAAGGGTGGGGTGAAGAACTTCGAGCCGGTGCAATCCGGTGAGGTTGTGGTGTTGCCGGCGTTTGGTGCGTCTATTCACGAGATGAAGTTGTTGGCGGAGAAAGGCGTGTCGATTGTGGATACGACGTGTCCGTGGGTCTCCAAAGTATGGAACGCGGTGGATACGCACGCGAGGAAGGAGTTTACGAGTATCATTCACGGTAAATACGCGCACGAAGAGACGGTTGCTACCGCGAGTTTCGCCAAGACGTATTTGGTGGTGAAAGATATGAAAGAGGCGAGTTGGGTGTGCGATTACATTTTGAACGGCACGGCGACCAAGGAGGAGTTTATGGAAAAGTTCAAAAACGCGCACTCGGACGGGTTCGATCCGGAAAAAGATTTGGATGCGGTTGGTGTTGCGAACCAAACGACCATGTTGAAAGGAGAAACTGAAGCGATCGGCAAATTGTTCGAGAGAACGATGATGGAGAAGCACGGGGTTCAAAATTTGGGCGAGCACTATTTGGTCACGGATACCATTTGCGACGCGACGCAAGAAAGACAAGACGCGATTTACAAGTTGGTGGACGAAAAGCCAGACATCATGATGATTGTCGGTGGTTTCAACAGTTCAAACACCTCGCACTTGCAAGAAATCTCCGAAGATGCGAACATCACCTCCTTCTGGGTAGACACCGCGGATAGAATCGATACCGAAAACAACAAAATCTCCTGGAGAACCTCGCACGGCGAAATGCGAGAGACTGAAAACTGGTTGCCGGAAGGTAAGTTGACCGTCGGCATTACCAGTGGCGCGAGTACGCCGGATAAGGTTGTCGAGGACGTGTTAGAGGCGATCTTCGCGTCCAAGGCGAAGACCGCGGCTGGCGTGGCTCGATAAAAAGTAGAGAGAGAGAGAGAGAGAAAGAGAGAACGTTTTTAAAGAAAGAACGCTCGACGCCGCCCGCGACTTGACTTACTTGTGCATCATATATATATATATAACACGTACTTTAAACAGTAATAATACTCTCTTTACCGCATCATCATCATCCCGTTGAATTCGATTTTGCACCGCGCCATCCTCCCGTCGTATTTACTCCTTTCGCCACATTTTTCACCAAAACCTCCAGACTTTCCATGCACACATTCGCGACCGTCGAACGACACTCCTTGGACAACGGCGACCGGGGCCAAATCTACTGCGAATACATTTACGCCGAAAAAGACGACGAGTTCAGAAGTAAAAACGATAGAGATGACGACGGCACAAACATCGTGTTCCTCGTCGACGGCGTGTGCAACGACGGTTTCCAATTCGAAAAGTTCATCGAAAGGTGTTGCAGTCACAACTGTTACGCGATACGATACGATTACCGAGGCCACGGCCGATCGTCGAATTGCTCGAACGAGAAACCACTGACGGTGGAAACGTGCGTGTCGGACATGAAGAAAGTTTTAGAGCACTTTTACCGGACGCATCCGAATTTATTACTCAAAGAAGGAGCGTTAGAGGAGGAAAGAGGCCCAAGGAGGAAAAAGAGGCCGTGGTCTCGCAGACGACGAGTGACTTTAATTAGTTACAGCTTAGGCGCACAAGTCGCATTGAAGTTTGCGATCGAAGAAATAGGAAGCGTGAACGGGGTTGGAATCGTCAATGGGACGTTAGAGCCGGCTTTTTACGGGTTGTTTAGGTCAGAGTTTGTGAGCGATTGCGTCGTGGGAGCGTTGCGGAGGAGCGCTTCGTTCCAACTGTTCGTCGCGTTTTGGATCCGGATTTGTATGGTTTTACTCTCTTTGAACGGGTTTGTCTCGTCTTTGTTGGCGTCGTATTTCGTCAAAGCGAGCGCGAAGAACTTCAAACCGTTTTGGACGCACGCCAGGCGCGTTCAAGCGCGATCGTACCTCTCTTTCCTCGTAGACGCGCACTCGAGAGAAGGCATGGATATTTTAGAGTGCTTGGGCTCTTCTTCTTCGCAGGTGGGAGGGGTAAAAAAGTCAGCGTTGCCTCTCTTATGCATCGTCGGCATGAAAGACACTTTGGTCAGAACACATAAAACAGTCGAAACCGTTCGACGTCTCGCCCCGGAATGCGACGTCGTCGCGGTCAAAGACGGTTGTCACGCGCTTCTCGTCCACGACGCGCACGCGGAAAAAACGGCGGACGTTTTGCTCGACTTTGTCAATCGGTGTTCCGTCATTAACAAAAGCGCAAAAACGATGACGACGAGCAATGTGGAATGGAACGATCTATATGACGACGACGAAGAAGCTTACGATCGGAAGACTATGAACGCCCTCTTAGCGTAATAATACAATACTTTAAAAATGAACAAGCAACGTGTTTAGGGTGTTAAAACCTAACCCTTTAACCGCGCCCCATTTCCGTCAAAAATCTTCACTTTTGCGGGGAAGATACACACGACAAACGCTGTTGCCTTCTCTCTTAAAATGAACCCGCGATTGGCGAAAGAGGACCGGAAATCCCCGCTCACGTTTTTCCTTTTGCTCTCGGTGACTTTGTTTCTCTGCGTGGCGGTGTTCGGACCGGACGGGCCCGTGAGGACTCGAGGATCGAATTCGATCGAATCATCAGCCGCGCGGTTGGGGAAAGGAAAAACATCGTCATCCTCGGCGAAGTTTAAGACGACGATGAGGACGAAGAAGAACGAAGTTAAAGAAGAAGAAGAAGAAGAAAACAACAACAACGCGTCGGAATCAGAATACGCCCAAATAAACGCGTATTTCGCAAAGTTTGCGGTGAAACGAGACGAGGACAAAAAGAAGAATCATCGGAAAGCAGGAGCCGGAGGAGGAAGCAGCGGAGCGTCGTCGCTCGGAGGAATGAAAACCATCTCCGCGTTCGGGAGGTACTGGGACAAACAAGTACCCATGGACAACGAAATCAGAAAGAATCGAGCGAATTCGGACCGAGTGTCGGCGATTTTAATGCCACCGGAGTCGTCCTCGCACGCGTCGAGTTTGTTAGCGTTACCGAACGGGGACGTTTTGCTGGCGTGGTTTTCCGGGAAGAGCGAAGGCGGGGATAACGTTGGCATCGCGGTGAGTAAACTGAAGAAAGGGGAGACGAAGTGGAGCCAAGCGAAGTTTGTGAGCAAGGCGCAGCACCGGTCGGCGCAGAACCCGGTATTGATGAGGAATAATAATCCAAACGATAAGGAGGATTCGAAGCACGTGAGGATCGTGCACTCGAGTCAAGCCGCGTATGAAGGACAAGGGACGTCGGATATGAGGTCGTTGTTTTCCACCGACGGCGGGGAGACGTGGTCGAAACCAGTGGTCGTAGACCATAAGAACGGGGCGTTCCCGAAGAATAGCGCGATTCGAGCGTTGAATGGGGATTTGATTTTGCCGATGTATTACACGCCGAGCGGATTTTTTGACGCGTCTACGCAGTATTCCGAGTTGCAAACCTCCAAAGACGGCGGCGAGAGTTGGCATCCGCTGGTGGAGATGCCCGGTACGAGAGGGAACTTGGTGCAACCGACGATTGTGAGGTTGAATAACAACGACTTGCTCAGTTTCTTTCGATCGCGCACGGCTGATTTTATTTACGCCTCGAAATCGACGAACGACGGTAAGACGTGGACGGAAGCGAAACCGACCAAGTTTCCGAACAACAACGCGGGGATTCAAATGATCAAGCTGAGAGACTCGAGCAAAGATGTCCTAGTGCTTGTGTTTGATAACTGCAACGAAGGGAGGTTCCCGTTGTCTATCGCTTTGTCCGAGGATGGGGGTAAATCGTGGGACCACATTCGCGATTTGGAACCCGACGTTGATTTCGATCACGAGCAACCGAACAGAGACAAACACACCAACGACGGCGACGGCGAGTATTCCTATCCGTCCATCCAAGAAGACGGCATTCACGACGGGCTCATTCACGTCGCGTACACGTTCAGACGCGAAACGATTAAATATTCCGCATTTATGACGGATTGGATTAAAGATAACTCGGAAGAGGCAAAATCGATTGGGAAAGTGCAAAAGATTGCGGACACGTTCAACGACGCCGTGTATACGGAAAGAATCAACGGGAAGAGAAACGATTGGGAATTTGACGTTGGTTCCGATAACGACGGGAACCCGAAGACGGAATACATGTTACCGAACCCAGAAGAGTTGCCGCCGACGGAGTTGCCGTTATAACTAAACGAAGAAGAAAAAAGCACAAGTCAATTATTTTATAGCCATAAAGGAAAGATTTGAAACGTCTCTTCTTCTAAAACATCCAAGTAATAAACCACCAGATCATCATTTGTAATTCTATATACCTCTACTACACATCAAGACTGAAAAAGAAGAAGAAGAAGAAGAAGAAGAGAACAAAACTTAAAGCTCCAAGCTCTTCGCGAGCGCTCTCAGCTCATCCACTTCCATGCGCATTTCCACCATCCTGTGTCTTTGCTTGCAATCGCACCCTCGATTCCAGTGTTGCAAACACCGCGCAAACGATCTCCCAAACTCGCACTCGCACCTCACGACCGCCGCAAAAGGCATCGCTTTACACACGACGCAACAATCTTCCGGCCCATCCATTTCTGGGATGTTTTGACACTTGTAAAAGCGCAACGGATCGCCTTTGATAAATCCGTCGCCTCTCTGTTTCCCATTCAAAATCGATTGCCAATTCTCCAACTCGTCCGCCAACGTCTCTAAATCCGTTCGTAAAACTCTGGACATGTGCGCCATCCATTTGCCTCTCGATTTCGTCGTTTCAAATATTTTCTTCAAACTTTTCGCCGCGGTTACGACGACGCGGTCGTGCGCGAACACCGCGTTTCGTTTCCCGTTCCCTTTGACGTAGTTTCTGCACGCGACTCGGCCCATCTCGATCCAATCCACGGGTGCAAAGTTCACCGCCTCGCCGACGTTAAAACCGTGAGAAAAGCCGCTGTGATAGGCTCTCGGAAACGTCACGACGAAGTCTCCGGGCTTTTGCACCAACTTGACAATCTTAATTTTGTTTTCAATCAACTGCCCTGGAGGGACTAACATCGTGATGTGATGTAACTTGTCCGGATTTTCTTTAAACAGCGAAGGGACGGCTGTTTTCGCGATGGCTTCAAACTTTTCCGCGTCGCTTCCGGGAATCCCGTACCAGGTTTTCGCCGAACCTTTGTGCGCGTAATTCACGCTGGCTAAGTAATGATCTTCCACGTGCCAACAAAACGTCGCGAACAACATCCCGCAATACACCCACGGAGTGGTTAAACCGGGAATATCGTCATCCACAAACCTTAGCAAATTATCGGGATGCTTCGACAACTCAAACATATCCCACGGGTGTTTCTCCGTATCCTCTGGATCACCGCTAATCCCAGCCGCGAACCCGCTCTGAAACCGTCTCGCGTCCACGTCGCTGCCGTACTCTACTAAAACCTCGCCTTTTTTATTCACATTTTTCGTTTGAATCAAGCTCCCGCACTCCGCTTTCGCCTCGTTCGGATTGGTCTCCACAATTCTCCAATACTCGTCTTCTATTCGTTTGAGTAAATCGTCCTCGTCTTTGATATCTTTAAACGTCTCCGGGTGCGCTTCTTTATAATTCTCCTCGAACGTATCCGCCATTTCCTTATATTTCTCTAACCCGACGTACGTCTTCCCCGGCGGGAAACTCTCGCCCTGTTGTAACCTGTTCACGTTTTGATGTTTCGTTTCGACCAAACTCTTTTCTCCGAAACAGCACGCTCGGTTGAAATTCGGCGCGTATCCATCCGGAGGCACGATTTTACAAATCCCAAACGCTTCCGCTTTCGATTGAATCGAACAAATATACGCGATCGGGTCCTCGAATTCCTCCTCCGTGGGGTAAAATATCGGTGCTAAAGGAATGTCCGAGCCGTCCGTTCGACATCTGTTCGTGATGACTTTGGACGCTTTGATCGCCTGTTTGTTGTTATAACATGTTGTGCGTAATAATAGAAAAACTTGTTAATATTCACATTGTTTCACGTGTTTGAAAATCAAAATCATCATCATCCTTAAGAACAAGAACAACAACACGAGACAATCACACGAAGAAGGACGACAAAAACAGCGAGAGGACGACGTAAACGTAAACGACAAAAGTCCTCCTCTTCTCGAAAATTCAACGCTCTTTTCCTCGAGATGTAAGAGAACAAAAACACGACGATGAAAATGTTGTAAAAACGAATCCACGCGTACGTTTTGAATCTCGTGCGCTTCAAAGTCGTTATCGTACACCGCTTTCGGCGCCCGTCTCGCGCGTTTCGAACGGGCGCGAGGAATACGTTCCTCCTCCTCCTCGTTTACGAAATCGTTCTGCGTCGTGGGTTTGAGTGGGAGGCCTTCTTCTTGGTCTTCGTCTTTGTCGTTGAGACTGAGCATTGTTTTAAAGTCGTCAAAGCGCTTTCGTTTTGAAGCATTTTCGAGTGGTGCTTTGGACGAGATGTGCGATGTAAGCGAGACGAGAGTACTATAAGCGTTCGAAATATGATGCGTGAATAATAATAGTGTTACACGTTCTCTTTAACTCTCTCTCTCGTACTGGTTACTCTTTTGTTTCGCTTTTGGCCAAAACGTAAGAAGAGTTTCTCTTCTTTTCGTCTCGTAAACTCTCCCGGAGCGACTTCGCGAGAACGAGCTCGTATTAAGGTCTGATCCCGCCGACGTACGCCACCGCGACGAGCGCCAAGACGACTAAGATAATATTCGCGAACAAATTCGACGGCATTGCTTTCCCAGGTACGCCGCCTAAACCGACCGATTCGTTGAGCAATTTCGCTCGCATTTCTTTCGAGACTCCGCCGGAGCTTTTTCTTTCGGGAGGTTTCGAAGACGACGGATCGTCGTCGTAGAACGAATCCGGAAATTCACGTTTTGGTTTTTCCGGTGGTGGGAGTAAATCGTCCAGAGATTTCATCGTCTCGTCCATGCTGTCGTTTTCCGGGTTCGCCCTTATCGTCGTTTTCATCCTCTCTCTTCTCGCGTTGGTATAAAAACTGCTCCTACTACTCCTCTTGTTTTCGTCAAAACTCCTCGCTTTTCTTCCGATGACGCTGACGCTGAAAATGCTGTCGTTCCCCGTGTTTAAACTCCTCCCTGCTTTCGCGACAAGAAATTTGGGAGAGTTTTGCTGCTGGTCGTTGTTCCTCCTCCCTCCTCGTGCTGTCCTCCTCCTCCTCCTCGACGCCAAAGAAGACGTCGTTTCCGTCCTCGTCACAAAGGAGCTCGCATTCGTATTTGTCGTCATTATCATCGTCAGCATTGGTGAAAAAATGAAGGCGAAACGAAGCTTTTTGCGTCATAAATATCAAACACAACATTTTATACGATGACAATCAACGATCACGATCAATTCACCGGCTTAAACGCCGTCCACGTCGCGGCTTCGGAAGGGAACGTGAAACGCTTGGTGGAGTTGATGGACGACGGGGCGGAGTTGGACGTTCCTGCGCTCGGAGGTACGGTTTTTCTCGTTTGTTTTTAGAGTAGTGTAAGACTTCATCAGGGATGAAAATTCTCTCGTAAATGTCTCTTTTTTTTTGTAACCGAATTGTTCTACGCGATCTCGTGTGCGCGTGAGTCTCCTTTTGTCGTGTGATTTATTGCGAAGGAGAAAATCAACAAAAACGGAGATTTTCGAGACGATCGCATTTAGATGCGTGCTCTCGAATGCGAGTGAGGGTCGTTGAGACGCGAAGGCCTCGTCGGCGGCGCGCGATTACGAGAGACTTTTTCCTCATTCGCTTTTTGTGTGTTCTTCTTGTTCTTGTTGGTGTTCTGTTCTTGGAAAATCGAGAGGAAAATTTCAACCAAAAAACAACAAACTTTGAACGACAAACGTATTAATAATTTTTTTCTTAACTCTTTCTTTCTTTTATTAAAACAGAAAACGCGGGAAAGACAGCGGCGATGATTGCCGCCGGCGCCGGCCACGTGGACGTGCTCAAAGCCATGCAACGCGGTCCGTCCATGCTCGACTTGAAAGCGGCGGACGGGGGCACGCCGGCGATGTCCGCCGCCGTGCACGGATACAAGGAAGTTTTGGACTATTTGATTTCCAAAAATGTCGATTTGAACGCGCAAGACGAGGACGGTTGGACGGCGTTGCACTTTGCGGTGATGGCAAACGCGGCGAGTTCGGTGAAGGCGTTGTTAGCGGCCGGGGTGAGAACGGATATTAAGAATTCTGACGGGGATACCGCGGAGGGGTTAGCGCAAGGATCGAAAGCGGGGATTAAGAAGTTGTTCGGTAAAGGGGGATCGTCGAAGAGGTTGGACGGGGTAAAGGAAGGGAAGAAAGGGTGCGTTGTCATGTAAACGATGAACAACACGAAATGATTTTTGGGGGGGTTTGAGAGGAGAGAAGGGATGATGACGACAGGACGCACGAGTGAATAATTTAATAATACACGCAGCGAAAAGAAATGTTTCTCGCGAGATTTAATAATACGAAAGTCCTGTAGAGTATGTTGTTGTTATTGTAGAGACCGCACACACATAGATAATAAAGACACGTGAATCATACGAAGGCGTTTTATTAAAACTCGTTCAGATTTCGTCCAGTAAACCTTTCTTCCCGTCCTCGGGCGGCGAAGGCGAGTCTACTTTTTCTTCCTCTTTTCCTTTCTTTGCTTTTTTCATGTCGCCGCCGCTGCTCTTCTTCGCGTTCTTTTTGCTACTACTGCTACTGCTGCTAGTGCTACGATTCTTACTACTGATGATGCTTTTTTTCTTGCTCTTCTTCGTTCCGGTTTCGTTGTCGTCGTCGTCGTCGCCGGTGTCCAAACCATCCGTGGGAATATCGAATAAATCATCGAGAGACATTGGATGCGATTCCTTCGGCTTCTCTCCTTCTTCTTGAACGTCGTCGGCGTCGCTATTTTTCTTGTTCGCGGATGATTTCTTCTTTGCTTTCTTCGCCGGATGAAGTTTCTTCATGACGTCGTTCTCAACAGTGTTCACGGTGTCGATGTTGGACTTCTCGCTTTGCTGCACGGCTTCGATCAAGTTCTCGAGAACTTCCGGATCGACCTCGCCGCTCTCGATCTGTCCTCTCAAATCGGCTTCGTTGAGAAACTTGTCGACGGAGTTCTTCGCGGCAGTTCTCGCGAGCCACTCGTCTTTACCTTTCTCCTCTGCGAGACTTTGTTCGACGGCGTTGAGTTTCTTTTCCAACTCTAGACGAGATAATACGTCGTCCTCGGTGATATCCGAATTTTCCGGCAACGCAACGTCGTCGGCGTGCGACCACAAAATGTCCTCGTCGTCCGAAACGCCTCGGACGTCGTTTACCATCGATCGCGCGATTCTGTGCGCAAAATCGTCCGAGGCGACCGTATCTCTCACGTTCTTCGACCACCCTTTCACGCCTTCTTTCTCTTTCAAACGCGCGATGAAATCTGAGACGGACAACTTGACTTCCTCGCGCGACATCGCGTTACCTCGCAAGTCCGCGTCAAAGTGTTGTCCGCGAAGAATGTCCTGCTCGGAAACGTCCTCGGTGAGCCCTCCCTTCTTTGACGAAGAACTCGATTCATCTGAATGACTCGTACCAGGCGACGTGCCTCCCCAAGGGTACCTAAACGGTGCGTTCGCGTTGTAATACGCGCCCGTCTTGTCTCGATCGTTGTTTTCCAGAATTCTGTTCTTATTCGCAATCTTCTTCGCCATTTCGCCGCTTAAACCAACCTTAGCGACAGAAGAGGAGGACTTAGCGTCATCGCTATCATCGAATTCGTTCAGAAGCTCAACTCTTTCAATCTGTAAGTTCGTCAATGTTTCGTTCAATCCTCTCAATTCGACTTGTTTGCGATCTTTCGGAAGCGTCTTGGAGTTTCTCACTTTTTGCATCAATTTCTTCGCCATCTTAATCTCGCGCTCGTTTACCGAAAGCGCCGCTCCAGCGCCGCCGTCTTTATCAAAGTTCTCGTCAAACTCCGAATCATCCTCTTCCTCTTCGTCCTCGCCCAGCTCTACATCGTCTTCGTCTTCCACTTCGTCGTCGATTCGAGAGTTCTTTTTCTTCCTCCTACTCCTCCCGCCGTCGTACGCCATCGGAGGAATGTACTCTTCGCCTCTGAAATACGCCAAGCCTCTCTCGTAATAATGCAACTCGGTGCCTAAAATAGTCGCTAAAACTACCACTAATACGAGTAACACGCAAACCGCAACTCTGGAAACCCACGGACTTCCAGAACACAACCACATCCTTCTGCCTTTTTCCAACTCTTCTTCGTCGGCTAATTTTTTCCTCGTCGCGAGAATTTCTTGCTTCTCCAGATCGTACAACTTTGCATTCATCGCCAACTGCTCTTTTTCCTTCCTCAGTTGCTTCTTACTGCTCTTCTCGCTGCTTTTCACCGAACTCTCTTTGCTCCCGTGCGTGCCTTTCTTCGTCTTGGCGCTTAGGCTTTCGTATTGCAATCGCTTCGCGACTTCGTCCTCGTCTTCGCTCGAAACCGACTGCGAACTCCGTCCGTCGTATCGCGACCGACGTCGCCGGTCTTCGTCGTTCTCATCTCCTATAATCGCGTCGTAGTTTTCTTCCTTCTTTTTCTTCGTCTTCTCCTTTGATTGAATCGTATTCGTGTGATTGCTTCCGTACTTCGCGTTCGTCTTTTTCTTTTTCTTGCACCCACACAAGCCTTTCTCGACGTCTTCGTTTTCTTCCGTCTCTTTTCCTCTCGCGTCTGCTTCTTCTTTTCCTCGACCGCGTTCGTGTAACGTGTTCCAACGAGGCACAGAGCTGCGAGAACTCGACGCGCCCATACTACTCTTTCCTCCTTTATTCGTGTGAATGCGAATTAAACGAACAGCTCTTCTTCTTGTTCAATGGTACTGTTCCGCGCGTGAGAAGCCTCTAGAGAGTTCTTCGCGAGGGGAAATTCGAACGAGAGAGATGTGATATGAACACGACAACAAAAACAAAGAGCAGAGTTACTTTTAATTTCCGCAACAACTCTCTTCTATTCGTTCGATGATGATGATGAGGGTAAAAGTGATGCTCTCGATGTTACGCTCGTCGTCGTCGTCGTCGTCTTCATCGCGTTACTACTCTCTCGATTGTAGTAATGAATGAGTGTGTCGAGCAGGCCGCGGTTTTTCCAAAAGAGGAAGAAGGAAAGAGCGCCATTCTGTTTAGGGTTTGTAAAAAACCCTAAATATAATGTAACAAAAGGAGAGCCACGAAAAGAGAAAAAGTGCTCTCTCTTTCGGGAATAAAACGACCACAAAAGAATACAACGCTTTAGTATTATAAGCGCGACGTGTATCATCATCATCATCAAAAGAAGAAGAAGAAAAGAGCATCATTCGATAATACGCTTTCACGACGACGACGACGATGGTGGCGTTTTCTTTGCGAGTACAACCTTCGTCGTCTGAATCGTCGTCTCTTTTTTCTTCGCAAAATTC